>Ga0187844_10000795_pt1 | contig 24571 bp, 21 predicted proteins | sample SpaLakP09_SKY_50_FD_134517 | JGI IMG/M metagenome (GOLD analysis project Ga0187844, IMG submission 134517) | Oligotrophic lake water microbial communities from Sparkling Lake, Wisconsin, USA - SP09_SKY_50 | ecosystem: Environmental > Aquatic > Freshwater > Lake | place: USA: Sparkling Lake... | reverse complement strand
GTATTCGATGTTGAATTTGAAATTTTAAATGCAATGGCGTGTGAATTGATTAAAGAAATAGACCCCGACGATTATAATTTAGTTACCAAAGAAGAGGCTTTAAAAAATATTGGCTTTGACTGGCACACATTTTGCAAACATTTAGGCTTTACAAAAACTCCTGATGAATTCATCACTTCGAATATAAATTATTTATTATGTGGAACAAAATTATTGCTAGAAAAATGGAATAGTCCAAAATGGCGAACGTATTGGGTTTATATATATATTCGTCAACAATGTAGATTGGATGAAAATGGTTGGAAAAATTTTTTCGATTTCGAGGGTTCATTTGTGAAAGGACAACAAGCCGACGTGGATACTTATATCAGACCTATTTTCCCCATGGGATTTTTATTTAATACATTTTTGACAAATGAATATATACAAAGATATAATAACGAACAAGCCATTAATTATGTAAAGACAATGGCCGAAGACCTGAAAACGGTATTTACGAGGATTATTAAGCGTAATAAATGGATGCAACCAACCACAAAAGTCAAGGCTCTCGAAAAATTAAAAAATTTTAAGTTGACGGTAGGTTCCCCTGAATTATTGCGAGAAGACCCGTTACTCGATTATACACATGATGACCCGTGGGGCAATTTATTAAAAATGGCAGAATGGAGACATTCTCGGGCCATTGAATTAGTGGGTAAACATGTAATAGATATACCTGTGATTGATTGGTCTGAACTGCCTCCCAAGTTTGTAGGAACACAAGCATACGTGGTAAATGCAGCGTATACTCCTACTGAAAATGGTATATATATACCGTTGGGTTATATACAAAAACCCTTTGTTGATTTAGATGAAAGAGGGATGGAATATAATTTATCGCGTATAGGATTTACGATAGCACATGAAATGTCGCATGCTTTAGATGATTTTGGTTCTAAATATGATGAATTTGGCAGATTAAACAATTGGTGGACTGAAAAGGATATAAAAGAATTTCAAAAAATACAAAAAGACGTAATTAAGCAATATGAATTTTTTGCAAAGTATGATGGGATTGATTTTAACGCAGAGCCTAGTATTGGTGAAGATTTAGCGGATATCTCTGGTTTAGCAATATGTCAAGAATATTTAAGAGATTTTCAATTAAAAAATGAAGATATTTTGCCTATTCAATCAATCTCATTTGAAGCCTTTTATATATATTTTGCGGTCCAATCCAGACAACAAATTTCCAAAAAAGCAATTTTAGCGCAATTAAAGACAAATCCTCATCCTTTAGATAAATATCGTTGTAATGTTCCATTGTCCAGAACCAAAGTATTTAGGGCAATTTATAATGTTAAAAAAGGAGATAAAATGTGGTGGCATTCAACAAATAGTGTCTGGAATTAATAATAATTTAGAAAATTTATAAATTTTAGAAATTTCTGGCGTTATTATTTTTTTTTGTGATATATATATATAAATGCCAAGAACTCACCGTCGTCATCGTTCAAGATCAAGATCAGCCTCTCGTAGTGCTGCACGCGGCCGATCACGCGCCGCTTCACGCGCCGCTTCCGCTGCTGCCAGTCGTGCTGCCTCTGCCAGTCGTGCTGCCTCCGCTGCTGCCAGTCGTGCTGCTTCCGCATCAAGATCCGCCTCTGCATCAAGAACGGCTTCCGCAGGTCGTGCCGCATCTGCTGCTGCCAGTCGCGCTGCTTCCGCCAGTCGTGCTGCCGCCGCCGCTGCCAGTCGTGCTGCCGCTGCCAGTCGTGCAAGAGCTTAAATATATTTAACCTAATTTCTTATCTACTCGTTAAATAATTACATAGTATAATTATTTAATATGTGTATAATATATAATGTCTACAAGACGCCATAGATCGACAAAAAGAAATAGAACTAGAAATAGAAGTAGAAATAGAAGTAGAAATAGAAATAGAAATAGAAAAATGACTGGCGGTAAAAGTAATACAGGTAAAAAATGGACTACTGCAATAGATGCGGCTTCGCAAACTTTAGAAAAAACTGGTTCTATTTCTGCTGCCAAACAAACCCTAAAAAAACAAGCATTAAGAAATGCTCGTAAACTATTTGGTTCTATTGGGGTATAATTATAGTAAAATGGTATAAAGTTATAACGATAATACAATATAACTTTATAATGAATTTATTAGAAATAAGTATAGGTTGTTTGGTTATATTACAGTTTTTTCCTATCTTTTATGGTATTTGTTTGGTAATAATAAATCAAATAGTATTGTTTTCATTTGCTATATTATTTTAGATAGTGGTAGTTGTTGTTGGCATTACAGTTGTTGGCGCTGCAGTTGTTGGTGCTACATTTGTTGGCATTACAGTTGTTGGCACTGCAGTTGTTGGTGCTACAGTTGTTGGCATTACAGTTGTTGGGATTACAGTTGTTGGGATAGGATTTGTGGGTACTATAGTTGTTGGCACTACAGTTGTTGGCATAGGATTTGTGGGTACTACAGTTGTTGGTATAGGATTTGTGGGTACTACAGTTGTTGGCACTACGCTCGTTACAGAAGGCTCATTGATAATCTCGGTGGTTAAGGAAACTTTTTCTGATGGAACGACTCCAGCAACTACGACTGGTTGCACTTGTGGAGGAGGGTTTACAAATGGTTCTTCCTTTACAGGACTTACTATGGCGGTCTTGGACTCTTTTATTATTTTTGAAGCTTCTGTTTTTAATGTTTCTATTTGTTTTTGAGTAGTTTCCAAAATTTTAGCCTCTACAATTGCTTCATATAATTTAATACCATTTACATAATCTGTCTCACACTTGACATATAAATCTACAATGAAACGTCTGCTCTTTTCGACCGCTTTTTGTAAAGATTCGTCCGTTAGTTTTGGATTCACCCGAATCACCCTTTTATTCGAATATGGATCGATAACATATGTAAATATATCATTTATTACTGATAATAATTTAGATTGATTATCCGCAGCATTTTGAATCATTTTCTTTGTATTTTCAGCATATTCAATAAATAACTTATCTTTTTTATCAATATTATACTTATTTTTTAAAACTGGGCTCGCTCCTTGACAACCAGGTTTTTTGTTGTAATCTTTTAATTTAATATCGCTAAATTTGGTGATTTCCGACGGCATTGTTTCATTCCCTGTAAATGCGGTATAAAAGAGTTTCAAATCTTTCATAAATTGTTTTTTTGTAGACTCTGACATACCTGTAAAACTGCCATTGGAAAAATCATATTTATCGTCTAAATAAAGCTTCATCAGTTCATTTATTCCTGGTTCGTCTGCCAGTGTTTTATCTAATCCATTGATACCTATGTTCATATCACATACTTTAGGTTGTATTGTTACATTGCCAGTTGTCTCATCAATTGTTTCTCCCCTTTTTAGTGCTCTAATTCTGTTGTCGCACACATTTAATTTATATAATTTTCGATCTACATTTTTAGGAATTGTATCCTTTTCCAACAGTCCGGTTTTAACCGTTTTACCAGTGGCATCCTTATAGGTATAAACAGGATTGATTGTCATGACAATTGCGGCAAATAGGTGTGCGATTTTAACATAGAATTTGGCGATTCCAATACACACCCGTTTTTTTCTAATACTTTTTTGTTCATTATTGGCTACATCTAACGTTTCAAGGTGGTCTTTACTAATAAAAATAAGTTTTTCTTTATTTAGGTTATTTACTTCTACACCGTCTTTAATTCTTTGTGCCAAATAGGTGATTTCCATATTGTTAAAATATCTTTCAATAATATCAGAGGTTAACACGACCAATTTGTCACAATAAGCTTTTTCAGAAAGTTTGCTTAAACTCTTAAAATCCATGGTTAATATGTAATAAGTTGCTATATAGTCTATGATATCATAGAAGTTGTTGAATTCTTTCTCTGCACTACTATTTGTTGATGAATTTGATGAATTTGATGAATTTGATGAATAAGAATTTCCCATATATACTATACTATCTTAAAAAAATAAAAATATATTGTATAATTTTTATAATAAAATTGAATTAAAAATATTTTATCTAACAAAAGATATAACAATGATGTGCAAAGATAAAAGTCAAAAACATAAAAATAACAATGTAAATAAAACTGAATTATGGAATATATTTGATTCTGAAGTAGAAAATCCAGATAAAAAGTCAATACCTTTGGAATGTATTTATGGTTCTGGTAATAGAGAAACATGTGAACGTTGCGATACTATTTTAGCATTTTCTGAAGAAGGGTTTTTGACTTGTACCAATAACAAATGTGGTATCATTTACAAAGATTTAGTTGACCATAGTGCAGAATGGAGATATTATGGAGCAGATGACAATCAAAATTCCGACCCCACCAGATGTGGTATGCCTATAAATCCTTTGTTACAAGAATCTTCCTATGGATGTAAAGTGTTATGTTGTGGACCGATGTCTTATGAAATGCGAAAAATTAGACGTTATACCGAGTGGCAATCGATGCCTTATAAAGAAAAATCGCAATATGACGAATTTCAAATTATTACCAATATGGCGCAAAATGCGGGCATACCCAAAATGATTATAGACGATGCCATTATTTATCATAAAAAAATATCGGAATATGAATTAACGTTTCGAGGAGATAATAGAGACGGAATTCTAGCGGCTTCTATTTATATTTCTTGCCGAGTTAACAATTATCCACGGACTGCCAAAGAAATTGCTTCCATATTTAAATTAGACGTCACCAGTGCTACGAAAGGTTGTAAAAATGCATTAGCCATTATTAATAATTTAGAGAAAGATATGGATAATAAAGAAAAGACGAATTTTGGTAGAACAAAGCCTGAAGCCTTTATTGAAAGATATTGCAGTAAATTAAATATAAATAATGAGTTAACAAGACTTTGTCAATTCATTTCAATGAAAATAGAGAAAATGGATGTAATGCCTGAAAACACTCCTCCTTCTATTGCTGCAGGAGTCGTATATTTTGTTGCGCAAATTTGTAAATTAAATATTAGTAAACGAGATGTTAAAAATGTTAGCGAAACGAGTGAGGTCACCATTAATAAATGTTATAAAAAATTGGAAAAAATTTCGAAGGATGATTGTATTATTCCGGCGGCTATATTAAAAAAATATAATTTGTAATATGATTTTGTCTACGTATAATAATATATTATATAATATTTTTTTATTATCGTATTGTCATCTATTTCTTTTTGAATAATTTATATAATTCTTGACTGGTTTTGTATATTCTTTTTCGATTGTGTTTTTTAATTTTCTGAAATACTTCAAAAAACTCCTTTTCTAGTTGTTCAAGCTCATCACTTTCATTGACTTCTCCGCAACATCTATTTTGTAAATCATCTAATTCATTGAGTAAGGCGACATCTGGTTCATTCACAGAAGAACCTGTCGTTGGATTATTATTCTCATGTATAGCTTCATAACGAAACCCTGTTTTACCGCATAAATTTTCATCATTGCGACAACGTAATGCAAAATTTGGAAGAGTGATGGAATCTTCTTTAGGAGACACCTTTACCGTAAACAATTTACATAATCCCAGGTCTAATGTACCTCTTTTATTGATAATAAAGTGTTTACAAGAAGAACATGGAGGGTCGAAAGCTAAAATGATATTTAATAACGAAAATAACAACACATATGATAACATTTGTATTATATTTATATACAATTGTTATCTTTATACTATTTATTATTTTATTTTTATTAGTTTTTGTTTTTATTAGTTTTTGTTTTTTGTTTTTTAATTTTTGTTTTTTAATTTTTTTGTTTTTTAATTTTTGCTCGCTCTAAATGAAAAAATAAAAGCTTTTATAAAACTATAAATGTCGAATGAATTAAAGGGCGAACAAAATATTTTAAATATTCCAAAACGTATTTTTATTGTTCCATATAGAAACCGTGTTCAACACAAGTTCTTTTTTAGCAAATATATGAGTTTTATTTTGGAAGATAAACAAGATTACGAAATTTATTTCTCTCATCAATGCGACGCACGAACCTTTAATCGAGGTGCTATTAAAAATATTGGTTTTCTTGCCGCAAAAAATAAATATCCTGAACATTATAAAAATATTACTTTCATATTTAATGACGTAGATACGATTCCATTTCATAAAATTTTTGATTACGAAACAACGCCTGGGGTCGTGAAACATTATTACGGGTTCAAGTACGCATTAGGCGGTATTGTGGTTATGAAAGGTGCTGATTTTGAGAAAACAAATGGTTTTCCTTGTTTTTGGGGGTGGGGTATGGAAGATACTGTCATACAAAAACGTTGTGAAGCAGTGGGACTTAAAATAGATAGGAGTGTGTTTTATAATATTGGTAGTCCAGAAATTCTCCAGTTTTTCGATGGTATATCAAGAATTATTAGTAAGAAAGACCCCTGGAGAGGCGAATATGACAATGGAATCGATGGATTGTCCACCATTAGTAAATTGAAATACACTATAGATGAAAAATCTGAAAATCCTAATGATAATATTTTCGTATTTCACAATCCAAAAATAAAAATAATCAATGTTTCGACGTTTTTAACACATATTCCTTTTGGTTCAGAAGAATATTATAATTACGATTTGAGAGAACCTAGACGAAAAATTATTCATCCGGATAAAATCAGAGAGACAAAAAAGACGGTTATTTCTACGAACGATTGGAGTAATATACCCTATTATCCAACTACACTAGAGAAAAAAGAAAATATTGCAAAATATTTAGTGTCTATGGGGAAACAAGTGCCACAAACTTTATTACAAGAAATAGAAAATGAAAAAAATCTAGAAACACAACAAGAACCGTATAATAGTTTCAATGGTCCTGTTACAAATGCAACTACAAATGCAACTACAAATGCAACCACAAATGCAACTAGAAACGCCGCTATACAGCACAATTACTATAACCAAGCAATAAAATCGCACTACAATAATCCTGTCATAAAAACACCCTACAATAATCAAGTATACCCGCCAAATAGTCAAAACGGTCAGTTATCAAAAATATCAAACCATCCGCCTCCTCCACCCAATAAATATTCGCCGCATTATGCAGCCTATGTTGGCGCACCTATTAAAGCACAGACCAGCGCTAGAATTGGATTGGGAGGCGCATACTAATCCATCCACCTTTAATCCACCTTTGGGAAATGTGGAGCCAAACATTTTTGGGAAAGGTTGTAACGAAGTAAGAGCCAAAATCCTATCCACCTTTCGAAACCAAGGGTGCTTCGCTGAAGGTTGTAACGAAGTAAGATCCAAAACCTCTTTTTCTAAAGATGGTTACATTGTTTGGCTACCCTTTTGCTCCACTTTTAGAAAACTGGATTTGGCTCCACTTTTAGAAAACTGGATTTGGCTCCACTTTTAGAAAACTGGATTTGGCTCCACTTTTAGAAAAGTGGATTTGGCTCCACCTTTTTTAAAGGTGGATAAGGTGGATTTTTTTCCAAACATAAACCATTTCGGTATAATTATTTTGCCGTTTCGACTTTTTCAACGGAAATATTTCATGTGCTTCGCCAAATAATTCTCTCAATACATTTTCGTACACTTCCTTACATATATTAATAATATAATGACCTCCTTCTTGCAGACCATTATATGTCTTAGTAAATAACGGCTTATAGAATTTCACATCCATTTCCTTCTTCGACCCATATTTCGCATTGTTTGCATACTTTTCAATAAAATAATACGATGGTGACGAAAATACCGTGTCGTAAACATAATCGTCGTATTCGACTTCCAGTGCATCACAAAACTTCACATTATAAAACGTCCCACTTTTAGTCTTCAAATAGGTTACCATATGTTGGTAAGGTTCGGATAAATCAGTGTTCACGTCTACCCCATAATAGGCGTCCAATTGTAAGGCCGCCGCTGCAACCGCTGAACCGCCCCAACCTGCGCAAAAATTCAACACCCTTTTTGCATGATACTTGGTGTATATTTCCATACAATTTAACGGTCGCATGATGTTTATGGCACTAATGCATATATTATAGACTTCTTTTAAAACAATGTAATCATTTTTGGTATTGTTTTTATTCTTGACGTCTTTGTAATATTTTAACATGGTTTGAATAAATTTCTTTTTTTTAAATTCTTCTATATTTTGCACAAATTCATAGAAGTTAACATCGTATTTTCCTTTTGTTTCGAGTCGTTGAACAAAAGTGTAATAATCCACTACATTATTACCGATTCTAGACCTAGGGGAAATGGTAGCTGCATCCTTACCAATTTCGATAAGTTGATTCATCTCTTTTTCTACGTCGAGCATTGTTATATTTTTTATTTTGTTGGCTATAAAAACCTTGTCCACAGTCATAATATTCTATACGAGAGAAAAAATATATAGCGTTGTTGCTAAAATCGGATTCATGGCGAAGAAACCGCTTCTTTTATTAACGTGTTTTTCAACGTTTCAATAATGTTCGTTTTCGTTTTGCTGATTTGACCATGATGGTCTCGATATAAAACCAATGGTTCTTCTATATTGTATACGACGCCGTATTTCTTAAGAACACGTAACTCCAGCTCCAAATCTTCGAAAGGAACCCTGAAATTTTTTCTATAATTACCGACTCTTAATATAGCCGTTTTTTTGAAACACAACGTCGGATGGTTTAGAAACCAGTCACTAGGGTTTTTTTTATAATCTGCCCAGGTAAGTATATTTTTGTGTCTAGTTATATCAACCGTTTTTCTAGTATTATGTATCTCTTGGAATACGATTATGTTTGTTCCACATAATACACACGAAGGGGTCGACTGAATGAATTGTAGTTGTTTCTGTATTCTATGTTTCATCATAATATCATCGGAATCCATGCGGAATACAATTTCATTGGAACATAAATGGAGTCCCTGATGTAAACAGAAACTGATGCCCCTGTTTATTTTTGTTTTTTGGTATACAAGTTTAAAGTTGTTTAATGGTTTTAGTATGGTGTCTAATAATTTAATTTGGATTTGACTGTTTTCTTCGGTGGAACAATCGTTTATCCAAACTAATTCGATGCCAAAATCGCCGATTTGTTCCTTAATAGAATGTATACAGGAAACGAGATATTCTTCTTTTGTATTATAACAAGGGATTAACATAGATACCCATGTTGACGGAGGGTCATTTTCCCAAAAGTAATTTTCGCATATGGGTTCACAAAGCATGTTTATTATATTTTTATAGTTTATTTTTTTATAGTTTATTTTTTTGAATAACGAAAAAATTCTATTTAAAGTTATTTGTATAATATATAATACCTATGAATTCTATTGCAGATATAAAACACGCATATTATATTAATTTAGACGCACGGACCGATAGAAAATTTCATATAGAAAAACAGATGAAGACCGTAGGTATTCCTGTCGAGAGATTTAAGGCCATTAAATTACCAAATGGTGCTATTGGATGTAGCATGAGTCACTTGAAATTATTAGAAATTGCTAAAGAGAACGTCTGGCCGCATATATTAATTGTGGAAGACGACGTATTGTTTACAGACCCTTCTCTCTTTGTGCAACAATTCAACATGTTTTTAGAACGTCATAAAGATTTCGACGTCGCTTTAATTTCAGGAAATAACGTGCCGCCTTATACAACTATTGATGACTCGTGTGTTCAAGTATACCAATGTCAAACGACTACTGGATATCTAGTGCAGAACCACTATTTCGATAAACTGATTCAGAACTATAGAGAAGGCATTACAAAGCTTATGAATGAACCCAATAATCGATTTTCTTATGCCATTGATAAGTATTGGTTTCATCTGCAAAAAGTAGACAAATGGTATTTAATCATTCCTTTAAGTGTTACCCAACGGGAAGATTATAGTGATATCGAAAAAAGACCCACAAATTATAGTAGAGCAATGTTGGATTTAAATAAAGAGGCGTTTGTTAGGTGGCAAATGGAGCAAATGGTAAAAAACGAATTGGCAAAAATGCACTTGTAGAAATTATAACTAGTTACATAACATATTTTACCTACTACTAATATATGTTATTACAAGACGAAATAGAGAAATATAATCATATTAGGATTTTTTTATGGTATTATTATGATGTGATTTTCTATTTTTTTTGAATGAATTTCTATGTGTATTTTTATATGTATTTTTATATGTATTTTTATATTTTCGTCTAGTAAATTTTTTGGTTCGTTTTTTATATTTATAAGATTTTGTATGTTGAATAGTATTGGTATTTGCGCCACCTTTAGGTTCGTCTTTATTAGATTCGTCTTTATTAGATTCGTCTTTATTAGATTCGTCTTTATTAAGTTCTATTGTATCAGCAGGCGCAACAGTGTTTTCATCATATTGAGGAGACGCAACAAGTTGTAAAATGTCATTGGCTAAATTTTTCTCGATATCCATCTGACATTTTTTATACCAATTAACATCTGAAAAAAAATTAATGTTACCATCTGTCTCTATAAAAAAAGCCTTGATGTTGGCAATAAAATCATTTGTCAAATATTTATTAAATAAATTTTTTATACTAATATTTTCATTACCACAATCATTAGGTGGTCTACATAAATTTTCTATTAATGATTTAAGCTTATTATTTTTGTTTTTATAATTATCGTCCGTATTAAATTTGGTTTTTAAATTTATATATTCTGCTATTAATAGTTGTTCTTTAACATCCGTTATATTAACATTTTCGTTCAGAATATTTTTTACCCAATGATTCCAACTATTCGTAAATTCTTCGTATAAAGACGGGCTAATTTTATATGATGAATATCTTAATGAATTTTCTACAATTTTTTTTAATTGAGTTAAATTTAAATTCCATGAAGTTACTATGGCAGTATAATCATATGCTAAACTATCATACCCATACAAATTTTGGTCATCAGTGCTTATACTAACTGCCATACCATTATTAATATAAAATAATGCTGGATGAAAACTTAAATTTGGGGTGTAATCTAACACTTGATTACTAATTGGACAACATTCTATACATATTCCTTTACTTTTTACTAATTCCATTAATGCTTTCGACCCAATGATTCGGATTCCATGTCCTATCCGTTTTGAATCTAATAAAATCGAAACTAATAAATTACTATGTTTTTCAATATAATTGTGATTTTCGCCTGCATGGAAAAAATAATTCCATTTTATATTATTATCAAAAGAGAGTTCTTTGAAAAACAATAATATTTTTTCATATGGCGCATCAGTGTGATGTATATCTTCTTCGCCATATAAATCATATCCAGTGATTCGTCTTGGATATATTATATAATTGATGTATTGTATTTTTAGTTCTTCATTTGAAACCTCAGTAGAAGTGTTTTTAAAATATTTATATTTTTGTAAATATACCGATATTAAATAAATATATGATATATCTAATAAAATATTATTACACATTACTTTATTTACTAATTTTGCTTTTGCCGTGGCACCTATCACGACATAATTGATAGGCAAATTATTATTTTTTATTTTATCAGTAATTATTTGTGTTGTATTTTCTTTTATCTCAGTAACACTATTTATAAAATTTTCTATTTTTAATTTTTCATCAGTTAAAGTGTAGTTTTTAAAAATATTACTTTTAATATAAATTAAAATTTTTTCTAAAATATTGTCTATTTTATCACTTGTATTTTTAATTTTGCTTCCTATATATTCGCAACTACGTGGTTGCACAACAACATATTTTTTCACTCCAGTCAATCCAATTATTGTTTCCAAAATATGCTCTTTACTATTATTAGAGTTAGGAATTGGTTCTTCTAGTTCTTTTGTATTATTTACTGTTATATTTTCATCTTGAGTTATAAGTATATTTGTAACAAAAGCTATTGTTTCCATTAGTAATAATTGATATAGACCATTTTTAAATTTTTGTTTTAGTTTTGTTTTAAACTCACTTTCTACGGAATTGTTGTCCTTTTTATAAAAATCACTTTTTGTAAGAATATTGTCATCATAAAATAATTCATTTATTTCTATATATTCGCGTACTTCTTGTTGTAAGTAACCATCTTCAAAATTTATTTTCTGTCTTTCATATTTACCGTCTTTTTCACCATTTTTATATATATTACCCAATGGTGTTCTAAATTCTATGATTCGTAAGTTGTCGTCATAATATGCATTCAATAAAGTCAATGCAAAAAAATAAGGAAAAACCATATAATGTTTTGTTAACGAACCACCTATTTCTGTGGCTCTTTCTAGTAAATCCCATTTTGTAGGATAATCCTTGTTAGGTTTTTCACTTTCGTTATTTTCTCCCTCAAAAACGTTTTGTCTTATAAAAATGTTTATCCATAAATCATAAAAAGGTTGACTAAATGCCCACATTTCATAAATACACGAAGGCACTGATTCACATTCAGGGAATAATTCGTTAATATTATCACTAAAAAATGGACGCAGTATTTTTTCGTTAACCGTTTTTTCTAAACACAATGGCTTAAAATTATCGTTTGTCAATTTTATAAAAAATACTTTGCGATAATTTATTGGTTCATATAAATTTCGTAGAGCTGATTCATATGTTTTACTATATGTGTTATTAGTACCTTTACTGATATTCATGTAGGACGAAAAATTCAAAATTTTTAAATCTGGTAAGTTAATGGTGTTATCTAGTTCAAATACTGTCAATCCCTCAATTTGTAAATTCAGCTTAGAATTATCAATTATTAAAGAATTTGTATATAGAAGTTTTATTTTTTTATTTTTTTCTTCAGTATAACTAGTAATTTTTGTATGCTCTGGTGCATTAAAAACAATAGTTTCGAAATTTATTGGTGGATTAAGCAGACCGTTTTCATAAGAACTATATGGGTCTTGGACATTTACGTAACCGCGCCATTCTTCATTTTTAGGTAACATCAGTGGTTGCAAGTAATAATTACTATTGGGGTCTGTGCATATGTATAAATTGTCTTCCCAACTCTCTTGATTGTCCAATATATATTTTATTATTTTTGGATAGTCTATAAATGTATATAAATGCGCGTGATGTTGTGCGCCTTTTGGCATTTGTTTTAAAATATTAAATAACGGACTAGAATCCAACTGTTCTTTACCTGGTAAAACTGCTTTATTATCCTTCATAAAATGTAAATTGTTATATCCAGTGTGCAAATCATTATATGGAATATATCGAAATGATTGTTTTACTGCCACGGAATTGTTAAAATCCGTTAATCCTTTTATAATATAATCAGCAGTTTCATCGTCGGCATTATAGTTAATAGGTGTAACAAAATGATCTTCTAAAACATCTTCTATATTTACTATTTGGTCATATTTGGTCATATTTTCATTATTTTCATTATTTTCATTATTTTCATTAATTTTATTATTTTCGTTTAATTGAGGGAAACTACTCATACTATAAAGTTATATTTTATTTTCGTTTACTAATCTTGGGAAATCGCTTAGTTCAATATCGGTGAAAAATTTGTTGGTGGCTAATGGAAGCATATTGTTTTTATATATGTTATCTAAATTGAAGCCAATCGCGTAGTCCTCTAAATACTCCTTTTCGATATTTTCTCTCTTGGAAAGCAAATTTGTTATTGCGGATTTAGAGAGAAAGTAAAAACGCCCACTACAATATTTCGTTACATACAACGGTAATTGTTTGGGTAACTCAGGATGTATTCTATGATATTCCGACAAATAGGGTTTGGGGACATCCACAATGTAACCGCCGTAATGGATTTTGGGAGTTTGTTTGCTTATTAACCCTACTACCATGTCGAAGAACTTGGGGTTGACTAGTATTTGGTCGTCGTCTGTTTTAAATAAATATCTAAAATTGAATGTTTCATAAACCGCTTCATAAGAGGCAATTACCTTTTTAGGTAGGGAATTATAATCGTCGCCCACTTTGACCCACAGTATATTATGGGCCTCGTCGAATTGGTATTTGGATTCGAGTTCAGGGTTGCCGATTACGTGGTAGTAACGTAAATAGGAAGGGATATGGGGGAGCCAAGTTGTCTTTTGGAATTTGGCCTTCTTTTGGTATTTCTGGCAATTCATAATAAGCATTATGTATTCTTGGTCGAGCATATAATAAAATATTAATGTGAATGTGTTTAATATTTTATAATTTATTTTAATTATTTATTTTTGTGATTATTATTTAGATATAATTATATATAATTATATATTATATGAGCAAAATTTACACAACTATAGAAATGTCAGATGGGTTTGGTGCGCAATATCAAAAGATAATACAGACGTATATTTATTGTAAAATTCATAACTTAAATTTTGCTTACAGCCCAATAAAGGAGATAGAACATAATTATTATAATGATAAGGAATATATCAATAATTTAGAAAAAACTATGAATTTAAAGAATAATATAATAAATGTTGCTTCTGATATGAATGTTGAAAGATTAGATTTTACAAAAATAGTTAGGGAATATTCTGATAGTAATATAGATAAATGTTGTGAAAATGAACATATGAAATTTATTAAAGACTGCTTCTGGAAAAATAAAAATAGAGATTATTTTAATAATGACAAACTAAATGTAGCTATTCATATAAGAAGGGCAAATTTACACGATAAAGGTCGAGCAGGTGAAAGGGTGACTACGCACAATAGTTATTATTTAGATATAATGAATACAATACGCAAGAAATATGAGAATAATAAAAATGTCCTATTTCACATATATTCACAAGGTGATGTATCAAAATTTATGGATTTAGCAAATTCAGATGTTAAATTTTATTTAAATTATGATATTGTTGAATCATTTATTGGTATGGTTGCCGCGGATATATTAGTAATATCGCCTAGTAGTTTCAGTTATGTTGCTGCGTTAATTAGTGACGGAGAAATTTACTATAAAAATTTTTGGCATAATCCTAGAAAAAACTGGATAGTATATGGATAAAGTATGCGTTATTTTATTTTATTTTATTTATTTATTTAGCTTAAAATAATGCAAATATGTTTTTATAATGTCAATCATATAGGTGATATTTATTTTAGTTCTTTATTCATTAATTTAATTTGTAAACAAAATCCAGACATTAAATTTTTATATTATTTTATAAACGGCGATATTTTTTTTAAAAATATACCAAATATTAATAGAATAAATCCCATAGAAAATAGTTATAATAATACTCTTGTAAACGGTAGTCCACCAGAAGATTTATTAAATAAAGATTTATTGTCTCTTTTATTAAACAATAAAATGGAAAAAACTGGCGTAAAAATACTTAATATTAATATGGAAAATATATTATTTGTTAATACTTGGTGTAAGTCTGAATATTTTCAAGACGACGATTTTGAAATATACGGTGCTTTAAAATCATACAAAAATTTAATTAATTATATGAATAGTAATTATAATTTTAATCTAAATTTTATTATTGAGAATGGCGAAGAAATGCTAGATAATATTTATAATTATCATTATGATAGTGTTTCGACCACTATAGAATTAGATTACAAAAAAACTATATTTATTTTTAATTATAAACCAAGGTCTATAACGTTTAATATTAATTTATTAAATAATTTAATAACTAATTTAAGTATCGATAATAATATTATATTATCTTGTTATGACAAAAAATTCAGCAACAATAAAAATATAAAATTTATTGATAATGATTTTAATATATATCCTGAACCTAATTGTGAAAATTTATTAAAGTTATGGGAAATAGCTGCAAAATGTGAAAAAATAATTATATTGCCAAGTGGAAGTACATGGACTTTTTTTCACAAATTAGATATATTAAGAAATAATCAGTTATTTATTTTTAATGATACAATTTACCAAAAAAACTTGAACGACATAATAAATTTTTTGACAAGACGAGACAAAATTATTGGATTAATAAGATTATAATATAAGTTTAATATATATATATTTAATATTAAACTTATATATTATGAAATTTATACAAAATACGAAGGAAGAACAGAGTATTTGTCTTAGTTCTTTAACAAGAAATAGAGAAAATTCAAAAAAGATTGATTATCTAAATAAAGTAAACGATAAACCTTGGGGGAAAGAATATTTAGCATATCAAAGTAAATATATTGGTATATGGATATTACATGTTAATAAAGATCAAGAAACATCGTTACATTGTCATTTCAAAAAAGATACTATATTAATTCCTTTATTAGGTAGTTTTAAAATAAATTTATTTGATAAATTTGTCATACTAAATTTACTTGAATCTGTTTATGTTCCAAGAGATACATTTCATGGTATTCATTCATATGTTGATAATGGTATATTAATGGAAATAGAAATATATACAGATAAAATTGAATATACGGATAAAAACGATTTATTACGAATTAAAGATATATATAATAGAGATAAAAACAATTATGAAACATCAGTTGTAGAAAGAGAACCAAAAGAAAACGAGATTATGGATTTCAAAAATAATAATAAATATAAATTAAATAATACTAATTTGGAAATTTTAACTGTCAATAATATTACAGAAATAAAAGATAAATATGATATAATTATTTTATTAGAAGGTGCAATTTTTTCTGATGGAAAAAAAATAACATCTGGAACATTTATTGATTTAGAAAAAGAACATTCTATTTTAACAGAATATATTGAAGTATTATGTATATCTAACATAAATATAAAACAAATACAAAAAATAATATATAGTAAAAGTCATCTTAAAGATTACTTATATTTAAGTAAATTCAATAATATTGGTTTAACTAGCGGTTGTTTTGATATTTTACATGAAGGACACATCAAAACCTTAAAATTATGTAAAAAAAATTGCGACCATTTATTTGTTTGTTTAAGCTCAGATGAACAAATTAAACGATTAAAAGGGAAATCAAGACCTATAAATAAATTAGATGACCGTATTAACATGTTAATACATTATGAATTTATTGACATAATAGTTTTGTATGAAGAAATAAACGATGAATTAGAAATTGAACTAGATAATATTATGAATATAATAAATCCGCATACTTGGTTTAAAGGTTCTGATTATAAAAGAGATGAAATAATAAAAAAACATCCAAGTTTGAAAAATATAAAGTTATTTGACTTGGTTGATGGAAAAAGTACAACACAAATAATTAACAAAATAATTACTTAAATACAAATAAAATAAATTTGTATAATGAACTGTTTAATTACTGGAATAACTGGTTTTTTAGGCCCACATTTGGCTAAAATTTTAATAAAAGAAGGACATAATGTTTATGGTATTTTACGCGGAACACGTGGTTCTGAACAAGAAATAAAAGATTTATTAACACAAGAAGAATTCAATAAAATAACTTTTTTTTATGGAGATATTGTTCATTACAGAACAATTGATAAATTATTTAAAGAACAAAGGTTCGATGTTGTTTTTCATTTAGCGGCACAAACTCATCCTCCAACCAGTTTTAAAGACCCTATAGGAACTTGGGAGGCAAATGTAATGGGCTCTATAAATTTAATCACATGTTTACAAGACCATCAACCAGAGTGTCACTTTATATTTTGTTCTACAGTCGAAGTCTATGGTAATGAAGGGATAGACGGCAGAAAAATAAATGAAAATAATTGTATTTTACCAGCAAATCCATATGGAGCCTCTAAATGCGCTATTGATTTATATGTATGTGAACGTATGAAAAATAAACAAATGAAAGCCACCGTTATTAGACCTTTTTGTTTTACTGGTCCAAGAAGAGGAGCAAGATTTTCAATTGCATCCGATGCAGTTCAAATTGCCAACATGATGCTTGGTAAACAAGAACCAATATTACAAATAGGGAACCTAGATACTATTAGAGCTGTTACTGATGTTCGTGATATTGCGAATGCCTTTTATTTAGTTGCAACTAAAACTGAAATTTCAAATGGAAAAGTTTATAATGTATGTGGTGGAAAACCAATGAAAATGAGGGAATACACTGATATGTTAATTAAAGAAAGCAATTTAGAAAATATTAAAATGGAAATAAATGAAAAATTATGGAGACCAATTGACATACAATATCAGGATGGCGATGCTTCTTTAATAAAAAGTGAATTAGGATGGGAACCAAAAATAGAGATAAGAAATACCATCAAGGATTTATTAGATTTTTGGTATAATAAGTTAAAGTAATTTTACACCTTTGTAACTGTGCGTAATTATGCATATTTTATTATATTATTTATATAAATATAATGAATAGTTTAGAATTAGCAAATTATTATGTTAATAAAAAACATGAATTTTTGGGTGAAGATGGTCACGAAAAATTATTAGTTGGATTAAAAAAATACATAACAAATATTGATGATACGTATTGTAAAATAGTTGGTATTGATGTAGGTTGCTGTGTAGGCGATTATATAGATAATTTAAAAGATATATGTGTAGAAGAAAATAAAAAAATATTATGTTTTGAGCCTAATCCAGTAAATATTTTAGCATTAGAACCAAAAATAAATTTGGATAAAAATTTAAAATTATTTAAACATTGTATTTCAAATGAAACTACAACAACTTCTTTCTATAATTGGAAACATAGTGATAATAATAATACAGGAAATGGAATAGCTGGACTAAGAGGTGGAGGTGTAAAAATATGTGATGTAGATGTAAAAAAATTAGATGATGTTTTAGATAATGAATTTAATAACGAAAATATTATAATTAAATTTATAAAAATAGATACTGAAGGCAATGATGGTAATGTTATTAAAGGGTTTGAAAAATATTTACCAAAAACAAAATATATTATATTTGAATGTAGTGATTGTTTAGATGATATTAGAGGTCCAGGAATAAAAAATCCTATGAAGGATATAGTAGATTTCTTATCAAAAAATGGGTTTGATACTTATAGAATAGGAACAAAAAAATTATTTAAAGTAAATGATGAATGTTGGAATCAAATTTATGATGATGTAAAATTTTGGTCAAACTGTTTTTCATTAAAGAAAGATGATAATTTAATACATAAATTAATTACTCCAAAATTTGATTATACATATTAGTTATTTTTACCTAAATTATCAAGGGTGTAAATATTTTACAGATACAAATGTAAAATATTATTATAATAAATATAAAGTTAAAGATAATTATTATAAAATAATAATGATATTAATAGCAGGTGCTTCTGGTTTAGTTGGAAAAGAATTTTGTAAATTTCTTCATTCAAAAAATGTTAATTATATTGGAACATATAATAAAAATATAATTGAAGGTGATAACATGTTTCAAATTGATTTTTCTGATTCAACTAAATTAGAGTGTTTTTTATTGGAACATAATGTTACTTGTTGTGTGTTTTGTATTGTAGAGAGATTGACTGATGTTTGTGAAAATAATTGGAACAATATAAAACAAACTAACATACAACTCGTACATATAACTTCTTATGTATGTAACAAATTAAATATAAAATTTATACATTTATCTACAGATTATGTGTTTGATGGGTCAAAACAACCAAATTATCCTAATAGTTTAAAGAATCCTTTACAAAATTATGGTATTTCAAAATTAATATCAGAATATAGGGTATTAACAAATTGTGAAAAATATTGCATTATTAGAACACCAGTATTATATTCATCGTTAAGTAAAATTCATGATAATGCTGTTTGTTTAATTGGAAAAAATATTATGGATTTAAGAAATAACAAAGAATTTATCGAGGATAATTATTGTATTAGGAGACCATTATATATTAGAGATTTGTGTAGTTTTATGTTTGATTGTGTTAATGAATCATATAATGGAATTTTTCATTTTTATAATCCATACAATAAATTTACAAAATATCAAATATGTAATATTATTGGTAATTATTTAAATATTAATGTTGATAAAATTAAGTATAATAATACTAAATGTGAAGGAATTGCACCTAGGCCATATGATACTCAATTAGTTGACGAAAGGGTTAATATTGAAAAGTATATTTTTTCGGATTTTAATAAAACAATAAATGAATGCTTTAAAAAATTAAAACATCCTAAATTGGATATTCATAATAAAAAGGAGTTTTTTATTTTTTTAGATATGGATGGAACAATAATTGAAACTAACAAGGCACACTATAATTCTTATAAAAAAGTTTTTGAAACATACGGCGTGCCATTTTTAAATATAAATGAATGGAACCATATTATTTTAAATGATAATATAGATAATTTTTTAAAAAATGTATTCGACGAACAAACCATAAATAATGTAAAATTTGCAAAAAGAGAATTATTAAAACAAGAATCTATCACTTATACAAAAAATAGTGATATTTTTTTAAATTTTTTAATAAAAAATGATTTTAATTTTTGTGTTGTTACAAATACTAATGAAGAAACAGTTGGAATTTTTAAAGAAAAACTCCCCTTATTAAATAATATTAAACAATGGATATATAGAGAAGATTATAATTTACCTAAACCATCATCAATTTGTTATGAAATTGCTAAGAAAAAGTATTATAATAATGAAAAATTTATTATAGGCTTTGAAGATAGCATGGTTGGATACACAGCTTTAAAGAAACAAACAGATTTAATTTATATTTATGATAATGAAAGTATATTTAAACACAATGATTGTTATTTATTTGATGATTATAATCAAATAGCGTAATATTTACAAAATATATATATTAATATATTATTAATATATATGATTTTTAATCTAAAAACTAGACCTGATAGGATTGGAACTGAGATATTAAGTATATTATTTCAGTTTTATTATTGTTATAAATATAATTATATTTTAAACTATAACAAAGACCATATTAGATTTACAGATAGTATTTTCATGAAAAGTATATTTATTATAATTAATAATCATAATAATAAATTATTAGCGAATAATGTGGTTGAAATTAATAAAATCGCTAATGATAACATAAATATATCAGGACCTGGTGTAACTGATATGTGTTACGGAATGGGTAAAATAGTTCAAGAAATTCACAGTGATATGCTGTCTTTTTTTAAAAAACACTTTTATGAAACTATAAAAGAATTTTATACTTTAAATACTATAAATTATTTGATACCATTTGATATAGAAAATAGTATAGTTATACACTTAAGATTAGATGACCAATGGTGGGAAAACGACTATGATGGAAGTATATGTAGTAACCATTATATTAATTTAATAGATAATAATAAAAATTGTTTTTTTACAAATGGACCAAATAATCAATATAATAAACAAAACCCATTATCGAGCAATAAAATTAAAAAACAATTAGATATTTTATTACAAGAATTTCCTAATTCTAAAATAGTAATAATAGCAAGTCCTTTGACTAACATTCCTGAACTTAATTTTAAATATGATTTGGTAGTACAAAACAACGACTACAATTACGATTTATTTTTATTATCTAAATCAAAAAAAATCATCTTGTCTAGAAGCAATTTTGCCTTATTGTCCTTATTTTTTGGCGAACAAACTCATATACATATGCCATTATGGGGTCATTTTTCTTGTGCAGGTTTTAATACTAAATATGATAATTGTAAATTCAACTATTTTTACTAAATTTTTGATTGAAAATATTCTACGTTTTTTTAGCAATAAAACCCTTTTAGTGCTTGTGGTGTAAAATGTGACCATGGATTATAGCATAATATATTTGGCGTTATATTATCTTTTTTTATAGCAGAACTCAAAGAGTTAATACCTGAGTTAACTATTATAAGTGTATCACAACTTTTTATTACATCACAATAGTGAATTAGACTATTAATTTTTAAATATTCTATGTGTTTAATTTTTTGTTCTAAATATTTATATACCTCCTCAAATATTTTAACAGGATTTATTTTTTCAAAATAAAGAACCTTTATTTGTTTATTTTTGTTTTCTATTAAAGGAACAAAAAAGTCAATATATTCTACATATTTTTCAATATTATATACTTGAGAACTTCCAGTTAAATCTATTATAATATTATTTGATAATTCAGGTATATATGATGGATTATAGTATATTTTTGGATAAAAATTTGTTCCAGTAAAACCATGTGCTATTTCAACTCTATGCATAAAATATTCGTTTTGGCTTTCTGGCGGCCAGTTGTCTTGCATACTAGAACCTACTAACATACCTTCAGAATCTCTAATAATTCCTTTAATATAAGGGTTTTGTTTCCATACCAAATCAAATATTTCATGATTGCGTACTTGGTTGTTTTCAGAGATATATACATGACAACCTTTATTATGAAATAATTCTGGTAATGTTGAAAATGCTAAATTGTCTCCAAGACCACCCCAAGGCTGATATATAATTATTTTTTCACACATAATACTATATATAAAAATATATATTTATATATATTTTTATATATATAAATATATATGTACTATTCACCTATTCTATTCTCAAAAATAGCGGATTTAAATTTAACACAATATCATAATTGTCAAATAGATATGGATTTTTTAAATTCTAAAGATAGAGTTATAATTTTTGCTTTACATTCAATGTCACATTTAGCTAAATTAAATATGTTTCTAGATATCATTAAAAAACCATTTATATTAATTTCTGCTATGGAAGATACACAATTACCTCTAGAAATAGATAATTGTTTTATGAACAAAATAACAACAAATCCTTTTTTTAAACATTGGTTTTCAATTAATAAAACAATATCTAACAATGATAAATTTACTAGTATTCCTTATGGATTGAACTTTTGGACATTAACTACTATGTCTTATTTTGGTGAAAATAAACAAAGTTTTGAAACACAAAATAGTTCTTTACAAAATATAATAAATGATTCAGTGCATTATTCTAAAAGAATACCAAAAATATATGGTAATTTTCATTTTAATTTTACAGACGATAGACATGGAGGATGGCGAAAAAAATTATTAAATATTATTCCAAAAGATATTATATTTTATGAACCAACCCTATTATCAAGAAGTGAATCGTATAAACGTATGAGTAATTTTAGTTTTGTAGTAAGCCCTTTTGGTCATGGTTTTGATTGTATTAGAACATTTGAAGCTTTATGTCTAGGTTGTATTGTTATTATGAAAAAAAGTTTTTTAGATATTATATATGAAGATTTACCTATATTATTAATTGATGAATGGAGTGATATTAATGAAAATCTTTTACAAAAAACATTAATAGAATTTAAACAGAAAAACTTTAATTATGAAAAATTAAAAATGGATTATTGGATTGATTTGGTAAAATCTAAATTCTAAAATAAATTTAGATATTTTTCACAATAATAAAAAGCAATCATTAAGCTAGTTATTTTTTTATTTATATTAATAAAACAACTATTATTACCTAACCATATAGTTAAACATAGTAATTTTGTAATATTATCAAACAAATTTGATTCAAAAATATATTCGTACTCTCGTATAAAATTAATGTTTAAATTATTATCTGTAATTTCTAACTCATCAATATTGATATTATCAAATATACTATAACCTGATAAACCAAAAAGGAGTTTTGCATAATCATATTCGTGCAATCCAAATAATTTTGTTTCTCCAAAAAACCCTCTTGGGTCTATAAAATACAATTTTTCATTTTCATCTATTAATATATTTCCAAGATGTGTATCTCCATGAATCAAATTGTAATAATCACGTTCATTCAAATATTTAAAAATCTTTTCTTGTATTATATCACAATAATACAATATATTTTGTATTTGAAAATTATTTACAGATGTAATAGATTTAAATAAAGAATTGGAATTCCAATTAAATTCATTATATCTATCTATAATTTTTGTTTTAATTTCAATTTGTAAATCCTTTTTTAATGCAAATGGTGATATATTAATTTTCGAAGAATGTAAAATATTGAGCTGTTCCCTAATTTTATTAACATAAAATATATAATTGGTCTTATCAATCTTATATGTAAGAATATTAGAATTTTCAATAAACTCTAATACAATTTCTCCGTCAGATTGTTTTATCAAATTAGGCATGTTAAATTGTATATTATTATTTATTATGTATAAATAAAAACTAATCTCGTTATTAATTTTATATTTTCCTAACGAATTTTTAGATTTTTTTATAAATAAGTTATCTATAATAGATATATCATTAAACACAAAACCGTAATTATTATTATTCATAATTATAGAGCGATATATTAAATAACGTGTTAGTTTCTAAATAATAATAAAAATAATAATATAAATAATCGCTCTTTATATTATTATGTCAATTACTTTTTCCAGTTGTTTTTACATTATTAAATCGAAAATTGACGCATCTATTTATATTGAATGGATGACAAATTTGATTTCTATCGTGAATGAATTTAATTTAGTCATTTATACAGACGAACATAGCAGCAAACACATTCCTCAGCAAGCAAAAGATAATCACCGAATTAAAATCGTAGTGAAACCATTGGACCAATTCTATAACTACAAATATAGGGATTATTGGGTCAAAAATCATGAGAAAAATGTATTACTCAATGATAGGTCTTGCTGGGAGCTGAATATGCTATGGTCCGAGAAAATACGGTTTGTAAAGGAGACT
>Ga0187844_10000793_pt1 | contig 24577 bp, 25 predicted proteins | sample SpaLakP09_SKY_50_FD_134517 | JGI IMG/M metagenome (GOLD analysis project Ga0187844, IMG submission 134517) | Oligotrophic lake water microbial communities from Sparkling Lake, Wisconsin, USA - SP09_SKY_50 | ecosystem: Environmental > Aquatic > Freshwater > Lake | place: USA: Sparkling Lake... | reverse complement strand
GATTTTAGACGGGAATTGGAAACTGAAGCTGACCCTTTCAGGGGGGATCAGCATCGAGCGTGTGGACAAGTGGTATGCGCGGGCGAGGAGGGCGGGGGCGCTCGGGGGGACACTGCTGGGGGCGGGCGGCGGGGGATTTCTGCTGTTCGACGCGCCACCGGAAAAGCACAGGGCAGTTGAAGAGGCATTGGGGGGACTGCGGCGAATCCCATTTCGGATGGACCCTAGAGGCAGTCGCATAGTTTTCGTATACAATTAACAAAAAACTGATGGGCTGGAAACCAAACACAATGTTAAAGCATGGATTGAGCAAGACGTATGACGAGATTCATAAAGAAATGCATTGAATCATAATTGCTTTTTTAAATATAAGTAAGGCTAGATGATCACAAAAATCTCAGTTCACGGCCTTGGAAAGCTCGGAGCAAGTATGGCGGCAGGTTTTGCCTCACGCGGCTTTCAAGTCATCGGAGTGGATATTAACCCGAATGCCGTTACCTGCCTCAATGAGGGGCGGGCACCTGTTCAAGAGACCGGCTTAGAAGACCTTATCTCAGCCAACCGGGAAAAAATCCGTGCTACGCTTGATCCGGAGGAGGCTGTGGCTGATTCCGAGATCAGTTTTGTTATCGTGCCAACTCCAAGTGATGATCGGGGTGCCTTTACGTTACAGTACGCGCGGCATGCTTTTAAAAGCCTTGGCCAGGCCTTGCGAAGAAAAAATTCTTATCACGTTGTGGTCATGACCAGCACGGTTCTCCCTGGGGCGACACGCTACGGCCTCTTGCCAATCCTCGAAGAGGAGTAAGGGAAAAAATGCGGCAGGGACTTTGGTCTTTGCTATAATCCCGAATTCATCGCTTTAGGATCAGTCATCCGGGATTTCCTGAATCCTGATTTTTATTTACTCGGTCAATACGACGAGCGTTCCGGCGATGCTTTGGAGTCGGTGCACCAACGCGTTTCCTTAAATCAGGCGTCCGTCAAAAGAATGAGTCTAGAAAACGCAGAATTGGCTAAAATCTCCGTTAATAGCTTCGTCACCATGAAGATTTCATTCGCCAACATGCTGGCAAACTTCTGCCAAAAGATACCGGGCGGTGATGTCGATGTGGTCTCGGATGCCCTCGGTATGGATAAGAGAATCGGCCGAAGGTATCTCACCGGTGGTTTTGGATTTGGAGGACCATGTTTTCCCAGGGACAATATCGCCTTAGATTTCATGGGGGAAAGCCTCGGGGTTGACACCCGCTTCTTGAGGGCCAATGACGAATATAATCGGTGCCTTGCCCTCTCCTACCTGAAAAACTTTCGCTCGTACATTCCCCCGAACGGGACTGTAGCCGTACTCGGGCTCGCCTATAAACCGGACTCCCACGTCGTGGAAGAATCCCCGGGAATTTATCTATGTCGCGCCTTGGCGAATGCTGGTTTTCGCGTGATTGGACATGATCCCTTGGCTGGTGAGGGGGCCAGACAAGCCTTGGGAAGCCATGCGCTGGTGGTGGATTCCTTGGATCAGGCGCTGAAGGACGTAGATGTCGTTTTGGTCTGCACGCCCGATAATGTGTATCGGCGCTTGGAGGCAAAAAACTTTTCCAGTAAGACGAGAAAGCCCGTTGTGATAGATTTTTGGCGCATTTTGGCGAAACTAGAAGGTGCGGACCAACTCCGTTATATACCCGTGGGGAAAAAGCCATGGGACGAGAATTCTAGCAATCTTTTTCAATCCCTTTGGGAAAAATAGATCAACTTGAGGAAACCGCGGGTAAGGTGAAACTCAAAATACTGATTGTTCAACCTACCGGCGACAAACCCGGTCATTTTGAGATTCATACAACGTATATGGCCCAAGAGTTAGCCAAAATGGGGCACACAGTGACTGTCACCACCAATCAGCTGAACCCACAACGACATCTAAAGGGAAAAGTGCTTTTTCGCTTACATCAAGACGACTCTCGAAAGTACAGCTTTGTTGACTTGGAAAACAACCGGAAATCAGATCCGCTTTCGTACTGGCTTGGGTATTATCGCAATAGTTGGTTTTTTCTGCGCAGGGGACTTGAGTTGGCCAAAGCAGATTCATATGACGCGGCTTACGTCACCGACGTCGAATTTTTAGTGGCTACTATCCTATGTAAATTATATCGCAAGACTCTGCCTGCAATAGTGATGCAAGTAAACGCATCAAACTTTTCCTTTGCTGATTATCCTGGAAGTATCATCAAAAAAATCTATAAAGCTTTCCAAGCTTTTTGTTTCCGCTCTGTAATCGGAAAAGAGATTGCGGCCTTTTCTGTCTTAGGCGAATGGCATATATCCCGGCTTCGCCAGCAACTTAAAATTCCGAAAAAGTTTCCAATCGCGCTCATTCCCGATGGAAGTAACCCTGAATATCAAAAAGAGAATCGTGCAACAGCCAGATCAAAACTGGGGATCGATCCTGACTTGTGCGTCTTCTTATTTTTGGGCGTTTTGCGAAAAGAAAAAGGATTAGCCACCCTCGCTTCAGCATTTCATATCCTCGAAAAAAAGGGCCATAAGGCAGGCTTGATCCTGGCGGGGTCGCCTTTTGACTACTCGGATAAAGAAATTAAGGAGCTTTTTGCCTTTGGCCTGTCGGAGGGATGGTTGATTCATCAAAAGCTGAATTTTATTCCAGAGGAAGAAATGCCACTTTATTTCGGTGCGGCTGACTGCTTTTTGATGCCCTATGAGAAGACGTACAATGCCTCCAGCGGGCCCTTATTTAAGGGGGTCTGTACCTACGGCGTTCCGGTGATCTGCTCGGAGGTCGGTGAAATGGGTGTATTGGTTAAAAGGCATGACCTTGGTTTGTTATGTGAGCCCGGAAACGCTGGGAGTCTAGCCTTAGCTATGGAAAGATTTTTGGAGTCGAGTGTGGATCAGTGGAGCCGTTGGTCCGCTAACGCGAAAAGGGTATCCAAAGAAAACTCATGGGAATCTCTGGCCAAGCGGTACGATCTATTGTTTAATCAGCTTCTCCAAAATAGAGCTTCGCAACTCCAAGCCTGCACAAAAAATTAAAGAATTTGCTGCAATATTAATATTAGATCGACAGCCGGGATAAAAAGGCAGGCTAAGTAAATTTGATTAAAGGGCCACCAATAATTGCCATCACCGGCTCTCGTGGCCGTTTGGGAAGAGCCATAGTGAACTACCTGATGCAAATGGGGGCCACTCTTAGGGCCTATTCGCGATCACCGGAACCAGGGGACTTACCTTTGGCTCAGCTACCACAGGATTTAAGGCAAGGGAAAGTGGACATAGTTTTACACCTTGCCTGGAGTGTTGTGCCGGCGGAGGCTGAGTTAGATCCTTGGGGTCAGTGGCAGGTGGATTTACCACAGCTAGGGGATCTGCTTGACGTGCTAAGCGAGCGAAACAGCCACGGCCAGAATCCCGTTAGGCTGGTCTTTTTTTCTTCAGGATCCGTCTATGGTGAAGGGGACAGTAGGCTCTCGTCATTTGACGAAAACTGCCCAAGAAATCCTAAGGGCTACTACGCGAAGGCCAAGGCGGCTGCTGAGGACATGATTCTGAGCCACATCCGGCAGGGATTGAAAGCAACCATTTTGAGGATTACGAATCCATATGGGTTTCCCCAGGAGGATGGGCGACTCCAAGGCGTGATCCCCGCCCTTTGCCACGCAGCCCTGCAAAGAAAAACCTTCACCCTTTGGGGGGACGGCTCCGCTATCAAAGATTACGTCTATTTCGAAGATCTTTGTGTTGCGGTAAAAAAGGTTTTGGGGTTGCAGCTCACGGGAGTCTATAACTTGTCCAGTGGGGAATCTATCGCGCTGCTCGATCTGGTGAAAATGGTGCAGGAGATCACCGGGATCTCGCTTGCAGTGCGGCATTCCCCCCACCAAAAATGGGACGTGCAACATGGTCGATATTCATCCCAAAAGCTGCGAACGGCTATCGGTTGGGTTCCAAGTTTATCCCTTCGGGAGGGGCTTCTGCGGACTTGGATTGATTGGGGATCAAAGCTGGGCCCATCGAAATGACGAAGATTTCCGTAGTCATTCCAGTTTACCGAAGCGCATCTACCTTGCCCGAACTGGTTTCGCGGCTGACCAGAGTTTTGCAGAAAATGGCGCGCGCCCACGAAATACTTTTGGTCAACGACGGCAGTCCGGACCAGAGCTGGGAGGTTATTCAGAAGCTGAGCCGGAGGAATCCTCGCGTGGTCGGAATCAATCTGATGCGAAATTACGGCCAGCATGCCGCCTTGGCGGCGGGCATACGAGCCAGCAGGGGTAATGTGATTGTGACACTCGACGACGATTTGCAAACCCCTCCTGAAGAAATGCCAAAACTAATTAAAAAACTCGAGGAGGGTTTTGATTTAGTCTACGGAATTCGCAAAACTGAGGCCCATGGATTCTTGCGGAACGGATGCTCCCGACTTGGCAAATATCTCTTAGCGCGCCTTCTCGGAGTACGGGTGGCTACGTCGCTTTCCTCGTATAAGGCCTTTTGCCGCTCACTGCGAGAGCCCTTGCTCCGCCAACATGGCCCGGTCGTATTTCTAGATGCGTTGCTTTGTTGGGGTACGAGCCGGGTGGGAAGCGTGGAGGTGAGCCACCATCCACGCGGGGAGGGAGATTCGGGGTATAATTGGCGTAAATTAATTTCCCACTATGCCAACATGACCACCAGCTTTAGCCAACTTCCCCTCAAGCTGGCGAGCTTCCTTGGAATAGCTGCCATGGGAGCTGGACTCGTTTTATTCTGTTTTGTTCTTTTAGTGTACTGGGTCAGAGGAATCCCGGTCCCTGGCTTCACCTTTGTCGCAGCCTCCATCACCCTATTTTCTGGGATCCAGCTCTTTATTCTTGGCATCATGGGCGAGTACCTTGCCCGCATGCACCAAAACCTAATCGGGATGCCTTCTTATGTGATTCGGCAGGTGGTGGGGCTAGCGGGGATTTTGCAACAAACGGAGAATGGACAAGACCGTGCCTGATTTTGATCTGTTTGCCGAATCCTACGAAAAGGAACTGAATTGTGCTTTGCCTCCTGGTGCGGGTGAAGGGGCCAAATACACCAGAATCAAGGCCTCGCATTTGAAGCATCAACTAACGGCTACTTTTGGCCGGCATGCCCGCCCTGCTTTGCTAGATGCCGGATGTGGAATCGGCATTACGGATGAGTTTCTTAAAACGTTTTTTCCCAGTCTTGCCGGCTTTGACATTTCAGCAGAGAGCATTCACTTGGCCAAGCAGCGAAATCCTGAAGTAAGATATAAGACATCAGATGGAAAAATATTTCCTTTCGAAGACGGGGAGTTTGACGTGGTTTTCGCTATCTGCGTACTGCATCATATACTGCCAGACCACCGGGACGGCTTCCTCCGTGAAGCATGGCGGGTGCTGCGTCCCGGCGGCTTGGTTTTTTTGTATGAGCACAATCCATGGAATCCCATGACACGTTTTGTCGTTAGCCGATGCGTTTATGACCGAGATGCTTTATTGCTTTCCCCTATGGAATGCCGGCGGCTCCTGAGGCAAAACAGGTTTACGCCTGTAGCGGGGGGCTCGCTCATTTTCTTGCCTCTAGAAATGCGCGTCTGGCAGATATGGGAGAAAAAATGGCTCTCCGGAATTCCCTGCGGGGCCCAGTATTTTCAAACTGGAAAAAAACTTGGTAAGGAGGGGGTAAAAATATGAATCCGACCCAAGAATGCCCGGTTTGCGGACAACCGTCCCGAAAGCAATACGTTCATCCCGATGGATACATCTTTAGGTGCATGGAATGTACCCATGCCTTTACTGATCCTTCTTCCCCATCTCAGGAAACATACGATGAAGGGTACTTTCTTGAAACTCACCGAAATTGGTTCCTGCATCCTAATACGGCTCTCTTCCGTCGGATCCAGCACATGCTCCGCCCCGAAGATTGCCGAGAGGGGTTGCTGGATGTGGGCTGCGGGCGGGGCGATCTTTTGTTTCACCTTGAGAAGAGCAATCCGGCTCTTTCCCTTGCCGGCATCGACATCGCGCCACTGCCAGCCCATCCACAGATCCATTTTGTTTCGCACGATTTATTTGATTGGTAGCCGGACCGGCCCTATTCGTCGTGACGTCCTTGGCAGTGATCGAGCATGTGGCAGACATTCGGGGTTTTCTTGGAAAGCTTCGGCGATTTGTAAAAAAAGGAGGACGATTGGTTATCATGACCCTGAATGAAGACGGTGTCCTGTATGCAAAAGCCCGAGGTGCGCTAAAACTTGGCTTCCATGGACCTTTTGAGCGCCTTTATTCTAGACATCATCGGCATCACTTCACCCGTCGATCCTTGCGCTCGCTGGTCGAAATATCTGAGTTTCAGGTCCTCGAGCACTATACCCACAACTTCCCCTTGGCGGCGGCAGATTTTCCCAGCCGCGGATTCTTAATGGATTCGAGTCAAAAGGCTGGGGTTGCGGGCCTCTTTGGCATGGGGCCAATTTTACGAAGCGGCTTCCTGCAGACCATAGTTTGCAAAACATAGAGGAAAATTGTCCGAAAAACCCAAATTAAATCGCAAAATACGTTCGATACCATGCAAGAAAAAATAAAACTGCCAACCAAAATTGCGGTCGATTAGAAAAGCCAAATTCCTTTTCAACAAAACAACTCGAGCAAAAGAATATCTAATTCAAGAGGGTGAACAAAAACATTCAATCAAGCATGAAGATAATATTGGAAAACATCAAAAAACTATATTTAAAAACTCCGAAATGGAAAACTATTAAAAAAAAGAAAATCTTAGTAAAAAAACCTTGGCTTGTAGTAGCGCAAGAAAAGATCCGACTGCCCAATAAGCAGACCATTGCTCCCTATTATCAGATAGAAAGCCCAAGCTATGTTGAAATCATTCCGCTAAATAAAAAATCACAGGTCTTGCTGAATTTAAAATATAAGCACGGTGTCAGGGGGGCGAGCCTTGGTTTCCCTTCTGGCTATATGGAAAGGGGCGAGTCACCCACTCGCGCAGGAAAAAGAGAGCTCCATGAAGAGACTGGACTAGCTTCAAAAAAATGGCGTTACCTAGGGGGCCATACAATTGACGGGAATAGGGGGCAAGCGAAGGCGCATTTCTTGATGGCATTAGATTGTAAGGAACGCAATAGAGGAACCGAAATATTCTCTGATGATCTTGATCCTGGAATTCACTTTTGGGTATCGTCGTCGGTTTTGTGGAAACTTCTAGATCTGGGCTATTTCAAAACCCTGGGAGCTGCCTTTGCCGTTCAGATACTGCTAAATAATCAAAAAAGAAAGAACAGAATATGAATACTTTAGTGCTTGGATCTAATGGGCAAATTGGTTCGGAGCTAATCCGGCATATGCGCTCAAAGAACATGTTGGTACAAGAATTCGACATAAAGCGAGGTCCTGAAGAGGATCTCAGAATTCCGGACAATAAAATACTAGAAAAAAGTCTATCACAGGCGCATTTTGTTTTCTTTCTGGCTTTCGATGTTGGGGGATCTAAGTATCTAGAAAGATTTCAAAAGACGGCAGAATTCTTATCAAACAACTTACGTTTGATGGAAAATACCTTTACGGCACTCAAAAACAGCGGGAAACCATTCGTGTTTGCCTCCACCCAGATGAGCAACATGTCGCATTCCCCGTATGGGGTGCTGAAGGCCATCGGAGAGGCCTACACGCGGTCTCTGAACGGCCTTATCGTCAAGTTCTGGAATACTTATGGAATTGAACATGAGGAAGACAAGGCGCACGTCATCACAGATTTTATTAACGCAGCAGCAAAATCCCGTAAAATCCATATGCGAACAGATGGCACAGAAGAACGGCAGTTTCTTCACGCAGAAGACTGCTCCCGCTGCCTATTAGCTCTACGCGATAATTATAATAATATACCGCGTGACAAAGAGCTTCATGTTACGAGCTTTGAGTGGAATAGCATACTTGAAGTGGCCAAAAAGGTAGCCGATCTTTTCCCGGGAACCGAAATTATTCCAACAAAACAATCGGACTCTGTGCAAAAAGGCGTAAAGAATGAACCCGATCAAGCAGTTCTGGAATATTGGGCGCCGAAAATTCGTTTGGCAGAGGGAATAAAAAAGATCATCAACGAAATGTTTTCTTAAAATTAAAAAGCATATAATATAAAAGCGCATCTATAAACCTTGAGCATACAAATCATAAATCAAAGATATGAAAATCGAAAAAACAAAATATGAATACTCAAAAAGCTCTAGATGCACTAATCAACCCATCCAAAGTACTTAAACACTTATGGCGTAGAACAAAGGTGGGGAGCTTTGAGTTAAGAGAGCAGTTCGATGCCTTTGAAAAACCGCAATATGCATTGGAAATGATACAAGCTTCGAAGATCGCCAAGATCAACGGCTTCGAGTTATACCGTAAGATTCCCTCGAGATGGAATGTCGGCGCATAAATGTATCATCGTTTTGACCATCGAAACTATAACGATTATAAATAGAGAACAGACAAAATTCACTATTCCAAATTAGTTCGAAATATCCGCAATATATGAACAAGCACCTCCTTCAGCTAAGAAAAATAATTAGAAATAACTCTTTCGCAGAATCCTTACTAAAAAAGATTTTAAACTACTTACGCGCGAAAAAAGCAAGAGAATATCTGAAAGAAGCGAATGCTTATCCAGCAGATCTTGAAAAGATTATTCGAGACTATAAATATTCCATAAAAAAAGACCATCGCGGGATTCGTCAGGTTCTAAACTTGGAAAGTGCTGTCCGTTTTATTGAGGATAATAAGATCGAGGGTTGTTTCGTCGAAACCGGCACTTTCACCGGCGGTGCGAGTGCCTATGCTCTGCTGGCACTTAAGCGAATATCAAAAAATACTCATCGTGATTACTGGGGTTTTGATTCATTTGAGGGGATGCCTGTGCCATCTGCAGAAGATGGTGATGAAAGTTTCGTGTGGTTGTACGGAAGAAAAATGAGTGAAATGGATAAAACAACTGTCGGCCAGTTAACTGGTCATGAAATGAACAAAGCCGATTTTAAGGAATGTTACGACTATTTATGCGGTACTGGTTACCCTAAAGAAAAAATAAATCTAATAAAAGGATGGTTTCAGAAAACTATTCCTGAAAAAAAAGCAGAGATTGGACCGATTGCGGTGCTCAGGCTCGATGGTGATTTTTACGACTCTACATTGGTTGTTTTAAACGAATTATTTCCCCAAGTGTCTCAAAATGGAGTCATTATAATCGATGACTATGGAAGTTTTAGCGGCTGTAAAAAAGCGGTAGATTCTTTCCTAAAGGAAAATAATATTAGATGTAAACCAATATACATTGAAAATGGAATAAGAATGTTAATCAAATAAACTGAAGATAATCAATAATCTAATCGCCTGGAATACCCTAAATGAGCTGGTTTTAAGGGTGGCTAAATTATTTACCTGGATGCTATTGCCCAGATTCTTAGGGCCCTCCGAGTTTGGATTTTATTCTATCTGTTTCGCAATGACTTCAGCTTATTTCACTTTCTTGGATTTTGGGCTAGGACAGGGCATTCAATTACGCGTACATTCCAACCCGAAGGGTGAAAAGGATAACCTAAAGCCCTATTCTCTGATAAGATTTTGGATAGGTTTCATTGGAACCATGACGTACGGAATAGTGCTTTACACTACTGGCACTTCTTCAAAAAACTTAATAGTGTCTTTGTGCTTGCTGAGCATTTTAATAATCAGTGATCAACAGAACATTTTATCGATCTTCCTCAAATCAATAAATAAATTCGGACTAGATCTAAAGATACGATTAGCTACATCCTTGATCAGTGCTGCCACAATATGCGGAGCAGCTTTTTTCGCAAGAAATGCAGTAACTGTTTCAATCTGTTGTCTAGTTGCTTTCATGTTTTTTTATTTTTCACTGAAAACTATCAAAGAAAAAGTCTTCTTAGGATCACAAAATAAAGTCACAGATATAATTTTAAAGAAGCTATTATTAACTTCAGTAAAAACTTATATAATCAGCTTATTTATCACAATATTTGTAAATATGGATCTTTTCGTCGCAAATCAAAATTTCTCGTTATCTGAAATAGGCATGTATTCCGCAAGTCAAAAAGTCCTAATAGTCGCTCAACTCCCAGTTGCCATTTTTGGTGGTTTGATTTATCAAGCAGTAGCTAAAGACTTTCTAATGCTAAACCAAATATGGAGAAAAAAGCTCCGTTACATATTCTCGATACTTTTTTTGATGTCAATTTCTGCGACTATTGTGATGGTATTTTTTTGTGAGGAAATAGGTGGATTTCTCTTTGGAAAAGAATTCGCATCGGCTGGAGTGTTAATTAAAAATATGGCTTTCGGATTAATTGGCTTTTATTTTTATCCGATCTTTTCTCTTATTCTAACACTTCTGAATAGAATTAAAGGAGTCGTAATTTCATCGTTCCTGTTGCTAGGAATTAACTATGCTCTTCTCAACTATGCGGCAAAATGTTATGGGTTAGAAGGTCTTGCCGCGATGAATAGCGTTGCCAACATATTGATTGCATGTTCTTTTGGTGTTATTGTTTATATTGAGATGAATGCAAAAACCGAACATAAAAAAGTATGATCAAGAAATTTCTGGATCAATCAAAAAGCAACCTTTTAGTAATTACTGGCTTCTTTTTTTTAATTCTTTCGTTTTATGGCCTAAATGCTTTGCCAGTTAAATCTTGGTTTGCAGATGGTAATCTGTGGTATTATGGCAACATCTTTCAGTTTTCCCAATTGCTGTCTGAGCCTTGGGGTAGTTTCTCAGGTACTTTAAAACCAGGCGATTTAGGTGGTTTGATCGCATTTGGTTCTGACTCATTACAGCCATGGAATCTATTTCTTATATCAATTGCCCGTTGTATAAAATGGCTAGGTGAGCCTAGCTATTTGGTGTGTGTTTTGCCGGGCTTGATATCCTACTTTCTGGGAGGTTATATTTTGTTTAAAAATTGTCTGCATGATTTAAATTATCTAAGCAGATGGTGTGGTTATGTCATTTATCTTCTTTTACCAATGGGTGTAAATATAAGTCGAAGCATAATTCCAGAATCCTTCGCCATATTTCTTTTGATACTTCAACTTGCTAGCCTACAACAGATGTTAAAAAGAAATAGCGCAGCAACGATTGTATTAATGGTGCTTGTAAGCAGTATATCTATTTATTTTTTCCCGAAAAATGCATTGATTTCGTTCGGGTTCTTTTTTTGGCATTCTCTACGATCCTATGGTAAAAAATCTTTTCTTAGAGATATTTTACTACTGGTCTCAATTATAGCAATATCTCTGATAGTGAAAAAAATATATTTGGTGAATAGTTGGACTTCAGGGCACTCAGAACAAATCTTTCTCTTGAATATTATTTTATCAAAAGAATATTGGTTGGGTTGGTGGCACATTGCGCGCGACAACTTTCATTTTTTACTAGCATTTATACCATTGACGTTTTTACTAAGAAAAAAATCACAAGAGTCGTGCGATATCGTCCTTGGAATTCTTCTAGGGTATTTCATTTTAGGTTTATTCTTTACCTACCACATATTTACTCATTCTTACTACAGTTATCCTCTTTTGATTATATGTCCTGTCAGTTTTGCGATTGTATTAAATTACATAATAAATCTGAGCTTTCTAAATACCCGAAAATATTTTAAAGTACGATAGTGTTTGCACTGCCTCTGGGAATATTGTTAATTTTCTTTCCCAATTACAGAGATATCATTTTAAGAAGCAAAAAAAATGTTGAAATTAGTCGTGATTTAAAAGCTCGATATGAAAAGTTAGAATTCCTAACCCAGAGATCTGACAAAATCATTTTCTTTTCTGAGGGAGATGGGGCTTACTTTCAGATTTTCTATGCTCGTGATGGGTTCCCATGGCCAGCGAAGTCGAACCTTTGGGGAGAGAAAAAAATTGGCAAATGGAAAAACGTAAGCGAAGCGGAATACTTTACACATTATTTTAACATGCATAAGTCCAAAGGAGCATCCTTTTTCTTTACGGACCGCGTCAAGGAGTTCGAGGAGCAAGATGGAAATAAAGATTTAGTAGAAAAGTATCTTACTCAAATCTATAGCGATAACTCAATAAAGGTCTTCAGGGTAAAATAATAAATAATTCTAATGAACAATGAGGGGAAAACATAATTTTCAGAATGTACATTTTATGAATGCTAACCAACTTATCAAAAATATTTTAAGTCAATACAAGGAAAAATTAATTAAGAACATTTATGGACCGACGCCGCTTTGGGATTCTGTTCAATCAGTGGTGGCAAACGAGTGTGCAAATTATGTTTGCCAAAACATGCAAGACGCGTTGCAGTTCGAACGAAAAAATGACTTTTGGGATTTTATAATCAAGCAATCGCCTTGCAATTCTTTCTGGGAATTTGGGGTATGCAAGGGTGTCTCCCTTCGGTATTTTTCTCGTCATTTCAAAAGTCTTCATGGATTCGACTCATTCGAAGGTTTACAAGAGAACTGGAGAGGTCATAATTTGGCCTCAGGAGCTTTTTCAGTACATGGCAAAATCCCAAAACTTGACAAAAATGTGTCCCTTTACCCTGGTTGGTTCTGTGATACCGTCAGCTACTTTTTATCAAAGAATCAAGATATTCCGGATGTCATTCACGTTGATTGTGATACTTATGAATCAAGTTTTTATATCTTAAATAATATTGTTAGTCGGGTTAAGCCTGGTTGCATAATCATATTTGACGAATATTTACTTTATAGGGGATGGAAAACAGGAGAATTCAAGGCTTGGTCTGATATTAGGCTAAAGTATGGTTTGAAATATACGTATATTGCTTTTTCTGAAATGTCTGTAGCGATAAAAGTAAATTAAATGATCTTTCCAAAACTCACTATCAAAGCTCGTAAAAAATCGCTTATCACTCAAGTGATCATATCTTTCCGTGGGGAACTAAGCGGGATAATAGTCAAAATCCTCGTTTTAATAGTCAGTTGATCAATCTTTTTCAAGCAAAGATCAGGTCAATCATGTATAAAAATATTAGACATTGGTTGTGCAGGCGGCGGTTTTGTAAAATCTATTATTGATGACGGACATTTTGCTGTTGGCATTGAAGGTAGCGACTTCTCGAAAAAAAGAAGCAGAGCCGAGTGGCGAACAATACCCAGAAATCTTTTTACATGCGATGTAACGCAGGAATTTGCTATACGGAATAATGGTCGAAAGATATTATTTGATGTAATCACTTGTTGGGAAGTTTTGGAGCATATACCACCGAACAAACTCAACGCTGTTTTAAAGAATATTAAAAACAATATGGTCGCGGGAGGGTTATTAATTTCCAGTATACCAAATTGGCCTGAAATTAAAAACGGTGTAATTCTTCACCATATTGTAAAACCAAAAGCTTGGTGGCTTAATAGGATGACATTGGCTGGTTTTATCTGTTTGCCAAAATACGTAAACTACTTTCAGACTCGATTTGTGCGTGGAAAATGGCAGACGGGAAAAAACTTCCACATTATTGCGACAAATAATAAAAACCTAATGCCGACGCTACCCACGAAACGCTTTTCTTTCCGTGCAACTATGAGAATGCTAGGAAACTATTGGGCTGGTTCGAGAAGTCAAAAGTTCCTTAAGTTTTTGGTGATGGGTGAATGATCTCTTATAAAAAGAAAAAAATCTGTATTTGTACTGTAACCTACAACAGTACAGAAATATTTTCCCAATTCATAAGCAACTATCTGCATTTAATAAAGTCTATTAAGGTAGATCTGTGCGTCTTGGATAATTCAGAAAATAAAGAAGTAATTAAACAAAACAAAAATGCGATAGCTAAATTAACGAAAAAGATGCGGGTTCTGTCAAAAGAAAAACTTTTAATAACCTCTACGATGTATGCAACTAATATTTTCTATTTTGAAAGTGATCAAAACTGCGGTGGCGCCGGAGGATTTTCAAAGACGACAAGGTTTGCAGTACAAGAAGGTTACCGTTTACTCTGGCTTCTTGACGACGATTGCAAATTTAATGGAAAAACCCTGTCTGAATTACTTTGCCGTGAAGCGAATAACGCTGCAAATACTATCTATGCGTCTTTAACAGTTTCAAAAGATAATTCAACGTTAGCGCCACCTGTTACTATTTTAAAAAGCACATCGACCTTACCGCATCTCAATCTTTCTTCTAGCAACTGCACCGTTGCGTTCGATACAAGTAGCTTGCCCCGTGAAGAGGTATTTCACTCCACTGGTAATTTTTTTAATAGCATTTTAGTATCTGACACCATCTTCAAAGAAATAGGATTTCCTAATCCCATATTCTTTATTTGGGGCGATGAAAACGACTTTTTATATAGATGCTGGCTCAGTGGTATAGTTGTAAAAGTTGTTAAAAAATCAATTGTGTTAACTAATAATGCCGAAAATTACAAGCGTTTCAAAATATTGTCCCTACAGGTTAACCTTCCGCTGCTCAGTGAAAAAAAGCTGTATTATATGATCCGAAACTCCTATTTCTTGAACAAAAAATATAACTTAGTTCATCTGCCATTGGTTCGGCATTTCCTTCTCTGTTTAAAGTATTTGATATATGAAATATTAACTTCGTCTATGCAAAAGAAAGTGCATCGTGTTGGGCTAGTTATAAAAGCTTTTAGGGATGGTTTAATATTAGTTAAGACGATTGCCCGTTATGCACTATAGAGTTCATTGGCTTAATGGTTATTTAGGTCTTGGTGCACCAAAGTGGATTTATGAAAACTGGATGAGAAGTTTTCATCAAAACGGTGATGAATGCTTCTTTTACGAGAATTTCCAATCACTTTGCTCCGTGGTCGATAAACTTTTTCATAATAATAATGTAATCATATTTGATTTTGCTTTAGTACCCTTTGACGATTCCACTTTATTCAAGAAAATTAGAAAATGGAGAGATTCAGGCATTATAGTTTTAAGTACAGCGTATTGGCCGCACGAACGAAATGATAAAGAAATATTAAAATTTATAGAAAACGAAGACATTCTATTCTTTTTTGGAGAAAGAGAACTTAATTCTATGCAAGAGTTTCAAAAAATAACTTCTGCACCCTACTTTGTCATCCCAAACTCGTTTGATCCATTCATATATAAATATGATGAATCGCCACCGAGCTTTCAATATGACGTTTCATTTGTCGGTTCTAAATTACCCAAAAAGAAGTGGTTTAATTCTATAATAGTCCCGAAACTTAATAAAAAGTATAAAGTGTTTTTCGCGGGTCCTAACTGGGATCTTCATGACTCAATTCTCCGGTCTTTTTCTTTTAGTCTAAGGAAAGTAGAATTACCATCGCTAGCTCGTTTTATAGACCAAATGCGCATCACGTTGACAGAAGAGCAGGAGGCTCTTTTGTATAAATCAACCAAACTTAATTTAAATTTTCACGAAAGGAGTAATGATTTATCGCAAGTAAATCATCTGGTAAACCAAAGAGTTTTTAAAATTGCCGGCTCAGGCGGTTTGCAGCTTTGCGATCGGGTACAAGCTATTTCTGATTATTTTCCGAACGAGGAAATACTTACAGCTGGATTTGACCAGGATAGTTGGTTTGGGATTATTCAGGACGTAGTCAGTAATCCGTCTAAATACAATGAAAAACGAATTCAAGCTATGAAAACCGCTCATCGTTACCATACTTTTCAAGCAAGGGTAAAAAGTTTGATTGACCTTATCGATAAGAAAAAATGAAAAAAGTTTTAATTGTCGGAATTGGTCCTTTTGGAATTGTTCTGGCTCGCGAACTATCACGGATTAAGGAAATAAAAATCGAAATGATAGATCAGAGGGACCATATTGCTGGCAACTGCTTTACCCAACGTGACTCAGAAACGAATGTAATGCTGCATGTGTATGGTCCACATATCTTTAACACGAATCATAGTGATGTTTGGGAATATGTTAAAAGTTATTCAGAAATGGTTCCTTTTTGTAATCGTGTAAAGGCTGTCACTCCTAAAGGCGTTTTTTCGCTTCCTGTAAACCTTCTTACATTAAATCAATTCTTTGGAAAAAACCTAAATCCGGCTCAAGCAATAAAATTTGTGAAAAAACTAGGATGTAAAGAAATAAAAACCCCAAAGAACTTTGAAGAGGCAGCACTAAAGGCAGTCGGGCTTGATTTATATAAAAACTTTTTCCAAGGGTACACAATTAAACAGTGGGGAGTGGATCCCAAGCGTTTACCGTCGGATGTCTTCAAGCGACTGCCATTAAGGTTCAATTATGATGATTCTTACTATAATACCAAATTCCAAGGAATTCCCCGTCATGGTTATACCGCTCTGTACGAAAATATATTAAACTCTGCAAAAATAAGAACACAGCTCAAAGTAAGCTATCACCAAGAGATGATAAGAAAATATGACCATATATTCTACTCAGGCTCAATTGACAAATTCTATAACTATCGATTCGGTAATCTGAGTTATCGAACGGTATATTTTAAAAAACAAAACATATTTGGGGATGTCCTTGGCAATGCTGTAATAAACTATACAGACTTAAAGTACCCATACACAAGAAAGCATGAGCATAAGCACTTTGCCCCATGGGAAAATCATGCAAAAACAACAGTTTTTACAGAGTTCAGCAAAAAGACAGAAGGTGCTGACGAGCCATATTATCCAGTACGATCTAAAGAAGATATCTTCAAGCTGGAGCAGTACAATGCACTAGCGCTAAAATCACCAAATATATCGTTTGTTGGTAGGTTAGGATTTTATAGATACTTAGATATGGATCAAATTATTGGCACCGCTCTTGATTTAGCTTATAAAATCTACAAAACAAAGAGTCTAAAAAGTGTTGTTATTCCCAGGAATAAATAATGTGATTTCCCCTGCCCAAATATGGATTTTACATTATTCAATATATATTCTCGCATCAAATTATTTTACAGAGTATCCAAAGCCAGATTTATTGTTTTTCACCATTTTGGCAAGTTACTTGAGTGGTTGGTTCTGCGTATCATTCATTAAGTTCAAAAATAATCGAAAAATAAAGTATAGAAAAACTAGCAATAACTATATATTGAGTTTTTTAACTTTAATATTTTTATTTTGCTGCTCGTTAAAGATTTTAATGGCAATTAATATTCAAAATATTTTCGATTTTAAAAATACAGATGCGTTCAGGATTGCAGTAAAAGAGAACACCGCTTTACCATTTCAATTCTTCGCGGGATTAAGTGCTGTGCTAAGTCTACTTGGGAATTTATGTCTTTGCCAAATTTTTATAAATAACGCAAAGACAAAATTCTTCGGCTTAATCTGCTTGATATCGTGGATTGTAACAGATATTATATCCGGAAATCGAGAGAGCATAAAAGGAATAATCTTTTGTACCTTAATGTTGCTTTTCAATCTAAAAGACTCGGTCTTCAAAAAATTAACTTATGCATCTGTCTTAGGATCACTTGCGTTTCTCTTTTTCACTATAATCGGAAATATTCGAAATCACTACCACGATATATGGGGTGGACTTATTTCTTCTTTCCACAATCTTTACGGAAATCTTGCTGCGCTAATTCTCCGTGCCAACGAAAAATGGGATAAGAGTCAATTCCAGCACGATCCGGAAATAGTCTTTGACGGTATACTTATCAACACAGGCTCCGATCTAGAAAAGAAATATTATTTAGGTGGCTTTTTCATTCTTTTTCTATATGGAATGGCATCGAAAGTTTTATTTGAAAAAGCAAAAAGCTTTTATTCAAACGGAAAGCCTCTTACTCAATTTTTTCTTATTACTCTAATTACCAACAGTATTCTTGGTGTAAGGGGTACATCGATTGTAACAGTGACAAACTTACTCTCATTATTAATATTATTTTGTATAATTCTTAAAACCCAAGAGAAAAAAGAGCATGTCATTTAAGGAAAAGCTCGTAAGTATTGTGGTAACTACGTTCAATTCGGAAAAATATATTTCTCGCTGTCTAGAAAATATATCTCATCAAACCTATAAACATATTGAGGTAGTTGTAGTAGATAATAGTTCAGTTGACCGTACCGTATCGCTTGTGTCCAATTATAAGAAAAGATTACAAATGCAAACTGTAATCGTCAAAAAGTGTACGCTTGCAGAGGCAAGAAATATTGGCATTAAACATGCGAAGGGCGAGTTGATTAGCTTTTGTGACTGCGACGATATTTACTTCCCTTGGAAAACCGAAAAGCAGGTTGAACTTCTAAAAAAAAATACTGACTCAGATGGAACTTATGGGGAGTGGCTTCATTTTAGATCTGAACTCCCTGGTTCTTTGTACTTTCGGAACTTAGCAGAGCCATTTGACCGTCTTGAAAACATAATTCTAAAAATGCCATTTAGTTTATCAACACTTCTAGTACGAAAAAGTAAGTGTCCTTTGTTCACAGAAGGATACCTTGGTTCTTGCGCAGAGGATTGGCAATTTATTATTCAATGCAAAAACAGCGATTTGAATCTAAAACAGAGTAAAGAAATAATGACTTTAATCGAAGAGCGTAAAGATAGTTTATCAAAAAAAGTGTATGCAAAGCAAAAGCTTGTTTTTTCCCTTTATCTTTTCACTTTGTTTCCGAAAAAGATATACTCATTAAATATATATTTGGCTTTGATGAAGTCCATTCTCTGCAACTTTTCCAAGTATGTTGCTTTTGAATTTCTAAAAAAGATTGTAATTCGCAAACAAAATATGCTTTGTATCTTATCTCTAAGTTATCAAAAAAGAAAAGAAAGGACACTTCCTTTAAACAATAAATATGTTTATTCCTTTTCCGCAAAATGAAAATTAGACATCAGTGTATATCGCAAAAAGTTATTCTTTCATCCTTTCAGAGGTTTGTCTTCAGCATCATCCCCAAAACACAAGGATACTTAAATGTTCTTGTGCACATCTTGTGCTGTTTCCCAAGGCATCTACAAGTTGCAAATGTTGAAATTACTTGTGGAAAAAAAATATATTATTCGACGCTTGATTTGCGCGACAAGTATCAGTTGGATATTGCTGTAAAAAACAAAAACGATATTTTTATTCCCTGGTTGATAAGTAAAGTATTGAAAAAAAATGACGTTTTTTTTGACATTGGTGCAAATTGTGGATGGTACGCAAGGTTAGTTAAAACCTTTTCTTCAAAAAAGCATAAAACGTTTTCATTTGAGCCAAACTCTGAGGCATTTTCTTTCCTTATAAAAAATAATATTCCAGACTTCTTACCAATACAATTAGCTGTTTCCTGCAGGGCCAACTACGTTATGAAAGGCAAGCTAAAACTATTCAGGCAGAATTCAGGCACCTATTTTTGTTTCTCCAAAGACGACTCTACAAAATATATAGTTCATAAAAGCAATGTTTCCTCTATTACGGTTGACAAATTTTCCGAGCTCATTAATGCCTTTCCGAGTATTATTAAAATCGATGTCGAAGGTGCAGAATATGAAGTAATCTGTGGTGCTAAGAATAGCCTTCAAAATGTAACTGCTATATTGATTGAAGTTAATCAATCGCATTACGAAAATCAACTTCTTGTTAAAAAGAAGCTTAATTCACTCCTCAAAGTCAATGGATTTAATTTCTCATATCACATCGATTGTAAAAATAACACAATCACGACAAATACGAGCGATGAGTTACCGTTTGGCGATGTCTTATTAACCAAAGAAAGAATCTCGATGAATGCTTAATCTTTAAATAAATCTAGAATTTAAAAAATATTTTCAAGTAAATGATTTCATATACAAGCCTAGTGGTCAGCAAATAATAGTGTTTTATTTGTATTAAAATACCGACGGCAACTTTGCTAAACTTCTGAGTTTTTATCATTCTCTAGTCAAAATGGAATTAAATAGCGTTCCCGAAAAAAATATTAATACATACTAAACTCTGACTATTCATGTCCCCAAATCAACTATATCAAAAAAGACCAGAAATCACTGTAGTTATGCCTGCATATAACAGCAGAGGTACCATCGAAAGATCTTTACAGTCGGTGGTAAGTCAGACCTTTCCCAACTGGGAGCTTATTGTTGTAGATGATAATTCCTCAGATAAAACATTGGATACGATTCAAAAATACACAATATCTGATTCACGCATAAACGTATATTCATTACCAAAACGACGAGGACCTGCTTTCGCAAGAAACTTCGCAATGAAAAAAGCTTTGGGTGATTTTATCGCTTTTCTTGATAGCGACGATATATGGTTGCCCAAAAAAATCGAAAAACAAATACCCTTTTTAAGATCAGACCAATTTCCAATAGTGTTTAGTTGGTATAATGTTGTCTCAGTTGATAATACGATAATGCATCAACGTCGATGCCAAGAAAAATCAGATTATGAGTCCCTTCTTTCGTTGAACAGAATCGGGAATCTAACTGCAGTTTATAACCGCAAGAAGTATGGAAGGATTTATCAAGACTATGTAAACCATGAAGACTACGCCTATTGGCTAAAGATATTGCGGAAAACAGGCAAATCGGCTTACTGCTTACAGGAGCCATTAGCAAATTATACAGTTAGCTCAAAATCCTTATCCGGAAATAAGGTCAAATGTGCATATTGGACATTTAGTATATATAATAATTGCGAGGATTTCGGAATGCTTGCAAGCTTATATCTACTAATCAGGCACTTAATTCACCAGTTGTTTATAAGGTAGAATACAAAACCTCTTTCTTTTCTGCGAAAACTTGCTGGTATTGATGGCAACTTGAAAACAATGGCAAACTCAAAAAACAGCATACTAATATTTCTCTGGTTTTGCGGTCGCAATCTATGCTTATATAGTTAGTAAGAATAAATTACCTTGGGCTATCATTTTTCCTTAAATAGTATTCTTTTAAGATTATTCACCGCTCATTAATGAATCTCTCCGAACGGAAACTTCTTACGGTTTTAACGGATTTCTTTACTATTACTTTTTTACTCTTCGTATCTTTATTTCTGATCCTTTGGCTGACACCTAATAATCTGCACGGAATCGCAGTTCAGCTACCGTGGCTTTACTCCGCTGGCGGAATCCTTTTTGTCATTGGTTTTTTCAACGACTGCTACTCCATTGATAGTATGAAAAGGCGGGGAAAGCACCTCGTTCGGTGGGTGGTAGCGTGGGCAATTACTTGCTCAATCTACTTTGTCATCTTTCTGTTGCTGAGCCGTGAGAATCAGGCCTTCGATCTTCGCCTTGTCGTTCCTCGGCTTTTGCCTGGAACTTTTCTGCTCCTTGTTCTTCCCGGGATCCCGATTGCCCGAACGATTTGTGATCGGCTCTTTCACCGGACTTTGCGACCCTCCCCAGTTCTGCTGTTGGGAAAGTCCACCTCCTGTGATCATTTAAGGCAGGAATTTAGTCGGGCTGGATTCAAAAGCTGGGATTTTGTCGCCCAGCTGGATCCATCCACCGGTCTGATCTCTAGGATGGAGGGGATGAGTGAAACGGGAATTCAGCTATCTGAGCTTGCTAGGCTTGTCGACCGCATGGGGATATCAGAAATCATTCTTACCGATCCCAGCGGTCTCTCTAGCGAGGCCCTCACCGGCTTGATAAACTGCTTTGAAAAAGGGGTGGAAATACTTTCCCTCGAACAGGCATTTGAAAAAACGATGCAAAAAATCCCAGTGGAGCATCTGGGTGAAGGCTGGCTGCCCACCACCTTTTGGGCCTACGTCGAGGTGCCGCTCTTTTACCGTGTTTTCAAAAGGATTATGGATGTTTGCGGCAGCGGAATTCTGTTGATCAGCACTATTCCCCTCATGGCAGCGGTTACCGTTTTGATTAGATTGACCTCCATAGGCCCAGCCATTTACCGGCAGGTCCGGGTGGGTCTGCACGGGCAGAGGTTTGTGATACGCAAATTCCGAACCATGGCCGACCTGCCAAAAGACAAAGGCCAAAAATGGGCGGAGAAAAATGATCAGCGAATCACTTCGGTGGGAAAAATCCTTAGGAAGCTGAGGATTGATGAACTTCCTCAGCTTTTCAATGTAATTGCAGGCCAGATGAGCTTGGTGGGGCCCCGGCCCGAACAACCTGATATTGTGGCCGAACTGGAAAAGGAAATTCCATTTTTCCGTGCCCGCGGCAAAGTGCTGCCCGGGATCACCGGCTGGGCTCAAGTAATGTACCGCTACGGAAACAGTGTGGACGACAGCCGGATCAAACTGGAGTACGACCTATTTTACATCAAAAACCGATCGATCCTGTTGGACCTGATTATTCTGGCCAAAACGGTCCGAATCGTGCTGGGATTTAAGGGGCACTAAAAATCCCGAATGGGATTTTATTGGAAGATAGAATATAGGAAATGGAAGATATGGTAGCGAAGAGAGATTAAGATTAAGATAAAAAAGGGTGTCGGTGGGCGGCAGTTTTTTAATTTTAGCAAACCCCAGTTTCTTTAAGCCGGAACCTAAACATAAACGAACAAACACCAGATAGTGGTTTGACGAAGCGAATAGCGGATCTCCTCTGGCCTGCAGGGGTGTCGCTTTTGACTGGCCTGTTGGGACTATACATCGCCACTTTGGGCCTATTTGCAATTGGGATTTCAATAACAGTCTGGCATGGCCTTAGCTTTATTTTGTGTGCACTAGTGACAGGGTATTTCGCGATCAGAAGTTCATCGCGAATCGATAGCATTAAAAAATCCGGGATTGTTTTGGGAATCAATCTGGCCGCCTGTGGCCTACTGGCCTTGATTTCAGCCCAGTTAGATGACTTGAGCTGGGACGGAATGAGTGGACGAATAGAGGTGGTCTTGGGGCTTTCTGAGGGATGGAACCCCGTCAAAGATCCATCCTTTCAAGAAGCTGTAAAACTCGGGGAGACGAATCCGGCCCTTCGGGGGTCTTTTGTCGTGCAGTCGGACTACCAGTACGGTTTGGGAAACCTACTTTCGGCTTATTTGGCCAAGATCACAGGGAGTCTCAATGCGGGGAAGGCGATCACACCAATCTTGGCATTAGCTTCGTTCGGCATCTGCTTCAGTGCATTCAGTGCTCTGTCCCTAGGTTCTGGATGGTGCTGGGCCTTATCCTTTTTGGCGGCACTAAATCCTGTCTGCATCTATCAAAGCTCCAGCTACTACATCGACGGGCATACAGGAGCCCTATTTACCGCCATGCTGTTCAGTGCCCTTCGGCTTCTGCTTTGTCCTATGAGTATCGATGGAGTCTTGGCCTTGGTCGTTGCCTTTTTGGGGCTATCGGCAGCCAAAACCTCGGGACTTCTTTACGGGGTGGTTATCGATGTGGTTTTTTTCGGATTCTACGCGTTGACCCATCTGAAAAACTTGAAGCCGATTCTGGTTTTTATCGGGATCAATGTGTTGATCACATGGCCAGTGGGAGTGATGTTTCGAAAAGTGGGTGGGTTTCAAAATCTTTCTGTGGCTTATCTACAAAGTGCCACAAATATGGCCACACCGGGATATGGGGTCGGGCAAGGCTCTTTCGGGCTCGATGTGATGCCTAAACTTGATCGTTTGCAGGTTTTTCTAATGTCCTATATGGCGCCTACGGAGATCATTGCCGACAAAGTCAAAACGAAGTTCCCCTTTTGGCTGAATCGAAGGGAATTGTCGGTTTTTGAGGATATCACGCCCGATGCGAGGGCAGGGGGCTTCGGCCCTCTTTATGGGGCTTTTTTGATTTTGGCAGTCGCCTCGTTCGGATTTCTATTTTTAGGAAAAGCTCCAAACTTGGCCAGCTGTTTCCCGTTGGTGCCAGTTCTGCTGAGCGTGAGTCTAACACAGACCTGGTGGGCACGTTGGGCCCCGCAAGGTTGGTTGATTCCGCTCTGTTTTATTCTTCCAGCCTTGACCTGCTTTGAGAGAACAGAAGGGAAAAAAAGGTGTTGGTTGCCCAGTTTGGCAGTTTTTGCAGGAATTTTGAATAGTGGCTTAATCCTGCTGTTTTATTCCATCGGGTGTGTAAAGGCTCAGCACGTTTTGGAATCTCAGCTTAGCTTCCTTAAAAAGCTACCTGCCCCACTCAGGGTTCAAATGCCCTTTTTCATGAGCAATCGAATCTGGTTGATACGGAACGGGCTTGCGTACGAACTACAGACCGATTCTCTGCCTTCACCCAGGCTGAAACTTAAAAAAACCAGCACGAAAATTGCCCTGCCGAAAGATTGGGAGACATTGGGCGTGCCAAAGACAATCGTTTCGCGATGGCGAAAAGACAATCTTCTTGAGGAATAAGATGTCTAACCAATTGAGCATGGAAAAAACGAAACCGGTGGCAGGCGTGCAGGCCAAGGTTCGCCCAAACATTTCCGTGATCATAGCCACTAGGAATCGGGCATCCATCCTTCGGAATTGTTTGGAATCAATGGAGCGGCAACAAGCGGAAAAGGAAAGATACGAGGTTTTGGTGGTGGACAATCGAAGTCACGATGCGACCTGCTCGATCGTTGCCGAAACGAGCTATCGGTACTTTTATTGTCATAAAATATCCACCAGCACTGCGCGCAACCTGGGGGCAAGGGAAGCCGCGGGCGAGTGGCTGGCATTTTTCGATGATGACTGCGTAATCCCACCGG
>Ga0187844_10000792_pt1 | contig 24577 bp, 25 predicted proteins | sample SpaLakP09_SKY_50_FD_134517 | JGI IMG/M metagenome (GOLD analysis project Ga0187844, IMG submission 134517) | Oligotrophic lake water microbial communities from Sparkling Lake, Wisconsin, USA - SP09_SKY_50 | ecosystem: Environmental > Aquatic > Freshwater > Lake | place: USA: Sparkling Lake... | reverse complement strand
CGAAAGCCGACGATCGCTATGATCCAGGTCAACCCCCGTAGCCCGGGCGCAGCCCGGGGTTTTTCTCGCAGATCGAAGGGCAATCCCGGACTTCGTCCGGGCTACGACGACGACAAGCTGCCAACGAATACGCCATGACCGCACCCGAACCCGCCGACTGCCTCGCCCCGACTGCCTTCGTCGATTTCGACCATCCGGCCGTTGCCGCCTTCGCCAAGGAAGCTGCCGGCGGTCGGGGCAGCGATCGCGAGCGTGCCGTGCGGCTCTACTACGCGATCCGCGACGGCATCCGCTACGACCCCTACATCGTCGATTTGAGCGTCGACGGCCTGCGTGCGAGCCGCGTGCTCGAACTGGGCCGCGGCTGGTGCGTGAACAAGGCCGTGCTGCTCGCCGCCGCGTGCAGGGCCGTGGGCATCCCGGCGCGCATGGGCTACGCCGATGTGAAGAACCACCTCTCCACCGAACGCCTGCGCGAGAGCATGGGCACCGACGTCTTCTACTACCACGGCTACACGTCGATCTTCCTCAACGATCGCTGGGTGAAGGCGACGCCCGCGTTCAACCTGTCGCTGTGCGAGAAGTTCAAGCTGCAGCCGCTCGAGTTCGACGGCACCGAGGACTCGATCTATCACCCGTTCGATCTCACCGGGCAGCGGCACATGGAGTACCTGGGTTTCCGCGGCGAGCACGCGGACGTGCCGCTGGACGACATGCTCGCGCTGTTCGAGCGGGAATACCCCGGAATGAAGCGGCTCGACAACGGCGACTTCGACCGCGACGTCGAACGCGAGACGCGCAGCCCGTAGCGGCAATCCGTTTACGGAGGCGCCGCACGACGTCTTGTCGAGCGACGCGATTCGGGTCACTCCACCGCGTGGAGGGAAACCGCAAAGCGGAACGGCCGGCGAGCGGTCAGCGGAAGCGTGCGTCGATCCCGGTCATCCCAGTGACCCCCAAAAGAAGGTCACACACCGGAGAAGACTTGTCCGAAAGGGGAACATCCATCGCGAGTCGGATTCTGTAGTTTTTCGATCATCACGAATCACTGCATGTTTCGTCGCGGCGGCACTCGAAAGCCTTGAAGAATGGGGGCTCGTTGACTTGTCTGCCGATGACCGCCGACCTGCAGATGTCGTGAACGGGATGGATCCTCTTCGCGTGACATCGGGCCGGCAGGCATGCAGATTCAACCATCGTTCTGGGTCAAGTTGAGACGCCTCTGCGCCCAGCATCTTGAAAACGAGGAGCCGCTCCGTTCGCAGATTGTCGGCATGATCGACCGGATCCCGGAGTACGCAGGCGGCGATCAGCACCAGAAGATGGCGGGCCTGTTCACGATGCTCGGGCGCCTGCGGGACGCGGTCGAACTCGGTTTCCTGATCGGTGGGCGTGTTCCGGGAACCGCCTATGGCGTCCTGTCCCTGGGCATGCTGACTGCGCCGACGATCGGCGACGCACTGCGGTTCGTCGCGGACGTTCACCAGGTGGTGGTGCCACTGATCGACCTCGCCTACGAGGAAACCGCGTCGGAGGGCCGTTTCACCATCGGATTCCGCTGCCCCATCGACAGCGTGGGTGAGGCGCTGGTCGTCGCCGTGTGCACGGCCGCCATCGAAGGAGAGATCGCCCGCCGCAGCGGACGAGCCGGCAACTTCACCCGGCTGGAACTGACGTCCAGTTCGAAAGGTGCCGAATCGAGTTACCGCAAACGCCTGTCGCTGATGCCGTACACGGAGGGTCAGTCCAATACGCTGATATTCGGGCGGGCCGCGCTCGACCTTCCGAACGTCCATGCCGACGTCGATACCTTCAACAGCGTCGTGCGCGCCTGCGCGGAGCGGGCAGAACTCCGGGGTTGCGGGGCGCCGCTGCAAGCTCGGGTACGGGAAGCCGTCATGTCAGGCATCGGCGCGCCCCCTTCGCAGCAACGCCTGGCGAAGATCCTGGGCCTGACGCCAAGGCAGTTGCGCGTACAACTGGAAAGGGAGCGCACGAGCTATCAGGCGATCATCAGGGACTGCCGCGCCGAGTACGCGCGCGCCCTGCTCCAGAACCCCTCGCTGTCCCTGTCCCGGATCGCCGATCGCCTCGGCTATTCGGATCTGTCCGCGTTCTCTCACGCCTTCTGTCGATGGACCGGCAAAAGTCCGTCGGCCTTCAGGGTCGTCAGCGTCCAGTGATTCCGCCTTTCCGGATCGGGTCAGATCGAGGCGTCCGCGCCTCGTCGATTTCGTCGCGGAATCGATCGTGCCCGTCGGTGATGGACCGCCTCAGGTTTCGAGGAGCCCGTCCTGTCGGGCGACCTCGTTGAGTTCGAGCTTGGTGGTGGCGGGACGGCCGGCGTCGGCGTACTTCACCTTGACCCGACTCAGGTACTTCTTCGCGGTATCCGCCTTGATGCCCAGCGCCTCGGCGACGCCGTCGAGGGTCAGGCCGGAGGCGTACAGCACCAGCACCCGCTCCTCCTGCTCACTGAGCGTGGGGCGATTCTCGTCACCCGCGATGACACTCGCGAGCTCCGGAGTCACCCAGTGACCCTGTCCCAGCGTCGTCCAGATGGCCGCCACGATATCGGCCTCGGAGTCGCGCTTGCCGACGACACCGCCCACCCCGGCGCGGATCACGCGACGGATCAGCGCAGGCGAGGCCAGGGCGGAGATGACGAGCACACGGATGCCCGCGCCGATCACCGTCTCGATCTGTTCCGGGGTGGCAGTGGGGCCGCGCTCGACCATGAGGTCGAGCAGCAACAGATGGGGGCGATCAGCGTCCGCGACGCCTTTCACCCACGCCAGGAATTCGGGCAGCGTCTCGCCGGACCAGACCGTGCGCAAACCCGGTTGGGCGGCCACCAATTCCTCAGTGCGCTTGCGCTGAAGCAGATGGTCCTCGACCACGGCGACGTTCCGCTGATACGGCCGCGCGGCTTCGCCGCGTTCGGGTGGTGCGCTGTTCATGATCCACTTCCTGCTACGACGAGTTCGGCGAGGTCCTGCTGCCCCAGTGTTTGCAGCTTGAGATGATGGCCGAGATGTCCGTCGCCGCTCAAGACTGAAATCAGATGGGGGGTCGGCGCGACCAGCGTCATCGCCAGACCCTTGGCCGTGGCGAAGAATGCTGTCGTCAGCCTGGTTCCCGCAGGCATCGCGTCGATCACCGTCAGTAGCGTGCTGCCAAACCGGGGCGCGTCTTCAGGAGGCGCATCCGCGGCGCCGGACCGCACGGTGAGCCCTACACCTCTCGAGCGTGAGGCACTCAGCGCGCGCGCGAACCATGTGCCCATCCGGGTCAGCTCCGGGTTCAGCAGCAAGAGCTGGCGCAGGAAAGCTTCCTCCTCGGCGCACCGCTGCTGAATCGCGGGATCGCGCGGGTGCACCTCGCCTTGCCCAATGGCGCGCAGCAGATTGACCGATGACTCCAGACCGGCCTCACGCCAGCGACGCCGGGACTCGCCGGCGGCCGCGACAGCTGCCAACTCCAGCCCTATCTTGAAGGCCTCGCGTTGCTCCGCATTCGCCCGCGTGGCGACCGCCGCCAGACTGCGAACGAAACTCGTGACGGCGAGCGTCAGGCCAAGGCCCAAGAGCCCAGCCACCACCGTGATGGAGGCAGCCTCGAATGAAATCGGAGCCACGCTCACGGCAATCACTGTTGCGGTCAGCAGGTAGGCCACGAAGCCCAGAAGTTTCACCGTTCGTGGCAACGGCACGATCATCAACGCTAGTAGCGGTCCGGTTGGGCCGATGGCCTGCCAAAGAATGGGATGGGTCAGGCCAAACCCGACAGCCCACGCCGACATGAAGAAGGCAATCGGCCCGGACACGATCAAGGCGATCGTGGTCAACGCTGAAAGTCGATCACGATTGCGCTCGCGCCAGGCAAGCCAGCAAGCCATCGCCACCACGGCCGCCATCAACCACTCTGGCGTCGCCTCGCCCGGGTGGTTCAAGGCGGCAAGCGCCACACCAACACCTACGAGTCCAGCCGACAAGGCGAATGCAGCCCGCGAACGCAGTTGACGAACCAGGGCCTCGACGCTGCCACCGCCCACCTCGGCCACGGACGACGGATTCAAGGCATCGTCGAAGACGTAGTCGAGGGTGACGGTAGTGCCCTGACCCGGCGTGCTTTCGATCGCCGCCCGAATGCCTGCGTTGCGCGCGCGCTCCAGAATCGAGCGCTCGACCCCGAGGCCGTGGTGCTGCCCGATCTCAAGCCCCACACCTCGATCGGTGACTGCCAATCGCACTCCCTCGGGAGTGCGCGTGATGAAGACGACCACGTCCTCGGCGCCGGAGTGCTTGGCCGCATTTTGTACCGCCTCTGCCGCTGCCCGGCTGAACGCGCGCACCACATTCGGCGGCAGCAATGCTTCGACGCCGGCCATCTCATCGTCGGACAGGCCGGCGTATCTCACGCGAATGCCGATGGGACGAATGGCGTCACGAAATCCTGCGTGAGTCGCCTCGTCGTCACCCGACGTGGATCTCAGTGTTTCGATGGCCGCGACGTCGGACAGGCATCGCTGGCGCACGGCGTCGAGGTCGTTCATCGCGGCGCCGCCGTTGGCAATGGCGCCCAGCGTATTGATGGCTGTGTCGTGGAGCACACGCGCGTCTTCGGCCGCCCGATGCGTGGCGCTCTTGCTGATCGTCAACGACGCTGTCTTCTCCTCCAGCGCGCGTGCCTCGGCATCGACGCCATCGGTGTAATCGACCATGTACGACAAGCCAATGCGAGTCGCCACCGTGATCGCGAGGGTGGTGATGAAGACCCCGGGCAACAAGGGGTGGGTCACCCAGTCCGGGCGTGCGATGAGCATCAAGACAGGAACCGCCACCGCAGCCCCCACGGGCGCCAACCACGATGCTTTCCCGCGCAGCAAGAGACCAGGCATCGCAGCGTTGAGGTTGCACATCCAGCACGCCGCAAACAACAACGTGCTCTCTGCCGTCGGCGCGATGGTCCAGTCGACGACAAATAGCCCCCACCACCCCAGGATGGCCGATAACTGCCAGCGACCGGACTGGCGCGCCGCCAGCGCGACCGCGACCGCGGCAAGGTGGAGGGCCGCCACGATGCAACCGGCCCTCCCCAGTCCCAGCGACTCAATTGCCGCCAGTCCCACGACGCCCTGCAAGGTGGCCATGGCGTTGAAAAGAACACGGCTGATCGAATCCTCGAGACTGCGCCCGGCCCAGCCCTTGTCCGTCTGCTGGCCACGAGGATCGCGAAGTCGCCTCAACAGCTCATGTCTGATGCTCATGGGGATAGGATTTTCGGACGCTCCAATAGAGAGTTACGCGATTTTGACAGCAGGGAGCATCCCGCGGGTGGGTTCGAGGTTCCGCCATGAGTGCGTCTGCGGGCCTCTTCTGGATCGTCTTGCGAAGCCATCGCCTGCCCATGAGGCGCCACCGCAACGCATCGGGCCGGGAATCCGCCGTCAGGAGACGGCCACGGCGAGCATCGTCGGGCACCGAATCTGCTGCGGGTCGACTCCCCCCGCGCGCGCCTCGATGACGGGCGGAACCTCCCGATCCGACCTCACGGAGCACGCATGCAACGTCGCCCTCGCCCACTCCGCACCCTCCTGCTGGCAGTGACACTGATCAGCACCAGCGGGATGGTGCTGACGGCGCAGGCCGAGGACGGATCCACGTCGTCGGCAGCACTTCGCCAGCTGCATGCCGAGGCCGCACCGACGCTGCGCGCAAGTTCCTTCGGACGTCCGATGCGAATCGAATCCACCGAGACTCGCGGCAGCCTGCGGGGCGAAGTGCTGTTCGAGATCGAGCAGCCTCTCGACCGTCTGGCCGTCACGCTCGAGAAGCCCGCAGCGTGGTGCGAGATCCTGCTGCTCACGCCCAACGTCGTGTCCTGCGGCCCCGTGAGCAAGGGCGATTCGAAGCAGCTCGCGGTACGGCTATCGCGCCGGTTCGATCAGCCGGTCAAGGACGCCTACGCGGCCACGTTCGATTTCACGCCGCTGGCGCACGAACCCGATTACCTCCATCTCGTGCTCGCCGCCGGCAAGGGACCGGTCGGCACTCGGGACTATCGCTTCGACGTCGAGGCCCTGGCCATCGACGCCAAGCGCAGCGTGCTGCGGATGGTCTACTCGTACTCCTACGGGCTGACGGCGCGGCTCGCGACGCAGGCGTACCTGTCGACCAAGGGCAGCGACAAGATCGGCTTCACCACCGAAACGGGCAAGGACGGGAAGTCCCGTCCCGTCGGCGGCCTGCGCGGTTCGGTCGAACGCAACGCGATGCGCTATGCCCTGGCGATCGAAGTGCACGCCGGTCAGGCTGCGGATCTTCCGGCGGACACTCGGTTTGGGCGCAGCCTCGAACAATGGCTTTCGGCGATCAGCCGCTATCCGAAGCAGCTCGGCGAAGACGATGTCGAAGCGTATCGCAGCGCCAAGCGTGCCCAGTTCGCAGCAGCGCGCGCGCCCTCGCCCTGAAACAGCCCGGGCTCAGGCGACGCGAGGCCTCATGCGGGTCACCCACCTTGAACGGGCGCAGGATCATCAGGAAGATTCCGGAGGCAAAGCTGGCGAGTAATCCGCTCCACGCCGCACCAATCGCCACACCAGCCGCCGCAATCGGGGCCGCCGACAAGGTCGTCTTGATTCCGAACACCGACAGGACCGCAATCACCCGTGCGATCCGGAGGACCACCCGCAGCGCGCCATACGAACAGCGGATCAACGCATCCATCCGGCGAGCCGTCATGCCACGTTCGGTCAGCTTGCCGATGGCGTTGATCACCACGCTGCCAATCACCCACAGCGCAATGGCGCCGACGGTTCTCCAGCCGAAACGGCTGACCTCGTCGATCAGGATCGGGTCGTACTGGCCAAGATTCTCCAACGTGGTAAAGCTCCGCCCGGCGTGACGGAAAGGGAATGTGAGGCTTGAGAAGCGCCCCGGCAGGCCGGGGCGGCACGCTGCGCCAACGGATGACGCGACATCCAGCGGCGCGTCGATTCATCGGAATGCAAAGTCCATCACGGGATCGACTCCAGGTATCTCGGCAGTTCCTTGTTCAAATCGACGCTGGCCGTGACAGCATCTCGATCCTGAAAGTCGACGGGCTCTTGCCGGTCCACCGGCTGAAGCTGTGGGTGAAGGCGGAAAGATCCGAATACCCGAGCCGATAGGCGATCTGGGAGACCGACAGCGCAGGGTTTCTGAACAGGACGCTCGCGCATTCGATGCGGCACGTCCTGACGACTTCCTGGTAACTCGTGTTTTCCTTCGCGAGCGCGATACGCAACTGCCTCGGGCTCACGTTCAACATTTTCGACAAGCCGTCAAGCGACGGTGGATTGCTGATATTTGTAATGATCAGTTCCCGGACTCGTGCAGAAGGGCTCGTGTCGGACTCCCGCAGCTCGGCCCGCGCGATACAGGTCGACACGACGCTGTTGAACGTATCGAGATCCGCCAGCGGATTCGGAAGATCCAGAACCGCCCGGTCGATCACGACGGTGTTGATCCCGTGACTGGTTTCGGGAACGACCAGAACATGCTTGTGGTAGATCGCTTCCAGGCCTTTCGAACTGGACGTCAGCTCCAGTTTCTTGATTCTTCCTTCACGTCCGGCACACAGCACGAGCTCCTTTTCGAGCATGCTGATGGCCGTTGCCACCACGACGGCCTCGCCCCTTTTATCGATCGGGCAACGGAACCCGATCACGAATCGCCCTTCCGACCTCGTCTCGCTGTACGAGTAATCGATCAATGGAACCAGGAGGTGGTGAAACTTCGCGGCGAACCGCAGCACATCGCCGAACGTCGGAGCGACCTTCAAACCCAGCGACAACTCGCCATGCGCGGTGACAGGAATCTTCCTTCCGATCAGGAACCCGAGGCTCGCGGAGTTGGGCAATCCGCCCAGCAGCGTGAACAACTCGGCGGCTGCCAGATGCTGCTCGCTGCGCTGCGACCTGACGACACGGTCCAGCAGCCGGCTCACGTGAGCCAGGACGCTGCCGTCGTGGCTCACGTACTGCGCGACGGCGCGCCCGACCTGCGTCCAGAAACTCGACTGGATCTTCACTGATCGACACTACGAGCCAGCCCGGGAGTCGATCCGATCGACCCGCCGCCTCCAACACCGTCTGCCATCGAGCGGGTCGCTGCGACCCCGGATTTCTTCTTGCCCAGCACGTTCACGCGCATACGCAGATCGCAACTCCGCTTCAATCCCAATGTGCTTACGCATCTCGTCAATCGAGCGCTTTTCGTCGGAGGCACCCACTAACGAGTGGCTGCAAATCGAGCTGAAAACAACGGGATTTCACCCCTTTCTTCGTCACCCCGAAAACGATCCGTCCGGAAAAGAATGCGGGAAGAGGCACACCCGGAAAATGTTCACTTCAAACGAATGCTTGATCAAAGTGACGCTCGGGATACGCGCCCGACAGATCGCGACGTTCTGCTGGAGCAGGCCGTCAATCTTCAAAGGAAACGGCGCATTGGAAAGCCGCGACGCGATCAGGGCTCCGTACGGATGGCCCGTGTCCCGCGAAATCGGCCTTTCTCGCCGCAAACGCGGACGGCACTCTGGTCAACGAGCTCGTGCAAGCGATCGCTGTCTCTATCCGCGTCGTGAATCAGTGGAAACTGCGAAGCCTGGGACCGATCCGCGCCCGCTCGGATGCCCGCGGGCGTTGGGGGCGTTGCGGCCGGCGCCGGCCGCGCCACCACGTCCTCGATCAGCTGATCGCGCAGCAATACCTGCGGCGCCTGGTCCGGCTTCACGGCGAACACGCCGTTGCCGTTCGAGAACAGGATCGCGCCGTCGGGCGCGATATCGAACGAGGACACGTGGGTTGCGACGATGTGCTCCTCGCCGCTCCGCTTGCGACAGACCAGCCGCCACGAAGTCGGGACCAGCCAAGGCACACCGTTGACGAGCGCGCCCTTGCGCAGCGCTTCCTTCGCATCGATGCGCTTGCCCTTGAGCAGAATCTCCTCGAGAACGCCATTCATCGCCGGGCCCGAGGCCGTCGTCAGCGGCTTGCGGGCAAGCGGCCTTCGGGTGCTCTTCTTCGGCGCCCGCGGGCCACGCTGGGCGGCCGATAGCACGGCCAAGGCGCGCACGCCACCGCGGGCACCTCTTCTACAATGACGCCACGCGCCCGTAGCTCAGTTGGATAGAGCATCGGCCTTCTAAGCCGAGGGTCACAGGTTCGACTCCTGTCGGGCGCGCCATCCTTATTTCTGCTTGATCGGACGGCGTTTTCCGAAGCGCACTCGGTACACAAGTGCGAACTCTGGGGCCAGCAGCGGTCCGTCGCTAACGACTGCTATCCGCGTTTCTTTCGCCTCGGCTACCCGTCGATCGCACGAATCTGCCGGAGTGCCGCCTTGAGTCGCAGGATGGAAAACAAACTCATCATGCATGTCAGGCCCGCTTGCGCCCATTCTGCCTTCTTCTCCGGCGGGAAATCCGTCACCCGCTCGAGGAAAGCCGTGATCTCCGCTCGTGCAAGATCATCGGATCGATCGACGTAGATGGCCGACAGGCTGGCGTCGAATCCCAGGGCTTCAGTAAATCCTGCGGCGCGCATGTCGCCCCACACGGCGACAGCCTGTGCGTCCAGCCGGCTCAGATAAGGCTTTCCCTTCCGGGTGACGAGTTGAATCGCCCCTGTCTTGTGCATCGCCTTGGCGTCGAGCTCGGCTTTCGGATTGCGGCTCTTGACTGATGAGAGCGGAACCAGGCTCTGGTCCGCACCGAGCCTCGCCGCAACGAGTTCGTCCAGGTGCCACAACGCCTGTGCTCCTCCAGGGACGGGAGAGGAATGCTTGCCGTCCAGTGCCTGCCGGATCTCCTCGATGGACATCCGCTGCTCCTGCAGCCGGCGGATCGCAAGAATCCCCCGAACGTGGTCCTCGCTGTACTCCGCCACGTTCGGCTTCGGCCGGACCGGGCTCGGTAGCAATCCGTGTCGGAAGAAAATCCGGATGACCTCCCGGTGCACGCCCGTACGCTGTTCCAACTCACGCATTTTCATAGGCTTGACGAAGCAATCACGTTCTACGGCAGACGGGTTGCGATCCAATCATCGTACGTCGGAAGGCGCGTTGACGACAGGCCACTGAATGCGTATCTTATACACGCGTATTGTCAACACGCATTCTGGCGCACCCTGTTTGTCGTCGCAAAAAACACGGGGCCGCATGCGGATGGCAGGGCGTCCAAAACTACATACGAGGAGTTCCATGAGCGACAACATCCGGCACGGCTTCTATCTCCTGATCGGCATTGGCTCGCTGTTCGTGGTCTGGCCCTTCGCGTTCCAGTGGATGCAGAACGGCGGCAACATCCTCAACCCGCTGTCGTTCTTCACCGATGTCTGGAAGCTGGGCGGCGCACCCGCATTCCTGACGGCCGACATCGCGATCGCCTGGCTCACCTTCATGGTGTGGGTCGTCGGCGACGCCAAGCGCATTGGTCTGGGCACCAAGTGGGGGTGGGGCTTCGTTGCCTTGTCTTATCTCGGAACCTGCTTCGCCTTCCCGGTGTACCTGGTCGTTCGCGAGCGCCACCTCGCCCGCAGCGGCGCACGCGCGCTGTAGGCAACCCGAGGACAGATCACCGACCGCCTCTTGCGCGGCGGGTCTGTCAGCAACTTGTTCTGGCGGAGAAGCCCATGAAGATTCGAGAACTCGACATCGATTTCACCAAGGCGAAGATCTTCTGGGCGCCGGAGGATCCGGAGTTCGCGCAGTTCTGGAATGGCGCTTCGACCTTTCTTCCGTATCTCGAACCCTTCCTCAACAAGGCGGTGCGCGAATGCGCGAACCGCCTGCCGGAAGATCAGGCCGCGCTGCGAGAGGATTGCCGCATCTTCATCGCGCAGGAAGGCCGGCACTACCGCAATCATGCGAAGTTCAACGCCTTGCTGCGCGACTCCGGCTATCCGCAGCTGGCCGCGCGCGAAGCGAAGATGAAGGCGGACTACGAAGGCTTCTGGAAGAAGGGGCTGAAGTATTCGCTGGGTTACGCCGAGGGCTTCGAGACGCTCGGTCCGATCATCGCGTGCTTCTTCCTCGAAGGCGCGAGGGAGCTGCAGAAACCCTCGGTCGATGACCCGACCGCGGATCTCTGGCGCTGGCATTTCGCGGAAGAGTACGAACACCGGCACGTGTGCAACTACCTTTTCCACCAGACCTTCCCCGGCGCCTACTGGTATCGCCTTTACGGCATCTGCTACGCCGGCCGGCACATGCTGACCTACATGATTTCGACCGCGCTGGTCCTGCTCGAGCAGGACTACAAGGCGGGAAGGATCAAGAGCCCCTGGCGCAGTCGGCTGCGCACCACCGGCATGCTCACCCGGCTGTTTCTGTTCGTCATCCCGAGGCTGCTGAAGTGCCTGGGCCCCCGCTACGACCCGATCCACCTGCCGACGCCGAAGCGATGCATGGAAGTCCTCGCCGAGGCCGAGGCCAAGTGGGCGCGGACGAAGCCTCCCGCGACGACTGCAGCCGTCGCCCTTTGATTCGACACTCCTGATACCGACCGACATGTTCTCTCATCAAACCGAGCATCTGTTCAGCTATCGCGCCGGCATTGCGCCGCCTCAGGTCATCGGTCCCGCACCGCAGGACATCCGCTTCAATTTCGCTCTGACCGGCGGCGACGTGTGGGGCCCCAAGCTGACCGGCAAGGTGCTAGCCGGCGGCGCGGATTTCGCGACGCTTCGGACCGACGGCGTGGTCCTGGTCGACGTGCGCGGCACGCTCGAGACGAACGACGGCGCACTGATCGACATCACGTATCAAGGTGTGCTGGACCTGGGGCCTGATGGTCACGCCAACTTCCTGCAGGGAAAGATGCCGGCCGAACTCAAGATACGGGCGGCGCCGCGATTCCGCACGGCGCACCCTGCCTATCAGTGGCTGAACCGCATCCAGTGCTACTCCATCGGCGAAGCGGATCTGGCCAAGCTCGAGATCGGCTATGACGTCTATGCACTGCGCTGAACTGGGCCTGGCACACGAACAGCCAAGCGAAGGCTCACCCCGACGCAGCGAGATTGCGAAGTGGCGCTGCGTCGAGATTTCAGTGACCGCTTCGCGGCCGTGAGTTCATTGACTCGAACGCCTGCGATGGGCTGATTCGAACTCTCCTCGTATCAGGGCAGGCTGATCGCAGCCGACCAAGAGTTCGCACTTTCATCCTTCCCGGCGCGCCAATTTCCCCCCTGCGATCAGCTGCTCGTTTCGTGCAGACCGCCTCCAGTTTCCGCTGAACGGCCTCGAGCCCTGCGGTATTCCCCGGGGGCGCGGTCGAACCAGCGGCGGAACGCCCGGGTGAAACTGGCCGTGTCGCTGTAGCCGAGCTGTAGCGCCATCTCGTCCAGCTTCATCTCCGTGCCCTCCAGAAGCCGGACCGCAAGCTGGCGGCGCTCTGCATCCACCACGTCGCGAAAGCTGGTCTTCTCCTCGTCGAGTCTGCGGCGCAGGCTGCGCGGTGCCATCGCAAGCTGCCGTGCCACGTCCTCGATCGACGCGATCAGTCCCAGGGGACCGAGAACGAGCCGTCGAACCTGTCCCGCGACACCCGAGACCTGGCGGCGCTCCAGTTGCGCACGACACTGATCCTCCAGCAGACGAACCAGGTGCGCGTCGTACATCGGCAGCGACATCTCCGCGTCTTGTCGTCGCAACACGATGGCATCGCGCGGACACCCGTACTGCGGAGCGATACCGCACAGCGCCTCGATGCGCGCCGCGTCATCGGGCTCGCGACCCTGGTACTCGATTCTCTTCACCCGGAAGCCGGACAGTCCGAGCTCGTGGAACAGCTGGATCGCGGTCGCAGTGTCACGCTCCAGCAGAAACCGGCGCAGATGCGGGGGGATATCGTCGGAATCGGCGACGACGCCGAACTCTTCCGCGTCGGACCAGGTCGTGAACCGGCAGTACGCCGTGCTCAGTGGCAGATACCGGATCGCGACGTCGAGCGCCTCGCGCAGCGTGCGGCTGGTACGCAGCACGAAGCCCCAGAGGCCGAAGGTCGCCACGTTGTACTGAAGGCCCAACTCGAACCCCAGCGCCGGCACCTCGGGCAGCGCCAGGATCAGGTTCTCGACCAGGCGCATCTCCTGCCGTCGCTCGATCAGCATGTCGGCCTCGTGCAGCTGGCCCTCGCTGATCCCGGTGCCCAGCAGGCAGGTCTCGACGTCCACGCCAAGGCGCGCAGCGAAGTTGACCATGACCTGGCTGATGGCCACCGGATGGCTGAAGCTGGTGTTCTCGGACAATCCGACTCCCCTTTCCACCGTGATGACGGGCGTCCGGCCTTGGCTGGCCGGAAATGCGCCGATGCAGGCCCGCAATGTCCTGTCGCCCCCGGACGCCCCTGCCTAAGGTTGCGCCATCGACCAACGAAAGCGGGAGCACGTCATGGAGCAGGACCTGGGCGCACTGAACAAGCAGGCGATTGCCACGGCACGAGAATACACCGGCGAACTGGCATGGCCGACGGTGGCGTTGGTGGCGTTCGTGCTGGCCGCCTTCATCGCCAACCTCGCGCTGTTCGCGGTTGGCCTGCTGCCGCTGTGGGCGGCGATCCTGCTCTATGCCGCGCTCACCTACATGTCTTACACGCCGCTGCACGAGGCGGCACACGGCAATATCCACGGGGGGCAGGACCGCCACCAGTGGCTCAATGATCTGTGTGGATATCTGGTCGCGCCGCTGATCATGGTCCCGTTCTCCACGCACAAGGTGGAGCACTTCACGCATCACCGCTACACCAACCAGCCGGACAAGGACCCCGACTACGTGGTGAGTGGCATGCATCACGGGTTCGTGGCGTTCGTCATCCACGCCGTGCAGTTCCTGTGGATGCAGAACACCTTCCTGTTCCGCGAGTACTGGGCCACCGCTCCGCTGCGCGAACGCGCGATCTACTGGGCCGAAGTGCTGTTCGCGCTCGGCTGGCGTGTCGCCTTCGTGGTGATGGTCGCGCGCGAATCGGCCGTGGCGCTGCTCGTAGTGGGCTACATCGTCGGCGCATTCTTCACGGCCTACTGGTTCGCCTATCGTCCTCACCATCCCTACAAGGACGCGACGCGCTACCGCAACACCAGCAGCCTGATCATGCCCTCGTGGATGAAGCCGCTGGAGTGGTTCTGGCTGGGGCAGAACCTGCACTCCATCCACCACCTCTTCCCCCGCGTGCCGTTCTATCGCTACCACGCGCTGCATCGCCGCATCGAACCGATCATGCGCGCGCACGGCACGCCGATCATCGGTCTTTTCAGTCGGCGAGAGGCATCGCCGGACTGAAGTGGGGCACCACGTGAAACCGGTTCTCGGCGGGCTTCCGCAAGATGCCGGTGTGAGTTCCTCGCCCCCGTAGCCCGGGCGCAGCCCGGGGTTTTCCTCGCATACCGAGCGCAACCCCGGGCTGCGCCCGGGCTACGGGGTTAGCAAGCTACCGCTGCGCTCAATGCGCGTGCTTGTCGAACGTCGTCAGCTCGGTGTCGGTCGTATCGACGACGAAGATCGCCAGCAGCGAAGCCGGCTCGGTCTTGCTCGCGTTTTCGCTGACCGTGTGGTGCGCACCCGGTGCTTCCGACCAGCTCTCGCCGGCCTTGAAGACCTTGGCTTCACCGTCGTCGACCTGGCTGCGGATCGCGCCGGACAGCACGTAGGCGGTGATGAAGGCGGACTTCGCGTGGTGATGCGCCGGCGAGGTTCCACCGGGCGGATAGGTCACGACGGCCGCGATGATGCTCTTGCCCGGAATGTTCGGGATGGGATTGGCGAAGGCCGCGGCGATCGTCTCGCGCTTGCCGTCGGCCATTGCCGGCGACGCCGCGAGCAAGGTGGAAGCCAGCAGCAGACCGGTGGCGACGCGGGTTGCGGCAAGAATCGTCTTCTTCATTTTTTTTCTCTCTCCAGGGATGGGCGCTTCGAGACACCTTGCTCAGGCGACGACGACCCGCGCCGGATCGGCGGCGGCCAGCGCTTCGGCACGGACCGCCGGCGGCGGATAGATCCAGACCGAGTTGATCTGCTGCTTGAGCTGCTTGGCCTCGACGCCTTGCAGCACGACCTTGCGATCCCAGCCCTCGGTCAGCACTGCGCCCCAGGGGCCGAGGTCCAGGCAGGTCACGTATTTTTCCTGGCGATAGGGACGCGTCGGCTGCCCGAGAAGATCGCAGGCCGCGTTGTGGCCGGCGGATCGTCCAAGGCTCATCGCGTGCTGGCAGGACATTGAAGCGTGGTTGCCGAGGTCGTCGGTCCTGGCCAGCGCAACGTCGCCCGCGGCAAAGACGTGCTCCACGCCGTCGACGCGAAGGTCGTTCGCGGTGTGCAGGCGACCCAGCGCATCGCGACGGCCGGGCACCTGTTGGGTCAATGCACTCGCCACCGGGCCGGCCGTCCACACGACGGTGCTCGCTGCGATGCGCTCGCCGTTGGAAAGACTCACGCCTCCCTCGTCCACCTGCGTCACCGAAGCACCCAACCGCACGACCACACCGGCGTGCTCGAGCGCTTGCAGGATCACCGGCCGCGGGCCCTCGCCCAGTTCAGGACCGATCTGCTCGGCGCGCTCCACCAGCACGACGCGAACCTCGGCGTCCGCCCCTAGCACAGCGCGAACGCGCGACGGCATGTCGGCCGCCGTCTCGATGCCGGAAAATCCGCCGCCGACCACGACCACGGTGTTGCGAGATACGTCGGCCGGTCGTCCGGCGAGCAAGCGCAGGTGCGTTTCGAGCACCACCGCCTCTTCGCGCTGATCCACGTTGAACGCATGTGCTTTCAGCCCGGGGAGGTTCGGATGCGCCAGCGTGCTACCCGAAGCCAACACGAGCCGGTCGTAACCCAGCGAAGACGATTGACCGTCCGCACCGACGACGTCGACTTCGCGAAGGCCGGTGCGGATGCGCTCGACTTTTCCCGCGATGAAACGCACGCCGGCCACCTCGAGCAGTTCGCCGATGGGCGCAGCCATCGAACCCGGATCGGCCTCGTAGTAGCGCGGCCGGATGCCGAGCGTCGCCTCGGGCGCGACGACGGCGATTTCGATGGAGCCGTCCGTCTTGCCTGCCAGGTCGAGCGCGCGGGTAGCGGCCAGCGCGGCCCACATGCCGCCGAAGCCGGCCCCGATGATCAGGATGCGTTGTGTCATGCGCGGTCTCCTTGCGATGCGACGTCGAACGTCGCGGATGTCATTTATCGGTTCTGCGTTTCTTCGGTATCGCACGAGGTGCAATTCGCTTTTCTGCCGGAGCGCCCAGCGACGCGAGCCGCACTTCCGTGCGTGCGTTCGCCCGCCCCGACAACCATCCGCGCACCTCGCGCCCAAAGTCCGCCGGCGACTTGCGGCCGACGGTGCGGGCGATGTCTTGCAGGCTCGTGCGGGCCAGTTCGGCGCGCATGCTCTGCTCGGCCCGGAGCATCACGGCGTGGATCGCGCAGACGCCGTTCGTTGACCACGACGGCGGCTTGTCGCCGAACACTGCGCAGCGTCCGCGGATCTCCTGGCATTCGAACAGCGGCTTGCCGCCCTCGATCGCATCGACCACATCGAGCACCGAGATCTCGCCAGCGGGACGCGCAAGCCGGTATCCGCCGCGCACGCCGCCCACCGCCACGACGATGCGAGCCTTTTCGAGCTTCGGAAAGATCTTGGCGACGAAGGTCGGCGAGATGCCCTGGAGTTCCGCGAGGTCGCGGCTGCTCGCGGGTTCTTCGCGTGGATCCACCAGCCACAACAGGCAGTGGAGTCCGTATTCGACCTTGCTCGACAGGTGCGCCATAACGCGGACCGTAATAGTCCGCGTTATGAAAGTCAACGCGGCAAGTCGCTTCAGGATCCGGAAAAACCTCAGATGCTCCGCGCAGCCGAAGGCGAGCGGCGGCCGCACTGGAGGCGCTCGAAGTCCGTGGTGCTCCCATGGGAAGCGTCGTTCTTGATGTACGCGAAGCGCACGCGCGGACGTTCGGCCAGTCGCGTCCAGTCGATCTCGCCCTGGTGGTGCGAAACGTCGATGCCCTGCACCGGAAAATGCGATAGCGCCGGGTGATTGAAGCGCGTCAGACCCAGATAGAGCGCACCGACGCCGATACCCGCGATCAGGGCCAGCAAGGTCCCGATCGCCACCGCTGCCCGCCGTGCGAGCCGTTCCTGTTCCATGTCCCGTCGTCGTGATGGAGATGACGGGAGCCAGTGTGCGAAGCGGCGCTCTACGAAGGGTGGAAGGCCCGCGCAACTTCTGTGCAAATTCTGCGGCGCCTGCAGTCCTCCACGAGGCCAGCTCATTCCAGGCAGATGGCGAGCACAGCGAGCAGGCGTATCGAGGGAGGAAGGGACGGACTCGCGGCAGCCGCCCTGCCATCATGGCGAAGACCCTTTCAATGGATGGTCTGCGCAGGTCTTCGGGCGGCGCAGTCGGGGCAGAGCCCCTCGTACGGGATCAGCGACTTGTAGGAGGGGCTCTGCCCCGACAGGATGCTATGCAGAGACCCCAAGGAGCCGCGGAATGCCCATCACCTCGCTGCGCGAACGCAAATGCCTGATCACCGGCGCCGCCAGCGGCATCGGCCGCGCGGTTGCGATCGCAGCAGCGAGCGAAGGTGCCGCGCTGTTCCTCACCGACGTCAACGGACCCCTGCTCGACGAGGTCGCGGAACAGATCCGTACCGCCGGCGGCGACGTCCGCATGGTCCGGGCGTTCGACATCAGCGATGCGGCGTCGGTCGAGGATTTCGCGCGCGCGATCCACGAGGCGCACGGCAGCCTCGACGTGGTCATGAACATCGCCGGCATCGCGATCTGGGGTTCGATCGCCGCACTCGGCGAGGAACACTGGCGCCGCTGCATCGACGTCAACCTGATGGGACCGATCCACGTCCTGCGCTGCTTCGTGCCGCCGATGATCGACGCACGACGCGGTGGACATGTCGTCAACGTGTCGTCGGCCGCAGGCCTGTTCGCGCTGCCCTGGCACGCCGCCTACAGCGCCAGCAAGTTCGGCTTGCGCGGCGTCAGCGACGTGCTGCGCTTCGACCTCAAGCGATTCCGGATCGGCGTGACCCTGGTGTGCCCCGGCGCGGTCGACACGGGACTGGTGAAGACCGTGCAGATCGTCGGCATCGACACCACGGCGCCCGACGTCGTGAAGATGCGCGCACGATTTCAGAAACACGCCATCACGCCCGAACGGGTGGCCGTCCAGATCCTCGAAGGCATCCGGAAGAACCGATACCTCGTGCTGACCTCGCCGGATGTGCGGCTCGGCTACTGGTTCCTGCGCAAGTTCGCGTGGCCGTACGAACTCGTCATGCGGTTCATGAACGATCAGCTCTACTCCATCGCCAGGCGGCAGCGAAAGCCCGCCCCGGGATCGGCGCCGTGACGCCGATCGAGCAGCAGATCGCGCCGCCGGGTGGATGGATCGATACCGGTGCGCCTCGCGTGCCTCCGCTGACGTTGTCGCAGGTCAGTCTTCCGCTGCGGGTGCTCCTGCGACTAGGCGCGAAGTGGGGCAGCAAGCGCACGGGTTCCACCGTCGTGCCCGACGTCTTCCTGCTGTTGCTGCGCCATCCGCATCTGTTCTGGGCATGGCTGCGATTCGCCTCGAAGCTGATGCCGTTCGGAACGCTGGATCGTCGCGATGCCGAGCTGGTGATCCTGCGCGTGGCCTGGAACTGTCGCTGCCGCTACGAGTGGGGCCAGCACGTGGCGATCGGCCTGCGTGCCGGTGTCGCGGCCGACGCGATCGGGCGACTGCCGCAGGGTCCGGACGCATCGGGCTGGTCATCGCGGCAGCAGGCACTGCTCAAGGCTACAGACGAGTTGCACCGGCAACGCCAGATCTCCGACGTGACCTGGACCCTGCTGTCCGACCACTTCGCGACCCGGCAACGTCTCGAGATCACGATGCTGGCGGGTCACTACGAAATGCTGGCCGGCGTTCTCAACAGCGCGTGCCTGCCTCTGGAGGGGGACACCGAAGAGCAGTTGTCGCAGGCGCCGATTCACGGACCGGGATGACCAGAGGCGGGCAGCACGCAGATCGAGTCGCGCACACTCCGTCAGCGGAGTAGGCCTCATCCGCCTGTCACCGTAGCCCGGGCGAAGCCCGGGGTTGCGCTCCGTTTGCGAAGGAACCCCGGGCTTCGCCCGGGCTACGTGATGCCGCCACCTTCGGTCGACAGGACACCCCCGACCCGCTTTACCCGGCCTGCGCGTCTGCGTCATCGTTGCCGCATCCCTTACGCCGCGTCGCTGCGGCCCCATCCGCACTGGTCCGCATGAGTTTCAACTTCTGGATGTACAGGGCAGCACCCGATCTGGCGCCGGTCACGCAGTGGCCGGACATGCTGGCCGAGGAACTGGGATCTCCCGCCGAGATGCGCCAGATTCTCGAAACCCTGCTGCATTCGGTGAAGTGGGCCCCCAACGAGGGATCGCAATCGTCCGGTGAAGCGATCGATCCGCGGTACGACAGCGCCTATCGCTTTTCACTGCATGAAAACAAAAGCGGTTCCGTCTGTCTGATCACGACGACGAACCACGCTTCGCCGCAGACCTTGAGCGCGATCATGGATCGGTTTTCGCTCAACTACTGCTGCACGGATTTCGGAGATTTCCGTCAGCCGCATCTCTGCGACGACAACTGGAACGTGGTGCGCCCATGACGGCCTCTCGAACCTGCGGACTTTCACACCGCGATGCGGCACCTGCCGACGCGCGGACTTGGCGGACGAACGCATGAGCGGACCTCATCCGGCACGCCTGCACGTCCTGCTGGCCCGTGACGCGCAGACAGGCGTGGTGATTCGTCGCGGACCGACACGCAAAGTGTGCGTGATCGGATGGAACCGCAAGAACGATTCGTTCGAAGTCGGACAGTGGCTCTATGGCCGCATCTACGAGCGGCGATGCGACCTCTCGCCCGACGGAAAGCACTTCCTCTATTTCGCGATGAACGGCAGATGGGACTCGGAGGCTCTGGGTTCCTGGACCGCGGTGTCGAAGGCGCCCTACTTGCGGGCGACCGGGCTATGGCCGAAAGGGGACTGCTGGAATGGCGGCGGCCTGTTCATCGACAATCGTCAGTTCTGGCTCAACGACGGCTACGGCCACAAGCAGCTCCTCGACGAGTCCGGCCTCGAGCATCGCAGGGACTATCCCTGGAAAGACAGCTATGGCGGTGAGTGTCCGGGCGTCTACTACGTACGACTTCAACGCGATGGATGGGAACTCGTCGGACGCGAATCCAATGGCAAGCGCAGCCAGGTCACGACATTCCAGAAGCGGATCAACGATCGCTGGACGCTTCTGAAGCAAGCCCACGAAACCATCGACCACCCGGTGGGCCGCGGTTGCTACTTCGACGAGCACGCGCTCAAGGCGAAGGACCAGGACAGCGTCGTTCCGTTGCGCGAATGGGAATGGGCCGAGGTCGATGGAGACCGGATCGTGTGGGCCGCGGACGGCAAGCTGTTCTCGGCTCGCCTCACGGCGAAAGGCCTGACGCCGGGCAAGATGCTGTACGACTTCAACCGCCTTGCCTACGAACGCCTGGCCGCTCCGTACTAACCTCGCGTCCGGCTCTTCTCAAGCCACCAGCACATCGTCATCCGGTTTTCTCGCCGCACCCGGCACCAGGCTCTCGCGCACGAACTGGATGTGCCGGCGCAGGATGTAGATCTGGTCCGCAAAGGCGCCCGGCACTTTCACGCTGATGATCGCGCGCTCGATTTCAATTAGCCGCTCGAGCAGGGCCGTGCGCTGCTCAGGCGTCATCGGTTCCATCGCGGCGCGCTCGAGCGCCATCAGTTCGCCGTAGCGCTTGTAGATGCGGTTACGGATGCGCCATCCGTACAGCACCGGTGCGAAGCGCAGGCCCGGGATCAGCACGACCAGGATCGGCAGCAACACCACTGCCCCGCGGTTGACCAGGCTGGCCAACCAGAACGGCATGAACCGGTACGCGAAGCCCTTGCCCGACTTGAAGTAGCGCGCCGCATCGTCGCTCATCGGATAGTCGTGCTCGATGGCGTGCGGAAACTCGCCCGGGTTCTGCATCAGCGACGCGCGGTTGTGAACCTCGTGCGCCGCCTCGATCAACAGGTCCGACAGCGCCGGATGCAGGCGGGAGTTCGCGAGCAGTTCCACGGTGGGCGCCATCATCGTGATGCGGTGATCCGGCAGGTTCTCGCCGAGGTCGAACGCGCCCGCTGGCAATTCGAGCCGGTTCAGGTAACGGAAGCGACGCTCGTAGGCCTCGCCTTGCACGAAGTCGAACAGGCGCACGCCGTCCTCGTGCAGCAGGTCACGCACGGTCTTGATGCTGGCCGAATCGCCCGAGAGAAAGATCGCGTCGACCTGCTGGGACAGCAGCGCCTGCTTGGCGCCCTCGCCCTCCAGGTCGAGCAGCTGGCTCGCGCCGCCCGGCTCGATGCCGTTGCCCTTGAGCAGCGCCAGCGCGAGAAAGCGCGTGCCGCTGCCCTCGCGACCGATCGAGATGCGCATGCCCGCCATCTCGGAAAGTCGCGTGAACGGCTTGTCCGAGCGATAGAAGATCGATACCGGCTGGCGGAACATCGTGCCCAGCGAAACCAGGCCGGCAGGCTTCTGCTCGCGCGTGACGCCGGACTGCACCAGCGCGATGTCGACCTTGTTCTCCGCGAGCTGGTCCAGATTGTCCGCCGACCCGCGCGACGGAAGGATCACCAGGTCCACGTCGTTGCGCGCCAGGATGTCGCGGTACTGCTGGGCGATCCTGAGGAAGTTGCTGCCCTCCGGACCTCCCGCGATCGTCAGCGTGCGCGGCGGCGCGGGTCTGACGAAATGCAGCGTCGCCACGATGGCCAGGCCGCTGATCAGGATGATGGGCACGAGCGTGGCCAACGCGTCTCGCCAGGACACGAGCGACACCGGTCGCAATGCCATCAAGCGGCGGCGCGCCGCCGCGAGGCGGGTCTTCTTGGTGGCGGGTTCGGGTTCGCTCATCGGGAGTTTCTGCAGGTACGGGGTTCAGCGGGGAGCTTGCATCAGATCGGACCTGGTAGCCCGGGTGAAACCCGGGGCTTTCCTCGATTTGCGATAGAAGCCCCGGGTTGCACCCGGGCTACGGGCGCCGTTTCGCTGGTCCAGGTCCCGCGATATGCCTCATCAAGAAAAGCCGAGGTGAGGCACCCGGGATACGCGGAGCAAGGGGTAGAACGACTGCCCCGCCTCAAGCCAGCCGCATTGCCGCCCGCACCACCATCACGATGCCGACGACGAGCATTCCCCAGAAGAACCATCGCCGGAACGCCGCCGCATCCAGACGGTCGCGCACGCGCTGGCCGATGAACATGCCGAGCAGCGCCGGCAGCACTGCGAGCAGCGAGGTCGTGGCGACGCCGGTGGAATAGCTGCCCGTCGTCGCCAGCGCGATGCCGAGCGCGATCGTCGAGATCGTGAACGACAGGCCCAGGGCCTGGATCAGTTCCTCCTTTTCCAGGTTCAGCGCCCCCAGGTACGGCACGACCGGAAAGACCAGCACGCCGGTGGCGCCCGCGAACAGGCCGGTCACCAGGCCCACCAGCGGCGACAGCACCGGCTGCAAGCGCTCGGGCACCGACAGGCGCGGCGCGGCGAGACCGAAGACGGCGTAGATCGCCAGCACCACGCCGAGCGCGAACGAAGGCCAGTGGGACTCCGATGCGGTCAGCAGGCTGATGCCCAGCGCGGTGCCGACGCAGATCGCCACCATCATCAGGGCGAACCGCCGCAGCAGCGGCAGGAACGCGGGCCCGGCGAACAGCTGCCACAGGTTCGTGACCATGCTCGGCACCACCAGCAGCGCCGCGGCTTCGGCAGGGCTCAGCATCAGCGAGAGCAGCGCCATCGCCGTCGTCGGCAGGCCCATGCCGACCACGCCCTTGACCCATCCGGCCAGGACGAAGCTCACGGCGATCAACAGCCCGATCAGGATGCTGTCCGGCAATGCAATCCCTCCATTTGCGCGTTCCAGGGTGGATTCCGCGAGGCCGGAATCCGCGCCGATTTTCTCACCGAATGTCCTCGCGCCGCGCATGGCCTCACAATCCGCGGCCCCGCGCCTGATTTCCCGGCGTGGTCGCTGTCCCGAACAAGGATGAATCCGTGGAACCCAGGCCGTTCACCCAGTTGCCGTTGAATCCCCTGCTGCTCCAGGCGCTGGCGTCGCTCGAGTACGTGCAGATGACGCCGATCCAGGCGCAGAGCCTGCCGCCGATGCTCGAGGGCCGCGACGTGATCGGCCAGGCGCGCACCGGCAGCGGCAAGACCGCGGCCTACGGCCTGGCCCTGCTCTCGCGCATCGACCCGGCGCTGGTGAAGGTGCAGGCGCTCGTGCTGTGCCCGACGCGCGAACTGGCCGACCAGATCTCGAAGGAGATCCGGCGACTCGCGCGCTGCCTGCCCAACGTCAAGATCACCGTGCTGAGCGGGGGCATCTCCAAGCGTCCGCAGCTCGCCTCGCTCGAACACGATCCGCACATCGTCGTGGGCATGGCGGGACGCGTGCGCGAGCACCTCGAGGAAGGCACGCTCGACCTGGGCAGCCTGCGCGTACTGGTGCTCGATGAAGCCGACCGCATGCTCGACGCGGATTTCGAGGAAGCCAGCAACGCGATCGTGAAACTGGCGCCGGCGTCCCGGCAGACGCTGTTCTTCTCGGCCACGTTTCCCGAAGCGGTGCGCGACGTCAGCCGTCGCCTGCAGAAGCAGCCGCTCGAAGTGACCGTGGACACCGCCGCGGCTGCACCGGAAGTGGAGCAGACCTTCTTCGAGGTCGACCCGATACGTCGCCTGGATGCGCTCGCGCACCTGCTCAGCGTGCGCCGTCCCGAGTCCGCGCTGGTCTTCTGCCACACCAAGAAGGATGCGCAGGACGTCGAGCAGCAGCTCGCCGCGCGCGGCTTCTCGGTGCTCGGCCTGCACGGTGACATCGAGCAGCGCGAACGCGACGAGGTGCTCGTGCGCTTCGCCAACGGCAGCGTGCGCGTGCTGGTGGCCACCGACATCGCGGCTCGCGGACTGGACATCAAGGACCTCGCGGCGGTGATCAGCTACGAGCTGCCGCTGGACCCCGATTCGCACGTGCATCGCGTCGGCCGCACCGGTCGCGCGGGCAAAAGCGGGCTGGCGCTGCACCTGTTCGCGCATCGTGAAGTGAGCCGTCTGCTCGCGGTGGAGACCAAGCTCGGCATCAAGGCCGCGGTGCAGAAGCTGCCGAACACGCTGTCGCCTGACCGTCCGATGACCGCCACGGTCGTGACGCTATGCGTCGACGGCGGGCGCAGCGACAAGCTGCGGCCGGGTGACCTGCTCGGCGCGCTGACCGGCGATGCCGGGCTGCCGAAGGAAGCCGTCGGCAAGATCAACACGTTCGACACGCGCACCTACGTCGCTATCGACCGCAAGCACGCGAAGACCGCGCTCGAGCGGCTGCGCGCGGGGAAGATCAAAGGAAAGAATTTCCGCGTCCGGCCGATCGCCTGGACGTAAGCGTGGTCGCGTGCCGCGAACGCCGCCGTAGCCCGGG
>Ga0187844_10000790_pt1 | contig 24585 bp, 17 predicted proteins | sample SpaLakP09_SKY_50_FD_134517 | JGI IMG/M metagenome (GOLD analysis project Ga0187844, IMG submission 134517) | Oligotrophic lake water microbial communities from Sparkling Lake, Wisconsin, USA - SP09_SKY_50 | ecosystem: Environmental > Aquatic > Freshwater > Lake | place: USA: Sparkling Lake... | reverse complement strand
CGCGTGGCCGCCGAACTTCTCGATCAGGCCGGGCACCCGCTTGGACACCAGGTCGAGCGCGTCGCGCATGTGAAAGCCCGGTATCGAGCGTCCCGAGCCCTTGATCAGGCCCGCGCCGCCGGGCGCGAAGGTGATCGTCGGGCGGTAGAACGTTTCCTTCAGGCGCGAGGCGACGATGCCGATCACGCCCTGGTGCCAGCCGTCGTCGAACACGGCGATGGTGCTGGCATCCGCCGGATTGAAATCGTCGAGATGCAGCAGCGCCGTGCCCTGCATGTCGGCCTCGATCTCGCGCCGTTTCAGGTTGATCTCGTTGAGCTGCTGGGCGATCGCCCAGGCGCGGCCCTCGTCGTCCGTGATCAGGCATTCGATCCCGAGCGACATGTCTTCCAGGCGGCCGGCGGCGTTCAGGCGCGGGCCGAGCGCGAAGCCGAGGTCGAACGGCGACGCGCAGCGCGCTTCGCGGCCCGCCACGCGGAACAGGGCGGCGACACCGGCGTGCATGCGGCCCGCGCGCATGCGCTTGAGGCCTTGGGCGACGAGGATGCGGTTGTTCGTGTCGAGTTTTACCACGTCCGCGACGGTGCCCAGCGCGACCAGGTCGAGCAGGTTGTCGAGCTTGGGCTGCGTCTGCGCGTCGAAGACGCCGCGTTTGCGCAACTCCGCGCGCAGCGCCAGCAGCACGTAGAACACGACGCCCACGCCGGCCAGGTGCTTGCTGGGGAAGCCGCATTCCGGCTGGTTCGGGTTGACGATCACGCGCGCGTCCGGCAGCGCGTCGCCCGGCAGGTGGTGGTCGGTGACGACGACGTCGATCCCGCGCGCCTTCGCCGCCGCCACGCCGTCGATGCTGGCGATGCCGTTGTCGACCGTGATGATGATGTCCGGGTTCTTTTCGCGCGCCGTCAGCTCCACGATCTCCGGCGTCAGGCCGTAGCCGTACTCGAAGCGGTTCGGCACGATGTAGTCGACGTGCGCGCCCATTGCCGTGAGGCCGCGGATGGCCGTCGCGCAGGCGGTGGCGCCGTCGCAGTCGTAGTCCGCCACGATCGTCATCTTCTTGCCGGCCGCGATGGCGTCGGCGAGGTAGGCGGCGGCCGCGTCGATCTGGCGCAGCGCGCCGGGCGGTACCAGCGCCTGGAGTTCGACCGCAAGATCGCGCGGGTCGGACAGGCCGCGGGCCGCGTAGACGCGCGCGAGGACGGGGTGGATCCCGCCCTGGCGCAGCATTTCGGATTGGCGTACGGGGCAGGGGCGGATGGTGATGCGGGTTTTCAAAGCAGTCGTTCCAGGGTCGGGCGGCGCCAGAACTTGCGTTGCGCCAGCGGGGTCGTCGTCGTTTCGAGGTGGCCGTCGCGGTGGCTCAGCACGAGGCGCACTTCTTTCACGCGTCCATGTTTCAGTGCAGCCAGCAAAGGCGCGAACAGTTCGGTTTCCAGGCGCTGCATCTGCTGCAGCCAGCCGCTCCAGTCGGCCGCGATGCCCGGTGCCACCACATTGCCGCAGGCGAGCAGCCAGTCGTCGGCCCCGTCCAGCAGGGCGTCCACGCCCGCAAGGCTGTCCAGGCGGCGGTCGGCCAGGGCCGTCAGCCAGCCGGGCGCCTCGAACGCGGCCACGCGCGGACGCACGAGCGGCTTGCCGGAGACCTTCGCCACCAGTTGCTGGGCGTGTTCGGTTGCCATGCTGGCATTCCCCCACGGCCAGAACGAGTTGATCGGCAACTGGCCGCGCGCCTCGCGCGCCGCGTTGGCCGGGTCAGTGAACCACGTCACCTGCACGTCGTTCTGCAGCTTGCGGAAGGCGCGCGCCTGCGGGCCGGACGGCATCCAGTCGGTGAGGTTCATGTTGACGGCCGCGTCCGTGCTCGCCGTCGTGATCTCGGTCCAGTCGTCGGCGCGCATGAACCAGGTGTCGTGCGTGCCCCACGCGAGCGTGTAGCCCGCGTCCTCGAAGCAGGGGCGGGCGCTGTCGAACAGGGCGCGCGCTTCCTCTTCGCGCAGGTCGAGCTGGCGCATGTCGCCCATCTGCAGGTGCGTGCGCGCGATCTGGATGTGGGTCGGGTTCACGACGAACCACATGCCGTCGTCCGGATCGAGACCGATGCCGCGCATCGCGCTCGTCGCGACGCCGGGCACGAGCCCGTGCGCGACGCCCAGCGCCCGCGCGATCCACAGCTCATGCGGGAGGACGCGCGCGTCGGTGTCCAGCGGGCGGTATCTGCCGGCTGATATTTTCGACAACAGCGCGGCCAACGCCGGCGTCTGCAGGGCGCGGGTCAGGTCGGGCGCGAATTCGGGAGCGGGGAGGGCGAACGGCAGGACGAGCGAAATATGGGCCATCCCTCTATTTTAGGCGAAATGCACTCAGATGTCCGCCCCCGGTCCAGGCGTCGTCACGTCCGGCGAGGTCGTGGGTGCCGTCGTCGAATCGGGCGGCATCCCGGTGGACCCGCCCGGCGGCAGCATGCTCGCGACGGGCGTCAACCCGATCGCCTCGTGATACCAGCCTTGCACGAGGACCAGGTGCCGGTGCTCGTCCTCCAGCGCCAGGGTAAAGCCGGCGACGAGGTCGTCCTGTCCGGCCTCGCCCGCGAGCCCGATCAGTGTCTCCCAGCCGGCGCGGTCGGCCAGTTCGGCCGTCAGCAGCGCGTGCAGCGACTGCGCCAGGCTCGTGCGCGGATCGCTCAGCACCTGCACGAGGCCTTGCGACTCGACGCCGGCGACGTCCGCGCTGGGCGTCTGCGCCGTCGGGTCGCCACCCAGCGATTCGATCGCGTCCTTCAGCAGCAGGAAGTGGCGGGCCTCGTCGCGGCGGATGTCGGCGACGCGGTCGCGCGTCATGCCGGCCGGGGCGCCCTGCATCACGTCGCATTTCGCCAGCAGCGCATCGTAAAGACGGGTGCCCGTGCGTTCGAACGCCAGCCGCTCGCCCAGTTTGTCGAGCAGGATCTGCGGGCGGTCGCCCTTGAGCAGGTGCATGCCCATGCTGACGGCGCCCGCCACGGTCCCCGGCATGGGAACGGAGCCGATGTCGCCGGCATGGAAGATGCAGGCTTCGCGCGCGTCCAGCAGCGCGCGCTCGTCGCCGGGGGCGCCGCGGATCGGCGCGTTGTCGCTGCCCTGCATGGCCGCCGTATCGATGGGCGACATCTGCACGCCCGTCCGGTTCAGCCCCAGGTGTTCGGTCTGCTGTGCCATGGTGGTTCCCCCTGCGGTTCATGGCATGACGACGCCGCCCTGGTTGGCGGGCAGGGTCGTCAAGGCCGTCGTCCCGGCCGCGCCGTGGCTGACGAGCTCGGTGCCCGGCGTCCAGACGTAGCCCGCCGCTACCGCTGTGCTGGGCGAGCCGTCGCTGTTCATCTGCCGGCGGTAGGCGATGCTGGCCTCGTCCTCGTGCGCCTTCGGCACGAATTGCGTGCCGAGCGCGCGCAGGTCGACCTCGGCGGCGAGCACCTGGCGCACGTAGTCGCGCTGGCTGCGGAACGGGATAGCCCCGGCGAACTCCCCGACGATCTCGGCCGGATCGCGCCGTTCGTAGCGCCGGAACGCGTCGGCGGCCATGTGGAAGTGGCCCAGTTCGTAGTCGAGGCACCGCTCCCACACGGCCTTGACGTGGTGGTTCGTCTCCGTCTCGACGCAGCTGTAATAGGTGTAGCACTCGTTCGCCTCGTGCAGCATCCATTGCTCGACCCACGTCTCGGTCGGGTCCAGCAGCGATTCGTACTGGGTGACGTGCTGCTCTTCCACCGAGGCGATCTCCGCATACAGCTGGCGCGCCACCGGATCGGCGAACGTCGGGCCCACGTTCATGTAATACTCGTGCGTCCGGGCCTCGGCCGCCGTGATCGTCAGCGCGTGCAATTTGCTGAGCATCGCCGCCATGCTGCGGTCGTACGGGATGCGCAGGTCGTCGCGCGGGGCGCGGTGGTGTTCCGGCGTGGGACGGCCGGGGAGGATGTCCGTATAGCTCTGCAGGATATTGTTCGCATCCTTGCCCTCCACGCGGTCGAGGAGCGCCGCGTAGCGGTACAGGTGGTCGAAGTCTTCCAGCAGGCCGAAACGGTAGACCTGGGCGAGGTAGTCGTCCGGCTCGGCCCGAGCTACGCTCGCCGTCAGCTCGATGGCCAGCTGTTCGTAGGCGATGGTCGTCTCGAGCGGAGAATGGTCGGGCGACAGCAGGCAGTTGACCATCGTCGCCTGGTGCTGTTCGACCCGTCGGACGTCGGCCAGCGGCTGGCGCAGCGCCAGGTTGCAGCGCGCGGCCATGTGCGAAAAGCGCAGGGCCTCGAGCTCGATGCCGTTCATGAGAATGATGCGCATGCGGGTAAACGCATCGTCGTCCAGCTTGCTGATCGGCTTGCGCACCATGTCGCGCCACGTGGTGTGCTGCCGGTCGAGCGGCGTGCCCCTGGAGTCGAAGACGGAAAATGCCATGTTGGGCCTCCTGTCTGTATTCGATAGGCAGGCCGCACCCGGAGTTCCGGATATTTTATGGTGTGTGCAAGATAGAAAAAGTACTTCCAATTGTGACAACGCCCCACACGGATGAGCGTTGTGTGGCAAACTGCGGGACCCAAGCGTTTACCCTGGAACTTACCCCGGAGCCCATGAGTCTCATTCACAAACTGCCGTACGAATGGCTGGTCGGCCTGCGCTACACGCGTGCCGGCAAGCGCAGCAGCCGCAACAGCTTCATCTCCTTCATTTCGCTGATCTCCGTGTCCGGCATCGCCCTCGGCGTGGCCGCCCTGATCGTCGTGCTGTCGGTGATGAACGGGTTCCAGAAGGAAGTCACGGACCGGATGCTGTCCGTGCTCGCGCACATCGAGGTGTTCGACGCGACCGGCTCCATGCCGAACTGGCGCCAGGCCGAGCAGGAAGCGTTCCGCAACCCGGCCGTGCGCGGTGCCGCCCCGTTCGTCGAGACGCAGGGCCTGCTGGTGCGCGAGGACACGATGAAGCCGGCCATCATCCGCGGCATCCTGCCGGCGGAAGAGCACAAGGTGTCGGACGTCGCGAAGCAGATCCGCCAGGGCAGCATCGACAGCCTCAAGTCCGGCGAGTACAACATCGTGATCGGCTACGCGCTCGCGCGCTCGCTCGGCGTGGGCATCGGCGACAAGGTCAACATGCTGCTGGCCCAGGGCCAGACGACGCCGGCCGGCATGGTGCCGCGCTCGCGCGTGTTCACGGTGAGCGGCATCTTCGAGGCCGGCCACTACGAATTCGATTCCGCGCTCGCCTTCATCAACATCGAGGATGCGCAGCGCATGGTGCGGGTCGACGCGCCGAACGGCCTGCGCCTGCGCATCGCCGACATGCACCAGGCCCCGTTCGTCGCCCAGGAACTCAAGCGCAGCATGTCGGGCGACCTGATCATGCGCGACTGGTCGCAGCTGAACGCCAACTGGTTCGCCGCCGTGCAGACGGAAAAGCGCATGATGTTCATCATCCTCACCCTGATCATCGCCGTGGCCGCGTTCAACCTCGTCTCCACGCTCGTCATGACGGTCACGGACAAGCAGCCCGACATCGCCATCCTGCGCACGCTCGGCGCGTCGCCGCGCTCGATCACGAAGATCTTCATGATCCAGGGCGCCCTCGTCGGCATCATGGGCACGGCCGCCGGCGTGGGCCTCGGCGTGCTGGTGGCGCTGAACATCGACGTCATCGTGCCGTTCATCGAACACCTGCTGGGCGTGCAATTCCTGTCCAAGGATATCTATCTGATCAGCGAAATCCCGTCCGACCTGCGCTGGCCGGACGTCTTCAAGATTGGCGGCGTCTCGGTGCTGCTGGCCTTCGTCGCGACCATCTACCCGAGCTGGTCCGCGTCGCGCGTGAAACCGGCGGAGGCACTGCGTTATGAATGATATGAATGTAAACACCGCCGTCCTCGCGTGCCGCAACGTCGGCAAGACCTTCCGCCAGGGAGATTATTCCGTCCAGGTGCTGGACCACATCGATTTCTCCATCGCCCGCGGCGAGCGCGTGGCCATCGTGGGCGCGTCCGGTTCCGGCAAGTCGACCCTGCTGCATATCCTCGGTGGACTGGACACGCCCAGCACGGGCAGCGTGTCCCTGCAGGGCGAGGATTTCGCCACGTTGTCGGAAACACGCCGCGGCGAACTGCGCAACCGCTCGCTCGGCTTCGTCTACCAGTTCCACCACCTGCTGCCCGAGTTCACGGCCCTGGACAACGTCGCGATGCCCTTGCTGATCCGGCGCATGAAGCGCGCAGACGCCGTCGCGCGCGCCGAGGCGATCCTGGCGCGCGTGGGGCTGACGAAGCGCGCCATCCATCGCCCGGGCGAACTGTCCGGCGGCGAGCGCCAGCGCGTGGCGCTGGCCCGCGCCCTCGTCACGGAACCGGCCTGCGTGCTGGCGGACGAACCGACCGGTAACCTCGACCACTCGACGGCGCAGGGCATCTTCGACCTCATGCTGGAGCTGGCGAAGACCCTCGGCACCGCGTTCGTCATCGTCACGCACGATCCGGAACTGGCGCGGCGCTGCGACCGCGTCCTGAGGATGACGGAGCACGGCCTGCAGCCGGCCTGACCCGCCATGTGGATCGACACGCACTGCCACCTCGACGCGCACGAATTCGGCGCGGAGTCGGGCGACATCGCCCGGCGTGCCTCGGCGCTCGGGGTCGGCATGATCGTGATACCCGCAGTGGCACGGGACAACTTCGACATCGTGCGCCGGCTCGCGGGCGGCCTGCCCAACGCCAGCTTTGCGCTGGGCATCCACCCGATCTACGTCCCGCAGGCCACCGACGACGACCTCGCCGAACTGCGGCGCCAGGTCGAGGCGTCGCTGGCCGATCCGAACTTCGTGGCCATCGGCGAGATCGGCCTGGACTTCTTCATCCCGATGCTGTGCGAGCCGGTGATGCGCGACAAGCAGGAACGCTTCCTGCGCGAGCAGCTGCGCATCGCCCGCGATTTCGACCTGCCCGTCCTCACGCACGTGCGCCGTTCGCAGGACCAGGTGCTGAAGCACGTGCGCCAGATCCGCCCCGCGGGCGGCATCGCGCATGCGTTCAACGGCAGCTTCCAGCAGGCGAAGGCGTTCATCGACGCCGGCTTCCGCCTCGGCTTCGGCGGCGCCATGACCTTTACGCGCGCCCTGCAGATCCGGCGGCTGGCGGCGGACCTGCCGCTGGAATCCATCGTGCTGGAGACGGACGCGCCGGACATCTCGCCCGCGTGGGTCCACCCGGGTCGCAACAGCCCGGAGCAATTGCCCGCGATCGGCGCCGCGCTGGCGGAGATGCGCGCGCTCGACCCGAACGCCGTCCGTGCGGCGACTCACGCGAACGCGCTCGCGACGATGCCACGCCTGGCCACGCTGCTGGGCTGACGCTTGACTCACCAAGCGGCGCGCATGAAGCACATGGGTTCCACCCGGCCCTCATGAAGGCGTGACCGCGCCTGGCGTGTCCGGTTCCCATCGTGTCGCGCTGGCCCGTCGTGCGCACCCGCGTGGCGCGCCGCGTGGGACCATCCACATGCACCGAAGTTCGCTCCCGTACACCCTGACGCACGTTAATCCCGCGCCGGATGAAGCATGGAAGAATCCATTCTCGTGCCGCATCCGCGGCGTGTTCACGGGAGAGACAGTGGAAAGCGCGAGCGAGTTCCTGCGGGTTCTGCAGCACGAAAAGGTCCTGAGCACCGCGCACCGGCCGTTGCGCCTGCGCCTGGCCCACGGCGGCCAGCTCGCGGACGACGTGCTGCTGCCCGAGCGGGTCGTGGGCCACGAGGCGATCTGCGGCGGCATCGACTACCGCGTCGCCTGCCTCGCGAGCAGCCCGCACATCGCGCTGAAGGACCTGATCGCGCTGCCGGCCGAACTGCAGTTCGTGACCGACCGTGGACACACGCGCAGCGTATGCGGCATCGTCACCGAGGCCCGCGCGGGCGATGCCGACGGCGGCCTGGCCGGCTATGAGCTCGTCCTGCGCGACGTGTTCGCCGTGATGGAAAAGCGCACCAACAGCCGCGTGTTCCGCTACCAGAACGAGCTGGAGATCGTGCAGGTGCTGTGCGACGAATGGCGCCAGTCGAACACGGTGCTGGCCAATGCGTTCGAGCTCGAACTCGATCCGCTGTTCGACATGCGCCAGTTCCCGCCGCGCGAACAGACCATGCAATTCAACGAATCGGACGCCGCGTTCGTGCGCCGCCTGCTCAAGCGGCGCGGCGTCGCCTGGGTGTTCCGGCCGGGCCGCAGCCGCGGCAGCCCCGTCGACCCGGCGCACGACCGCACGCCCGCGCACACGCTGGTGCTGTTCGGCGACCCGAACGGCCTGCCGCAAAACGCGGCCGGCACCGTGCGCTACCACCGCGACAGCATGGCGGACGGCCGCGACACGATCACGTCGTGGCGCGCCGCGCGCCGGCTGCAGCCCGGCGTCGCCACGCGCCACAGCTGGGACTACAAGAATCCCGCCGCCGCGCAGTTCATGACCGCCACCGCGCGCAGCAACGCGGACCAGGGCCCGAGCGGCAACGCGCTGGCGGCGTCGCTGGATGACTACCTGGTCGAGATGCCGCACGCCGGCAACGACGTCGAGGACCACTGGCGCCTGGGCCACGTGCGCATGAGCCGCCACGAATTCGAATCGAAGTGCTTCCAGGCCGAGGGCAGCGTGCGCGACTTTTGCGCCGGCCAGTATTTTTCGCTCGAAGGCCATCCGGAGATCGACACGCACCCCGCGGCGGAGCGGGATTTCGTGATCACGGAACTGCACGTCGTCGCCGACAACAACCTGCCGCGCAGTCCCGATGTCGAGCGCGACCGCCATGCGCACCGCCTGTCCGCCGATGCGGCCCTGAGCGCGCTGCCAGCTCCCCGCGCGGGCGACGGGCAGGCGCGCGTGCGCGTGAGCTTTTCCGCCGTGCGGCGCGGGATTGCCATCGTTCCCGCGTACGACCCGCGCACGGACTTGCCGCAGCCGCAGCTGCAGAGCGCCATCGTCGTCGGGCCGGCCGGCGAGGACGTCCATTGCGACGCACTGGGCCGCGTGAAAATCCGCTTTCCCGGTATGCGGCCCGCCGACCACCGCCATGCGCACGGCGCCGGCGCCTCCGATTCGCCGGCCGATTCGGCCTGGGTCCGCGTGGCCTCCAACTGGGCCGGCAACGGCAACGGCAGCCAGCAGCAAGCCGGCGCGCTGTCCCTGCCGCGCGTGGGTTCCGAAGTGCTGGTGGCCTTCCTGGGCGGCGATCCGGACCGCCCCATCATCCTCGCCCAACTGTATAACCAGCGCACGGCGCCGCCCGTGTTCAGCCAGGCGGGGCCGTTGCCGGGCAACCGCTACGTGTCCGGCACGCGTACGCACGAGATCCAGGGCGCACGCGGCAACCAGCTGCGCTTCGACGACACGCGCGGCGAGATCAGCGCCCAACTGGCCAGCGACCACGGGACGTCGGAACTGAACCTCGGTTGGTTGACGCGACCGCGCGCCGACGGCACCGGCACACCGCGCGGGGAAGGCGCCGAGCTGCGCAGCGATCTGTCCGTCGCCGTGCGCGGGGCACAGGGCGTCCTGATCAGCGCCGAGGCGAGTCCGCAAGGCGAGGGCGGCCAGCTCGACCGCGCCGGCCTGGCGGGCCTGGCCGACGTCATGCAGGGCATCCTCGACGAAGTGGGCAAGCTGGCGGCCGTCCACACGGACGACGAACCGACCGGCAAGCGCCTCGCCGTCCTCGTCGACAAGCTGAAACGCTGGCATGCCGGCAGCAACGTCGCGCAAGGCGCTGCGGGCGGCGGCGAGCCGATCCTGGCCGCGACGGCACCAAACGGCATCATCGTCGCCAGCAACGACAACCTGGCGCTGGGCGCGAGCGGCAAGGTCGACGTCGTCAGCGCGGGCGATGCCGAAATCGCGGCCGGCGCGAATATCTTCGTGCGCGCCGCCCGCCGCCTGAGCCTGTTCGCCCACGAACTGGGCGTGCGCCTCGTCGCGGGCCGCGGCGACATCGTCGTGCACACGCACGTGGGCAATATCCAGATCAAGTCGGCCGGCCGCATCAGCCTGATCGCCGCCGAACGCATCGAGCTGGAAGCCCCGGCAGTAAAAATCATCGCGCCGGGCGCGCAGACCGACTGGGCAGACGGCACGGTCACCCAGCAGACGAGCGGCCGCCAGGTCTTCAAGGCGACGGAGCACGACCTGGTCGGTCCCGGCGGCGCGACACCGGCCGGTGTGCGCATGCCGACGTCGCACCTGCACACAGACGAATACGTGGTGCTGCGGCACCAGCAGACCGGCAAGCCGGTCCCGAACCAACGCTACAAGGCGACGTTCGAAGACGGCCGTACCGTCACCGGACGCACCGACGAACAGGGCCGGACGTCATTGCTGATCGGCGAAATGATCGGCGACGTCGACATGGCGTTCCTTCCCGACGACGACACGGCCCGCTGAGCGCGAGCGTTACGCAAACTCAACCCAGACCACGGAGCGCGCATGGCAGACCCGACCCGCCCCTTGCCGAACCTCGTCCCGCAGCCCGACGGCAGCTGGACCGGCCGGACCGTCCTCACCCCGACCTCGTTCACGACACGCGGGCTGTTCACATTGCCGCCGTCGAAGGTCATTCCCGTCATCGTCGTGCCGGGGATCATGGGCAGCAATTTACGGGCGGCGACCAGTCCGGCGAAGCGGGCGAATGAGGTGCTGGATCCAGGGGAGCCGGCATGGCGTGCGCCGAATGGGACGTTTGAGGGGTTGAAGGCGGCGCGGAAGTGGGCGAATCTCCAACCGAATAAGCGCCAGCTGATTCTGGACGCTAATTCATTGGAGGTCGACAACCGCGGCGATATTCACCTCCCACTTCAAGCGCGCAACTATGGGACGACCGAAGGCGAAGTGCGCCAGCGCTGGTGGGGGGAGATCCACTGGGATTCGTACGGGAAGCTGTTGTATGGTCTGCACGTCGGGCTTAATCATACGTTCGAAATGGACTCGCTGGACAACGTCCGGGTGATATGCAGTCACTGGAAGGATGTGATGGCATGCGACCCGGCCAGGTGGGGCGTTCGAGGCATCGACAAGCTGACCGAGCCCGAGTTGGAAAAGCACTCTGCGTATTATTACCCAGTATATGCCTGCGGCTACAACTGGCTGGAGTCTTGTGAGGACTCCGCAAAGTGGCTGCGCCAGCGCATCGAGCGGATCATCGGGTTCTGGACCGAGCGTAAGCGCGAATGTCAGAAGGTGATTCTGGTAACCCATTCGATGGGTGGCCTGGTCGCACGCGCGTGCGCCAAGGAGATTCCAGACCGTATCCTGGGCGTCATCCATGGCGCAATGCCGGCTCTCGGTGCCCCCGTTTGCTATCGCCGGATCGCGTGCGGCACCGAGAAATGGAGTCCCAGCAACGGACAGGTCGACAACATCAAGGCCGAGCATGTGGCCGAGATTCTCGGAGAGCGGCCAAAGGATACGATGGCCGTGATGGCAGTTTCTCCCGGTGCTCTGCAGCTACTGCCCAACCACCTTTATCCTCAGCCGTGGCTACATGTCTGCCTTGTCAGCCGGATGAACAATAAAGATGTGCCGCGGGACGTGGTACATCTGCCGGTCGGTAATCCTTATGACATGTACCGCGATGTGCAATCCTGGTATCGGCTGGTGGACCCCAAGCTGTCTGATCCGGCGGGAAGATACAAAGGCGAACGCGCTTTCATGGAAGCGTTCCGGCAGGCGGTCAACAGTGCGGAACGGTTTCATCGCGAGGTATTGGGTACGTACTATCATCCGAATACTTATGCCTTTTACGGTGCGGATCCCGCTCATATGTCGTTCGGTGCTGTTCGTTGGGTAGCACGCGATCCAGGCAACGGCGCGGTATTCACGGAGTCCAATGTGCGCGATGCAGCCAGGGCGGGGTATGGCACGATGGGCGGCCGGCACGTACGCGTCGAGGACCGTACCGAGCTACATTTTGTCCCGGCACGCCAGGACGTTGCAGGCGACGGCACTGTTCCGCACCAGTCCGGAGTCGGTCCACGAGGTAAAGTCAGCCAGTTGTTCGACATTCGCGGCTTTGATCATCAGGGTGCATTCAATGATGATGCGGTCTTATTGTTGACCCATCATCTGACCGCCAAACTGGTACAGAAGCTGCCATGAAGCAGATGGAAAAACGAGGATGGCGCAAGGTCTTTGCGTTATGCGCAGCTTTAGCCTGCGCCGGGAGCTGGGCAGCCGGAGAGGTCCGCAGTCTACAGGACAGGGCCGAGGTCACAAATATGATGAATAAGAAAAAAACGGTATGTGTAGGGCGCTTTCTTGTCGACGTGCCTGAACAGGCCGAGATGAGCCTGTCGGGTGAGAGGATTCACGGTTTCGAGATTAATACGGTCGAGGAAAGGGAAGAGGCGTTTCGCGACAGAATCTTTGCACGGGAGTTTGAGATCGCTGCTCGTCCGACGGACACCATCGATCCGGGCGGTCTCGTCGAAGCCAGTGATTTGCATGTCGCGAGCATGATCGGCCGTGTCTTGGTGTATGGCAGAGATCATTCATACGGAATCGAAGACGGAAGGCGGGTCAACAGTGAATGGGTGTCGGTCGAAGCTCACGCACACTTGAAGGGCTTGAGTTTCATGTTGTCGAAGAAGTTCGCAAGCGAAGCCGATGCAAGATTGGCTGAAGCACTCTTCATGCGCCGTCGTTTACGTGACGAGGGCGAAATTCCGGCCGAGCCTGGATTTTGTGTCTGGCGCGCGCAATTTGCCGATCCGCTGCCTCCAAGGTACAAAACCGGACACATCACCTTGCATCTTGGTCTGCCCGGGCATTCGGACATGGGGCTGTTTCTAAACATTTTTCCCGGTGGAGGCCCCGGAAATACTCTTCTCGAGCGAATTGCCGAAATCGATGCAGAGGCCGGCATTGACGAATTGATGCGGGTGACAAAGCTTCGATCCCGCAAGCGCAATATTAATGGTTTCGATGGCGAGGAAGAATTTGAACGTGTACGCGAGTTAAATCTTACGACCGGATACAGCTTCGTATGGGAGTCACGTGGTGTTGCAGACGACCGATCAAGGCCATTTCTCACCCTGAGTATGGTGACCGGGACCAATTCCCGTCCGGGAGGGAAACCCGTTGAGTCGAGTTTGCATGGGGATGCCGCTCTTGCGCTTTGGGACGGCATCTCGTCTTCGATACGGTTGCGAGAGGGTAGCGCTACGCAGAGCGCCCTTGAATTCACGCCGGCTGCACATTTCAGTCAGCATTGCTTGCATTCCGACAACACAGAGTGTGGGCCGGACGAGGTAATGTTGGATATCTCCAGGATCGATCACAGGCGTGCGTCCAGTCAGCATTCTGTCCTGTTGTCAGGTACTGAGTTCATCGCCAAGCTGGTATCGACGTTGCCATGACGCGAACGAGGACGCGCGGATGGCGAGGGCTCGTCGTATTGCTCGCAGCGCTCGCCTGTGCGGGAACCTGGGCCTCCGGCCAGGTCCGCAGCATACGGGACAGAACCGAGGTGGCAAAAATGACGGAAAAAATGAGAACGGTATGTGTCGGGCGCTACTTAATCGATGTGCCTGAGCATGCTGATGTGAGCCTGTCAGGCCAAATGATCTCGGGATTCACGATCGATACGGTCGAGGAGACCGAGTCCGCCTTCCATGCCCGGATGTCCGCACGCGAAGTGGAGATCAAGGCTCGTGGCGCAGACGGTAATAACAACGGCGAAGGCGGTCTTGTAGAAGCTCGTGATCTGCAAGTTCCGGGACTCGTCGGGCGTTCGTTTATCTACGGGCGCAGCCGGGGTTATCTGATGGCTGGAGATCGGCGCATCGACATGGAATCCGTATCGGTTGAGGCGCATGCACATATTGGCGACTTAACGTTTTCGCTTGCCGCCAAGGGGACAGAGGAAGCGAGTGCCAAGGAGGCAGAGGCGTTATTGGCGCGGCTGCAGGTGCGCGGTGAGGACGAAATTCCGGCTGCACAGGGATTCTGTATCTGGCGGGGTGTCTTCGTGGAGCCGCTGCCGGACCACAAGAACGAACACATCATTTTTCATCTGGGTGTGCCTGGGCATCCCGACATGGGGTTAGCCCTGAGCAGTATTGCTGGTGGCAATACTGACGATGGGCTGCTGGCGCGGGTCGCCGCTACCGATGCGGGGTCCACCGCCGATGAATTGTTACGTGTTACCAAGCTGCGTTCGGGCAAACGCAACATCAACGGAATCGATGGTGAAGAGGTACTCGAACGTGTGCGCGAGCTGAATTTCACCACTGGCTACGGCTTTATGTGGGAAGCTCCCGGGGTCTCGGACGACCTCTTGCAACCCAACTTGCTGTTGAATATGGAGACAGGCACCAATCCGCGCCCTGGCGGCAAGCCGGTCGACTCCAGTTTGCACGAAGACGCAGTTCTGGCCTTATGGGACAGCATCTCGTCTAGCATCCGTTTGCGCAAGTCCGGCCCGCCGCCGTCCGTGGATTCGCCGCCCGAACCGCCCGGGCCCAAGCTGGGTGCATTGGCGACGGCCGGAGAGGTCTGCCCACAGTCGGGCTGGTGGAAGTGCCGCGAAGGCGGCCCCGGTGTGGACGTGCAGGGTGGCTCCGTCCAGTGGATACGCAAAGGCGACCGCATGCCCCAGGCGCTGCTGCTGCCGCGTCAGACGCTGTGGCAAAAGCTGCGAGGGCTCCAGCCGAGCATCGAGCCGTCGCAGCCGACCACGTGGAGACTGGTCGACAAGCGGCTGCGTCCTCGTGCGCCAACCTTGGTCACACTTGCCCCGCCCGGGCCGGTCAGTGTCGCCCTGGAAGGCGACGCCGCCCCCGTCCAGGCAGCCGCTCTCGGCACCAACGTCCGGACCGGTGAAGTCTGTCCAGCGAGCGGATGGTGGCGCTGCGGGGAAACGCATGCCCTCGATGGGACACGCTGGTTCCCGCGTGGTAGCACGCTCCCGGCCGCGACCTTCCAGGTGCCGGTGGGCATGTTCGGACGTTCGGCCGGTCCTGAAGTGATCCAGCGGCGCAGTACGTGGCAGCTGATGCGGCTTGCCGAGGCCGAACGCGTCGCTCTTCTTGTTGATTCGGGACAGGAAGGACGGCCTGATCTTGTGCCGCCGCCGGTCGGGCCGTCGACGCTCGCGTAAGGGCCGCTGGCCCCCGGCCCACTTACCATGCGCAGCTTCATCCTGGGCTTCGTCACCGGCGCCACCTGGCTGCAAACCGTCGCCACGCTGCCGACCTCCAGGCTGATGGCAGCCTGCGCAGCCGCCGCAATCCTGCTGCTGGCCTGCGCCAACATGCTCCGCCACCCGGCAGCACGCATCATCGCGATCGCCACGGCCGGGCTGCTGACCGGCTTCGCCTGGGCTGCCTTCCTGGCCCAGGCGACGCTGGCACCGGAGCTGGCCAAGCGCGACGAGGGCCGCGACGTGCGCGTCGTCGGCATCGTCGACACGCTGCCGTACCGCTTCGACCAGGGCGTCCGCTTCGATTTCCGTGTCGAACGCGCGATCGATGCGGACGTCGGCGTGCCGCCACACGTTGCGCTGTCCTGGTACGCGGGCCGCTACGGCGCACGCCAGGAAGTCGGCGACGTGCAGCCGGGCCAGCGCTGGCAGTTGACGGTGCGCCTGCAGCGCCCGCACGGCAATGCGAATCCGGGCGGCTTCGATTACGAGGCGTGGCTGCTGGAGCAGGGCGTGCGCGCCACCGGCTATGTCCGTGCCGACGACGGCAACCGGCAGCTGGATGCGTTCGTGGCCGGTCCCGGCGCGGTCGTCGAGCGCGTGCGGGCCGCGCTGCGCGCGCGCATCCAGGCGGCGCTCGCCGGACGCACGTACGCGGGCGTCATCGTGGCGCTCGTGATCGGCGACCAGCGCGGCATCGACCAGGCCGACTGGCAGGTATTCAATCGCACCGGCATCGGCCACCTGGTTTCGATCTCGGGCCTGCACATCACGATGATCGCAGGCCTCGCCGCGTGGGCCGTGTCGGCCTTGTGGCGCCGCTCGTTCTTCACGGATGCGCGCCTGCCGCTGCTGCTGCCGGCGCAAAAGGTCGCGGCGCTGGCCGGGGCGGTCGTCGCGCTGCTGTACGTGCTGCTGGCCGGCTTCGGCGTGCCGGCGCAGCGCACCTTGTACATGCTGTCCGTCGTCGCGCTGGCCCTGTGGATGGGGCGTCTCGCCGCGGTGTCGCACGTCCTCTGCACCGCGCTCGGCGTGGTCGTGCTGCTCGACCCGTGGGCCGTGCTGTGGCCGGGGTTCTGGCTGTCGTTCGGCGCCGTGGCCGTCATCCTGTTCGCGGAGCACGGACGTATCGGGCCGCCGCCCACCGGCCCGCGCGGTGCGCTGCTGCTGGCGGGACGCACGCAATGGGCCGTCACGGCGGGACTCGTTCCGTTGACGTTGCTGCTGTTCGGACAGGTGTCCGTCGTCAGCCCGGTCGCGAACGCGGTGGCGATTCCGCTCGTGAGCTTCGTCGTGACGCCGCTCGCGTTGGCCGGCAGCCTGGTTCCGGGACCGCCGGGCGACTGGCTGCTCCTGCTCGCGCACTGGACCGTGGAGATGCTCGCCTGGCTGCTGCGGCAGATGGCCGGATGGCCCGGTGCCGTGTGGCGCGCGCCGGCACCGCAGGCGTGGGTGTTCGCGCTGGGCCTCGGCGGTACGCTGTGGATGCTGATGCCGCGCGGCTGGCCGCATCGCTGGGCCGGTGCCGTCGCGCTGTTGCCGATGCTGCTGCAGCTGCCGGACCATCCGCACGAAAAGACCTTCCGCGTGACGGCGTTCGACGTGGGCCAGGGCATGGCGCTCCTCATCGAGACCGAAGGGCATCGGCTGCTGTACGACACCGGCCCCGCCTACGCGCCCGGCGCCGATGGCGGCAGCCGCGTCATCGTGCCGTACCTGCGGATGCGCGGCATCGCCACGCTCGACGGCATCGTCGTCAGCCACGCCGACACGGACCATTCGGGCGGCGCGCTGGCGGTACTTGAGGGCGTCGATGCGGGCTGGCTCGCGTCGTCGCTGCCCGCGGATCACGCGATCGTCCGCGCGGCGCGCCGCCACGTGCGTTGCAGCGCCGGACAGCATTGGGAATGGGACGGCATCGCGTTCGACGTGCTGCATCCGACGCCGGCCAGCTACGACGATGCGCACCTGAAGACGAACGCGCGCAGCTGCACGCTCCGGATCGGCAATGGCCGGCGCACGGTGCTGCTCGCTGGCGACATCGAGGCGGCGCAGGAGGCGGCACTGGTCGGGCGTGCGCGCGATAGCCTGCGTGCGGACGTGCTGCTGGCGCCGCACCATGGCAGCGGCACGTCGTCCACGCCGGCGTTCCTGCAGGCGGTGAGACCCGACATCGCGGTCTTCCAGGTCGGGTACCGCAACCGCTTCCACCACCCGAAGCCCGACGTGTACGAACGCTATCGCACGCTCGGCGCGGAGCGCCTGCGGACCGACGAAGCGGGCGCGCTGACGCTGGACGTCGGCGCGGACGTGGCCTGGCGCAGCTACCGCATGGAGCACGCGCGCTACTGGTACGGGCGCTGACTACGCCACGCGCGGCAACGTGATCGTGACGCGCAAGCCGCCTTCGGTCCGGTTGGCGGCCGCGATCCGGCCGCCATGCGTTTCCACGACCCGCTTGGCGATCGCGAGACCGAGCCCGTGGCCGTCGACGTTGTTGCGCGTGGGGTTGGAGCGGAAGAACGGTTCGAACACGTCGCCCAGGTGTTCGGGCGCGATGCCGGGGCCCTTGTCGAGGACCTCGACGTGAACGAGGGCGCCGTCCGGATGCACGCAGACATTTACGGGTCCGCCCGCACCGTGCTTGACGGCGTTGCGCACGATGTTCTCGACGGCGCTCCACAGCAGGTCGGGTACGCCGCGCACGGTGACCGGTTCCGGTGCATCGACGTCGACCACGGCGCCCGCCTCGAAGCGCGCATCGTCGGCGATCTGGTCGACCATTTCGACGAGGTCGACGGGCTCCGTCGCCGGCAGCGAGGTTGCCGCTTCCAGGCGGGACAGCGTCAGCAGCTCGCCGACGAGGCGGTCCATGCGCACGCTTTCCCGTTCGATCCGTTCGAGCGATGCCTGCACGCGGTCCGGCTGCTGGTGCGCGAGGCCGATGGCGGCCTGCAGGCGTGCGAGCGGCGAGCGCAATTCGTGCGAGACGTCGTGCAGCAGGCGGCGCTGACCGTCCATCAAGGCGCGCAGCTGGGCGCTCATGCGGTCGAAGTCGTGGCCGAGTTCCGCGAGTTCGTCGCCGATCAGGCGCGGGGCGGCGTGGGCGAACCTGGGTGCGAGGTCGCCCGCGGCGGCGGCGTCGAACGCGCGCTGCAGGGCGCGGATCGGGCGCGAGAAATACCACGCGAGGAGGGCGGCGAACAGCAGGCTGGCCAGCGTGGCGGCGACGATCGGCAGCCAGGGGCTCACGTGGCGGCTGAATTCCGGCGGCAGGCCGAACCAGCCGCCACCCGGGCCGCCAGGGCCGCCGTCCATGCGCGCGCCCGGGCCGCCGTCGCCCGGTCCGGCAGGCGGCGGTCCGGCAGGCGGTCCGAAGCCCGGCCCGGTGCCGAAGCCGCGCGGGCCGGGACCGTCCGCGCCCGGCATATGCCATGCGCGCGAAGCGAAAGCCGTGTAGCGGTGGCCATCGGCGCCCGTCAGGTGGGCGACGGCATGCGTGCGGCCGTCGCCGTCCAGGTTGCGCTCGACTTCCTCGCGCAGCTTGGCAGGCACCGGCCGGTCGAGCAGCTCATGGCCCTGCTCGTCGAGCACATACAGATGCATGCGGCGGCTGCCGGCGGCGAGGTCGCGCAACGCGTCGATACCGCCGTGCTTCAGCGTCGCAGCGGCCGCGTCCAGCATGATCGTGGCGGGCGGACTCTTGTCGAGCGTGGGCTCGCCGCCGCGCTGGCGCGCCTGGTCGCGCAGCCACAAGGTGCCGCCGATGCCGGCCGTGGCGGCCACCTGGGCCAGCAGGATGGACAGGAAAAACTTCCAGAACAGCCGGCCCATCGCTACTCGCGGATCAGCTGGTAGCCGAGGCGGTAGACGGTCTGCAGGCAGGAACGCCCGTCGGACAGCGTGCCCAGTTTGTGGCGCAGGCTCGACAGGTGGACGTCGATGTTGCGGTCGAAGCGGGCCAGCGGCCGGCCGAGGCCCTGTTCGGACAGATCGTTCTTGCTGACCGGACGGCCGGCGTTGCGGGCAAGGACTTCGAGCAGGTTGAATTCGGTGCTGGTCAGCTCCAGCGGCTGACCGTCCCACATCGCGCGGCGCTGCTCCGGCAGCATCGTCAGCTTGCCGACGGTGAGCGTGATGCCGGGACCATCGTTGGGCGAGCTTTGCGTGCGGCGCAGGATCGCGCGTACCCGCGCCGTGAGTTCTCTCGGCGTGCAGGGCTTCGTGACGTAGTCGTCGGCACCCAGTTCGAGGCCGAGGATGCGGTCGGCGTCGTCGCCGCGCCCCGTCAGCATCAGGATCGGCATGCGGCTGGCCGCGCGGATGCGGCGCAGCGTCTCGATGCCGTTCATGCGGGGCATCATCACGTCGAGGATGGCGATGGCGTACTGGCCGGTCAGCGCTTCGCGCGCGCCCGTCTCGCCGTCGTGGGCGCAGGCGACGCGGAAGCCTTCCTGTTCCAGGTACTCGGAAAACATGCCGACCAGTTCGGTGTCGTCGTCGATAAGCAGGACTTGGTTCATGCTCGCATCTTAGCGCAGCGCTGCTGCGGCGGCCACGCCGGGCCGGACCTCTTTACGTCGTTTTACACGGCGATCACACTCCTTAACACGGAGACAATCGAGAATGGCGTCTCCGAACAATAAAAGGATGACACACATGAAATTCACAAGCCTTACCGCGGCGGCCGCGCTGCTCGCCGCCTGCCTCGCCACCCCGGCATTCGCGAACGGCGAGCCGGATGCGGCGCCCGCCGCGGGCCCGCGCGGCCCCGGAGGTCACGGTTTCGGCGACCACGGCCCCGGCGCGCCGGGGCCGGACATGCCCTTCGGCCACCTGCCGCTGCATCGCCTGAACCTGACGGAAGCCCAGCAGGACAAGCTGTTCGCCATCATGCACGCCCAGGCCCCGCAGCGCCGCGAGCACGAGAAGGCGATCCGCAAGGCGCACGAGGCCTTGCGCGACCTGGGCCGCGCCGACAAGTTCGACGACGCGAAAGCGGGCGCATTGTCGCGCGACCTCGGCCAGGCCGTCGCCGCCGACGCACTGCTGCAGGCGCGCACGGAAGCGCAGATCCAGGCCGTGCTGACGCCGGAGCAGCGGGAGCAACTGCGGCAGCTGCACCAGCACCGCATCCGCGGGCACGAGCACGAGGCCGGCGAACGGCCGTAGGCGTTTCCCTCTAACCACTTGGAGATAATGACATTACAATGGGTTTTGTCTTTACTACGCGCAGCCGCGTCATCCCATTCCCGATGTCCAAGCCATTACTCCATTTCACCCACGGGAACAGCTACCCCTCCGGTTCGTACGGCCGCCTGCTGGACGATCTGCGCCGCGATTTCGACGTGCGCACGACGGACATGCTGGGCCACGATCCGCGCTTTCCCGTGCGCGACAACTGGCATACGCTGATCGACGAGCTGATTGCCCAGCTGGAGGGGTACGGCCGGCCGGCGATCCTCGTCGGCCATTCGCTGGGCGGCGCGGTCGGCATGCTGGCCGCGCATCGGCGGCCGGACCTGGTGCGCTGTGTCGTGATGCTGGATTCGCCGGTCGTCGCGGGCTGGCGCGCGTGGGTATGGCGCATCGCCAAGCTGCTGGGACTGCGGATGCGGCTGTCGCCCGGGAATGTGGCCCAGCGGCGGCGCAACGTGTGGCCGTCGCGCGCGGCCGCCTTCGAGCATTTCATGGCGAAGTCCGTGTTCCAGGCATGGGCGCCGGGTGCGCTCGACGATTACCTGGACCACGGCCTGACACCGCATCCCGACGGTGTGCAACTGCGTTTCGACCGCGACGTCGAAGCGGCGATCTACAGCACGCTGCCGCACGACATGGACCGGGTATTGCGCGCGCCGTTCCCCGTGCCGGTCGGCTTCGTCGCGGGCACCGATTCCGTGGAGCTGCGCCAGGCGGGCCTGGACGGCACGCGCCGGCTCGTCGGCGACAATCTCGTGACCATCGAAGGCACGCATCTCTATCCAATGGAAAAGCCCGCGCTGACGGCGCAGCTGACGCGCGAGATGATCGCGCGGCTGCTGGCGCAGGGCGACGCAAAAAAGGCAGGTCGTCCGGCGGCGCTTTTCGCGTAAAATTGCGGGATTGTTATCCCCTTTTTAGAGAAGAACCCCAGCGATGAGTATCAAGAGCGACAAATGGATCCGCCGGATGGCGGAAGAAAGCGGCATGATCGAACCGTTCTCGCCGAAACAGGTGCGTGAGACGGACGGCCGCAAGATCATTTCGTGGGGCACGTCCTCGTACGGCTACGACATCCGCTGCGCCGACGAATTCAAGGTGTTCACGAACATCAACAGCACGATCGTCGATCCGAAGAACTTCGACTCGAATTCGTTCGTCGACGTGAAGAGCGACGTGTGCATCATCCCGCCGAACTCGTTCGCGCTGGCCCGTACGATCGAATACTTCCGCATCCCGCGCAACGTGCTGACCGTCTGCCTGGGCAAGTCGACGTATGCCCGCTGCGGCATCATCGTCAACGTGACGCCGTTCGAGCCGGAGTGGGAAGGTTATGTGACGCTGGAGTTCTCGAACACGACGCCGCTGCCGGCGAAGATCTACGCGGGCGAAGGCTGCGCGCAGGTGCTGTTCTTCGAAAGCGACGAGGTCTGCGAGACCTCGTACAAGGACCGCGGCGGCAAGTACCAGGGTCAACACGGCGTCACGCTGCCGAAGACCTGATAGTCTGCGACGACGATCCGACGACAGGAAAAGGGGCGGTGGCCCCTTTTTCCTGCCCGGGTTTCTACCGCGCACTGCGCCGACTTCAGCCGTAAGCGCGACGCCCGTTGGGATTGCTGCGTCGGTCGCGCACGCCATTGCGGTGTTCGACGCCGGAGTAACTGACCTGCTCGCGCGCCCGCTCGCGGAACGTGGCTTCGAGCGTCGCGCCATGTCCATGATTGCTGCGTTGGTACATGTCGCGGACGATCGCGCCCGCCGTGTCGCGCCCGCCGAGCCCGAACGACAGGCCAAGCGCCAATGCGGCAGCGCCGACCACGGCGACGAACAGTGCCGTGACGAGCGTGCTGGCGATACCGATCTGGTTGATCGCGACGAGGATCGCGAACGACCATACGGCCCATTTTGCGGCCAGGCCAAGGGTGTCGGCATTGTCTCTTCGTCCGCGTGCCGCCGCGCTGCGCACGAGATTGCCCAGCGAATTCGCCGCGATGCCGCCGATGACGAGCACGACGAGCGCCACGGCCAGGTTCGGCAGCCACAGCAGCAGTTGCTGCAACACCTGCGTCACGGCCGGGACGCCGAGGGCATCGAATGCCGCCACGAGGGCGATCAGCCGTACGAACCATTTGGTGATCAGTCCAAGGATCGCGGACGGTGGACGCTTGATGGTGCGGATCATGCCCTCCAGCCCGGCCCGTTCCGCGAAGCCGTCGAAGCGGACGGCGCGCAGGACGGCGACGAGCAGCCGCTCGACCGCGGCCGCGACGAGCCAGCCAATGCCGAGAATGATGAGGAAACCCAGGACCCGCGGCACGGCCGCGAACAGGAGGTTCAGGGCGGCGGAAAGCGATGCCATCAGGGACGTTCCCCAGTTGGTGACTTGCGGATTCATGAGACCCTCCGTGGGACGATCATGTCGACTCACGCTTGGACCGGCCCCGCGGCGCATGGTTCGGGCGCCGGGACGGCCGACGCGTACCGTTTGCGCCCGGTCAAAATGCTCATGGCACCGGCCCGGTCACGCCGGGCCGTCGTTGCCTGCGCAGGTCAGTCCTGTTTCACGCAATCCACGAAGTACCCCAGCTTGCCGTCGATCTCGCGCTTGACGAGACCGTGCACGTCCGTCTCGAACCCCGGGAAGCGCTCGTTGAAGTCGCGTGCGAAACGCAGGTAGTCGACGATGGTCTTGTTGAAGCGCTCGCCCGGGATCAGCAGCGGGATGCCCGGCGGGTACGGCGTCAGCAGGATCGCGGTGATGCGGCCTTCCAGCTCCTCGATCGCCACGCGCTCGATCTCGCGGTGCGCCATCTTCGCGAACGCGTCCGACGGTTTCATCGCGGGGATCATGTCCGACAAATACATCTCCGTCGTCAGGCGGGCGACGTCGCGCGATTTGTAGAAGTCGTGGATCTGCTGGCACAGGTCGCGCAGGCCCCACGATTCGTAGCGCGGGTTCGCGCCCGTGAACTCCGGCATGATGCGCCACATCGGCTGGTTGCGGTCGTAGTCGTCCTTGAACTGCTGCAGGGCGGTGACGAGCGTGTTCCAGCGGCCTTTCGTGATGCCGATCGTGAACATGATGAAGAACGAATACAGGCCGCACTTCTCGATGATCACGCCGTGCTCGGCCAGGTACTTGGTCACGATCGACGCCGGGATGCCCGAGTCGCCGAACGAGCCGTCCAGCGACAGGCCCGGCGTGACGACCGTGGCCTTGATCGGGTCGAGCATGTTGAAGCCTTCGGCCAGCTTGCCGAAGCCGTGCCAGTCGTCGTCAGCGTGAATCATCCAGTCGGCCTGCGTGCCGATGCCTTCCTCGCTCGTGACCTGCGGGCCCCAGACCTTGAACCACCAGTCGGCGCCGTAGTCCTCGTCGACCTTCTGCATCGCGCGGCGGAAGTCCAGCGCTTCGTAGATCGATTCCTCGACCAGGGCGGTGCCGCCCGGCGCTTCCATCATCGCGGCGGCGACGTCGCACGACGCGATGATCGAGTACTGCGGCGACGTCGACGTGTGCATCAGGTACGCCTCGTTGAACGCGTCCTGGTCCAGCGCCACGGTCTCGGACTCGCGCACGAGCACCTGCGAGGCCTGCGACAGGCCCGCGAGCAGCTTGTGCGTCGACTGCGTCGAGAAGATCATCGACTGCTTCGCGCGCGGACGGTCGCGGCCGATCGCGTGCATGTTGCGGTAGAAGTCGTGGAACGTCGCGTGCGGCAGCCAGGCTTCGTCGAAGTGCAGGGTGTCGATCTCGCCGTCCAGCAGTTCGCGCAAGGTCTCGACGTTGTAGACGACGCCGTCGTAGGTCGACTGCGTGATCGTCAGGATGCGCGGCTTCTTGTTCTTGGCCTCGCGCGCGAACGGGTTCGCCTCGATCTTCCGGCGGATCGACTCCGGCGAGAATTCTTCCAGCGGGATCGGGCCGATGATGCCCAGGTTGTTCCGGGTCGGCATCAGGAAGACGGGGATCGCGCCGCACATGATGATCGAGTGCAGGATCGACTTATGGCAGTTGCGGTCGACGACGACGATGTCGCCCGGCGCCACGGTCGAGTGCCACACCATCTTGTTCGACGTCGACGTGCCGTTCGTGACGAAGTAGCAGTGGTCGGCGTTGTAGATGCGCGCGGCGTTGCGCTCCGACTTGGCGACGGGGCCCGTGTGGTCCAGCAGCTGGCCCAGTTCCT
>Ga0187844_10000789_pt1 | contig 24590 bp, 27 predicted proteins | sample SpaLakP09_SKY_50_FD_134517 | JGI IMG/M metagenome (GOLD analysis project Ga0187844, IMG submission 134517) | Oligotrophic lake water microbial communities from Sparkling Lake, Wisconsin, USA - SP09_SKY_50 | ecosystem: Environmental > Aquatic > Freshwater > Lake | place: USA: Sparkling Lake... | reverse complement strand
GTAGAGCTGCTCCACATAGCCCAGCTGGAAGCGGGTCTGCTCGGTGACGAAGGCCCGCAGGCCCAGCTCGAAGGTGCGGTGGCCCTCGGGGTCGAACGGGCCGAACGGCAGGCCGGGCAGGGGGCTGGCGATATCGGTGACGGCGTCATGCGGGCGGACGGTCAGCACCACGGCCTCGCCGTCGCGGATGGCGACGACCACGGCCGAAAGCCCGATGACGACGGATGCGCTCATTGTGGGGCGCTCATGCGGGCTCGAACCCCGCCGCCTTCGACAGCGCATGGAAGCGCTGCACATAGTGGGCTTGGGCCTCGAACGGCGACTGCGGCCGGATCTGCAGGTCGTAGCCGGCCGGCGGCGCGCCGAAGATGGCCAGGGACTCGCTGTGCTCGAACCCGGCCAGCTGGGTGGCCTCGAAGAAGGCGCAGGCCCGGTCGGCCTGCTTGATCAGCTTCTTGATGGCCGGCGGCGTCTTCACCGGCAGGCCGAAGCGGATGTGGATGGCGTCTTCCAGCCGGGCCTCGAAGTCCTTGTAGCTGACGCCGAGCGCGGCCTTGAACGGGCTGATCATGTCGCCGATCACATATTCGGAGGCGTCGTGCAGCAGGGCGGCCAGCCGCCATTTGGGCTCGAGGTCGGGCTTGATGTGGCTGGCGATCTCCTCGACCACCAGGCTGTGCTGGGCGACCGAAAAACCGTGCTCGCCGACCGTCTGGCCGTTCCAGCGGGCCACCCGCGCCAGGCCGTGGGCGATGTCCTCGATCTCGATGTCCATGGGCGAGGGGTCAAGCAGATCCAGCCGGCGGCCCGACAGCATCCTTTGCCACGCGCGGGGCGCTGCGCCCCTATGCAGCCCTTTGGCCACGAGTACGTTCCTTACGGTGAAGGTGGATTGACTGGCCCATCGGTTGACAAAGATCAATGATGGGCCGGCCCTCATCTGTGGAAATGCGCTCCAAAGGAGTTCGATCATGAGCTGGGCGAGAATTATGGCTCCTCTTGCGGGAGCTCCGGCCGACCGGCCTTTGATGGCCGCTGCGGCGACTCTGGCGCGGGGTTTCGAGGCCGAACTGGCCTGTATCCACGCGCCGGCCGACATTGCCGACCTGATGCCCTGGATGGGCGAGGGGTTCATGGGCGGGGTGCAGGTCACTGCGCTCGAAAGCCTGAAGGACGCGGCCGTCGAAGGGGCCAAGGCCGCCGGCCGCATGGTGGCCGAGCTGGGCTATGAGCGGACGCGGATCATCACGCTCGACTCGCCGGTCTGGGCCGGCCTGGCCATGGAGAGCCGGCTGTCGGACGTGATCGTCTTTGACGATGCGGCGGCGCGAGGGCGAGGCCCGCTGGCCGAAGCCTTCCAGCAGATGGTCGCCGACGAGCAGCGTCCGGTGGTCGTGGCCCGTCCCGGCCTGAAGGTCGACGGGGTGGTGCTGGTCGCCTGGGACGGCGGCAAGGAGGCCAGCCGGGCTCTGCGCACGGCCCTGCCGCTGTTGCAGAAGGCCTCGGCCGTGATCGTGGCGGGTGCGCCCGAGGCCTCGTCGCGACAGTTCGACCTGTCGCGGATCAGCGACTTCCTGGCCGCACGCGGCGTGACCGCCCAGGTTCAGCATCTGAAGGGCTCCGGCGACGCCGCCGGACTGCTGCAGGGGGCTGCCCGCGAGGTCGGGGCCGACATCCTGGTGGCCGGGGCCTTCGGCCATCCGCGCCTGCAGGAGTTCATCTTCGGTGGCACGACCCGCAGCCTGCTCAACAGCGACGGCCCGTCGCTGTTCCTGTCGCACTGAACCCCATTCTGCATTTTTCAAGGGAGGCTTGAATGTCCCTGTCACGCATCATCATGCGCCTGGCCCGCAATCCGGGCACCGAGTTCGCCGGCTGCGACGACCACCGGGGCTACGCCCTGACCGCGCCCCTGACCGAAGACGGCCATCTGGACGAGGCCGCCTATGCCAAGTCCAGGGCCCATTGCAGCGTCCGCCGCTTTGCGCCTGACGAGGAAGCCGTCGACGGCCGTCTGGCCCGCAAGGGATCGCGCTGGTTCTTTGACTACGACGCCAGCGACAGCGCCGACGACGAGCCGGTCCACCGCCTGGGCGAGCACCGCTTCGCGCTGGGCGAATATGTCACTGTCACCGACGAGGACGGCCGGCCCCTGACCTACAAGGTGATGGAAGTCGCGCCGCTTTGAGCCAGCCGGCCCTGGTCAGCCGCCGACATTGTGGCGGACCAGGGCCTTCATGTCCTTGAAGACGTCGTGGTCGCCGGCGTCACGGTCCTTGGCCTTGACGGTGGCCACGGCGATCGGGCCGCCCTTGGGGCCCCGAGCCTCATAGCCGACCACGCGATAGCCGTTGGGGGCCTTGTCGCTGGCCAGGATCAGGGTTGAGCGGATCGCGTCGCCCTTCTTGTTGTGACGGTCTCGGCCCCGTCATCCGTTGCGCGGATATTGACGTCGCCTTCGCCTTCGTCGTCGGTCGCGACAGTGACGGCCGAAGCCCCCTTGCCGTCGCTGATCGTGACGTTCTGGTTGATCTTGACCTCTGCCGCGCCGTCGTCGCTGTTGATGGTCAGGTGGCCGATCTTGATGTCCGCGCCGGCATCACTGGCGTCGATGTGGACGCCGGGCAGGTGGATGCTGGTCTTGTTCTTGCCGGCCTTGGCCGTTCCTTCACCGGCGGCCGGCCGGACCGAAGGCATCAGGGCCTTCAGCTCCGTCTCGATCGGGGCCAGGGCATCTTCGGCGTCACCGCCGTTCAGCGAGATCAGGCGCAGGGTGATCTCGGCCCCGTCGCCGGCATAGGCGCAGGACAGGCCATCGGCAGCAGCGCTGGTCCGCTTGAGCCCGCCCTGCTTCTCCGGGCAGTCGAGTTTGGAGATCGCCCGCACCGGCTCGCCGCGCATCGGACGCTCGGCGTGCTCGGTCTTGGCCGATTCGCTTCGGTGGCAGGCCGTCAGGCCCAGAATGCCGACGCTTGCTGCAACAACCAGGATCGAATGACGCATGATCACCCCCATAAACGTGGCGGGAAGGTGAGGGCGTCCGGGCGAGCCGTCCAGTGAATTCCCGGTAAGGGCGCGCCCTCACCGGGATGAGATCTAAGGCTACTGGCCCGGCCGGGCACCGCCTTCGCGGCGGGCCAGAAAGGCCAGGCGCTCGAACAGGTGCACGTCCTGCTCGTTCTTCAGCAGGGCCCCGTGCAGCGGCGGGATCAGCTTGGTCGGATCCTTCTCGCGCAGGGTCTTTTCGTCGATGTCCTCGACCAGCAACAGCTTCAGCCAGTCGAGCAGTTCCGACGTCGACGGCTTCTTCTTCAGGCCCGGCACCTTGCGCATGTCGTAGAAGATGCGAAGCGCCTCGGCGACCAGCTTCTGCTTGATGCCGGGGAAGTGGACGTCGACGATGGCCTGCATCGTCGCCTCGTCCGGGAAGCGGATGTAGTGGAAGAAGCAGCGGCGCAGGAAGGCGTCCGGCAGTTCCTTCTCGTTGTTCGAAGTGATGATGATGATCGGCCGGACCTTGGCCGCGATCGTTTCGCCGGTCTCGTAGACATAGAATTCGTTGCGATCCAGCTCCTGGAGCAGGTCGTTGGGGAACTCGATATCGGCCTTGTCGATCTCGTCGATCAGCAGAACCGGGCGCACCGGGGCCTCGAAGGCCTCCCAGAGCTTGCCCTTCTTGATGTAGTTGCTGACGTCCTTGACCCGCTCGTCGCCCAGCTGGCTGTCACGCAGGCGGGTCACGGCATCATATTCGTAGAGGCCCTGCTGGGCCTTGGTGGTCGATTTGATGTGCCAGGTCAGCAGGGGCGCGCCCATGGCCTTGGCGACCTCATAGGCCAGCACGGTCTTGCCGGTGCCCGGTTCGCCCTTGATCAGGAGCGGACGCTCCAGGGCTACGGCCGCGTTCACCGCGACCTTCAGGTCATCGGTCGCCACATAGTCGGAAGTGCCTTCGAAGCGCTGGCTCATGCCCATCCTCTGCCGGATTGGTCCGGTCTCAAACGAGCGTTCAAATTACCGGCGCAGGCGCGCTTGGCAAGAGCGCGTGGCGTCCTCTTTGAAAATGCAGTTGCCGCCGGGCCGGCCGATCAGGGCTCATAGCCCTTTTCGACCAGCCGGGCCTTCATCGCCTCGCGGCGCGAAGCCCAGTCTTCGGCCAGCAGACCCAGGCCCACCACGTCCTGGGGCTGGCCGCCCTTGACGACATGCGATCGGAACAGCGCCTCCTGCTGGAAGCCGTAGAGCTGGTGAAGCTTCCAGACCGCCTCATTGGTCCGCAGCACCTCGCACCACAGCTTTTCGAGATGCAGGATCCCGAAGGCGTATTCGATCATCCAGAACTCGACGAAGGACCCGACGCCCAGACCGCGGACCCGGGGGCTGGCCAGATAGTAGGCCCAGGCGCACCGGCGGTTATGCGGGTCGATGTCGGCGAAATTGGCCAGGCCGACCGGCTCGCCGTCGAGGCAGATGATCCAGTAGAGCCGGGACGGATCCTGACCCAGGCGATCAAACCAGCGATTGTGCTCTTCCACCGAGATCTGATGGTCGGTGTACATGAACGGCGCGACATCGTCGCTGTTGCGCCAGGTGAACAGGCGCACGCGGTCGGCCGGTTCGACCGGGCGCAGGGTCACGGTGTGGTGCGGGGTCGGTTCGATGCGGAGCGGGTTCACAGGCGGCGATCTCCTCCAAACGTCGCAAGATCGGGGCGCGAGGCCACGAAGCGGCGGATGTCCTGGCTGGTAAAGTCCGGTTTGGTGGCGTGCAGAGCGCCATAGACCTCGCGCACGAAGGCCAGGTCGTCGGGGCGGTCGACCGTCCACCGGACGGCGCCCTCCTGGGCCGACTGGCTATGGGTGCTGATCCGGTAGCGCTGGGGCCGCCGGTACAGGAACGGCGTGACGTGCTCGCGGTCATAGGGATCGTTGGTTTCGCGATCGGCTTCCAGCAGGGCGTCGGCGCGAAACACCTCGGCGTCCAGGCCGATGGGGAAGGTCCTGTGGTCGCCGGTATTGGAGGTGTAATCAGCCCCCGAGGCATGGAAGAGCGCGATGGTGGCGTCTATGACCTCGGGATCGGCCAGCGGGCAGTCGGCCGTGAGCCGAACGACGGTATCCGGCGACCCTGCCGCCCGAATGGCTCCGGCGAAGCGGCCGAGGACATTGTTCAGGTCGCCGCGGAACACCGTCAGGTCTGCAGCGCGCAAGGTCTCTTCGAGGCCGTCATCGCGGGGATCGTCGGGGATGGCGAGGACGAGGCCGGTCAGCCGCCGGCAGCGTGACAGCCGCTCGACCTGCCGCAATACCATCGGGGCTCCGACGAGGTCGGCCAGCACCTTGCCCGGTAGCCGGGTGGACGAGACCCTCGCCTGCAAGATTGCCAGTGCCACGACTGTTTCCTTCCCTGTCTGCGCAAACAGACTAGGGGAGGGGTCAGTCGACGGCCTTGACCTGCCTCAAGACCTTTCTGGCGACACCGGAGTCAGGCTGCGACCCATTCCCGCAGGGCCCCGGCCACTGTGTCCATGATCGGTTCCCAGTCGCCGTAGCGCTCGGTCACGAAGCAGCGGGTGCTCGGATACCAGGGATAGGCGTCGGTCCCGAGCCGGGTCCAGGAGGCCGCGCCGGTCAGCAGCCAGATTGGCGCGCCGCAGGCGCCGGCCAGGTTGATCGTGGCGTTCGAGAAGCCGATGACCAGGTCCACGGCGCTGGACAGGGCTGCGACGTCGTCGAGATCCTTTTTCAGATCAATGTCCTGCGGCTGCCAGATCTCGACCCCGAAGGTCTCCCGCGCCAGGGCGATCTCTTCCTCGCAGTCGCCGTACTGCAGGTTGACGAAGGTGACGCCGGGCATCTCCAGGACAGGCTGCCACAGATGGAAGGGCGAAAACTGCCGGGCCCGCTCGGCATTCAGCTTCAGGCTCTTCCAGAGCAGGCCGACCTTCGGGCCGGGGCCCGCCGCCGCTAGTTGAGTCTTCCAGTGCGCGACGCGTTCCGGATCGGCCGTCAGATATTGATCCCGCTTGGGGAACGACTCCACGGTCGGCCGGAAGAGCGGCAGCAGGGCTCCGATCGGGGCCCAGAAGTCGAAGCGTGACCAGTCCTCGATATTGGGTGCCGTCCGGAAGACCCGGCCCTCCTGGGCGACCGTGCGATGAGCGGTGACTTCGATACCGGGAAACGAGCGCTGGAACAGGCTGACCAGCCGGTACTCGACGGCAATCGACAGAAAGCCGTCCGGCCCCAGGGCCTCCAGGACATCCGGCAGCAGATTGGCGAACATCACCTCGTCGCCGAGGCCCTGTTCGGCGCTCAGCATCAGCGACTTGCCCTTCAGGTCTTCGCCGGACCAGCGCTTGGCATCGATCATGAAGCGGGGCGAATCAGTCAGGGCCGGGGAGAAGCGGGCTTCATAGGCTTCCCAACCTTCGGCGACCCGGCCGAGGGCCAGCAGAATCGTGGCGCGCGCAAAGCGCATCATCGCCAGATCCTCTTCACTTTCGGGATTGGCCATCGCCGCTTCACAGTCGGCAAAGGCTCCTTCGATGTCGCCCAGATCGAGACGGGCGAAGGCGCGGTTGTGATAGCCCTTGGAGAAGTCCGGCGCGAGGCGGAGGGCCTCGTCGAAGAAGGTCAGAGAGCCCTGGCCGTCGCCGATATTGCACAGCACGGTGCCCAGGGTGTTCCAAAGCATCGGCTGGTTTGGATCCGCCAGGATGGCCGCACGCAGCACCTCGATCGCGTCGGCATCCTGGTTCATCTCCCGCAGGGCGCAGGCGAGGTTGTTGGCCCCTTCGGCGCAGTCCGGACGGGCGATCCGGTAGTGGGCGAAGAACTTGGCCGCCAGGTCGGGCATGTTCATGCGGAAAGCCAGTCGGCCCAGGTCGCCGGCGACAGGCCCGTGATCGGCCAGGAGCTGCAACGCCGCCTCATAGGCCTGCATGGAGGTTGCGAACTCGCCGACTTTTTCCTTGGCGATGGCCAGGATGTGCCAGGCCAGACCCGATCGCTCGTCATCCTGCAGGATCTTCAGAGCCAACTCTTCGGCCCGGGGATACTCGCGGGTCTTGATGGCCACGATCGCCTGGGCCAGGACCCGGGCATTGTCCTGGTTCTTGATCTCGTTGGCGATGCGTTCGAGTCGGGCCAGGGCCGCGGTCGAGGCCGAGTCGCCGATGGGGGTGGCCGCGATCCCGCGCTGGACGATGGCGGCTGCGCCGACGTCAGCCTGTGCCAGGGAACTGGCAGAGCCTTCTAGAGCGCGCTTGCGGGACATGGGAGAGGCCTTGTCGTTTCGTGTTAACCATCCTGTGAGGCACTATGCTTAACTGAGTCCTAAGCTGCGGCTCTCGGTCGCAAGCCTGGCAAGACGGCGTTAACCCGCTTCGACTTAGCTTGGCTCTCGTCCGCCCATCCTGGCGGAACGGGTTTCGCAGCGATTGCAGAGAGGAGCCACCTGACGTGCCTTTGAAGCTTTCGCTGAAACCCGGCGAGAAATTCGTGTTGAACGGTGCGGTGGTCCAGAACGGGGATCGACGCGGCGTTCTCGTCCTTCAGAACAAGGCGTCTGTTCTTCGTGAAAAGGACATCATGCAGCCGGACCAGGTCACGACGCCCGCGCGTCGGATCTACTTCCCGGTTATGATGATGTACCTTGAGGAAGGCGTGGCGGAGCGGTTCTACGAGGACTTTGCGACGCGTCTCAATGAATTCATGACGGCTGTTCGCAACCCGGTCATTCTTGGAGACTGCATTGCAATTTCCAAGCACGTCATGGCTCGCGAATATTACAGGGCTCTGATGTTGAGCCGTAAGTTGATTGAATACGAAGACGAGAGGTTGGGGCATGTCTCTTCGGGCCTATCAGCAGGCGGCCACGAGGTCTGAAAATCCGCGTGAGCTCGAGTATCGCCTGTTTGGTCAGGTGACACGCGCACTCATGGACGCCGCCAAGGCGCCCGAGGATGACTTCGCGACGCGAATCGATGCGCTGGACTGGAATCGACGGGTCTGGTCGGCGATGGCGACCGACTGTTCGATGCCTGAAAACTCGCTGTCGCCCGAGCTGCGGGCCAGCATCATTTCGCTCAGCCTCTGGGTCGGGCGTCACTCCAGCGCCGTGATGCGCAAGGAAGAAGATTTCGAGCCGCTGATCGACATCAACCGGACGATCATGCAGGGCCTGGCCGGGCGTACCGAAGCGGCCTGATCCTTTTCGCCGCCTGGCGGCGGCTATTGCCCACCCCTTTAGGAACTTCCTGCCGCCCGGCGAATATTGCATTCGCCGGGCGGTTTTGCGTTTGGCGCCGGGTGCGAAAAAGATCTTTTAATTCAATGTCTTAATTTGGTCGGGGCGTGGCCCTCGACTGGCCCGCAGCTTGCGATGGATCTGGCAGGGCAAAACGCCCAGCCGGCCTGCCGGATAAATCCCACCAAAATGGTAGGTGATCCATGATGAACTCAATCAACACCAACGCCGGTGCGCTCGTCGCCCTGCAGAATCTTAACTCAACCAACTCGGAGCTTGCAGCAACACAAGGCCGTATCAACACCGGTAAGCGCGTCGCCAATGCCAAAGACAATGGCGCGATCTGGTCGATGGCCGAGATGCAGAGTTCAGCCGCCAGTTCGTTGAATTCCGTGAAGGACTCGCTCCAGCGCGGACAGTCGACGATCGACGTGGCCCTCGCAGCTGGCGATACGATCACCGATCTGCTCGGCAAGATGAAGGAAAAGGCCCTGGCCGCTTCCGACACCTCGCTGAACACCGCCAGTTTCAATGCCCTGAAGGCCGATTTCGAGTCGCTGCGTGACCAGATCACCAAGGCGGCCACGAATGCCAAGTTCAACGGCGTCAGCGTTGCTGACGGCACGACCGCGGCGCTGACCTTCCTGGCAAACTCGGATGGTGGCGGATTCACCGTTGCCGCCAAGACCCTGTCCCTCACGGGCCTTGGTCTGACGACGACGACCAGCTTCACCGATGCCGCTACGGCCAAGACGATGATTGCGACGATTACGACGGCCCTCGTTACGGCGACCAACAAACTGTCTTCGCTGGGTACTGCTTCTGTCGGTCTGGACACGCACCTGACCTTCCTGGGCAAGCTCCAGGACAGCCTGGAAGCCGGAGTGGGCAATCTGGTCGATGCGGATCTGGCCAAGGAAAGTGCCAAGCTGCAGTCGCTGCAAACCAAGCAGCAACTCGGTGTCCAGGCGCTCTCCATTGCCAACCAGACCCCGCAGACCATCCTGTCGCTGTTCAAGTGATCCGAAACGCCGGACGACCCCAGGGTCGTCCGGCGCCTCCTCTCAGCCGGGCGCCTTGTGCCCGGCAAGAATTTCCCATGACCAAAGGCTCCCGGCAGAAATTGCCGGGAGCCTTTGTCATTAACGAAACAATAATGCAGTCTTTTCAGGGGCTTGGCGATTTTGCGAGACTGGGCAGCTTTGGCCCGGTCATTGCTTCCTAGGAGCGTGAGCAAAAAGCTCCCGGCAGTCAAAATGACGTCGGAACACCTTGAAAAGGACAATTCGTAATGGCGCTGAACAGCATCAACACGAACAGCGGCGCTCTGATTGCGCTGCAAAACCTCAACTCCACCAACATGGAGCTGGCCACCGTTCAGGAGCGCATCAACACCGGCAAGAAGGTGGGTAGCGCAAAGGACAACGGGGCCATCTGGGCCACCGCAAAGAACCAGAGCTCTCAGGCATCATCGCTGAACGCCGTTAAAGACTCGCTGCAGCGCGGCCAGTCGACCATCGACGTGGCGCTTGCCGCCGGTGACACCATCACCGACCTGCTCGGCAAGATGAAGGAAAAGGCCCTGGCCGCTTCCGACACCTCGCTGAACACCGCCTCGTTCAATGCCCTGAAGGCCGATTTCGAGTCGCTGCGTGACCAGATCACCAAGGCGGCCACCAATGCCAAGTTCAACGGCGTCAGCATCGCCGACGGCACCACGACCAAGCTGACCTTCCTGGCCAACAACGACGGAACGGGCTTCACGGTTACGGCCAAGTCGCTGTCGCTGACCGGCATCGGCCTGTCGGCTGCCTCGACCTTCGCCGACGCCGCCGCGGCCAAGACCATGATCGCCACGGTGACCACGGCCCTGCAGACCGCGACCAACAAGCTGGCGTCGCTGGGCACCAGCTCGGTCGGTCTCGACACCCACCTGACCTTCGTCGGCAAGCTGCAGGACAGCCTGGACGCCGGCGTTGGCAACCTCGTGGATGCCGATCTCGCCAAGGAAAGCGCCAAGCTGCAGTCGCTGCAAACCAAGCAGCAGCTGGGTGTGCAGGCGCTGTCGATCGCCAACCAGTCGTCGTCGTCGATCCTGAGCCTGTTCCGCTAACGAACAGAAGGGGCGGGCCCCTGACCGGGCCCGCCTCCTAGTTTTTCAGGTTTGAAGTCGGGGAGAGTTTTTTGACCAGAGGACGCCGCTTCGTCGGCGCGAGGAGCAATGGAAACCAAGGCCGCACTGCCGGCACTGCCGGCTGATCCCAGCCCATCAGGGCAAATTGCCAAGTTTAACGCCCCGGACCCGTCCGCGGGCGCAGTTCCCGTTTCGGAGCCCCGTGCTGAATCAACCGGTCCACAGCCGGGTGACCTGCGCCTGGTGATCGAGCAGGACGAGGACACCAAGCAGTTCATCTACAAGACGGTCGACCGGCGAACCGGTGAGACCCTGCAGGTGCTGCCGAGTGAAGACGTGCTGAAACTGCGTCATGCGTCCGGTTACGGTCCTGGCGCGGTATTTGACGGCCTGAGCTGAGTCAAAGGTCGTCAGGCTGCGACGGTGTGTCCCGTCGCAGCCTTGTTATGGTTTATTTGCGTTAACCATAATCTTACCTTCTGATCCTACGGTCGGCTCCGTGAGGGATCGCTCGTTGATGCGAGCGGACCAAACCCGGAAAAAATTTCCGATCGGAGGCCGCGAATGACGCTGAGCGTCAACACCAATCAGCCCGCGCTGATTGCCCTGCAGAATCTGAACAAGACCAACGACGACATGCAGGGCGTGCAGTCCCGCATCAACACGGGTCTTGCCATTTCCGGAGCGCGGGACAACGCGGCCGTCTGGTCGATTGCGCAGGAACAGCGCGCCGACATGAACGCCCTTTCGGCGGTCAAGATGAGCCTGGATCGCGCCACATCGGTCGCCGATGTCGCTCTGGCGGCCGGTGAATCGGTCTATGACCTCCTCAACCTGATGCGCGAAAAGGTCGTGGCCGCCAAGGACACGTCCCTGACCACGTCGTCGCGGGTGGCGCTGAACGCCGACTTCCAGGGGCTGATCAAGAACCTGACCCAGGTGCTCAACAGCGCGTCCTTCGACGGAGCCAACCTGCTCAACGGCAGCCTGACCACGAACGTCTCGTTCCTGGCCGATGCCGATGCCGGTGCCTCGATCACGCTGAACCTGCAGAACCTGTCGTTGGGCGGCACCATCAACACCCTGACGGCGACGGATGACATCCTGACCCCGGCCAATGCGGCCGCCGTCTTCACGCGTCTCGACGCGACCATGGGCGCGGTCAACCAGGCCGTCGGCAATATCGGCACCCAGGCCAAGCAGATCGAGGCCCACAACAGCTTTGTGTCGCGTCTGACCGATGTGCTGGAGACCGGGGTCGGCAATCTGGTCGATGCCGACCTGGCCAAGGAAAGCGCCCGGCTGCAGGCCCTGCAGGTCAAGCAGCAGCTGGGCGCCCAGGCGCTGTCGATTGCCAACAATGCGCCGCAGATCATCCTGTCCCTGTTCAAGGGCGGCTAAGGCTTGGGCATCGGGCCGGTCGCGGCGGGCTGAACGCGCCCCTTCGGGTGTTCGTTGCGCCCGCCGGACGCGAACGGGCTATGCCCGGCGTGACCCGGGCGATAGGCTGCATGTGCGGCGAAACGGGGGGATTCTGGCGGCATGATCGAGCTTCGCGACTTGCGGGACGAAGACGAGGATCTTCTGTTCCAGTGGCGATCCGAGCCCGAGGTCGACCGCTGGATGTCCGACGCCGCTTTCCCGAGCCGTGAAGCGCATGCTGGCTGGTTTTCGGGCCTTCGCTCGTATCCGGACATGCAGGGCTGGCTGATCACGCGGGGCGGGGTTCCCGCCGGACTGCTGACCTTTACCGGCCTGCTCAGCCACCACCGCCGGGCGGGATGGAACTGGTTCCTGGGATCTGCCGAGGCGCGCGGTCGCGGCGTCGGCCGGGCCGCCCAGGTCCTCGGGCTGGACAGGGCCTTCGTCGAACTGGGCCTGCACAAGGTTTTCGCCGAGGTGATGGCCGACAATGACGCCGCCCTGAAGGCCCAGGCCGCCTCGGGTTTTCGTCGCGAGGGCTATCTGCGCGGACACGTGCTGAAGAACGGGGCCCCGCGCGATGTCGTGCTGCTCGGCATCCTAGCGGACGAGTGGCACGAACTGCGCGAAGCGGCCCGTCGCAGCCTCGTCGAGGCCCATCTGATTGCGGGTTGATTCAAAGTCTTAACGAGTCGTCAGCGTTCCTCGTGCATAAGGGAACATGGCGCATCATGCGCGTTCGGAACCTGTCGTGATCACCTTGGACACCAGCGCTCTGCTGACCTACTATCAGGCCCGTACGGGTCAGGCAGCAGGTGCGTCCACGGCCACGGCGGCGACCAGCGGCGGCAAGGCCAAGGCGGTCGTGCCCTCGGCCCCCTGGCTGGCCAAGGCCTCTGAGCCCAGCGCGCTGGTCAAGGCGGCTCTCAGTGGTCGCAAGTTCGTCGACGAAGCGGCCAACCAGACCAGCCTCAAGGGAGCCAGCAGCGACTACAAGAAGCTGTTCGCCACCTATCAGGCCCTCAACAGCCTCTCGGCCCTCGCCGCCCGCTCCGCCGAAAAGGGCGTAACCGACAGCGAGCTCAAGCGCCTCCAGAGTGTGATCACAAAGGGTCTGTCCGAGGTCACCGACTACGCCCAGAATCTGACCCTCGAGCAGGGGCGCCTCACCGCAGGGACGGTGATGACCAGTGACCGCTCGACCGTGGGCGTGCCGAAGGCCGTTTTCGGTTATGTGTCCGACACGATCTATACCGGCCAGGCCGACGAGGAAGTGTCCAAGTTTCAGGGCGATGTCAGCTTCAACATGGCCGTCAAGCGCTTCGGGGCGACCACCAATCTGACCATGGACCTTGCGGACATGGGCGCGACCCCGCGGACCATGTCCAACGTCGTCAGCTTCATGAACGGCAAGCTCAAGGCTGCAGGGTTCGAAACCAGCTTCGCGGTCGAGCGCAAGCTGGGCGAAGCCCGGACGGTTCAGGTCAACGGCCAGGCGGTGAAGCTGCCGGCGACCGGTGATGATTTCGCGTTGCGGATCAAGGGTGACTCGACCGAGCAACTGACCTTCACCTCGCCGGCGGCGACCCCGGCGGTCTACATCACGACGGCGGCCGGCGATCCCAATCCGGACGACAACGAAAAGACCAAAGACGCGGTCATCGAGAACACCCTGACCAAGTACAGCGCCGCCGGGGGCGGTGAGCCCGGCGGCAAGGTGTTCTCCGAAACCCTTCAGGGCACGATTTCCAGCGTCCGCAAGACCGTCGCCGGGGCCGATGGCTCGATCTACATGCTGGCCGACGTCACCAAGGACGTCAGCAGCCAGGTGATCAAGGGCGACCAGGATGTGGCCCTGCTGAAGTACGATTCTGCCGGTCACCTGCTGTTTGCCCGCAGCCTTGGGGCGACCGACTCGGCCAGCGGCCTGTCCCTGGCCGTCTCTGCCGACGGCAATGTTGCGGTCGCCGGATCGATCACCGGCCGTCTGCAGGGGGCCGTCAATGGCCCGATCAATTCCGATGCGGCGTCGGGCCTGACCGACAGCTTCGTGACGCGCTATGACGCCAAGGGCGACGAGCTCTGGACGGCCCGCCGCGGCGGCCTGCTGGAAGACGAGGCCACGGCCCTGGCCTTTGGCTCGGACGGCGTTCTCTTTGTGGGCGGACGGTCCAAGTCCGACCTGGCCGGGACGACGGGCACGGCCGGGGGAGGCGGGTACGACAGCTATCTCACGGCCTTCGCCACGGATATCAACGGCGGGCCCAAGGCCCTGTTCACCCGGAAATTCGGCGGGGCCGAGAACGACTCGGTTACTGACATCGTGGTCAACGGCTCCCAGGTCATCGTCGGCGGCAAGGAGAGCGGCAACGCCGTCCTGCGCAGCTTCAACGTCGCCCCGAATGTGGTGACCGAGACGGCGACCAACGTCGACTCCAACGGTATCATCACCAGCAAGCCGGTCACCTACACCAAGAGCGCAACCCTGACGGTCGGAGCCGTCCGTGATCTGGGCACCCTGAAGGGTGGCGATCTGGCCGGCCTCAAGATCGATGGCGGCCAGCTGTATGTCGGCGGCTACACCGCCAATGGCGCACTCGATATCCAGAACACCACGGCGGCCGCCTCGGGCGGCTCCGACGGCTTTGTGGGCCGGATCGCGCTCGACCTGACCGATACCAGCGCCGATACCCTGGCCTACTATGGCGGCAGCGGTGACGAGACGGTGACCGGGATGGCCGTGGCCAACGGATCGGCCTGGCTGGTCGGCTCGGCGGGCAAGGACCTCGAGGGCCAGGCCACGGTCGGCGAAAAGGACGGCTTCGTCGCCCAGATCGATGTTGCAACCGGCGGCGTGTCCTGGTCGCAGCGGCTGACCGGCAAGGACGGCTATGCCACCCCGACCTCGATCTCGGTCGACCAGGCCGGGGCCGGCAGCCTGGACCTGTTTGGCCTGCCCAAGGGCACCATGGATTTCAGCCAGTCCGAACGGGTGGTTTCGGCCACGGCGGCGCGGGCCGGCGATACCTTCCAGATCCGCACCCGCGAACGGGGTCCGCTGGCCACCATCACGATCGGGGCCAAGGACACGCTTGAGACCCTGGCCGACAAGATCAAGCAGGCCTCCGGCTTCCGGGCCAAGGTCGAGATGTCCAGCGACGGCAATACCCGCAAGCTGAAGATCAGCCCGGCCTTCGCCACCTCGACGGTCGAGATCCTGGCCGGGAAGGGGGGCACGGATGTGCTCCAGGCCCTGGGCCTCGCCGCCGGCGTGGTCCGTGGAACAAAAACCGAGAACGGCAAGACCGTCTCGGCGGACGGCGGCGGGCCGGTTTTCGGCCTGCAGTTGCCGCCGGAACTGGATCTGATGACCGAGGCCGGGCGCAAGAATGCCAGCTCGATCCTGACCCGCTCGATGTCGGCCGTCCGCACCGCCTATCGCGAAATCTCCGACAATGCCCTGGGCCTGAACACCGCGTCAGGCTCGACGGCGGGCAAGGCCGGCGGCACGGTTCCGACCTATCTGAAGAACCAGATTTCCAACTATCAGGCCGCTCTGAACCGCCTGACCGGCGGTTAGTCGGGTTCTGGGCTCTGTGACGCTTGAAAGCGTCATCTTCGCGTCGTAGCCAGAGACCATGGAACTTCTGAAAGATCGTCGGGTCATTCTGGCCGGTGGTGCAGCCCTCGCGCTGGTCGCCGGTCTGGGTATCGCCATTGCCCTGCTTGGCGGCAAGGACAAGCAGACGGAGCCGCCGCCGGCTTCGCGCGCCGGTCTGATCGTCGAAACCGGTCGTGCCGACGATACCAAGCTGGATCCCGCCCGGCCGCTGCGCTGTTTTGTCGGCGGACAGTTTGTCGGCGAGACCACCCTGGCCGAATGCGCCAAGAAGAACGGTGTGGCCACCGGGGCTCTCGATGTCGGCGTTGACGAGACCGGGGCGCTGGCGGCTGCCGATCAGGCCGGCATGGTCCTGACGCCGCTGCCACCGGTCCTCGAGGTCACGCCTGCGCCCACCGCGCCGGTCGCCGGTCCCGCACCGACGGCCCCGACTCCCGCAGCGACCTCCGCGCCCCTGGCGGCCTGCTGGCGCTATGCCGGCAATGAATGGCGTCGCCTGCCGGGCGAGATCACGCTCAATGCCTGTGCCCAGGCCCTGTTCGCCGGACGTTGCGAGAAGACGGGCGGAGCCACATATGGACGCTGGGGCGAAGAAACCCTGCGTCTCGTTCCCGGTCACGTCGAGGCGTCTTCTGACAATCGTTCCTTCCATTCCGTGATCGACCAGGGACCGAACTGCTCGATCCCGGTCGCCGGCTAAGACGAGTTGCCATCATGCGTCGTCCGTTTCTGATCGCCTTGTCCCTGGCCGCTGCCGGCCTCGCCCTGTCGGGGTGCGAGAAGCAGATCAAGGCCCCGTTCGAGCAGGGCGTCTGCTTCCATGTCGGCGTCAACAAGGACAAGACGCTGCGGTTCAATCCGGTCGCACGCAATGTGACCTCGATGGAACTGTGCGCCGCCGAGCTGGAGGGCATGCGGGTCCGCTTCGTGCGTATGGGCAGCCCCAACCGCACCCTGACCGGTTCCTACCAGGGCAGTTTCATCTTCCTGGAAAAGGAAGGCATCTTCCTGGGCCAGACCTATGACGGGCCGCGCTTCATGTCGCTGGTGCGGACCGGTGACGGACGTCTGGCCGTGCCGGGTGCCGTTCGGCAGGCCCAGTAGCGGCCGTTCCGCGCAGGTCGATGCACCGCGATCCACAGGAACGTATTGAGAACAAATTGTCTTGACGTTCTTCGGTCGTTAACGTCCTGATCAGATTCCGGCGCATGGGTCGCCGGGCGAGATCAAGGTCGAAACGATGGCGGGCAGCGTCAACAAGGTCATTCTGGTCGGCAATCTCGGGGCCGACCCCGAAATCCGCAGCCTGGGTTCCGGCGACCGCGTCGCCAACCTGCGCATCGCCACCTCGGAGAGCTGGCGCGACCGCACCAGCGGCGAGCGCAAGGAAAAGACCGAGTGGCACCGCGTGGTCATCTTCAATGACAACCTGGTCAAGGTCGCCGAGCAGTACCTGCGCAAGGGCTCGACGGTTTACATCGAGGGTGCGATCCAGACCCGCAAGTGGACCGACAACACCGGCGCTGAAAAATATTCCACCGAGATCGTACTGCAGAAGTTCCGCGGAGAACTGACCATGCTGGGCGGTCGTGGCGATGCGGCCGGCATGTCGTCCGGTGGCGATGACGGCTATTCGAGCGGCGGCGGCGGCGGCTATGGTGGCGGCGCGCCGCGCAGCCAGCCCAGCGGCCCGCGCGAGAGCTTCTCGGCCGACCTGGACGACGAAATCCCGTTCTAGGGCCGGACTCGGATACTCTGAAACCTTTCGGGGCGGTCTCCTTGTGGAGGCCGCCCCTTTTCGTTGCGGTCGATCAGTCGATCTTGATGAAGGGGGTCGAGCCCCCGGTCACCTTGGGCAGGACACCGTCCCACTTCTCGATGGCCTGCTGCTGCAGCACCTGCGGGTTCGAGCGCAGGGCCTCGCCCTTGATCCGGATGGCTTCGGCCTCGCCCTTGGCCCGGGCGACGGCAGCGTTGGCCAGGGCGGTCTCCTTGGCTTCCAGCGCCTTGGCGGCCAGGGCTTCCTGCTCCAGTTGGGTCTTGCGCTGCATCTGGTCGATGACGGCGGTCGGGTAGCGGATCGAGCCGATCCAGTCGAGCTGCGAGACATTGACGCCGTGCTTGGCCCATTTCCCGGCCACCCGGGCATAGGCCTTCTGGATCACCATCTGCCGACCGCCGCTGTATAGGGTCTCGACTCCGACCCGTTCGGCCTCGGCCGCGACCGCCGAGCGCACGTCATTGCGGATCGGCCCGTCAAGTAACTGGTCGAAGGTCAGGCGGTAGGTCTGGTAGAGGGCCGGGGCCGAGGCGGGGTTGACCTGCATGGTCACCGAGACATCGGCCGTCATCGGCAGGCCGGTATTGTCCGAGAAGGTGATTTCCTCGTTCTCGTTGCCGCGCTCGTCCTTTTCGCGGGTGTAGCTGTAGGTGCGCTGGATCACCGGATACTGGACGATCCGTTCGCCGATGCCGCGCAGGTACCAGCGGGCGGGCAGGGCCTCGGGCGAGACGCCGGCCCCCGCCCCGAGGGTGCGGATCTTCACCCCGACATTGCCGGGCTCGACCGTGGTGCTATGGCCGATGACCTGGCAGCCGCCGACCAGCAGGAAAAAGCCGACGACGCTGCCGATCAGGATGCGCCGAACGGCGGCCGGGTTGGCCGTTGGTGCCGGCTTGCCGGGCTTGCCGATCGGGGAATGTTCGATATCGCTCACCATCCAGAGCCTCCTGACGTTGTAGCGCGGCTATGGGGACGGGATTCGGAGCCTGCGTCTCGCGCGCTTTTGGGCTGAGGTCTTGCCTCCTCTGGTCGCCTCGGTCTTGATGCGCGGCTCAAGTGCAAGGAGTGTCGCGTGTCGCCCAGAGCCTGGATCATCGCTGCCGGAGCCCTCGCGGGTCTGGCCCTGGCCGGAAGCGCCCGGGCTGCTGAGCCGGTCTTTCAGCCGGGCACCTGTGTCGGCGACTATTCGGCGGTCACCCAGAATGTCGATTGCGGCTGGCTGATCGTCGATGAGGCGCGCGGCCAGGCCGGCAGTCGCCGGATCAGTGTCGCGGTGGCCATTGTCCGGGCCTCGGCCCCCAAGCCCGGACTGCCGCCGGTCGTGTTTCTGCACGGCGGACCCGGGGGAGACGTGGTCACCTCCGTGCCGAAGACGCTGCAACGCGCTTCTGCCCGGGAGTATATCGCCGTCGACCAGGACTGGATCTTCATTGACCAGCGCGGCGGCGGTCTGAGCGAGCCGAAGCTCGACTGTCCAGGCACGGCCCTGACCGATGCCGGCCCGCCGTCCGACAGGGACGCTGCGGCCATCACGGCCTGTCTGCAGGCCTTCAGGGCCAGTGGTGTCGACCTGTCGCGCTACAACGCCTTTGAGGTGGCCCGGGATGTCCAGGACCTGCGCCGGGCCCTGAAGCTTGAGTGGATTGACCTGTTCGGTGGCTCCTATGGCACCCGGATCGAGGCGGAGATCCAGGCCCATGTGCCGGAGGGTGTTCGGGCTGTGGTCCAGGATTCGCCCTGGCCGCCTGAGGCAGACTGGACGGTCGGTGGTCCGGAGATGGTTTCGGGTTCGATCGACATCGTCATGGCCAAGTGCGCCAAGGTGGCCGAGTGCGCCAGCCGCTATCCGGACCTGAAGGCGAAACTCGCGGCCGTCGCGGAGCGCTGGCTGGCCGGGCCCCAGACCGTCGGGGGCAAGACCCATACTGCCGACGACCTTGGCGGCTACCTGATGGATGCCAGCTATTTCAATGCGGCCTACCTGCCGCGTGAGCTGTGGAAAATCATCGGCGGCGACCTGTCGCCGGTCGAGTCCTTCGTCGAGAGCCGCGACTATTACAGCGAGGGTCAGTTCATGACCCACCTCTGCAAGGAGGAGTTGCCCTTTGAGTCCCGGTCGGCTGTGGCGGACGGCGCGGCGCGGGACCCTGTCGCCCGGTTGATCGTGGCCTCGATGCAGCGCATGCACGACGTCTGCAAGCGGATCGATGTTGGCCCCATCAATCCCGTCGAGAACCTGCCGGTGAAGACGGCGATTCCGACCCTGTTCCTGGCGGCCGAGATCGATCCGGGCTGTCCGCCCGACCTGACCCGCGCCGCAGCCAAGGGCTATGCCGGGAGCCAGGTGGTCATCGTCACCAACGCCACTCACGGGGTGACCAGCCGCAACCCCTGTGCCCGCAGGATGGTGCGGGACTTCTTTGCTGACCCGTCACGGCCGGTGGATCGCAGCTGCCTGCCGGCCGACGATGCGCCGATGCGGTTCGTCTACGACTGACCCTCCAGCAGCAGGTTCGCCAGCGGCGACGCATCCCACGCCGGGGCGCGCGGCACCGTCAGCACCGGAATGCCTGGTGCGAAGGCCTGCAGCATTTCGGCTGTCTGATGCAGATCGGGGGCCTCAAGGCTCTGGCTCATCGCGATGGCGGCAACGCTGAGACCGCGCGCCCGGACCACCTCCAGCGCGGTCAGGACGTGGCTGACCGTGCCCAGATAGGACCCGGCCACCAGTAGGATCGGCAGGTTCAGGGCGACCATAAGGTCGAGATTGGTCGCGGTGTCGGTCAGCGGTGACATGACGCCGCCGGCCCCCTCGATCAGCAGCAGGTCGCGGTCCGGACGCGCCAGCCTCGCCTGGCAGGCCGAGATCAGGGCGTTGAGTTCGAGAACGTCGCCCTCCAGCCGCGCGGCCAAGTTCGGGGCCAGAGCGGCGCGGTAGCGCAGCGGCGAGATGCGGTGGAGGGCTTCGGGCTCGCCGACCGCCGCGGCCAGCCGGGCCGGATCGCTGGAGGCCGGATCCAGAGGGTCGAAACCGCTGACCACGGGCTTGAAGGCATCAGCGGTCATGCCCCCGGCGATGACCGAGGTCAGGAGCGCACAGGCCACGTGGGTCTTGCCGATATCGGTGCCGGTGCCGGCGACGAACAGGCTCTTCATGCGACCTCGGCGAGGATCTGGCGGACAAGGCCGGCGAGGCGGGCGATGTCGGTCTCGGTGTGGGCGGCGCTGAAGGCCAGGCGCAGGCGGGCCGTGCCGTCGGGAACGGTCGGCGGGCGGATGGCGACGACGAGAAAGCCCTCGGCCTCCAGCCGGGTCGAGGCGGCCAGGGCGGCGGTGGCCGAGCCGATGATCACCGGCACGATCGGGCTCTGGGCGGGCGGCAGGCCGACGGCCTCCGTGAAGGCCCGGGCCCTCGCGAGGGGCAGGGCGGTCAATTCGGGCTCGGCCTCGATCAGGTCGAGGGCCGCCAGGGCCGCTGCCGCCGAGGCCGGGGGCAGGCCGGTGGCATAGACCACCGTCCGGGCCCGGGTCTTCAGCAGGTCGACAACGGCCTGCGAGCCGCACAGATAGCCGCCGAACGAGCCGAGGGCCTTGGACAGGGTCCCCATCTGCAGCGGGATGTGGGCCTGCGGGAACAGGGCGGCCGACCCGCGTCCCTCGCCCAGGACGCCGACGCCGTGGGCGTCGTCGGACAGCAGCCAGGCATCATGGCGGGTGCAGAGGTCTGAAAGCCTGTCGAGGGGGGCCAGATCGCCGTCCATCGAGAACACGCCGTCGGTCGCCACCAGCACATGCCGGACCCCGGCCCGTTCGGCGACCAGAATGCGTTCCAGATCGGCCATGTCATTGTGGACAAAGGCGATCACCCGGGCCCCGGACAGCTTGGCCCCGGCCCAGATGCAGGCATGGGCCAGGGCATCAACGAGGATCAGGTCGCCGGGGCCGGCGAAGGTGGGAATGACGCCCAGATTGGCCATGTATCCCGATCCGAACAGGCAGGCGGCTTCGGTGCCCTTCAGACGCGCCAGGCGCTTTTCAAGGTCGCCGAGCAGGGGATGGTCGCCGGTCACCAGCCGCGAGGCGGCGGCCCCCGCGCCATAGTTCAGGGCCGCTTCGGCTGCAGCGGCGCGAACGGCCGGGTGCTGCGAGAGGTTCAGGTAGTCGTTGCAGGAGAACGACACCAGCCGCCGGCCGTCGCGCTCGACGATGGCGTCGGCGAAGCGACGGGTCGGCCGCAGCGTGCGGCGAAGACTGCCGGCCTCAAGGGCGGCCAGCTTGCCGCCGGCGAAGGCCTCTAGGCTCTGCATGCTGTTTCCTGTTTGCGAAGCGTGGGCGCTCGACATAGGCAAGGCCCCCCATTGAAGCAATGAGAGGATCGTCGATGGCGACCCCCGACCCGGACTGGATGACGCGTGGCGCGGCCCATGTCTGGCGGCCCTATTGCCAGATGCAGACGGCCCGTCCGCCCCTGCCGGTGGTGGCAACGCATGGCGCGCGTCTGGTCCTTGCCGACGGGCGGGAACTTGTCGATGGCCTGGCATCGTGGTGGACGGCCTGTCATGGCTACAACCATCCCCACATCGCCGGGGCCCTGACCGCGCAGATCGCCCGGATGCCGCATGTGATGTTCGGCGGCCTGGCCCATGAGCCGGCCTACCGGCTGGCGACGCGGCTGGCCGACCTGCTGCCGGGCGATCTCAACCACGCCTTCTTTGCCGAGTCGGGCTCGGTCGCGGTCGAGATCGCCATGAAGATGGCCCTGCAGTTCCACATCAATCGTGGCGAGCAGGGACGGACCCGCTTCCTCTCGTTCCGGGGCGGCTATCACGGCGACACCCTGGCGACGATGACGGTCTGTGATCCCGAGGAGGGGATGCACAGCCTGTTCACCGGCGTCATGCCCGCCCAGGTCATCGCCGACCTTCCGCGCGATGCGGCGGGTGAGGCCGCCCTCGACGCCCTGCTCACTGAACGAGGCCCGGAGATCGCCGCCATCCTGGTCGAGCCGCTGGTGCAGGGGGCGGGCGGCATGCTGCTGCATGGCCCCGACACCCTGCGGGCCCTGCGCCGGCTGGCCGATGCCCACGGCGTGCTGCTGATCTTCGACGAGATCTTCACCGGCTTTGGCCGAACGGGGTCGATGTTTGCCATGCAGGCGGCAGGCATCGAGCCGGACATCGTGACCCTGTCCAAGGCCCTGACCGGCGGTACCCTGCCGCTGTCGGCGGCGGTGGCCTCATCGCGGGTGTTCCAGGCCTTTCTGTCCGACGATCCCGAAGCCGCCCTGATGCATGGGCCGACCTATATGGCCAATCCGCTGGCCTGTGCGGCGGCCAACGCCTCTCTGGACCTGTTCGAGGACGGCCGCTGGCGGGCGGACGTGGCACGCGTCTCTTCAGCGCTGGCTGAGGGGCTGGAGCCCTGTCGCGCGGGGAAGGGCGTGGTCGATGTCCGGGTGCTGGGGGCGATCGGTGTGGTCGAGTTCGCCGACCCGGTGCCGGTCGGTGACCTGTGCGCGCGTTTTGCCGAGGCTGGCGTCTGGATCCGGCCGATGGGCAAGGTCATCTATCTGACCCCGGCCTTCATGACTCCGGATGCGGATCTGGCCCTCCTGACCCGGGCCGTGCGGCAGATCGTCGGCGTGGGATAAGCGTCAATTGACCTGACGGGTCGGGTCTGATCCAAGCGGGCCATGCCCGCCAATTCACCCCTGTCCGGTCTTGAGCGCCTTGCGATCCTGGCGATCATCCTGACCTGGGGACTGAACAATGCCGCCGCCAAGGTGGCGACGGCCTATCTGCCGCCGATGATGGTGGGAGGGCTGCGGTTTGCCCTGGCGCTGATCTTCCTGATCGCCTTCGTCAGGCCACCGTTCCCGGAGCCGCGGCGGCTCATGGGGATTATCCTGTTGTCGGGGCCGATCCATTTCGGCCTGATCTATGTGGCTTTTGGCATGTCCAAGTCGCTGAGCCCGCTGGTGGTGGCCAGCCAGCTGTGGATCCCGTTCACCGCCGTAGCCGCCTGGAAGATGCTGGGTGAAACCATGCGCTGGCCGGCCATTGCCGGACTTGTGGTCGCCTTTGTCGGTGTAGCCTGGATGAGCCTTGATCCGCACGGGGGCGGGAACCTGCCGGCGCTCGTCCTGGTGGTCCTGGCCTGCGCCTGCTGGGCGGTCGCCACGGTTCTGGTCCGCATGACGCCCGGTGTGAAACCCCTGAAGATGCAGGGCCTGACGGCTCTTGTTGCCGCGCCCAGCCTGATCGCCCTGTCCTTCGCCTTCGAGCCCCGGGTCGTCGAGCGCGTAACGACCGCGCCGACCCTGGCCTGGCTCTGCGTCGCATTTGCCGGCATCGTCTCGACGATCGGGGCCAGCGCCCTGCTGTTCTGGCTGGTTCAGCGGCGCGAAGCCGGACGCGTGACGCCCTACTTCCTGCTGACCCCGCTGGTGTCCTGCACCATCGGCATCCTGTTCATGGGCGACAAGCTTACTCCGCAACTGCTGATCGGCGGCGGCGCAACCCTGGTGGGGGTTGCGCTGGTGGCCCTGACCGAGAAGCGGGCCGCGCGAGCCGAGGCCATGGCCGCCGAAACGGCCTGATCCCGACCCGCCAGAGGTCCGCTTGCGCGGAACCTCTTATCTGATCACGCCGCAGGCGATCCGCGCTCCGGCCCCGCCGATCGGCTGGGACCTGTAGTCATCGGCGTTGGCATGAACGACGATGGCCGAGCCGTCCGTGTCCAGCAGGGCAGGGCGTCCACCGGCACCCTTGAGCGATACCAGTGGCGAATAGAGCTCGGCGACCGCCGAGCCATCCGCCCCGGCAAAAAGGTTGGGCAGGTCGCCATTATCGTTGCCGTCGGGATTGAGCAGACCGTGCACCACCGCGGTTGTGGTGTGGACGTGTGCGCCGGCCGACTTGAAATCGGGGGTGCCGCAGTCGCCCTTTTCATGGAAGTGCAGCCCATGCCAGCCCGGGGTCAGGCCCTTGAGTTCGATCCGCACCATCACGCCACGAGGGGCGTCCGTCAGGGTCGCGAAGCCGAGGTCGTGGCCATCCGCGTCCTTGATCGCGACGGTGGAGGCCTGGGGGACCTGGGCGAGGGCTGGAGCGGTTGTCGCACCGGTCAGGCAGGCGATCGCAAGGGCAGCTGAAGCAGCGGCTGAGCGCATGGGAAATCCTTCAAAAACAAGCGGCCAGGGGCGATGTCTGTCCTGGAAAGGTGGCGCCCACCCTGTAGGAATGCTAACAGTTTAGGACAGTTCCGTGTCCGATTCTGACGGCGAAAAATCCCCTTGAGCGACGATCAAATCACTACCCCTCCCGAAGGGCCGCGAGGGGATATCGCCCCGATCTTCATCGAGGACGAACTGCGCCGTT
>Ga0187844_10000788_pt1 | contig 24595 bp, 22 predicted proteins | sample SpaLakP09_SKY_50_FD_134517 | JGI IMG/M metagenome (GOLD analysis project Ga0187844, IMG submission 134517) | Oligotrophic lake water microbial communities from Sparkling Lake, Wisconsin, USA - SP09_SKY_50 | ecosystem: Environmental > Aquatic > Freshwater > Lake | place: USA: Sparkling Lake... | reverse complement strand
CTGGCGGTTATCGTGAGCCACTTTGAGACCATCCGCAGTATGGGTATCAACTATCACCCCATAACGCTGCCAGGTTATGGGGTGATAGTTGATACCCATACTGCGGATGGTCTCAAAGTGGCTCACGATAACCGCCAGGCAGGCATTCCTATGGTGGTACTGGAAACCGCTTTGCCTATCAAATTTGCATCCACGATTGTGCAAGCATTGGGGCGCGAGCCCGAGCGTCCGGCGAAGTTCGTCGGCATTGAAGGCCTGCCCAAGCGCGTGAAGGTAATGGATGCAGATGTGCAGGCGATAAAAGCCTATATCACCGCGGCTTGCGCCTGAACTATCTCTATGTCCACGCCGCCCCGCAGCCTGCTTTTGCCGCTCGAAACGGAGGTTGCGCAATTGCTGAAGACTTTGGATGACCGGCCGCTTCGCTCAGAAATGCTGAGCACCCTGCAGGCCGATGGCCGGGTGCTGGCGCAAGATGTGGTGTCAAAGCTGGAAGTTCCGCCGGATGACAACAGCTCCATGGACGGTTACGCCCTGCGTTGCGCAGATCTTGTTCCCGGGCGCTCACTGGCGGTCTCCCAACGCATACCCGCTGGCAGCACGGGACTACCGCTGCTTGCGGGTACGGCCGCCCGCATCTTCACCGGCGCGCCGATTCCATCTGGCGCCGATGCCGTGGTCATGCAGGAGGATTGTCAGGAAGTATCGGGCACTGACCCTTTTGCGCCACAGATACAGGTGCAGACCCAGCCCCAAGCTGGACAGTGGATACGCCGCCGTGGCGAGGACATTAGGCTTGGTGCCACGGTCTTGCATGCCGGCACGCGCTTGGGCCCAGCCGCTTTGGGGATAGCCGCCAGCGTTGGCTTGGCGCAGTTGCAAGTCGCTTCCAAGCCGCGCGTCGCTTTGTTTTCAACCGGCGACGAACTGGTGATGCCGGGGACGGTCGCGCCGCAGGACATGCTGTCGGGAGCAATTTACAACTCCAACCGATTTTTTCTGGCCGCCTTGCTGCGCCGCATGGGTTGCGAGGTGACGGATAGAGGTATCGTGCCCGATCGTTTGGACGCCACAGTACAGGCCCTAAATGATGCAGCGCAGGCGCATGATGTGGTGCTGACCAGTGGCGGCGTGTCAGTCGGTGAAGAGGACCATATCAAGCCGGCCGTACAGCAACTGGGCCACCTAGATCTTTGGCAAATTGCCATCAAGCCAGGCAAGCCCTTTGCCCATGGCCGCGTGGGGGCGGCGCACTTTATCGGTCTGCCGGGCAATCCGGTATCTAGCTTTGTTACGTTTTTGTTATTGGTGCGCCCATTTTTGCTGCGTATGCAGGGCGTCCAGGACGTGGCATTGCCCACGCAAGCCTTGCGCGCGGACTTCGATTGGCCGCGTGCCGACCGGCGCCAGGAATTTTTACGCGTCAGACGTAATGCGCACGGTGGTCTGGATTTGTTTCCCAACCAGAGCTCGGGCGTACTCACCTCGGTGGTCTGGGGCGACGGATTGCTGGACAACCCACCGGGTCGCACTATTGCGCGAGGGGACACGGTGCATTTCATCGGCCTGCCCGATTTGATGGGCTAAGCGCGTGGCGGCGCATCGCATTTACATTTAGCGCTTATGCACATCACCCTTAAATTTTTTGCCAGTATTCGCGAGACCATGGCAAGCAGCGGCCAGGCATATGAAACCCAAGCGCACACCCTGGGCCAGCTACGCGACGAATTGGTAGCAGGCGGTGGTCCTGCGGCCCTGGCGCTGGGGCGTGACCGCGTACTGCGCATGGCACTCAATCAAACGTTGTGCGAGGAAGGTGCGGCTTTAATGCCGGGTGCAGAAGTCGCATTTTTCCCGCCAGTCACGGGCGGATGAGCATGTCTATGCCCTCGTACTTCCTGGTTCGGAGCACTTGGGTATGAGTGAGTCGCCTGCTTCTACGCAAAACGCTGGCGCGGGCCGCGTCAGGATTCAAACGGCGCGGTTTGACGTGTCCGAGGAAATCGCGGCATTGCAAGAAAACGACCCGCGCATCGGAGCCGTCTGTACTTTTCTAGGAACTGTGCGCGACCGCAATATCCATGATGTGGACCATGCCGGTAGCGTGCAGACCTTGGAGCTGGAACACTACCCAGGCATGACAGAAAAATCGATCGAAGCCATGATAGACGAGGCCCATCGGCGCTTTGATATCTACGGCCTTCGCGTGGTGCATCGCGTAGGCCTCATGCATCCGACCGAGCCGGTGGTCTTGGTCGCTGCGGCCTCAGCCCATCGCGGGGAAAGCTTCAAGGCCTGCGAGTTTGTGATGGATTACCTCAAAACCCAGGCCCCTTTTTGGAAAAAAGAGCAGGGCGTGGAAGGCGCGCATTGGGTGGATGCCCGAGTCAGTGATGATGCGGCTTTAGCCCGCTGGGGCATACACAAACCCAACGCTTGAACGCGCAGCAGCCAGCCACAGCTGCCTCAAATCAATGGGTGTAGATTTTCTTTTGCGTGCGCCGTGCTTGTTCGGCTTCAGCCGCATTTTCTTCTTGGTCCGGTGCTTGGACCGGGTCTAGCCATTGCGAGCGGTGCACTGCTTGTTGCAGCAAATGCAGCAGGCCGTGCACCATAAAGGACTGTAAGTTGAGAGTGCAGGTACGCGCCTCCTGCTCCTCGTCCCCGCCGTCTTTAATTACCAATTGGGTCAGTCCGTTGGCATGCAAATGGATAGTGACCTCGGTCACCAGCATAGGCAATTCGCCAAGGGGAAGCGCCGTGGTGGAGCTCGAGTAGGGCGTTTGCAGATCCGCTTTTTGTAAAAAATCTTCTTGCTTGAGGTGTACCAAAATTTTGCGCGACGCTTCGTCAGCCAGAGTCACCGCAGGGTCTAACGCCTCGATACGCGAGACGGTAGTCATCAGCGGCTCCACCAGCTTGACGCCAATGCGGCGTGTCAGCCATAGACGTACCTCCTGCTCCTGCACAGTTTTTACGCGAACCAGCAGGCGGTCCTGTCTTTCGTCATACTGCACATTGAGCTGGTGGATGTTCATTAGCTTGATTTTAGTCAGGGCTGGCGGCGCCGTGCCGCTTGAAAATACAGCAGCGACCCCAAGCTGAGCCCTAACTGAGGATGCCTTATGCGAATTGATAAATTAACGACCAAGTTCCAAGAGGCCCTGGGTGAAGCGCAAAGCGCGGCGCTGGCCCAAGACCATGCCTATATTGAGCCAGCCCATGTGCTGGGGGCCATGCTGCGCCAGGACGATGGCCCCAAGGCTTTACTCCAGCGCGCGGGGGTTAATGTCCCCTCGCTGCTGGCCATGGCGGACGCTGCAGCGCACAAACTACCTCAAGTGCAAGGTCAGGACCAAGTACAGGTAGGGCGTGACATGGTCAGCCTTTTGCAAGCCTGCGAAAAAGAAGCTATGAAACGCGGCGACCAATATGTGGCCAGCGAGTTATTTCTGGTGGCCCTGAGCGAGGCTAAGTCCGACTTTGCCAAACAGGCACAGGTTTTGGGTTTGAGCCGCAAAAGCCTGGACACTGCTATTTTGGCGGTGCGCGGCGGGCAGGGCGTGGACAGCGCTGATGCCGAGGACCAGCGTGAGTCCCTGAAAAAATACTGCGTCGATTTGACCGAGCGCGCCCGCGCCGGCAAACTCGATCCGGTGATTGGCCGCGACGACGAAATCCGCCGGGCGATCCAGGTGCTGCAGCGCCGCACCAAAAACAACCCGGTGTTGATTGGCGAGCCCGGTGTCGGCAAGACCGCCATTGTCGAAGGCTTGGCCCAGCGCATTGTTGCCGGCGAAGTGCCTGATTCGCTCAGAGGCAAGCGTGTGCTGTCGCTGGATATGGCCTCCCTGCTGGCGGGTGCCAAGTTCCGCGGCGAGTTTGAGGAGCGGCTGAAAAACGTCTTAAAGGACCTGTCCAAGGACGAGGGCCAGACTATCGTCTTTATTGACGAATTGCACACCATGGTCGGTGCCGGCAAGGCTGAAGGCGCCATGGATGCTGGCAATATGCTCAAACCGGCCCTGGCACGTGGCGAACTCCATTGCGTGGGCGCAACCACGCTGGACGAATATCGCAAATACATTGAAAAAGACGCGGCGCTGGAGCGGCGTTTTCAAAAAATCCTGGTCGGCGAGCCAACGGTGGAAGCCACCGTCGCGATTTTGCGCGGCCTCAAAGAGCGCTACCAGGTACACCATGGCGTCAACATCACCGACCCGGCTATTGTGGCCGCGGCCGAACTAAGCCATCGCTACATCACCGACCGCTTTCTGCCCGACAAGGCGATTGACCTGATTGACGAGGCTGCGGCAAAGATCAAGATCGAACTGGACTCCAAGCCCGAGGTCATGGACAAGCTAGACCGGCGATTGATTCAGTTACAGATCGAACGTGAGGCGGTGAAAAAGGAGAAGGACGAAGCTTCTATCAAGCGCTTTGAGCTCATCAACGAGGAGATCAGCACCTTACAGCGCGAAATCGCCGATCTGGACGAAATTTGGAAGACTGAAAAAGCCATGGCGCAGGGCAGTGCGCAAATCCGCTCAGAAATTGATGTGCTGCGCCAGCAAATTGAGACCCTGACGCGTAAGGGCGACCTTACCAAAGTGGCTGAGTTGCAATACGGCCAGTTGCCCAGTTTGGAAAAGCGCCTGAAAGAGGCCCAAGACACCGAGGCGGGACGGGCCAAAGGGGGCGAAGGCGCGCCACCGCAACTGCTGCGCACCCAAGTGGGCGCCGAAGAAATCGCCGAAGTGGTGGCGCGCGCTACCGGCATTCCGATTGCCAAACTGATGCAGGGTGACCGAGAAAAACTGTTGCTGATGGAGGAACGTCTGCACAAGCGCGTGGTCGGCCAGGACGAGGCGATCGGTGCCGTGGCCAATGCCATACGCCGCTCGCGCTCAGGTTTGTCGGACCCCAATCGCCCGACCGGCTCATTCTTGTTCTTAGGCCCCACCGGCGTGGGCAAGACGGAATTGTGCAAAGCCTTGGCGGGCTTCTTGTTTGACAGTGAGGACCATTTGATCCGTGTGGATATGAGTGAGTTCATGGAGAAGCATTCCGTGGCACGCCTGATTGGTGCGCCGCCTGGCTACGTGGGCTACGAGGAGGGCGGCTACCTTACCGAAGCGGTGCGCCGCAAACCCTATAGCGTGCTCTTGCTGGACGAAGTGGAGAAAGCGCATCCGGACGTTTTTAATGTGCTCTTGCAGGTGCTCGACGATGGCCGTCTGACCGATGGCCAGGGCCGCACCGTGGACTTCAAAAACACCGTCATCGTGATGACCAGCAATATCGGCTCGCAATTGATCCAAAGCATGGTGGGCCAAGACCGCGAGGACATTAAAGACGCGGTCACTGGAGAATTGAAGAATCATTTCCGGCCTGAATTTATCAACCGTATCGACGAAACCGTGGTCTTCCACGCGCTGGACGCCGGGCATATAGCCAATATAGCCAAGATCCAATTGCAAACTCTGATGGACCGCCTAGCGCGTATGGACTATGTGTTGGAGGTCTCCGACGCTGCGGTAGCCGAATTGGCGAAAGTCGGCTTTGATCCGGTCTATGGCGCCCGGCCTCTCAAAAGGGCCATTCAGCAGCGTTTGGAAAATCCACTGTCCAAACTGTTATTGGAGGGACGCTTTGTGCCCAAAGATACCATCCATGTGGGCGTTGACCCCATCCGTAATCCGGGCCAATTTTCCTTTAGCGCCACCTAGCACTAAGGGTTAGCGGCGTTGCCGCTTGGCACGCGGCGGGCGCCGTCGTAGCGGCGCGCCCAATACGTCAAGCCCATATCTTCGACGCGCACCTCGGCTCCGGGCTTGGGCGAATGAATGAATTTTCCGTTGCCAACGTAAATGCCCACATGGCTGAAGGCGCGGCGCATGGTGTTGAAAAACACCAGGTCCCCTGGCCGTAATTCGGATTTTTCAATCGTTTGGGTGGCCGCAGCTTGCTGAGACGCGCTTCGTGGAAGCACTAAGCCAATCGTTTGCTCGTAGATGGCTTTGACGAAACCGCTGCAATCAAAGCCGCTTTCGGCGCTGTTACCGCCACGGCGATAAGGCACCCCTAAAAAGCCCATAGCACTAACCACCAGCCCGGACGCCTGGTTTTGCATGTGGGTGCCCGCCTCGCTGATGCGGTTCAGCAAGCCCTTTTCGGCAAGCAATTTACTCAAGTCCTCATTGTCGGGGCTTGTTTGTGCGGCACTGATCCCGCAGGAAAAGGCTAGGCAAAGGGCGACACGGGCAGAGTAACGCATCTTTGGAATATAGTCGAGCCAGCACCTGAAGTCAAATCAAATTTACTTTAAATATACGTTGTAAGCTATTGATTTATATTATAATATATCTCCTATTTTAAGCTTTTTGAATATCATTTTTCTCGATCACAAGTCGCCAGCGCTTTGGCCGGTAACTTGTGGGGGCTTCTGCTTTATGGATCCGGCGCGACCATCGCGGCGCTCTGGCGACTGGTTATGCTCTGCCATTTAAGTCACCGGAAAGCTTGCCCATGTTGCTCGATGTTGAAGAAAGCCACTTAGTGCTGGTGGACTACCAGGCGCGTTTGATGCCCGCTTTGTTCGATGCGCCGCAGGTGATGGCTAACGCCGTGCGTTTGGCCAACCTGGCTGCGCTAATGCAAGTTCCTACAGTGTTGCTGGAGCAAAGCCCGGATCGTCTGGGGCCGACCGCCGAGCCTTTGCTGCAGTCAACTCAGACACTGGCAGCCTTAGGCCTGCTACGCAGCTTGCAGAAAACGCATTTCAGTGGGGTGGAGGATGGCTTGTCAGCGTTATTGCGGCCGCCGGCCAAGCCTGCTGCTGGCAATGCGCGCAGCCTGCCCAAACATTTGCAAAAACCGGCGCAGGAACAAAACGCGCGCCCGTCCGTCGTACTGGCGGGTTGTGAGGCGCATGTCTGCCTCCTGCAAACCGCCTTGGCATTGCTAGAGGACGAGTTCGAAGTATGGGTGGTGACCGACGCCTGCAGCTCGCGCACCGAGCGCAACCGCGATGCGGCCTTTGACCGGCTGGCTGGCGCTGGCGCTGAGCTGCTGACAACGGAAATGGTGGCTTTCGAATGGTTGCGCCATGCCGACCACCCCCAGTTTCGCGCGGTGCAGGCATTGATCAAGTGAGGCCCAGGGCAGGGGCTTGTCGGCGCCCCTCGTCAGCCACTAGCAAGTTGCATGTTCATAATCCGGTCTGCTACGCGGCCCCGGCGTAGAACACCCTGTGGAGACCGCTATGCCCGACTACAAAGCCTTTCACCGCCGCTCTATAGACGACCGCGACGCCTTTTGGGCCGAGCAGGCCCAACGCATCGAGTGGCAAACCCATCCGAAGACTATTTGCGATTACAGCAATCCGCCTTTTGCACGCTGGTTTGAAGGCGGCACCACCAATTTGTGCCATAACGCGGTAGACCGCCACCTCAAAGACAGGCCCGACCAGATCGCCTTGATTGCTGTGTCCACCGAAACCGATACCGAGCAGACCTACACCTTCCGCCAGCTTCACACCCATGTACAAACCATGGCTGCAACATTGCTGGATCTGGGCGTCCGCAAAGGCGACCGTGTGCTGATCTATATGCCCATGGTGGCCGAAGCGGCCTTCGCCATGCTGGCCTGCGCACGCATTGGCGCCATCCATTCGGTGGTTTTCGGAGGCTTTGCCTCGGTATCTCTGGCCTCGCGCATTGAAGATGCATCGCCGGTGGTGGTAGTCAGCGCGGATGCGGGCTCGCGCGGTGGAAAAGTGGTGCCTTACAAACCCTTGCTTGACGAAGCGCTAGCCCTGTCCAGCCACAAGCCGCAGGCCGTGCTGCTGGTGGATCGCCAATTGGCCCCCATGGCCATGACAGCGGGGCGCGACCACAGCTGGGCGAGCCTGCAAGCCAGGCACCAAAATGCAGTCGTACCTTGTGAATGGGTTGACGCTACCCACCCCAGCTATACCTTGTACACCAGCGGCACCACTGGAAAACCCAAAGGCGTGCAGCGCGATACCGGAGGTTATGCCGTGGCCCTGGCTGCAAGCATGGAAACCATTTTTTGTGGCAAGCCCGGTGAAACCTATTTCTCCACCAGCGACATCGGCTGGGTGGTCGGCCATAGCTATATTGTCTATGGACCCTTGATCGCCGGTATGTCCACCATCATGTACGAAGGCCTGCCTATCCGTCCCGACGGCGGCATTTGGTGGAGCTTGGTCGAAAAGTACAAAGTCACCGTGATGTTCAGCGCCCCCACGGCGATCCGGGTATTGAAAAAACAAGACCCCGCTTTACTCAAGCGCTACGACCTGAGCAGCTTGCGTACCCTTTTTCTGGCTGGTGAGCCCTTGGACGAACCGACCGCCCAGTGGATTAGCGATGGCTTGGGTAAAGACATCATCGACAACTATTGGCAGACCGAGAGCGGCTGGCCTATTTTGACCATTGCCAACGGCGTAGAAAAAGCGCCTAGCAAATTCGGCAGCCCCGGTATTGCCATGTATGGTTATGACGTCAAACTGTTGGACGAAGCGACCGGTGAGGAATTGCATGGCGCTGATAAAAAAGGCGTGCTCGTCATCGAAGGCCCCCTGCCGCCCGGCTGCATGCAAACTGTCTGGCAAGACGATGATCGCTTTGTGAACACCTACTGGAAAAGCGTGCCGGGCAAATTGGTTTACAGCACATTTGACTGGGCTACACGCGACAAAGATGGCTATTACTTCATCCTGGGACGCACTGACGACGTGATCAATGTGGCCGGCCACCGGCTGGGCACGCGCGAGATCGAAGAATGCATTTCCGGCCACCCCAATGTCTCTGAAGTTGCGGTGGTGGGCGTGGCCGATACCCTCAAAGGCCAGGTGGCTATGGCTTTTGCCGTGGTCAAGGACACTAGCGGGCTGGTCGATGACAAGGCCCGCTTTGCGCTGGAGGGCGAAATCATGAAGCTGGTGGACCAGTCGATTGGCGCCATTGGTCGCCCGGCGCGGGTACGCTTTGTGACGGTGCTCCCCAAAACCCGCAGCGGCAAGTTGCTGCGCCGCGCCATCCAGGCCGTGTGCGAAGGCCGCGATCCCGGCGACCTGACCACCATGGAAGACCCCTCGGCGCTGCAACAAATCAGGGATTTGATGTAGTACCGCAGCTGGCCAAGCGCCAAAGCCCTCAGGTCGCTTCAGCGGGCAGGACAGGTTTCGATGGCACAATACGGATTGACATTAAGGCGTCCACCGCCAACGTCGCATCCGCCATCCGGTTAAGCCGTACAGCGGAAGGTCTTTTAACCAGCTTATGTTTCCCCGGAGGGAAACGGAGGTCAGCGAAAAATGAGCACGAGTTCGTCCGTCTATTCAGCCTATCTGGGCAACACTTTTCTCTTCGGCGGCAATGCGCCCTATGTCGAAGAGATGTATGAAAACTACCTCGACAACCCTGGCAGCGTGCCTGACACCTGGCGCGACTACTTTGACGCCTTGCAGCATGTGCCGGCTTCCGATGGCAGCAATGCGCGCGATGTGGCCCATCTGCCGGTGGTCAACGCCTTTGCCCAGCGTGCCAAGTCCGGTGGCACCCGGGTGGTGCTGGCCAGCGCTGATGCCGAAATGGGCCGCAAGCGCACTGCCGCGCAGCAACTGATTGCCGCCTACCGCAACGTCGGCCAGCGCTGGGCTGATCTGGATCCGCTCAAGCGAACCGAACGCCCGAATATTCCTGAAATGGACCCTGCGTTTTACGGCTTTGCCGATGCCGACCAGGAAACCGTGTTTGACACCAGCAATACGTTTTTCGGCAAAAACAGCATGTCGCTGCGCGAATTGCTCAATGCCTTGCGCGAGACCTACTGTGGCACTTTGGGCGCTGAGTACATGTACGCCACCGACCAGGACGAGAAGCGCTGGTGGCAGCAAAAGCTAGAAAGCGTGCGCAGCAAACCCAATTTCAATGCCGAGAAGAAAAAGCACATCCTGGGTCGGCTGACTGCAGCCGAAGGCCTGGAGCGTTTTCTCCATACCAAATACGTCGGCCAAAAGCGCTTCTCACTGGAAGGCGGCGAGAGCTTCATCGCCGCGATGGATGAATTGATCCAGGCCGCAGGCACCCAGGGCGTGCAGGAAATCGTGATCGGGATGGCCCATCGGGGTCGTCTCAATGTGTTGGTCAACACCATGGGCAAGCAGCCCAAAGATTTATTTGCCGAGTTCGACCACACCGCGCCCGAAGAACTGACCTCTGGAGATGTGAAATACCACCAGGGCTTTAGCTCTGACATGAGTACGCCCGGCGGGCCGGTGCATTTGTCCCTGGCCTTCAACCCGTCGCATCTGGAGATCGTCAACCCCGTGGTCCAAGGTTCCGTTCGTGCGCGTATGGACCGACGCTCTGATCCTCAGGGCAAACAAGTACTTCCCGTGCTAGTCCATGGCGACGCCGCTTTCGGCGGGCAGGGCGTGAACCAGGAAACCCTGGCACTGGCCCAGACCCGTGGCTACACCACGGGTGGCACGGTACACATCATCATCAACAACCAAATTGGCTTTACCACCTCGGACCCGCGCGATATGCGTTCCAGCGCGTTTTGTACCGACATCGTCAAAATGGTGGAAGCACCGGTGCTGCACGTCAATGCCGACGACCCTGAGGCCGTCGTGCTGGCCACGCAGTTCGCGCTGGAATACCGCATGCGGTTTCGTAAGGACGTGGTGGTCGACATTATTTGCTTTCGCAAGCTGGGCCACAACGAGCAAGACACTCCTAGCCTCACACAGCCGCTGATGTACAAAAAAATCGGCGCGCATCCGGGCACACGCAAGCTGTTTGCCGACAAGTTGAGCGCACAAGGTTTGGGCGAAACCCTGGGCGATGACATGGTCAAAGCCTACCGCGCAGCGCTCGATGAAGGGCGCCATGCGGCAGACCCCGTGCTGACCAACTTCAAAACCAAGTTCACCGTGGATTGGGCACCGTTTTTAGGTAAGAAGTGGACGGATGCGGGCGATACCGCACTGCCCTTAAATGAATGGAAACGCCTAGCCGAACGCATGACGACGATCCCGGCTTCGGTTACGCCGCACCAACTGGTCCGCAAAGTCTACGACGACCGCGCAGCGATGGGCCGTGGTGATATTCCGGTCGACTGGGGCATGGGCGAGCACATGGCATTGGCTTCCTTGGTGGCCAGCGGCTACCCGGTTCGCCTTTCGGGCGAAGACAGCGGACGAGGTACCTTTACCCATCGCCATGCCGTCATCCACGACCAGAACCGCGAAAAATGGGACGTGGGCACCTATGTGCCTTTGCAAAACGTGGCCGATGGGCAAGCACCTTTTGTAGTGATCGACTCCATTTTGTCGGAAGAAGCGGTGCTGGGTTTTGAATACGGCTACGCCTCTAATGACCCCAACACTATGGTGATCTGGGAAGCGCAATTCGGCGATTTTGCTAACGGCGCGCAAGTGGTAATCGACCAGTTCATCGCCTCGGGCGAAGTCAAATGGGGCCGCGTCAATGGCCTGACTTTGATGCTGCCGCACGGCTACGAAGGCCAGGGCCCGGAGCACAGCTCAGCGCGCTTGGAGCGCTTTATGCAATTGGCGGCCGACACCAATATGCAAATTGTGCAGCCCACTACCGCCAGCCAGATTTTCCATGTGTTGCGTCGCCAAATGGTGCGTAATGTGCGCAAGCCTTTGGTCATCATGACGCCCAAGTCGCTGCTGCGTAACAAGGACGCTACTTCGCCATTGAGCGAGTTCACCCGTGGTGGCTTCCAGACGGTGATCGGCGAGGTAAAAGAAATCAAGGCCGAAAAGGTCAAGCGCATCGTCGTGTGTTCAGGCAAGGTCTATTACGACCTGATGAAAAAGCGTGAGGAGCGTGGTTCGGATGATGTCGCCATTGTGCGTATCGAACAGCTGTATCCGTTTGCGCACAAGGCCTTTGCGACGGAAATCAAAAAATACCCGAATGCGACTGAAATCGTCTGGGCCCAAGACGAACCGCAAAACCAGGGAGCCTGGTTTTTTGTGCAGCACTACATCCACGAGAACATGCTCGAGGGCCAAAAACTTGGCTATGCCGGTCGGGCTGCATCGGCTTCGCCGGCGGTGGGCTATTCGCACCTCCACCAAGAACAGCAAAAAGCACTTGTCGATGGCGCATTCGGCAAGCTCAAAGGCGTGGTGTTGACCAAGTAAGTCGCCACCCCGACACGCAAACACATTGAAAGAATCGTATGGCCATCGTTGAAGTCAAAGTTCCCCAGCTGTCTGAGTCCGTGGCAGAAGCCACTATGTTGCAATGGAAGAAAAAAGTCGGCGACAGCGTTGCCGTAGATGAAATCTTGATCGAGATCGAGACCGATAAAGTCGTGCTCGAAGTTCCTGCACCTTCGGCGGGCGTTCTGGCGGAAATTCTGGTGCTTGACGGCGGTATGGTCAAGGCCGAGCAGCTGATTGCTCGGATAGACACCGACGGCAAAGTGGCGGCAGTGCCGGCCGCTGCGCCAGTTGCCTCTGTAGGTTCCGCGGCTCCTGCGGCCGTTGCAATGCCTGCGGCCAGCAAAGCCGATGTATTGATGCCTGCTGCTGCCAAGTTGATGGCCGACAACCATGTGGCCAGTGGCTCGGTGACCGGCACCGGTAAAGAGGGTCGTGTAACCAAAGGCGACGTGTTGCAGGCCTTGCAGACGCCCGCGCCCGCAGCGGTGATACCGACAGGTGTGCCGCAAACGGCTTTACCGCAAGTGTCAGCCCCGACCAGCATCGGTCTGGGCGATCGCCCCGAGCAGCGCGTACCCATGAGCCGTTTGCGCGCTCGCGTAGCTGAGCGCTTGTTGCAATCACAGGCCACGAATGCCATCCTCACGACCTTCAATGAAATCAATATGGCACCGGTCATGGAGATGCGCAAGAAATTCCAGGAGCGATTTGAAAAAGAGCACGGCATCAAGCTCGGCTTCATGAGCTTTTTTGTCAAAGCGGCGGTGCACGCCTTGAAGAAATACCCCGTGCTCAACGCGTCGGTAGATGGCAATGACATTGTGTACCACGGCTACTTTGACATCGGCATTGCAGTGGGCTCGCCGCGTGGCCTGGTAGTACCGATTTTGCGCAACGCCGACCAAATGAGTTTCCCCGATATCGAGAAGAAGATAGCGGAGTTCGGCGCCAAGGCGCGCGACGGAAAGCTCGGTATGGACGACATGACAGGCGGCACGTTTTCTATCTCTAATGGCGGCACTTTTGGCTCGATGCTGTCCACACCCATCATCAATCCGCCGCAATCAGCGATTTTGGGCGTACATGCCACCAAAGACCGCGCCGTGGTAGAAAACGGCCAGGTGGTCGTGCGGCCGATGAATTACTTTGCCATGAGCTATGACCACCGCATCATCGACGGGCGCGAAGCAGTGCTGGGTCTGGTGGCCATCAAAGAGGCGATGGAAGATCCTTCGCGCCTCTTGTTTGACATTTGAACGGGCGCATACCATGAGCACAGAATTTGACGTCATTGTCATCGGCGCCGGGCCTGGCGGCTACATCGCGGCTATTCGCGCTGCCCAGTTAGGTTTTAAGGTCGCTTGTATCGATGAGTGGCAAAACGCCGATGGTGGCCCAGCCCCTGGCGGTACCTGCACCAACGTGGGCTGTATACCGTCAAAAGCCTTGTTGCAATCGAGCGAACACTTTGACCACGCCAACCACCACTTTGCAGAACATGGCATTAGCGCCAAAGACGTGAAAATGGATGTTGGACAGATGCACGCCCGCAAGGACAGCGTAGTCAAGCAAAACAATGACGGCATCTTGTACCTGTTCAAGAAAAACAAGGTCGCGTTTTTTCACGGGCGAGGCGCGTTCGCCAGCAAGTCCGACGCGGGCTATGACATCAAGGTGTCCGGTAAGACCGAGGATTCGCTGCTCGCCAAACAAGTCATCATCGCCACGGGCTCCAGTGCCCGTGCTTTGCCCGGCACACCGTTCGACGAACGCAATGTGCTGTCCAATGATGGCGCCTTGCGCGTTGGTGCGGTGCCCAAAAAATTGGTCCTCATCGGATCGGGTGTGATTGGTTTGGAGATGGGCTCGGTGTGGCGCCGCCTGGGTGCCGAGGTCACCATTCTTGAAGGCTTGCCCACATTCTTGGGCGCGGTGGATCAGCAAATTGCCAAAGAGGCGAAGAAAGCTTTCGACAAGCAAGGCTTGAAGATTGAACTGGGCGTGAAGGTTGGCGAGATCATCAGTGGCAAAAAAGGCGTGACCGTTCACTACACCAATGCCAAAGGCGAAGCGCTGACCTTAGATGCGGACAAACTCATTGTCAGCATTGGCCGCGTACCCAACACCACGGGCCTGCAAGCCCAAGCCGTAGGCTTGACCTTAGACGAGCGCGGTGCCATCGTGGTCGACGCAGATTGCAAAACCAACTTACCAGGGGTGTGGGCCATTGGCGATGTTGTCCGTGGTCCTATGCTGGCGCACAAAGCCGAGGAAGAGGGTGTGGCTGTGGCCGAGCGCATCGCCGGTCAGCACGGGCATGTCAACTTCAACACCATTCCCTGGGTGATTTACACCAGTCCGGAAATCGCCTGGGTGGGTCGTACAGAACAGCAGCTCAAGGCTGATGGTGTGGCCTACAAAGCCGGTACCTTTCCCTTCTTGGCAAACGGACGGGCTCGTGCCTTGGGCGATACCACGGGCATGGTGAAGTTTCTGGCAGATGCCACGACCGATGAAATTTTAGGCGTGCATATGGTTGGCCCGCAGGTATCCGAGCTGATTTCAGAGGCAGTGGTGGCGATGGAGTTCAAGGCTAGCGCCGAGGACATTGCGCGCATTTGCCATGCCCATCCCTCGCTCAGTGAAGCGACCAAGGAGGCCGCTCTGGCCGTGGACAAGCGCACGCTGAACTTCTAGGCCTTGTCGTTTTCACCTTCGGGGCCTGCCACGCGGTGGCGGCCCTGTTGTTTGGCGCGGTACAAGGCGGAATCGGCTTGCTGTACCAATTGCAAAGGTTTGGAGCCTCGATGTGGATACGCCATAGCCACGCCGATGCTGACCGATACGCGGCCATAGGGCGAGTCTTCATGCTCTAGGGCCAGAGCAAACACTTCCTGGCATAAGTAGCTGGCAATCGTATGGATACCGTTTAAATCGGTATCTGGCGCTATCAGCACAAATTCTTCGCCGCCATAGCGCGCAATTAAATCACCGCTACGCATCACCCCGGCTTCAAACACCCGTGCCAATTGACGCAGACAGGCGTCACCCGCTGGGTGTCCGTAGCGGTCGTTATAGCTTTTAAACCAGTCCACATCGATGAGTGCGACCGATAAGGGGCGCTTGTCGCGCGCGGCGCGGCCCCATTCCACTTGCAATGTTTCGTCAAAGCGGCGCCGGTTAGCTACCCCTGTCATGCCGTCCAATGTACTGAGCGCCTCCAGGCGTCGCGCCGCCATGGCCAGTTCCTGCGTGCGTCGGGAGACCTGCGACTCCAGGTCGATTTCGGCTTGGCGTGCTTTTTCCAAAGCTAGGTTTTGCTCTTGCAGCAAGCCGCGTAATTCGCGCATATAGCGCTGGCGCAGGCGCACTTCCTGAAAGGCAAGCGCGCCTGCGAATATGACCAGGCCCGGCACCAGCGCGTTATCCATGCCGTAGCTGCTCAGGAAAACAGTGCCGACCCCTAAAGCTTGCTGCAGGTACAAACTTAACAGCGGCACCAATAGGCCCGCGCAATACCATAGAAACAAGCGCTCCCCACGCAGCGCTAGCCAGGCTGTCAGGAGCAGCAATACCCCATAGGCAAGAGCTAAACCGCCATGCAGCACCATGGTGGGCAGCATGGGCCAGGGTGTTAGAGCCGTAAGCACCAGGCTGAGTAGTCCTGCTGCGTACAAGATGCGCCTGTAGGGCAGATCGGCCGGTTTCCGACTTAACGCTTGGAGTAGCAGGCCGACGGTAAAAAACAGCAAGGCCGAATCAGCTAGCAGGTGCGATACGGTGGCCGACGCGTGCCCGCTCCCGGGCAATAGCGCGGGGAACTGACCACTGTTTTCTCCGATGCGCCAGCTAGCCGCCAGCACCATGCCCAGATACCAGCTAAAGGCATTTTGTCTTGTCACGATCCACAAAACGGAAAATACCAGTGCGAAGGCGGCGCAAATTCCGCTTATCCAGGCATAACGCAACGCCTCTGAAGGCTCGACCACTGTAACAGTGGTGAGGTCCAGTTCGCTGGCAAAGGCGCTGTTACACAGAGCAATCACCAGCAGCATCCCAATGCGATGCCTGACGGTGCTGCGCATAGCAACGGGAGCTATGCCAAGGTTTGCACGGATCAGCGATTGGGAGGTTTGCACGCTCAACTTTGGGTGGATAGGTAACAGATAACGCTTAGTGTAATTATATTAATTTCAATTAAACTGAATAAAACCTAGTTTTTGATTTAATTGGCGTTTCCTATCGATTTTCAGGGCCAGACATGCCTGCTTTTTGGCGCCATGGCTATCCTACAGCCCAGCCTCGGGAGTGGTGTTAAAGTGAGACCATATTTATGAAAGACCATCTTGGCAACACCTAATTACGGTTACGAAAAACGCCAGAAGGAACTGGCTAAAAAACGTAAAAAAGAAGACAAGCTCAAGAACAAGACCGAGCGTAAAGACGCTGGCGATACGGGTGAGTCTGGTGCCGAAGACGCGCTAACGCCGTCTTACACCCCGCCCCAAGCCGATGTCGGCCCGGTGAGTAACTAAGCCAGCCCGGCGGCTGCCTGGCGCATAGCCAAAACGCCGCGATCGCTCAAATCCAGACGCTGCGCCTGGGCATATTGCACAAAATTGCGCTCCATGGATTGCAGGTACACCGGATCGTAATGATCGGTAAGCAGCGATCGCACCACGCTGGCGAAGTCCCCCTGTTTGACCGCGTCTTGCCAAATTTGCACGGTGGCCTTGCCACGCTGCGCCGTCAGGGCCTCCAAGCGCAGGCAAAAATGCTCAGGGTTACGCAGAAAAAAAGAGTAATCTTCCAACAATAGCGCCACACGCTCGGGTAGCGGCAGCTCAATGAAAACGCAGGCACTTGCGCGCATGGCCTCCAGCAGGCCGAGGTGAATCGCCACATTACCTACTTTTTTGCTCTCGCTTTCCACAAAGATCGGGCGTTCAGGGTCAAAACCTCGCAAGGCGTCCCAGACCAGGGTGTCAAAACGCTTTTGGCTAGGCTGCGCCTGACCGGGAATAGCGCCCAAAACCGAGCTGCGGTGTTGCGCCAGGTCTTCCAGATCCAGCACCTGGGCACCTTCGGCAATCAAGGCCTGCAGCAGCCTGGTCTTACCTGAACCTGTGGTACCGCAAATCACCTTGAATTGCAATTGCCCGGCCAACCGCTGGATGTCTAACAGCATTTCAGCGCGAAAGGCCTTGTAGCCGCCTTCGACCAGGCAAACCCTAAAGCCGATCTGGTCCAAGATCAGGGAGAGCGCGCCGCTGCGCTTACCGCCCCGCCAGCAGTAGGCTAGCGGCGCCCAGTCGCGCGGCTTGTCTAGCACATAGACTTCGATATGGGCCGCGATATTGCGCGCCGCAATGGCCGCACCTCGCTTTTTGGCTTCAAAAGCGTTTACCTGTTTGTAAAGGGTGCCAATGGCTTGGCGTTCGCTGTCATGGAGTGTGGGCCAGTTCAAAGCTCCGGGAAGGTGGTCCAGCGCGTACTCCGACTCGCTGCGGGCATCAATGATCGTGTCAAAGGCGTCGTATCGGTCAATCACCTCGCGCGGCTTGACCAGTTGCAAGCTCATGGCAGCAGCTTTCTCAAGGCGGGCCACACATTGCCCAGCATGATCGGATGCGCTGCTTCCACCGGGTGGATACGGTCGCTTTGGAACATAGTGTCGGCATTTTGGATATCGGCTACACCCTTTAGAAAGAACGGCACCAAGGCGGCTTTGCGCCGCTTCGCCACTTCCGCGTAGATGGTGCTGAACTCGGCTGCATACTGCGCACCGTAATTGGGTGGCACTTGCATTCCCAATAGCAGTACCTTGGCGCCCTGGCTTTGCGCCGCCTTGACCATAGCCTCTAAATTATCTTGGCTGGTTTTGAGGGGCAGGCCGCGCAAGGCATCATTGCCGCCCAGCTCAATAAGCACCAGCTTGGGTTGGTGCTGCTTTAGCAGTACCGGCAGGCGCGACAGGCCGCCCGAGGTGGTATCACCGCTAATGCTGGCGTTGACCACAGTGATGGCCAAGCCCTCGTCGCGCAAACGCTTATCCAGCAGGGCAACCCAGCCGCTTCCGCGTTTGAGGCCGTATTCGGCGCTGAGCGAATCGCCCACCACCAGCAGCGTCGACTGTGCTTTTGCCTGGGCCGTAAAGCTGGCAAAGAGCAAAAGGCCAAGTGCGCTTACGTTAAAGTATCGACGATTCATTGAAAGTTCCATGTCTGATTCAATTATCGCGGTAAGCCAAGTCTGCAAATCGGTGAGCGACTCCACCGGCACCCTGCAAATCCTCCACAACATCGACTTTTCGCTGCAGGCGCGTGAGGCGGTCGCCATCGTAGGTGCATCGGGGTCGGGTAAGAGCACGCTGCTGTCCATCGTCGCGGGCCTGGACACGCCCACCTCTGGCACGGTGCAGATCGCCGGGCAGGACCTGTTTGCCCTAGACGAAGACGGGCGCGCGGCCTTGCGGGCCCGGCAAATCGGTTTTGTTTTCCAAAGCTTCCAGTTGCTGGGCAATTTGACGGCGCTGGAAAATGTGATGCTTCCGCTGGAATTATCGGGGCGCAAAGACGCGCGTAAGTTAGCCGCCGCCATGCTGGAGCGGGTTGGCCTTTCTCAACGGCTGCAAGCCTACCCCAAGGTGCTCAGTGGCGGCGAGCAGCAGCGCGTGGCTTTGGCGCGCGCTTTTGTGGTGCAACCAGCCGTCTTGCTGGCTGACGAGCCTACGGGCAGCCTGGACTTTGCCACCGGTGAGACCATCATGGCGCTGATGTTTGAGCTCAACCGCGAGCTAGGCACGACGCTGGTGTTGGTCACCCACGACCGCGCTATCGCCCAGCGCTGCCTACGCTGCCTAACGATCGAAGCGGGACGACTGGCTTCGGATGTCAGCACCGCGGCCTCTTTAGCCTGAACTGGTCACAGCGCGGCCAGCCGCGATAATCGGGCGATGTCCGCTTCCCACATCCTTTTTGGTTTTCATGCGCTGGGTGTGCGCTTGAAAATTGCGCCGCAATCGATTGTTGAGCTGTATTACGAACCGACCCGACGCGACGCCCGTATGCGGCAGTTTTTGGAAAAAGCGCACGAAGCTGGTGTTCGGCTCATCGAAGCCGATGGCATGCGTTTATCCAAACTTTGCGGCAGTCACGGTCACCAGGGCGTTGCGGCGCGTACGCGGCCCTTGCCACAGGCGCGTTCGCTCGATACCCTGCTGGAAGACTTGGAGTCTGCGCAGGCCACTTTACCGTCGCAGGAAAGGCAGGCGCCTTTGCTGCTGGTGCTCGATGGCGTTACCGACCCGCACAACCTGGGGGCCTGTTTACGTGTGGCCGACGGCGCCGGTGCGCATGCGGTGATCGCCCCCAAGGATCACGCCGCAGGTATCAATGCCACGGTGGCCAAAGTGGCCAGCGGTGCGGCCGAAACCGTGCCCTACTTCATGGTGACCAATCTGGCGCGCACCTTGTTGGAGCTCAAAGAGCGCAATATCTGGATTACCGGCACCAGCGATGCAGCACCACGGACCTTGTACGAGGCTGATTTTCGCGGCCCGACTGCACTGGTGTTAGGGGCCGAGGGCGATGGCATGCGCCAATTGACGGCCAAAACCTGCGACCAACTGGTTAAGCTGCCGATGCGCGGGGCGGTGGAAAGTCTCAATGTGTCGGTCGCCAGCGGCATATGTTTGTACGAAGTGCTGCGCCAACGCAGCCGTCTAGCTATTTAGCCTGGAGGAAAACTATGAAAAACAGTTTCAAAATGAAGTATCTCGCACTTGGCGCAAGCGCTGTGGCACTTGTGCTGGCCTTGGGTGCCTGCACCCAGGAGCAGCAAAACAAATTGGGGCGTGACATCCAAAATTGGACCGGCACCAACGGCGTGTTGGAAGTCTATGCCGGTGACAAACTGGTACGCCGCTTTCTCAAAGTGGACAAACTCAGCACCGCCATGGGCACGGACGACAATAAGCCGCGTCCTTACCGCTTCGGCTACGGCGTGCTGGACGAGAACCTGAACATGCAGGCCGACGCTGCCGAAAAAAAGGTCTATTTCGAGGTCAGCGATTACGCCACGAATTACTTATTTTTTGAAAATCCGAACTGAGTCGTTCTAAGCCCTGTCGGCCAGAGCCATTTGAGCCCCCTGGGCCTCTACTGCTTTCGCGGCTGAGTTGGCAGGCGATGCCCTAGCAGGGTTCACACCAGGCCCAATACACCTGCCAGCGCTCCGGCACCGATGAGCCACAACAGATGAATTCGGGTTTTCCAGACGAGCACCGCTGAAGCGACCGTCAGCAGCCAAAGTAAGGGCGCTTGCTGCGGGTTGCCATGGCTGGCGGTGAGCAGCCAGCCGGTGGCTACGAGCAGAGCGATCACCACGGGGGCCATAGACTGCTTGAAGGCGCGAACTTCGTCACGTTCGCGGTTGCGCTGCCCCCAACGGGCGGCAAAAAAAGTAAGTGTGGTGCTGGGAATGATGATGCCCACCATGGACACTGCCATCGCCGCGCTGGCCAAGGCCCAGGGCAGGGGGCCGTTATCCGGGCCGCCGCCCGAGGCCATGCCTACATTCCAGCCCAGTACCGCCACAAACAAAACGTTGGGACCGGGCGCTGCCTGCGCCAGCGCAATCGAGGCGCTGAACTGGCTGTCCGTCAACCAGGAGTTTTGCGCCACCAGATAACGGTGCATTTCGGGTACGGTAGTGATCGCGCCGCCTACCGACAGCAATGACAGGGTGACAAAGCAGCCCAGCAGATCCAGTAAATTGCCGTAGCCAAACCCGGTCATGCAAGCTCCTGCGCTGCAGTGGCCAAAGTGCGGATGCGGTGCAAGGCCCAAAAAAAGGCTGGCAAGCCAATGCCCAGTAGCGTCCAGGCCAGTGGCACCTTAAAAAGAGCGATAGCGATAAACACCAGTCCAGCGATCAGCGCGCAGGCCAGCCGGCCCATGGCGTTGCTGCGCAAGGCCGGCACTAGGCGTATTCCCGTACCACAAATTAAACCCGCAGACACTGCGCCCATGCCGCGCAAAGCGCCTTGCACCGCGGGCAGATGTCCAATGCCAGCCAGCCCAATCGTCAACACCATGACCACAAAAAGCGGGAAGGTAAGCATGCCCGCCAAGGCAACTAAAGCACCGCGCCAGCCGAAATAGCGGTCACCGATGATCAGGGCCAGATTCACCACATTGGGGCCAGGCATGATTTGCGACACCGCCCAGTCCTCGACAAACTCCTCGGTCGTGAGCCATTGCTTTTTCTCGACCAACTCGCGCTGCACCACCGCCAACACCCCACCAAAGCCTTGCAGCGCGATACCGCTGATGGCCCAAAACAGGGAGCCGAGGGATGTAGGGCGCGGTAAAGTCGCAGGGCGCAAACCGGCTGCAATCGGAGCCAGGGCGTCTTCTAATGGGCGCATGCGTTCGTTACCATAGTCCGCATGCTAGCGTCTGGCTTATTGTTCTGAGCGCGCATGCAATTGGGCCGCCACCCAGTCAAACACCCGTGTATCGGTACACAGTTGCAAATGCCCGATGCCGCTGAACACTTGCGTATCAACACCGGGCAGGGTTTGCGCGGTTTGTGGGAAAACAATAGCGTCTTGCGCGGTCAGGGCAACGCGCAGCAGGGCGCGACGCTGGGGGCTTTCGCTGGCCTGCAAGGCTTGCAGCCAGTCGTTGGCCCAGACCATTTGGCGGGCGTTGGCTAACTTGGCATGGGGCGTGATTTGGGTGCCCTGGTGTGGACTGCCCAGCGTCACCGCGACGGCTACCTGCGCGTCGCCATAGGCGCGCATCCAGGCGCGTATCACCAAGCCGCCCATGCTATGGCCCACCAGCGCCACGCGCGGCTGGCCTGTTTGGGCACGCAATTGCGCTACGGCTTTTTCCACCTCGGCCGCGTATTCATCAATGGAGCAAAAAAATGGCTCTAGGTTGATAGCAAGCACGTTGTGCCCCCGGGCCAGCAAGCGCGGCGCCAAAGTACTCCACACGCCTTGGTTACAGCAATAGCCGTGGATCAACAAGACTGGTAAGTGCTGGGTTGGGGCGCCGGATTGCAGCATTTGCGCCTCGCTTCGGGCCCAGGGCATAGCCCAGACCAACAAGCGATAAATCGCCCAGGTCTCGCCCGCGATCGCTCGCCACCAAACCCAAGCACTAGCCCCGTGCGGGCGGGAACGCAAGGTGAGTTTTGCAGTCCAGGCCGCCAAAATCAATAAAGGCAGGGCAAGCCAAGCGACCAGCAGCCACCAAGCAGGCCATTGCCAGGCGGCTACCAGCCACACACTGAGCGCAGCATAAGCCAAGGTCTGCCAAAAAAACCAGCGACGCAGAAGGGTGGCCAGCATGGGAAGCTGCTATTTAGACGGCCTTGGCCGGCTCACAACGCAGGGTGCGGCGGGCCGATTCCAACTGCACTTGGTCAGCCTGGTAGTCCGAGGCGAGTACCCGCATCAGTAAAAAGCCGGTACCAGACGGACTGACTACCACTTGTGCGCCTTGGGGCACCGGCAAAGTGCCCTTGGCGCCGGCGGCCAGCACCAGCCACAGGTCTATGGGCGCGCCCTGTACTTGGCGGTCATTGCGCACAAAAAAGTTGTCGCTATTGGCGCTATACAAGGCAATTGACCAGTAGCCCGGTAGCTGGGGTGCTGCGCGCACACGCATCGGTCCGTCGGTCAGGTCAAACACGCAAACCGAATACAGCAAGTCCGGGCTGGGCATGACCACGCTTCGCGACTGCGCATTAACCGGAGGCGGAAAAGCTGCCTGGTTGCGCATATTCATTTTTTGCGCCATAGGCCCGTTCATCAGCACCTGCATGATCAGGCGCGGCACCGCCCAGACCGTAAGCAAATGCGCCAGCAAGGCGGTGATCAGCAAGGTGGCAATGCGGTACAGCCACAGGCGGCGGGTGTTGGACCAACTGCTCATACGCAGTCTCCCACGGGCTGGATTTTGGGTGGCACCAGGCTTTGCGGCGCCGCTTGCAAGGCGGCATCCGGGTTGTAAAGGCGCAAGGTGAGCAGCATGCCGCGCTTGCCCGGCGTGGGCAGCCAGTAGCTGCCGCTTTGCTCCTGCGGACCGGTGGTGAGGCTAAAGACGCCTTCGCTGCTGAGCTGCGCGATATCGCCGTTTAGGCTGTAGTGTGCGTTGGGCGCATCAAACAAAAACATATCGTCGGCATAGGCCGTAATGCTCCACCAGCGCGCTTTAGGCGGCACCCCGCTGATACGGTAATTGCACTGCGAGCGCAGCGCCTGGCCTGCATCGTCCTGCGTCGCGACGAAATACATGGTTTCACTGCGGCCCAGAGCCAATAGGGCATTGACTGCTACGGTGGCTCGGGTGTACATGTCGGCATCGACGCTGCCAGCGTGCAAGTTGGCTCGCCATGCGCCTACTTGCACCGAGGGGTTGAGCCAAGCTGCTTTTTTCAACACCCAAAGCGCCGAGCCTATGCCCAACGCCAGTGCGCCCAAGTACAAAGCGCCACCGATCAGGATTCGCCTTAGGCGCGAAGGCACATGGGTCGTCATTGCTGCGTTGGAGCCAGCGCCGCTTCGCGCGCTTTGCGCGCCAGCGGCAACCAATGCAGTAAGCCAAATAACAAAGACAGCAAAAGGCTGACCAACAACGGCCCCGAATACAGCTTGATGTAGCGGTAGGCCAGCAGACACTCCAGCGCATGGATCAGTAACAAGGCCAGCGACATGGTTTGCACAATCGGCCCGCTTTCGCCAGGAAACGCAACGATATGCGAAGCAATGCCCAGCAGGTACACCACTAAAAGACTGGCTTTGAAGAATAAATTAAGCATAGTGAAATTTCTTTATCGGGCGCGCTGCGTTGGCCTGGTTATCACATCAGTCGCTGTTTGATCACATCGCTGGAATTGGCAGGCAGGCTAAATAACATGCCATCCTCGCCAACCGTTATTGGACCTTTGTAAAACTGGGCTGCATCGCCTACAAACGCTGGGTAGCCAAAGCGTACTGGCATGGGTGGCACGATGTGGTTAAAAATGAGCTGCTTGGCACCGGCATCAGCAGCTACTTGCGCCGCTTCCTCGGGGCTCGTGTGGTAGGTCAGAATATCACGCATCACATGCGCTAGATTGTCCATTTTTTTGTCGGTCAACGCGTCACCCAAAAGGCCTACCAGTTTGGGCTGCAAAGCTTCATGCAGCAAGATATCCACGTCCTTGGAAATAGCGACCACTGAGGGCACTTTGGTGGTATCGCCGCTAATGACGATGGAGCGGCCTTTGTAATCAAAGCGGTAACCCACTGCGGGCTCGACCGGCGCATGGTTGACACGGAAAGCGGTCACCTTCAAGCCTTTG
>Ga0187844_10000787_pt1 | contig 24596 bp, 26 predicted proteins | sample SpaLakP09_SKY_50_FD_134517 | JGI IMG/M metagenome (GOLD analysis project Ga0187844, IMG submission 134517) | Oligotrophic lake water microbial communities from Sparkling Lake, Wisconsin, USA - SP09_SKY_50 | ecosystem: Environmental > Aquatic > Freshwater > Lake | place: USA: Sparkling Lake... | reverse complement strand
GTAGCATAGCCATTCGGCTATGCTATTAATCTTAAAGCATGACGCCGTCCACCTGCGTGGACAGTTTTTCTGCAACTGCGCGCAAGTATTTTTTAATGCGGCAGCGTCATCCCGAAACAAGAATTTGTCCATCCAGAAAAACCATAAGAAAGGTCAATATGAGCAAACAACAGATACGCCAGGTATTGAAGGATCATGGCAAATTTTCTGCCAATATCGATAGCCTGGCTGATGATGCCGACCTGTATGAAGCGGGCATGACATCGCATGCCAGTGTGAATGTTATGCTGGCCCTGGAAGATGCTTTTGATCTGGAATTTCCTGACCGCATGCTGAAACGCAGTGTGTTTGAAAGCATCGATGCCATTCATGCAGCGATAGAAGAATTGACGGCATGATATGGACGCCATGGATACCTCAGCCTCTTCACCCATGATATTGGCGGCCAGGCTGGTCGCCAAGGAATTTGCCGCGCCGCACGCGAACGCAGTTGATCAGGAGGCGCGCTTCCCTCTTGAAGCCGTCTCGGCTCTCAAGCGGGAGAAACTCTTAAGTGCCTACGTGCCGGTGGCAATGGGTGGTGCGGGCCTCAGTTTGACTGAGCTGGTGCAAGTCGTGGAAATCCTGGCGCGTGAATGCGCAGCCACGGCGATGATCTATGCCATGCACCAGATACAGGTCATCAGCATAGTCCGGCATGCCATGGATAATCTCTGGTACCAGAATTATTTGCGCGAACTGGTCGCCCATCAATACTTGATCGCTTCTGTGACTTCAGAGGTCGGTGTCGGTGGTGAAATGCGTCGCAGTAGTTGTGCAGTCGAAATGGATGGGCAACACTTCAAACTGGTCAAGGACGCCACCACGATTTCCTACGGTGCTCAGGCAGATGATCTGTTGGTCACTGCCAGACGTAATACCGATGCAGCCAATAGTGATCAGTCCCTGGTGCTGGTGCACAAGGCTGATTACACGCTGGAGCAAAAAGGCGGCTGGGATACCATGGGTATGCGTGGCACTTGCAGCCCGCCCTTCCTCATGACAGCTACTGGCGATGTGGCACAGATTATCGATGTGCCGTTTGGTGATATGTCGGCGCAAACCGTGGTGCCGGTATCACATCTGCTCTGGGGTGGATGCTGGATGGGTTGCGCTGCTGCAGCCGTGAACAAGGCCAGGGCCTTTGTCCGTGGCCAGGCGCGCGCCAATCCCGGCACCGTGCCGCCAACAGCCCTTCGGCTGGCGGAGCTGGTCAGCATGATGCAAAGCCTGCGTACGTCCGTACAAGCCTGCCTGACTGAATATGAAGCCCTGTCAGTGGCCGATGATGCGGCAGTCGGTATCCTGACTTCCATGGGCTATTCGCTGAAGATGAACAACCTGAAGATAGATGCGACCCAGGCGCTACCGCAAATCGTCACCAAGGCCTTATCCATTTGCGGCATACTGGGTTATAAAAACGATAGCAAGTTCAGTATGAGCCGCCATCTGCGTGATGCACATTCGGCGGCCATCATGGTTGGCAATGACCGTATTCTGGCCACCAATGCGAATTTGCTGCTGGTACTCAAAGACGATTAGGAAAGGCTGACATGTCTATCGATTTTTCCCCCGAAGGCCTGACCGATGACCTGGTCGCTGCTGGTCATATCATCCCTGTTGGCGTGCAAGGTATTTTTGGCCGTGGCCCAGTATTTGAAGATGTGTTGCGTCGCTTCGACGATTATGTCAGCCGCGTGGCTGCCAATGACGGTGCGGTCAAAATGTCTTTCCCGCCCTGCCTTGACCGCAAGGTGCTGGAGCGCAGTGAATACCTCGATTCCTTCCCGCAACTGGCGGGCACCATTTTCAGTTTTACCGGCAATGAAGCCCAGCATAAAGAACTAATAGAAAATGTCCATGAGGGGCGCCCATGGACGCATCTGCAAACCATGACGGCAGTCTGCCTGACGCCGGCTGCCTGTTATCCGGTCTACCCCAGTTTCACTGGTACTGTTCCTGCTGAGGGACGCCTGGTGGATATGCAAAACTGGGTATTCAGGAATGAGCCTTCGCCAGAACCTACCCGCATGCAATCTTTCCGCGTGCGTGAATTTGTGCGCGTTGGTACGCCCGACATGGTAGTGGCCTGGCGTGATATCTGGTTGCAGCGTGGCCTGGATATTTTAAAGTCACTGGGTTTGCCTGCGCATTCTGATGTTGCCTCCGACCCTTTCTTTGGTCGTGGTGGCCGCATGCTGGCTGCCAACCAGCGTGAACAGCAATTGAAGTTTGAAGTGCTGGTGCCAGTGATCTCTGAAGCGAAACCGACAGCGGTATGTTCCTTCAATTATCACCAGGACCATTTCGGCAAGCTGTTTGAGATTTACCAGCAAAATGGTGAGCTTGCTCATACCGCCTGCCTTGGTTTTGGCTTGGAACGCATCGTCATGGCCTTGTTCAAGACGCATGGCATGCAGCCAGAAAACTGGCCTCAGGCTACCCGCGACTTATTGTGGTCATGATGTGCTCATGAGCCTGCACGCTTTACATCCGATTATTGCCCGCGACTATCAGCCACATGCCCTGCATGGTGCCGACCGTGCCTGGGCAGAAACCAATTGCTATATCGATGTCTGGATAGAAGTCCTGCATGCCCAGGGCCTGAATCCGCTTGCCTGCCTGCCCATGGTATTTGCCAATGATTTTGATGGCGACCAGTGGACTTTCTACAAGCCGCCGCATGAAGACTTGTTTGCCTTGTATGGCATAGACGTGCAGGAACTCAATGTCTGGCGCGGCTTGCTCAGCAATGCCAGCATACAGCTCGGTCGGGGCCGCCTGGTGCTGACAGAGGCAGATTCATTTTACTTGCCCGATACCGAAGGTACAGACTACCGCGCGAATCACGTCAAGACCACCATAGCCATACAGGAAATCGACCTGGAGCGGCAGAAGCTCGGCTATTTTCACAATAGCAGCTACCATGAGTTACAGGGTGAAGATTTTGTCGAAACTTTCAGGTTAGGCAAACCTCATGACCCTGCATTCATGCCGCTGTTTGCCGAGTTCGTACGCCTCGATCATGTGCAACATAAAACAGATGCAGAACTTGCAGTGATCTCTTTGCCACTCTTGAGAAAATACCTGGCCAGACGTCCGCGCAATAATCCAGTCAGCCTGTTCCAGCCTGTATTTATTCGCGATGTAGAGCAATTGAAGGAGGAGGGTATGGCGGCCTTTCATGCCTATGCCTTTGCCAGCCTGCGTCAACTCGGTGCAGGCTTCAGCCTGGGTGCGCATTATTTGCGCTGGTTGCAACGACACCAGCCCGTGCAGTTTGAAGCGGCGGCGATAGAATTTGAGAGCATCTCTGAGGTTACCAAGACCTTGCTGCTGAAAACCGCCAGAGCCGTCATGGGAAAAAAAGCCGTGGACCTGGCTCCTTTGCTGGAACAGATTTCCCTGCATTGGCAACAGGGCATGGATGCGCTTGATGTCAGCTTAGCTAGCCCGGTCAGTGAGTGATTTTGTGGATATAAAAAATCAGCTTATTTCACTCTCTGCCGACTGGCAAGTCATGCAAGTGCCTGGTGGCAGTTATACCTTGCCATCGACATTGCATGAGGCAAAGTCTGCAATATTTACGGCGCAAGTGCCAGGCACCATCGCCGGCGCGCTTCGCACCGCCGCTCAATTCGAATATGGCAAAGACAATCTCGATGCGCTAGATGTATGGTATTTCTGCGAGATGGATTTGCCAGAAAATGCTGCTTACCTGCACTTTGATGGTCTTGCCACTCATGTCGAAGTCTACTGGAATGATCGTGCCATTCTGCATAGCGACAACATGTTTGTCGCCCACACTATTGATCTGACTGCACAGGCAATTAATGGCAAAGGTCGCTTGAGCCTGCGCTTCCTGGCATTGCATACCCTGCTGGAACAACGCCGACCCCGCCCGCGCTGGAAAACCCGACTGGTAGAGCAACAGCAATTGCGCTGGATACGTACCAGCCTGCTGGGCCGCATGCCGGGTTGGTCACCATCGGTAGCGCCGGTAGGGCCGTACCGCCCCATCATGCTGGAATTGAAAAGCCCATTCCGCATTACCAGTAAGAACATCACAAGCAGACTTGATGGAGCAGATGGACGACTGGAAATCGAATTGACGGTGCAAAGTGTGCAGGCATTGACTGCCAGCACTATAAAAGTTGGTGAACAAGAATTTGACTTGAACTGGCAAAGCCTGGGTGACCAGCAATATCGTATCCTAGGTCTGTGTCACCTTCCTGATGTCAAAAAATGGTGGCCACATACACATGGCGATGCTGCACTGTATGCACTGGAACTACATATAGCATGTGCTGATCACGATCAAATTGTTGACCTGGGCCATGCCGGTTTCCGGCAGATAAAAGTCGATCAGCGCGACGGTGATTTCAATCTGCACGTGAATGATGTTCCCGTGTTTTGCCGTGGTGCTTGCTGGACTCCGGTCGATGTGATTTCCCTGCAAAATGAGGGAAATGATTTACACCAGATGCTGACGCTGGCACGCGATGCCGGCATGAATATGCTGCGCGTAGTTGGCACCATGGTGTACGAGACGGATGAGTTTTATGGTCTGTGTGATGAACTCGGTATCCTGGTCTGGCAAGACTGCATGTTTGCCAATATGGATTACCCGGTGACAGATGCCGCATTTGCAGCCAGCATCAAGATAGAAGTGCAGCAATTCTTGCAGCGCACCCAGGTCTCACCCTGCATCGCCGTCGTCTGTGGTAATAGCGAAGTGGAACAACAGGCAGCCATGCTGGGTCAGCCAGCCGAAATCTGGCGCAATATATTTTTTGCGCAGGCGCTGCCAGAGTTATGTCAGCAATATCGTCCTGATGTGCAGTACTGGCCATCCAGCCCTAGCGGCGGTGTCATGCCCTTCCAGCTTGATAGCGGCGTTGCGCATTATTTTGGTGTTGGCGCTTATTTGCGGCCACTCGATGATGCACGCCGTAGCGCACTGCGTTTTACTTCTGAATGCCTGGGTTTCTCGAATATACCTGACGATGATCTAATTGACCGTATGCTGAAGAACGGCGAAACGCCAGGCCCGCATCCAGCCTGGAAGCAGGGCATACCGCGTGACAATGGCACAGGATGGGATTTTGAAGATGTGCGTGATCATTATATGGCGGAGCTGTATAAGGTAAACCCTGCCAGCCTGCGTTATGCAGATCGTGAACGCTACCTCTCTCTGGCACGCACCACGACTGGCGAAGTGATGTCCAGCACCATGGCTGAATGGCGTCGCGCCGGATCAAGCTGCCATGGTGCCCTGATCTGGTTCTGGCGTGATTTAAGGCCAGGTGCAGGCTGGGGCATTATCGATGCCAATGGCAAGCCCAAGGCTGCCTATTATTATCTGAAGCGTGCCATGGCAGCGTTGACAGTTCTGATTTTGGATGAAGGCTTGAATGGTCTGGCCCTGCATGTCATCAATGACGGCCCTGAAGAATTCAAGGGGGAGCTGGAACTGAATCTTTATCGCCATGCTGAAACCCGCGTCGCCCATGGCCGTATTGCCGTGCAGTTGGCGGCACATGCCGCTATCAAAGTACAGGATTATGCCCTCTTGCCGCATTTTATCGATACCAGTTATGCCTACAGATTTGGTCCCGCAGGACATGATGTAGTGGAGGCAGCCTTATATCAACAAGGACATGAACGGGCAATTGCCGCGGACTTCCATTTCCCGCAAGGCCATCAGTTGGTCATGCATGCGGATCTGGGTTTGCAGGCACATTGCAGCGTGGATGCAGATGGAAAGCACATCCTGCACCTAAGCACGCAAAAACTGGCGCAGGCCGTGTCCATACAAATTCCGGGCTTGCTGCCCGAGGACAATTACTTCCACATGGCACCCGGCAGCAGCAGGCAAGTCCCATTGACTGTCTTGCCTGGCACGGACATCAAACCAGGCCATGTGCAAGCGCAAAATGGATTGGCGAGTGTCCGGGTGGCGATCGTGAATAGTACGGAAAATAGTATTGCAAATGATATTGCAAATAAGACGGTGACTTAGCGGGGCAGATTTGGCAACACAACAGTATCCAAGCAAAGACATTTTATTTACACCGCAAGCCTTCTGGTTTGGCGATGCGGCTGCGCCCATGCTGGGCTGGTATCACCCTGCCAGGGTACGTGATGCTGGTGGCAGTCGCCAGTGTGGCGTGGTGCTTTGCCCTCCGTTTGGCCATGAATACATGGTGTCCTATCTGTCGTATAAGCATCTGGCCATTCATCTGGCAAACGCAGGTTTCGATGTCTGTTTTTTTGACTATAATAATAGTGGCGATGCCTTTGATGTGGATGGTGGTGACAGGGTCGCATTGTGGCAGGAAAATATACGCCAGGCCGCCAGGCAATTGCGCCAGATGGCAGGGGTGGAGCATATCGCCCTGTTTGGCTTGCGTTTGGGTGCTTTGTTGGCAGGGACCGTAGCGGCAGAGATTGATGCCAAGGCTCTCATGCTAATGGCTCCGGTTATTTCCGGCCGTGCTTATGCCCGTGAAATGCTGGTACTGCGTAGCATGAGTTCATTGAAGGCAGAAGTTGACCCTGACCAGACCATAGACCCCAATCATGTCACAACAGATGATGAGCTAACGGGCTATGAATTCACCGCAGCAACCCGCAGCAGCCTGAGCAAGCTGGATTTGAGCAAGCTGCCTGCGCCAGCCATGCCCGTTTTTTTACAGCAGCGCGACGATATTACAGGTCAGGATGACAAGCTGGTACAAGCCTGGCACCATCACGACCATGCCCTGCATCTATCGGCATTGCCTGGCTATGCTGCCATGATGCGCGAAGATGCGCATGATACTGTCGTGCCTGCTGCAATCTGGCAAGCGATGTCAGGCTGGCTGGGGAGATATTTTCCTTTGCACGAAACTGGTAGCCGCGTGCTGCCAGTAAACAGGCACAGTGCCAGCATCCATCTTGGCAATGCCGTGGTAGTGGAAGAACTGGTCGAATTTGAAGGCATGAACGGCATAGTCAGCCATCCTTCAAGTGCAGATGCGCGCGCCTTGCCTTGTGTGATTCTGTGCAATATCGGCGCCAATCACCGGGTAGGTAATCACCGTCTGTATGTCACACTGGCACGCAACCTGGCAAGTCAGGGTTTCTATGTTTTGCGTTTTGACAAATCGGGGATAGGGTATAGCAGGGCAACACCGGATGAGAAAGAAAACGATGTCCATGCAGACTCAGGGGTGGATGACCTGAGCAGCGCCATGTATTTCATGCAAGGTAAATATCACAGCCCCTCTTTTGTCCTGACGGGTTTGTGCTCAGGTGCCTACATGGCTTACTTAAGTGCACTCAGGGATGAGCGCGTCACTGGCCTGGTCCTGATAAACCAGTTGACCTATCGCTGGCGTGAAGGCGACACCATCGAGGCTCGCAAGAAAGCCACCATTAAATCTACCCATTTTTATGTGCAGGCGCTAGCCAAAGGCGACACATGGAAACGGGTTATCAAGGGCCAAGTGGATTTTCGTCAGATAGGCGGCAATTTACTGCGACGCGTGGGCAAACGCCTGCGTACCCACTGGCAATTGCTGAGCACCTATTTGATGCACAATAATCTTTTCCTCGGTCATGTCGTACGCAATTTCCAGGACCTGGAAGCACGCGGCACCGAGCTGGTACTGATCTATGAAGCCAGTGATACGGCAGTTGATGTCATGACCGAGCAATTCGGCAGGCATGCCAAATTATTGGGCAAGAGCGAACGCATCTGCCTCAAATTTTTTAATGGAGCAGATCATACCTTTACGCCACGCTGGTCACAGTTGGCCTTGGTTGATTTCATCGGCAAGCAATTGCTGCATCGTTTTAGCCATCGTCTGCCTGACCAGGCTACTGCCAGTATAGCGCCAGTCAGGGTGCGTCTTGAAGAGGAGCCTGTTTCTGCAGACGCGGCAAAATAAAACGCCAGACCACGATCAGCTCAAACACTTCCACCACGATCAGGGCCAGGATGGCACCTGGTGCCCCCATGCGCGGGATGCTGAAAGCGGTAATCAGCAGCACCATGCTGAGTGTCACACTGCCAAGGAAGAACATTTGCTTGTAAGCGCCACCACTGGACAACCAGGATGTGCCTACCCAGCGGGCCGCATTGATGGCGAAATACGCTCCCCACATCATGACCAGGGGGTCAAGCCCACTGTACTTGGCGCTGATGACATTGCTTTCCAGCCAGGGCAGGGAAAACAAGAGCAGGGAGACATAGGCCAACACTCCCAGTTCTATACCAGCGATGGAATACAGGGTCAGGCGTTTCAGGCCATGCCAGTTTTTTTTTGCCATCAGGCGGCTGGCTTCTGGCCTCGCGACCCTGGACCATGCCGCTACTGCCAGAGGGATGGGCATGAGCATCAGGCGTGAAGCATTCAAATCAGCAATCGCGACTACACCCAGCCAGGCACCAGACAGATACACATAGCTGTAGTTCGACAACCAGCCGACGATAGTGCCAGATACGGCCCAGCGCCCATGACCGGCTATGGTTTCCTGATGAGCGTTGATGGCCTGGTGGATTTCTTCTTCCGCATGGGCTTCGACATCGATAGAGGTATGTGCCAGAAAGTGTTGACGACTGGCCAGAGTGCACAGGAAAGAAGACAAGGCCAGCAAAACAAACACTGTCACCAGGTCAAAAAGCTGGTTGAAATACAGGGTAACCAGGCCGATGGACACCAGACCCACATATAAAACGTCTTGCCGCAATACCGAGATAATGTCGGACTGGATAAAACCCACGGTACGGCCATATTCGCGTATACCATTGCCGAACAGATAGGTGGCAAATACTGCCCCCAGCAACCAGCTCTTGTCGCTGTAATGCGTCGCCGCAGGCACAAATTCGACAATGACGAAAGCCAGTGAGCCTATTGCCAGGGTCCAGGCGATCTGTTTGTACCAGTAGTGACGCAATAGCGATTTGCGGGTATCACCTTGAACAGAAGAAGCGACCGTGGTCAGCGGACCAGCTATCCAGGAATCGACGATCAGGCCAACCAGCAAGCCACCAGCGTACAATTGCCCATACAAGCCATAGTCATCCTTGGACACCAGGTTCATGAGCAAAATGCCAATGACAAAATTCAAGGCGCTTAGCATGCCCTGATCTATGACCGATACTATAGAAGACGAAAGAAATTTTTTATAAAAACTCATGAGCGTGCACGAGATGGTCCTAGCTTACTATGCGGGATTGCAAAGCAAGGACAAATCTGATTCGAGCATATTTTGCTATAGAAACATAACATCAAGATGAGTTGATACAAAAAGTATTTCATTCTTTTACAATGGCCTTACCTTCAGCCTTACCTTCATTTTCAAAAATTTATGAATAATTTGACTACGAACGACCGTGCCCTGGTGCTTTTCAGTGGCGGTCAGGATTCTGCCACCTGCCTGGCCTGGGCATTGTCACGCTATGCCCATGTGGAGACTATAGGCTTCGATTATGGTCAGCGCCATGCCATAGAACTCAGCGTCAGACCTGTGCTGATAGAAAAAATGCGCGAGTTCTCACCTGAATGGCAAAGCCGCCTGGGTGAAGATCACATGATAGACCTGTCCCTGATTTCCCAGCTCTCGCATACGGCAATGACAGAAGATATTGCCATAGAAATGCAAGAGAATGGCTTGCCGAATACCTTTGTGCCTGGCCGTAACCTGATGTTCATGATGACGGCAGCCACGCTGGCTTATCGCCGGGGCTTGAATGTGCTGGTCGGCGGCATGTGTGAAACTGACTTTTCTGGTTATCCCGATTGTCGTGACGACACCATGAAGGCCCTGCAAGTGGCGCTGAACCTGGGCATGAATACCCGCCTGAAGCTGGAAACGCCGCTGATGTGGATCAACAAGGCACAAACCTGGCAACTGGCAGAACAATTGGGCGGCTCTGCCCTGGTTGATCTGGTGCGAGAAGATACGCACACCTGTTATCTTGGTCAGCGTGGTGCCATGCACCCCTGGGGGCACGGTTGTGGCACTTGCCCAGCGTGTACTTTGCGCGCCAGAGGTTATGAACAATATCGTGCAGGCAATGTTAATTTGTAAGCCTTACGTTAGCTTATGCGCCTAGAATAGCAACACGAACCATGATAGAACCCTCTCAATGCTGATCGCCGTTATCACAGATTTACATGCCAATCGCGAAGCCCTTGAGGCTTGCCTGGCGCATGCTGAGGAGCGCAAGGTGACGCGCTACGCATTTCTGGGTGATCTTGTCGGTTATGGGGCAGATCCTGGCTGGGTGCTTGATAAAGTGATGGAATATGTCAGGCAGGGAGCCTGGGCCCTGATAGGTAACCACGATGCCGGCTTGCTACAGAATGAGCGCCAGGGGATGAATCCGACCGCCCGAAATGTGGTGGACTGGACACGTGCGCAATTAAATGCCGGACAACTCGATTTCATTGCCAAATTGCCTTATCGCATAGAATGGCAAGACATACTGTTCGTCCATGCCAATGCCTGGGCACCAGAGAACTGGGAATATATAGACGGCGTCATGGAGGCGACGCGCAGCATGCATGCGACCAAGGCCAGTATTACATTTTGCGGTCATGTGCATATGCCCACCCTGTTTCATATCAGCCTGACTGGCAAAACCGGTGAGTTTGTGCCCACGCCCGAAGAAGGCATACCGTTGAGCAAGCAAAGACGCTGGCTGGTCATACCAGGCTCAGCAGGGCAGCCGCGTGATGGCAATCCGGCTGCCTGCTATGCAACCTTTGATACCGAGAGCCAGGTACTGACCTATTACCGGGTGCCCTATGATGCTGAAACGGCCTGTCAGAAAATCATCTCTGCCGGTTTGCCTGCTGTCCTCGGCCACAGACTGCTGCACGGCAATTAGCCAGGGACAAACATGAGCGGCCCTGCAAATCACAAGCTGCAAAGTGGCATGGAATTCGATGGCTATCGCCTGGAAGAAAAACTCCATACCGGTGGCATGGCTGCCTTGTGGCGTGTCACTGACTTGCAGGACCGGCACCCACCAGGACAAGAGAGCGGCGCTCAGTTTGCGCTGATCATGAAAGTGCCACTGTTGTATTCCACAGATGACCCTACTGCCATCGTCGCTTTCGAAGTAGAGCAAATGATCATGCCCAAGCTCAAGGGCAGGCATGTGCCACATTATTTTGGTGCGGGTGATTTTGATGCCCAGCCGTATATTGTCATGGAGCAAATTGCTGGTGCTTCCTTGCGCAGCCGCTTTGAAGAGGCGCCTCTGCCAATTGCAGAGGTGGTGGATATCGGCATAAAAGTCGCCAATGCCTTGCAGGATTTGCACAGGCAACATGTCATTCATCTCGACATCAAGCCCAGTAACATCATGTTCCGTCCCGATGGTAGTGCGGTGCTGATAGATTTTGGTTTGTCGCGCCATGATCGCTTGCCGGATTTGCTGGATGAAGAATTCCGCCTTCCCATGGGCACTGGCCCTTATATTGCACCCGAACAGGTGCTGGGTGTGCGTAATGAACCACGCAGCGACCTGTTTTCTCTTGGGGTGCTGCTGTATCACCTGGCTACCGGACAGCGGCCTTTTGGTCATCCAACTTCAGTTGCAGGCTTGAAAAAACGCCTGTATCGTGACCCCATCCCACCGCGCAGCCATCGCAGTGACTTGCCGCCCTGGTTGCAGGAAATCATCTTGCGTTGCCTGGAGGTGGAACCTAAAGCGCGTTTTGATACTGCGGCGCAACTTGCCTTTTTATTGCAGCATCCCGATCAATTGCAATTGACGGCAAGAGCTGAAAAACAGGCGCAGGATGGCTATATGGCTGTACTAAAGCGGCGTTTCCAGGCCGCTGGTGCAGAGCCTGCCTTGTCCCAGAGCGCATCAGACCAATTATCCAGGGCCCCCATCATTGTAGTTGCACTGGATTTGACGGGTGGCTCAGAGGTGCTGGCAGAAAGCCTGCGCAATATCACCAGACGGATGTTGCAAACAGAGCCAGGCGCGCGCCTGGCTTGCCTGACCATACGCAAGGTCAGTCGTCTGGGTATGGATGACAGCCTGATACAGCAAGGTGAAAACATCCACGTCAAGCAACTGGTTGATCTAAAGCACTGGGCCAGGCCTTTGAGCCTGAACCCTGACAAGATCACCTTCCATGTGCTGGAAGCACCTGACCCGGCCGCCGCCATTATTGATTACGCCCACAACAACCGGGTGGATCACATCATCATTGGTTCACGCGGCAGTTCTGCCTTGCGGCGCTATCTGGGCAGTGTGTCGGCACAAGTCGTGGCCGAGGCTGAATGTACAGTGACCGTCGTCAAGGCGCACGACAAATAAGCCGTTCTACTTTTTCACACTTTCCAAAACCTGATCAACATAGTCGCCGTCAGCATCGCTGAACTTCAGGCGTACCGGATACCATTCCAGGCCCGGCGCCAGCCATAAATCCAGTTGCTGGTCTTTGGAATCGGCTGGCGGTGCCTTGCTGACATGGATGGCGAGCATCTCGCCCATAGGGGTCTTGATGTTTTCCTGCCCCAGCACTTTAAAAGTCCAGGGATCGGCATCGCGCCGTCCAGCAACCAGCATCTTCCATTCCGTGCCTGTCTTGAAAGCTTCACCTGCAGCACGGGCGATGGCAATCAGTTGCCAGGTCGCGCTGGTTCTGTCCTGTTCGCCGCCTTTCAGGACATAGGTTTCCGTCGACGCACTAAATCGCAAGGTTTTGCTGTCGCGCTCAAAACTGGTGGTAGTAGCGGGTTTGCGAAAGCGCTTCTCGACAAATTTGTCGGGAGCCAGGCCATACTCGTCGATATTCCCGTGGCTGCTGGCATCGAGGATTTTACCAACCAGCATGGCATGGGTTTCTGTAATAATATTGTATTTTTGATCAGTAATTTGCCATTTGACAGTAGCCGAGCCACTCAGAGGCAAACCACTCTGCTTGGCTTTGATGCTGTATTGCAGTTCAGCGCCCGGCGGCAACTTGAAAGCCTGCCTGGCCGTTGCTTCATTGGTTTGCGCAAATATTGTCTTACAGGGCGCTGAGAGAGCCAGAATTACTAAACAAACGGAGATAGATTTAAGCATGTTTAATTTCCAGGAACACTGAAAACACTGGTGACAGTTTGTGTCGTGACTGCGCCGTTACTTTCAGTATTCTGTATTTGTACGGGATACCAATATTGATCTGGTGCCAACCAGACCTCTAGTTTCGAATTGTAGGAACCTGGACGAGGCGGACGCACGAAATGCCAAGCCATGATCTTGCCTATTTTTGTGTCAATTTCCTCTAAACCTACTACTACAAACGAGAACATGGCCAGATCACGCTCTTCTGCAACTTGCAGGCGTATTTCCCGTCCAGCTTGAACCTTGCCAGGTTCTGCGCGCGCAATGCCCGCCAACTGCATGATGATACTGGCCTTGTCTTGTGTCCCCTCTTGCATTCCCGCCGTTTTATTGGAAGAAGAAAAGCTGACAAGCTTGTTTTCATGATCAAAATGGGTCGCTGTCTCGCTTCGGCTACGTCGTTTTTCTGTACTGATGGAGGGTGCAAGGCCGGATGCAGTGATGCCGCCTTCACTATTGATTTGATACAAATTGACGGAAGTCAGCAACAAGTCCAGAGACGCCTCTATGCTGAGCTTGTAATTTCTATTGTCATAGCTCCAGTTGATTGCGCTGTCACCATAGACAGGGTGACGATTTGGCTCTGTCCTGACAATACGCATCTTGATCGTCCCTGCTGGCGGCAAGTGTACAGGATAAGTTTGCGGACCATCACTGCTCACACTGTCATTGCTGGTAGGGCTGCTGGTGTCTTCTGCTTTCAGCTCAGTTTCGGCTTTCTCCGATGGCACCGGAGTTTGTTGCACAGGCTCGCTTGGTGGCACCACCTTTGGTACTGCCTCAGGTTCTATCTGCTTGGTGGGCGCAGCTGCGACAGTTTTCTTTACTGTGGAGGAAGGCGGCGCAGCCAGTGGGCCAGGTTTGGCGCTGACGCCCGCCAGTCTTGTTTCAGACTCGTCAGGAGCATCGCGGAATTGCACGGCGATAGAGTTTTCCTGCATTCTGGCCTTGGCAGGCGCGCTATCCGGCTTAAATCCATGCAAGGCGAACAAATGCAACAATACCGCTGCTACCAGGAACAGCAAATTCTGACGCTTTAGTAAATTGTTATCAAGTGTAGGGATTGTGGTCTTCATCCTGCTAGTGTAAACGCAGTTGCCCCATTTTGGATGACCTGGCTATTTTGCCTGAGAGTAAAATGGCATTTTTTGACAATTTGCTGTTCGCCGGCAATCACAGGATAAATCTGATGTTAACAACAATAAAAAAATATCTGGGGCCAGGCATCACGTGCTTATTGGCAATATCGTTACTCAATACTGCAATTGCCGCCCCTGCTGTCACCAATCCTGTCAAACCGGGCAACGCAATACGCATAGCCATGATAGATGGCTTGAGTGGTGCTTTCAGCAATGCTGGCGAGGCAGTGCAAAGAAATTTGCAAATCGCCATAGAGCGTGTCAACGCCCGCGGTGGAGTGCGCCTGCCGGATGGCCTGCATCCTCTGCAACTGAGCAGTTTTGATAATAAACAGGGAGTAGAAGAGTCGCTGACTGCGCTCAGACATGTGACCGACCAGCAGATACCCTTTGTGGTGCAAGGCAACAGCTCAGCCGTGGCGCTGGCACTGGTGGATGCCATCAACAAGCATAACCAGCGGGTACCCGACCATCGTGTTCTCTTTCTCAATTATTCCGCAGTGGATACCACGCTGACCAATGAAAAATGCAGTTACTGGCATTTCCGTTTCGATGCCCACGCCGACATGCGCATGCATGCACTGACCGAAGTCATCAAGACAGATAGTCGCGCGAGCAAGATTTATTTGATAGGCCAGGATTATAGTTTTGGCCGCCAGGTGAATAAATCTGCCCGCGCAATGCTGGCAGAAAAACGGCCCGATATCCGCATCGTTGGTGAGGACTTGCATCCCATAGGCAAGATCAAGGACTTCTCGCCCTATGCCGCCAAGATCAAGGCCAGCGGAGCTGATGCCGTCATCACGGGCAACTGGGGCAATGACTTGAGCTTGTTGGTCAAAGCCGCCAGGGACGCTGGTATGGCGACCAAGTTTTATACCTTCTATGGCAATGGCCTGGGCGCACCTGCCGCCCTGGGTGATGCTGGCTTGGGCAGGGTGCGTGCCGTGGCCGAGTGGCATCCCAATGCGGGTGGCGCCGATAGCGACGCCTTTTACCAGGAATTCCGCCAGCGTTATCCTGACCCCAGGGATGATTATGTGCATTTACGCATGCAAGCCATGGTGGAAATGCTGGTTGCCGCGATAGAAAAAGCCAAAAGCACAGAAGCCGCCGCTGTTGCCCGCGCACTGGAAGGCGCACACTACAAGAATGCTTTTCATGATGCCGTCATACGTGCGGAAGATCACCAATTGATACAGCCATTGTATGTCTCGGTCATGCAAAAGAAGGGGGAGAACGGGGTGCGCTTTGATAACGAAGGCAGTGGTTATGGCTTTAAAACCGAACGTTATTTTGATGCGCGATTGACTGCTTTGCCCAGCTCATGCAAGATGCTTAAATTGAAATAACAGTCTTACGCAAAACCGCCCCAGCTACGTTGCAGCGCCCAGCCGTACTAAAGTACTGTCTTCGTCGCTACGGTGTAGTTGGGGTTTCAGACAAGATCTTGTCTGCAGACGTAACGAACCACCCTTGCAAGGGTGTTTTCCTGAGGCGACAGCCTTGCTGGGACAATTTTGCGTTATCCCTAGTATCTGTAACCCTGAAAATATAAAGGAAGCATCGTATGAGTAATCCGTTTTCTGGTTCTGAAATCCCCGGCATGAATGCCATGGGCGATACCCTGTCTTTCGTTAAAAAACTCTGGGGCAATATGCAAGTGCCGGGCATGGTCGCGCCACCAATGTCGGTGGACGAGCTGGACAAGAAAATTCAGGATTTGAAGACGGTGGAATCCTGGCTCACCGTTAACATGAACATGCTGCGCGGGACCATACAGGCACTGGAAGTGCAGCGCGCGACGCTGGCAGCCTTGCAATCTCTCGGTGAAAGTTTCGCCCAGCATGCGCAGCAGGCGGGTGCGATGGCGGAGCAGGCCGTATCAGCTACCACTGCGGCTACTGCAGCAGCAAATGCGCCAGCAAGCAATCCCGGTAGCAATGCGGACTGGCCCATGCATCCAAATGCAGCCAAGGCAAAGGCCGCAGAGCCCGATCCCGATGAAGAGCTTGACGAAGATAGTGCAGACATGCCGCCTGAAGCCAGTGCAAATCCTGCTAAGGCAGAAGTGCCGGTAGAAGAAACGGCTCAATCTGCCAGTGCTGAAAAAGCTGCAGATGTAACAGACACCAGTACACCTTTCGTCAATCCGGCGGCCTGGTGGGGGCTGCTGCAAGAGCAATTCAAGCAGGCAGTCAGCAAGGCCATGGAAGGGGAGCAGACCGAGACTGCAAAAGATACAACGCCAGAAAAAAAGGCCCCGGCAAAGAAAGCAGCTAACAAAGCTGCAACTAAGCCTGCCATTGAGCCCGAAACCAAGCCCACAACCACATCCACAGCAAAGTCGTCAGCGACGAAAACTGCCAAGCCATCAAGCAAAGCTACATCTGCAACTGGCAGCAAGCCAGCCAAAGCGAGTAGCGGGGCGGCAGTCAAGCCTGCTGTGAAAGCTGTCAGCAAGGCTGCAAAAACAAGCAAGTAAAAATAAAATGTCGATGCTGAATGATCAGCATCGACTATCATGAAGCCCTGAATTTCAATAGAACGGGGAAGTGCAGTTGACCTTGTTGACTTGCTTGATTTCCACGACTTTCAAATTGTTATCCATCATCCAGGCAGCCATGCGCTTGATGGTTGGCTGGCCCGTCCTATTGATGACGATCACTTTATCGGATTTGCCATAGACGCAATCGCTTTTAAATTCCAAGCCTTCCTTGGGGCCGACAGCAGGTAGCGGGACTTCTATCAGTTGTAAGGGAAATTTTGCCAACTCTGCTGCTGACATTTCCCCATACCGTATGTTTGTATCGATAACGAATGCAGCTTTGGAAAACTGCTCAATTGGGTTTGGCGTGCTTGATTTTGTTTCTATGGGTTTGGCGACAAAGGCCACATGTTTATTGCCAATATTATCTCCACTTATCCCTTGCCATTTTTCATTGATTTCCTTGCGCGACGGCAAACCATTTGCTGCCGGGGCAGATGTGGTCTGGGCAACGGGTAGCGGTGAAGCAGTTGCTGCCGCTTTTGGTGTTGCTGCTGCAGGTGCAGTCTTGACAGGTACTGCTGCAACTTCTTCACCCTGGTATTTGTATTTGCCGTCGAATGGCACGTCACCCCATGCGCTGGCGCAGTTTTCTACATGCAACTGCATGCCGCCGGCTGCACGTTTTAAAGTCATATTGCATCGACCTTGGCTAAAATCCCAGCCGCCAGGCGCATCTGATAACTTCCCTTCCCCTGCACCACTACGCAAATTGCCGGGCTTGCCCTTTTCTGCCACTTCCAGTGTGAATTTGCCATCTGGTTTTACTGTTAACTGACGTTCAAAACTGTTGTCGCTGGCATCATAGACACCAGCCTTGGGAAAAGGATTGTAGTCAGCGGCCAGAACAGGTGCGGTCATGGATGCGAGGCTTGCAGCAAGAAGACTGATCTTTTTGAAGGAGGGAGAGTTTTTCATGTGGTTACAGTGTGAAGTTAGAAAAAAGTCAGAATGGCAGTTCCTGAACCAGCCTGTCAGATCAGGATGCATGATGCATTAATGTAAATAGATGGTGCATGAGCGACGTCGGTGTGTCAATCAAGTAATTGTGTGTTTTATATTAAAGCGCAACAATGTGTAAGCAGGTTTGCATAATAGGTAGTATTTTGCTATTAACTGCAATGCGAAAATATTCGTATATTTATGTTGTCATGACTGACCTACCAGGAGAACTACCAGTGGCTTTCATCTACGAGAGAATTCCTGAAGCAGATATTGTTGCTTTTGGCTTGCGCGAGATTGATAAGCAGTTTCCCATGGCTGTGGCGTCCAGATGGGTGATAGACCGCGAGCGCAATTTCTATTTGCGCTACTTGACCTACGACCGCGAACAGCCATCACACAAAAATTTCAGCTACTTTTGGAACGGTAATCTGTATAGCTTGCGCCTGCGCAGCGAAGGACAGGACATGCCGGACGATAAATGGAAAACCAACTGGAGCTGGCTGGGCATGCGTGAACCAGAAGCAGACGCCAGGGCAGAGTTTGAAGCGAACCGCACCGTTTTCATGACAGATATCAAAGATGCCTTGCGGGCTTACCGCGATGGTTCCTTGTCGCCAGCCTATTCAGCCCACATAGCAGAATTTGACTTTTAGACGGAGGACTTATGTCAGGTCTCAGTCATCTGCAAGCCATAGCGCTGCTGCAAGATCATCCAGATGATTACCGCACGCCGGGTTCATTGAAAGACCTCGCCAATCAGGTGTCCGTCTATTCTGACGGACAAGTCACCTTGCTCTATGGCGGTATGGTGCACAAGGACATTTCCAGTAATGACCTGGTTGAGCTCATGGTCGCCAATCAAGAAGATATACGCGCGATTAACAAGACACCGATAGCGGCTTTTCTGCAGTCAGAAGATTACCTTGAGGCTGTCGCCAGAGCGCATCATTGTAAGTCAGTCGATGAAGTACTGAGCAAGCGTGATCATCCGGCCAATCAATTCATGTTCGCCGCCACCGATGGCCGCTGGGCAGATGCTTCGGCCCGGTTTGCTGCCACCACCAAAGGCGAGGTCATGACGCTCAGCGGTTATGCCGGTGCAGACCGCACCCTGGGCCTGGTGGAGTTGCCTGCCATATTGAAAAACACTGAGGTCACGCATATCAATGGCAAGCCCAAGGATGTATTTCAGGCGATCTACGATGAGACAGGTTCGCTGGCTGAGGTGTTCAAGGCGGTTTCAGCTTCATCTTATGAGTTGATGCGCAACATGGAGGTCAAGGCTTCCACCCATATCAATGCAGACGGTAGCGAGAAAAAGATCGCAGAAAAAGTTGGTTCAAAAAGCCTGTTTGAAACTTCGTCGTATAAAGGCAGCAGCCTCGCTAAAGGAGAAGCAAATTTATCGATTGCCTCCATACCTGAAGCAAAATTCAAAGCCAATATTGACGAGGGAAAATTACACCTGGAAAATATCGAACAAAAGAATCTGGCAGACAGGGAACGAGGGATGGATACGACAGGTTTGCTGCTGGTAAACGATACTCCTTCATCCAGACTGCTTGCGCTTTCCTCTGGCCCTGCGCTGAAGCTGGAATCAGCTTCGCACAAGATATAGATTGTGTGGGATACAAAGCCGAGAGGCGGATTTTTACAGCACTAGCTGTCAGCTAGCTATTTTTGCTTCAGTAAAATTAGCGGCAACAAAATCCCAATTCACTAAACTCCAGTAAGCTTCCATATAAGCAGGTCGCTGGTTGCGGTAGTCAATGTAATAAGCATGTTCCCACACATCGCAGGTCAGCAAAGGCTTGTCGACACCGATCAAAGGCGTGGCAGCGTTTGAAGTATTGACAATTGCCAGCGTATCGTCAAAACGCTTCAGTAACCAAGTCCAGCCAGACCCAAAATTACTGATGCAGGACTGAGTAAATTCTTGCCTGAATGTGTCAAACGAACCCCATTGAGCCGTAATCGCGTCACCCAATGCGCCAGTGGCAACGCCGCCGCCGTTGGGAGTCAGGCTTTGCCAATAAAAATTGTGGTTCCACACCTGCGCCGCATTATTGAATATGCTACCGGTGGATTTCTTGATGATATTTTCCAGGAATTCCTCGGCAAATTCTGTGTCCTTGATCAGGGCATTCAAATTCGTCACATAGGCCTGATGATGTTTGCCATAATGAAATTCCAGGGTTTCCCTGGAGATATGTGGTTGCAATGCATCCATTGCATAAGGTAGTTCGGGTAGGGTATGCAGCATGTCAGTCCTTCCGGTGAGCAAGGTTACGGAGTGGTGTCCACACGCAGTGTCGCTTGCAATGTTATTTCAGGGACACTTGCAAGTGCTTTTGACAGTGGGCAGTCACGTTTTGCTGCCGCCGCAATTTCCTGGAATTGCGCATCGCTTATGCCAGCGACAGTCGCTTCCATCGCCAGCGCAATACGGTCAATCACGAAACCCTCACCCTGCTTTGATAAGCTGACGCTGGCCTTGGTATCAACATCGGTGGTTTTCAATCCTGCTTTTTCGCAGGCAAATGAAAATGCCATGGTGAAACAGGCAGCATGGGCGGCACCCAATAATTCTTCTGGGTTGCTACCGCGCCTGTCGTCTTCAAAGCGGCTGGCAAAGCCATAGGGATAATCCTTCAGCGCGCCGGTTTCAGTGCTGACATTACCTACAGCTGTTTTGCCTGAGCCTTCCCAATGGACGCTGGCAGTTTTTTCGGTCATGGTAGATCCTTTTCTGTGAGTGCAGCAAAGTAGGCCAGGTTCATCATTGCGCCAGTATGCGCATCAGTTTCCCTGATCAGAATTTGTCATTTAGCTGTAGCCTATGCCTTTGCTTTAAAGGCATCTGTTCGCTAACACACGCAAGGATACTTATACGATTTGCGACTTTATTGACCTGTTATATGTGAGTCAGCGCACAGATCATCTTCTGTCATTCCCTTAGTCTGCAAGCGTATATGCAGCATGCGTTTTCCTACTGGAATTAGATGATCATGATAAAAATACACACAGGTCAGGCAGGGGCTCAACTCAGTCGCGAGGAATTTGGCCAACGTTATCGCGCCAGTTTTATTGATCCGGCTTTTCGTGCAGAAGAATCCGCGATAGTCAGGCTGGAAGAAATTGCCTGGCATGCTTATGACGAAGGACGCAAGGCACCGTTCACGCAAAAAGCAGGTGCTGGCTATGCAGACCCGGATTACGATCTGTCTGTGGAGTGGCAAGCAACCAAAGACCGTCTGGATGCAGCGCAAACACATTGGGGGGGCGCAGCCACACCATCTCGTGTCTTGTTGATCTGCGGTTCAGCGCGCAATGACGGTACCTGTCCCGGTGAGATGTCCAAGAGTTTTCGCCTGCTGCAAATCGCCAAAAAGCAATTGGAACAAGCAAATATTCAGCCCGATGTACTCGACCTGAGTTTACTGACTTCAGAGTATGGCAAGAATATTTTCCCTTGCAAAGGCTGCGCCTCAACAGCCATGCCCTTGTGCCACTGGCCTTGCAGTTGTTACCCAAACCATGCGCTAAATCAGACCAATGACTGGATGGCAGAAATCTATGAACGCTGGGTCGCTGCGCATGCTGTCATCATCGTCACCCCAGTCTATTGGTACCAAAGTCCCAGTCCCCTGAAGCTGATGATAGACCGCCTGGTCTGTGCTGATGGTGGTAATCCCGATCCTACCTCCACCTCCGGCAAAAAAGCCGCCAAGGCCAAGGAGCTGGAAATGGCAGGCTGGAATTATCCCCAGCATCTGGCTGGCCGAGCCTATGGCCTGATTGTACATGGCGACGTGGCTGGTGTAGATGACTCACGTCGCGCACTGTCTGACTGGCTGGACTGGATGGGCTTTATCGATGCAGGGACGCAGGCACGACTGGGGCGGTATATAGGCTACTACGAACCCTATGCCAATAGTCATGAAGCGCTGGATGCAGATATGGCCATGCAGCAGGAGTCACGTAATGTGGCTACTGCGGTAGCCAAGGCAGTGATTGAATTACGTGCGGGTCGATTGCAGGCTGTGCAGGCTGACGTAAAAAGACCGCGACCAAAATAAATTCTTTGAACTATGAACAGCCTTTGTCGATGTGAAAGAAAAAAATGAATCCTTATCTTCACCATGTATCCGGCTTTTTCGCTGAACGCGGCGAGGCCGAAGCTACTCTGAGCAGCCTGCTTTTGAGAGGCATACCGTCCGGACGCATGCAGATTTTTGACAATACCCTTGCAGCACCTCCAACTGCTGCATTGCCACCCCAGCCCGGCCCTGTGGCGGGTAGCGACAAGGCCTTGAAAGATATTCTGGTCAGTGGTGCTATCGGGACCGCTGTGGGTACAGGACTGGGTGCCCTGGCAGAAGTGGCTCTGGTCGCCGCCAATGTCAGTCTATTTATCGCCAGTCCCCCGGTTGCACCATTGGTCATGATGGGATGGGGCGCCAGTATCGGTGGCTTACTGGGGGTCACCCAAGGCGCGTTCAAGAAAAATACCGCTGGCACGAGCGAAACAGATAGGGCTGGTGCTGACAAGCAAGGATGGTTATCCAGCCTGATCGACGACGCGATTACCAGCGGGCAGTTTGTGCTGGTAGTGCAAACAAACACTGAGCAAGAGACAGCCATAGCACAGGAAGTGATTGAAGCATCAGTTGGTGTTTACAAAGATGACAGCATCGCCTGATTTAAGCCTGCAAACAAGCCGGCGTTTCAATGCAGATACTAGCTTTTCCATTGCACATCGGGCAAAGCCGGAATCCAAACTTAGTTTCATCCTAATCTGTTAGCCACATGACTGTGAACATGCTATTGAATCTGTTGAATAGATTTAACGACTGTAGTTGGGGGACGTAAAGGATACATTGCAATCCACAATTTCGCCGTTAGATATCGGTACTGGTGCTATTGTCTGTTCTTTCGATTGCTTGACATATTGACCGCCCGACTTGGCGACAAACTCGCACATCTGATTTTCAGTTAAAACTCGCTTATCAATGTTTGGAAATGGTGTAATTGCAAAAATAATACCATTTTTGATTGCGCGAATTTCACGCAGACTGGCCATTATAGGATCCGGGGCAGTCGGGTATGAAAAAATCGCCAACCAGATGGTAGCGATAGCATTACTCCACGCCCAATGTCGTAGCTAGGACCATTCTCTTCTCTACAGCCCCGTTCAGGATTGCAGTTGTATAAAGGTTCAGTTGCCGTTGCGGTTTTAGCGAATAATAAGAAGAGAAAGATGATGAATAGTTTCATATGGCTAACGTCGAAATGAGCGGATAGCCTCCCACAAATTAATAAAGAACACAGCCGCATCGCGGCCAGTCCGATCGATTGTCATATTGAGGAGCATCATCTGCGACAAGCGACTTGACCTCCTGATAGATGGACACGATTTCGGCTGGCGAAACTTCGCTCCACCATTTTAATTCCCGATCAATTGTCGCGCCAGGTTCGATTTTTGTATGAAGCCCTCCGCGATCGCGGAAAGCAGCCAATTTGGCCTTAGTGACATTCAATTGTGCTATGCGGACGGATTCTGCAGCGCTATGGAGTTTTACTTGTCTGTCACTCGCGATTATGGCATTACGTAGCGCTGTCTCCCGGCGCGCCAAAATACAGAGCATCATCGCGGCCAGTCCTATCGACCATCCTGTTAGCCTCAATAACGCTCAATCGAAAAAGCGCTGTCAAACTGGCTTTGCCGGTGGTAGATAAATCTCAGCAGGAATACCTATGAGAGCAGGCCCGGATAAGTATCCTCCATCTAAGGACCCTGATTCGTTGAGAACACGACCTACAACACCAAGCAGAGCACTGCGAAGTGCGATGTTGCTGAAGATATTGCGTGGCCCTGCATGATACATTTCAGTTGCTACTTTAGTCGCAATTTGAATGATAGGCTCAAGCTTAAACTCCAATTGAAACCAATTGCCATGTTTATCCTGCGCACTAAAAGTATTCGGCAAGCCTATATCTCCCATGTGGGAAATTAGAACTATGCCAAATACTTCTGGAAGCCAATCTATCAGGCGTCTTGCCAACATTTGGTCTTGAGCAAGCGCAGCAATTTCAACATTTATTTCATCATCAGAAATACCATCACGCCCAAGCACGGCGATGGCATTTTGCAGGAGTTCTTCAGAAAGTAATGGCAGCATAGAAGTGAGAGCTTAACGTTGAACTGAACGGCTTGCCGCCCAGAGAAATAAAATGAACTGTACCCTTTTTGGTCAGCCCAACTCGAGTGCCATGTTAGCGCATTTTATTTGACGACGAGCTCAAATTCGTTGGGGGACAGGCCAAGAAGATGGCTCATACGTTGCCCCTTTTTTTTGCTCCATAGAAGATAGTGGTCACTCATGCTGAGTGCGACCTACAAGCAGAAATAGCGCTCAATTAGAATGCTACTTTGGCTTAATCTTCAGTCTGTGGCCGATTTTTTGCTCAGCACTTGCAAAGCCTCTTTGGTCCACTGCACACGGCTTTCCTCAAAAGTGATGCCCGCTTTCAGTATCAGGTAGCGCAGTTGCTGCTCATGCGACAGCAGTACCCCACTGAAGTCGCGTTGTTCAATTTCCCTATAGGTTTGCAGCTCTTGTTCATGCATTTGCAGGCGACGCTCAAATTCTTCCGCCAGGCCTAGCGGGCCTATGGCGGCATCAGCGCGTAGTTTGACCATCATGTCATCGCGCAATCGCATCGGTGCGCTGCTTTCAGTGGCCCAGCGCCGCAATTCATCCCGGCCTGCGGGCAGGATGTCTATCAATTTTTTACC
>Ga0187844_10000786_pt1 | contig 24622 bp, 28 predicted proteins | sample SpaLakP09_SKY_50_FD_134517 | JGI IMG/M metagenome (GOLD analysis project Ga0187844, IMG submission 134517) | Oligotrophic lake water microbial communities from Sparkling Lake, Wisconsin, USA - SP09_SKY_50 | ecosystem: Environmental > Aquatic > Freshwater > Lake | place: USA: Sparkling Lake... | reverse complement strand
GCCACCGAGCTGGGGGCGCGACGGGTCGGGCTGGTCGTCACCCACCGGACCCAGGTCCAGCATGTGCGCATGGACCGGCTGGACGCCATCGCCATCGAGGCCGCCGAACAAACCGGGCGGCTGGACGTGCCGATGATCGACGAGCCGGTGAAACTGGCCGACCTGCTGGACGGCTGGGAGGCCGGGCGGCGGCTGATGTTCTGCGACGAGACGGGCGGCGCGCCGGCGGGGCCGGCGCTGGCGGAGGCCGGCGGGGGTCCCTGGACCGTGCTGATCGGCCCCGAAGGCGGATTTTCGCCGGAAGAACGGGAGCGTCTGAGGGGCCTGCCCTTCACCACCGCCGTGTCGCTGGGGCCGCGAATTCTGCGGGCCGACACCGCGGCGATCGCCGCCCTGACCCTCTGGCAGGCGACCGTCGGCGACTGGGCCCGCTAGCGGGTCGCCCGGCTTCAGGGCAGGATGGGCCATGTTCAACGAACTCGCCCTGTCGACGGTCATGGCCCTGCTCGCGGTCAGTCTTCACGGTTTCGGCCTGCTCAGTCTCGGCCGGGGCCTCGAGTTCTATGAAATCCGGGCCGGACGATCCTATGTCGATGGCCCGCTGTGGGGGCACGCCCTGCTGACCATCGCTGTGGTCCTGGGCCTGTTCGTCATCCATGGCGTCGAGATCTGGATGTACGCCGCCCTCTACAAACTGATCGGGGCCGTGCCCGATCTGCGCGAGGCCGTCTATTTCTCCAGCATCAGCTATGGCTCGATCGGTTACAGCGACGTGCTGATGGCGCGGGAGTGGCGTTTGCTCGGCGCGATCGAGGGCGTGGCCGGGGCGATTCTGCTGGGTTGGTCGGTCGCCTTCTTCGTGAGCGTGATGACGCCGTTCACCGCCCGCAAGAAACACGGCATGGTCCATCGCAACGACCCTTGAGGAACGCGTCGTTTCGCCCCATCTAGCCGCCACAACAGGGCTGAATGCATGACCGACGCCGCGCCGCTTTCCCGGGAAGACCTGATCGGTGCCATGTCGAAGGGCGCCAAGCCGAAGGCGCAGTGGCGCATCGGCGCCGAGCACGAGAAATTCGGCTTCGACCGCACCACCCTGCGGCGCCCGGCCTATGAGGGCGAAGGCGGCATCCTGGCCATGCTGACCGGCCTGCAGCGCTTCGGCTGGAGCCCCGTCGAGGAGGCCGGCTACGTCATCGCCCTTGAGCGGAAGAACGACGAGGGAATGACCGCCTCGATCTCGCTGGAGCCGGGCGGGCAATTCGAACTGTCGGGCGCGCCGCTGAAGGACGTGCACGACATCTGCAACGAGACCGGCCAGCACCTGATGGAGGTCAAACAGGTCGCCGACCAGATCAACCTCGGCTTCATCGGCGCGGGATTCGACCCGATGTGGCGGCGCGAGGATGTGCCGGTCATGCCCAAGGGCCGCTACAAGATCATGCGCGCCTATATGCCGAAGAAGGGGTCGCTGGGCCTCGACATGATGCTGCGCACCTGCACCATCCAGTCGAACCTGGACTTTGCGGACGAGGCCGACATGGTCGCGAAATTCCGCACGTCGCTGGCGCTGCAGCCGATCGCTACCGCCCTCTTCGCCTGTTCGCCCTTCATCGAGGGCAAGCCCAGCGGCTTCCTGTCATCCCGCGCCAACGTCTGGACCGACACCGATCCGGACCGGACGGGGATGCTCGACTTCGTCTTCCGGGACGGCTTCGGCTACGAGCGCTACGCCGACTATGCGCTGGATGTGCCGATGTATTTCGCCAAGCGTGGCGAGACCTATGTCGACCTGTCCGGCCAGTCGTTCCGCAGCTTCATGACCGGCGGCCTGTCCGCCCTGCCCGGCGAGCGGGCAACGCTGAAGGACTGGAACGACCACCTGACCACCCTCTTCCCCGAGGTGCGGCTGAAGTCGTATCTGGAGATGCGCGGCGCCGACGGCGGGCCGTGGAGCCGGATCTGCGCGCTGCAGGCCCTGTGGGCCGGGATCCTGTACGACGGAGCGGCCCTGGCCGCGGCCTGGGACCTGGTCAAGGACTGGGACATCGCCGATCATGAGCGTCTGCGCCGTGACGTGACCCGGCTGGGGCTGAAGGCCGAGGTCGCAGGGCGGTCGGTGCGCGATATCGCCGTCGATCTGGTGGCCATCGCCAAACAGGGACTGAAGAACCGCGCCCGCTTCAGCGGCGGCATGGTCGACGAGCGCGGCTATCTGTCGGAGCTGGAAGACATCGCCGACAGCGGCATCACTCCGGCCGACCGGCTGCTGGCGCTGTACAATGGCGAGTGGCAGGGCGACCTGACCCGGATGTATCGCGACTTCGCCTACTGAGGCATACACGTTAAAGTGAAATTATACCCCTCCAGATTGTGAAACGGTCTCCCATCCCTACTCGATCTGGAGGAGTAACGATGACTGTCCAGCCGCCCAGCGAACTTCCGGGCATCACTGTTACCGGCACTCGACTTGTCTTTACCGCGGGTCCCGGGGGCGGAAGTTCGGGCGACCCAGGCCACAATCCGGACGAGCAGAACGAGGTAGGCGAAGGCAACGAGGGAGCTTCCGGTCCGACTCAGGAGGAGGTCCATGCGGAGAATGAGCGGCAGAAAGAGTGTGCCGCCCAAAAATTCGCGAGTGAATTAAGCCAGAAGTCCGAACGAAACTCGAAGGAGTTCTTCTCATTTACGTGGGCAGAAAATGGTCAAACTCTCACCCATGAAGTCAGAGGCGGTGCTGGCGCGACGATCTCCGCCGCAGACAGAAATGCGGCTCGCAACGAGTTCGGCATAGCGTTCGCTGACGTATTGGGATTCAATCACAATCATCCGAACAATGTCTGGTGTGGAAGTAGCGGTCTTCAGGGACAACAGGAGTTGTACGAGAACCAGTTTCCGTCGAACAACGATTGGAACTGGGCAACGACGGCGGTTGACCAGTTTGGCGTCCCAGCTTCTTCGTTCACGCTATTTATTACGGATTGCGAGGGCGTGACCCGCGCCTTTCCCTATTCGGAAATGGACGCGTTCAAGGACGCTGTGAATAGAAAGCTGCCGCCGCCGCCGCCGATCAATCCAGACTGCCCAGAAACTTAGACTCGGGGATGACCGCCATGTTGGCAATACTTTTCGGCCTCGCGGTCCTTGGCTCAGCAGCCCCGCCGTCACTCCAGGATCCCGGCTCAGAATTGCTCCGTCGGGACATGCTTGACACGGAATTCTCTCAACCGGAAGCCGCCGGAGCCTATGTCGTCGCCGGCGCTTCTGCGGCCCTCGGGGGAGCCTCGCCATCCGCTTCAGTCTTGATAAGTCGGGACAATCGATCGCCTACTGTCATCAGTTTTCATCGCGTTCAGGTCAGGAGAGACAATGATCGCTTCGACTATGTTTGGATGGCGCGGATGCGGGCGGCAAATTTCCTGACGGTGACCACGCGCTATGCCGACAGCCGGGCTTGTCCTTCGATAGACCATGCGCTTGTCATGCTGGAACAGCTTGAGCGGCCAGTACTCGATCTCCCGGGCGTTCCGGCCGCTGTCGAAGCCCCACCTCCGGTCGATAGCATCTCGATGGACGACTACACCTTCAGCCTGAGCGCCCGAGGTACCTTTCCACTCAGCCGAGCCTTTGGAGAACTGACGATGTCAGGCGACAGTGCATCGCCGATCGGAGCTTGGGCACGGACAATTGAAGCCGCATTGATGCCATGCTGGACCGCCAACTCGCCAGCTTGAGGCCGACAACAAGAAGCAGCTGGAAGACATCGCCGACAGCGGCATCACTCCGGCCGACCGGCTGCTGGCGCTGTACAATGGCGAGTGGCAGGGCGACCTGACCCGGATGTACCGGGACTTCGCCTACTGAGGCCTTGATCACCTGCCTCAACAGGCACAAGCTTGACCGCAACAGGCGGGAGGCCGGTGATGAACGGTTTGGGCGTTGTCGCGATCGTGGTCGCGCTGGGGATTGCCGGATGCCGTGAGCCCTCAGCGGCTGCCGGGCCCGAGGCCCCCCAGGCGGCACCGCAGGCTCCCGCAGCCCTCGGCGTCGCCTTCGACCAGGCGGCCGGTCTGCAGATGCGACCCTGCGATGCACACATGGGTCCACGCTGCATGATCTTGTCCGACCCGGCCGCCGAGGAATTCCTGCGCGATCTGCTTACGGTGCAGGTTCATGCCGGTTCGCTTGAGGCCGTCGCGGCGGCGGAAGCCGGATTCGAGCGCAACGCCGCCGGGCGGTTGATGACCACCTACGGCCGGTTCGAGCCCGTGGCGGTGGAGGCGTTCGAGGTGAACGGCAAGCCCGGCCTGCGCGCCGTGGTCGCCTGCGGCATCAGCGATCCCGAAACCGGTTTCCACGCCGGCGCCGGCGAATGCCTTTGGGCGGTCGTCAGCGACGGTACGCAGTCCGTGGTGATCTCATCCAGCGGCTTCGGCAACGGTCTGGACGCCGCCGAGGCGGCCGTGCGCTCGATCCGGTTCACGACGGACTGACGCACCGCCCTGCGGTTCGAGGCGACGGCCGAAGTCCGCCGGACCCGCGTTCCAACGGCGACGCCGCCGCGCTAGAACCGCGCCATGCCGACCGAGAACGAGCGCAAATACGTCCTGTCCGATCCGGCGGCGGTGCTGGCCCTCTGGGATCGGTCGGAGTGGAGCGAGATCCGACAGGGCTACCTTCCGGGCGACGGCCGTATCCGCCGGCAGACGCAGGACGGGGCGGCGCACGACAGTTTCACCTACAAGATCAAGGCGGGCGGCCGGCTGATCGAGATCGAGACGGCGCTGGCCGAGCCGCGCGACTTCGATGACCTGTGGCCGCTGACGACGCGGCGCATCCACAAGCTCAGACGCAGCGTCAGCGACCGGCACGGCCTGCACTGGGACATCGACCTGCTGCTGGATGCGGACGGCGCCTGCTATTTCGCCATGGCCGAATGCGAAATGCCCGAGGCGATGGACGCGCCGCCGGAGGTGCTTCCCGCACTGGCGGCCTTCATCGCCTATGCCGTGCCGCGGGAGCGGCAGGGCGAGTTCCTCAATTCCCGACTGGCCGACCCCGGCTATGCTGCGGCGCTGCGCTGGTGATGCAGGCGGGCATTTGATCGGGGTTGTCCGGCCCGCCTAGACCCCTTCGGGCTTCACCAGGTCGCAGAAGCTGGCCGTCCCATGCTCGGCCCAGGCCGTGCGCATGAAGGCCCCCTGATACCAGCCGTAGGCGGCGGCGTCGTTCGACAGCGCCTGGTAGTTGCTCTCGAAATAGGCGTGGGGATCCGCGCCCTCCGGCACCGGGCTGGGCAGCTGACCCAGAAAGACGTTGAAGTTCTCGACCCGGTCAGCGATCGGCGCGCTGCCCGCTGTATCCTGGGCCCAGAAGGCGATGGCGATGCGATTGGCCAGGACCTCGTTGGTCCAGGAATCCTCGCGCTCCAGCCGACCGTCGAAGGACGCCACGAAATGCCCCAGCTCATGGGGGACCAGCAAGCTGTTGAAAATCTCGGCGAACTGACCTTCGGGCGTAAGGCCCAGAGTCCCGGCTGCCGCCCAGCCCCCCATCATGCCTTGCACTTCGGCAGGCATCTCGGCCCAGCGCGACTGATGAACCGACCGGTCGTCCGTATAGAAAGACACCAGACTTGGCATCGAATCGACCACCACTCCGGGAACATAGGGAGGCGTCACGCCACAGGCCCGCAGCGCGGTATCGAATCGCGCGATGATCGCCCGGGTTTGGGTTTCCAGAGGATCGGCGGCCTGGCCGGACGCGACGGCCGGCGTGCCGAGGGCCACACCGAATGCTGCGGTAATGGCGAACAGACGAAACAACATATCGACCCCCCGATTCAACGTCTTGTAGCCGCTCACCTACCGACGATATTTCCATTCGTCCACCGCCGCGATCTTGCCTCTTGCTACCCGACATGGTCACGGCGGACAGTCGGCGCGACGGAGCACAATGATGACCCACCCCATCCATGTCGGCATCGGCGGCTGGACCTATGAGCCGTGGCGCGGCGTCTTCTATCCGGACAAGCTGAGCCAGAAGAAGGAGCTGGAGTACGCCTCCAGCAAGCTGACCTCGATCGAGATCAACGGCACCTACTATTCGACCTTCAAGCCGGACAGCTGGATGAAGTGGCGGGACGAGACGCCGGACGGTTTCGTCTTCGCGGTGAAGGCCAGCCGCTACTGCACCAACCGCAAGATCCTGTCGGAGATGGGCGAGTCGATGGAGCGGTTCCTCGGCCAGGGGCTGAGCGCGCTGGGCGACAAGCTGGGGCCGATCAACTGGCAGTTCATGGGCACCAAGAAATTCGACCCGGTCGATTTCGAGGGCTTCCTGAAGTTGCTGCCGAAGGAGCAGGACGGGGTCCGGCTGCGGCATGCGCTGGAGGTGCGGAACCCGACGTTCGATACGCCGCAGTTCTATGATCTGGCGGCCAAATACGGGGCGGCCATCGTCTACGCCGTTGACGACGAGGCACCCGAGTGGCCGCGGATCGACCAGCCGACCGCCGACTTCCGATACGCCCGGCTGATGTCGAGCCGCGAGGACGAGCCGACCGGGATGACCTCCGCGGAGCTGGACGGCGTCGTGAAACAGACGCGCGACTGGGCGAAGACCGGCGATGTCTTCGCCTATTTCATTGCCGGGGCGAAGGTGCGCAATCCGGCGGCCGCGCAGGCGCTGATCGCCAAACTCGGCTGAGGCGGTTGCGCCGGCGTCCCGGTGCCCTCACTTGAAGCCAGCCATTCAGGAGCCCCCCCCGATGCCCATCGCCACCCGCGCCTTTGCCGCCACCTCCAGCACCGCCCCCCTGTCGCCCTATGATTTCAATCGGCGCGATCCGGGTCCGGACGATGTGGCCATCGAGATCAAATACGCGGGGGTCTGCCACTCCGACCTGCACATCGTGAAGAACGACCTGGGCAATACGACCTATCCGATCGTGCCCGGCCACGAGATCGCGGGCGTGGTGACGGCGGTGGGGTCGGGTGTCAGCCGCTTCAAGGTCGGCGACCGGGTCGGCGTCGGCTGCATGGTCGACAGCTGCCGCCAGTGCAAACCCTGCCGCGACGGCGAGGAGCAGTACTGCGTGCCCGGCATGGTCCAGACCTATGGCTCGCCGGATGCCCACGCGGCCGAAACCGGCCAGACGATCACCCAGGGCGGCTATTCCACCGCCATCGTGGTCGACCAGAACTATGTCGTGACCATCCCCGACAGCATTCCGCTGGACGCCGCCGCGCCGCTGCTGTGCGCCGGCATCACCACCTATTCGCCGCTGAAGCACTGGAAGGTCGGTCCGGGATCGAAGGTGGCGGTGATCGGCCTCGGCGGCCTGGGCCATATGGCGGTCAAACAGGCGGCGGCCATGGGGGCCGAGGTCACCGTCCTGTCGACCTCGGACCGCAAGAAGGCCGACGCCGAGCGGATGGGTGCCAAACATTTCCTGATCAACTCGGACAAGGCGGCGATGAAGGCGGCGGGCGAGAGCTTCGACCTGATCATCAACACCGTCTCGGCCACGCATGAGATCGCCAGCCATGTGAACCTGCTGGCCAAGGACGGGACCATGGTCATGCTGGGCCTGACCACCGAGGGCCTGCCGGTCTATGCCATGGGCCTGCTGTGGCGGCGCCGGTCGGTGGCCGGTTCGCTGATCGGCGGCATCCGCGAGACCCAGGAGATGCTCGACTTCTGCGCCGAGCACGGCCTGGCCTGCGACATCGAGGTGATCGCGCCGGACCAGATCAACGAAGCCTATGCGCGGCTGGAGAAGTCCGACGTGCGGTACCGGTTCGTGCTGGATATGGCGCGGATCTGAGGGCCTGGGCATGGGGCTTGGGGCTTGGGGACAGGAGCGACGGACGGCGGCGTTGCCCCCGGCCCTGCACGCCAAGCCCTAAGCCCTAAGGCCTAGCCGCCAACCCATCCTGCCGTTACACCTTTCCATGAAGGCCCTCCGTCAGAGCGGGCCAACAGGGACAAGGAAACGCACATGGCTCGAGTGGCTCTGGTCACGGGTGGAACCCGCGGCATCGGCAAGGCGATCGTTCAGCGCCTGAAGGAAGACGGCATGCTCGTCGCCGCCGGCTATTCCGGCAACGCCGAGGCCGCCGAGGCGACGGCGCGCGAGCTGGGGGTCATGGTCGTCAAGGGCAATGTCGGCTCCTACGACGACTGCGCCCGGGCGGTTGCGGACGTCGAGGCGAACCTGGGACCCGTCGACATCCTGATCAACAACGCCGGCATCACCCGCGACGGCTTCTTCCACAAGATGAACTCGGACCAGTGGTCCGACGTGATCCGCGTGAACATGGACAGCGTGTTCAACATGACGCGTCAGGTCATCAACGGCATGCGTGACCGCGGCTTCGGCCGGATCGTCAACATCAGCTCGATCAACGGCCAGAAGGGCCAGATCGGCCAGACCAACTATTCGGCCGCCAAGGCCGGGATGATCGGCTTCACCAAGGCGCTGGCACTGGAGAATGCGCGCAAGGGCGTGACCGTGAACTGCATCGCGCCCGGCTATATCGACACCGAAATGGTCGGGGCGATGGACGAAAAGGTGCTGGCCGGCATCATTTCCCAGATCCCGGTGGGCAGGCTCGGAAAGGGCGAGGAGATCGCCGACATGGTGTCCTGGCTGGCCGGCGAACGTGCCGGATATGTCACAGGCTGCACCCTGTCGCTGAACGGCGGTCAGTATCTGGTCGGCTGAGCCGGTCCTGCCCAAAATCCGCCGCGTGACGATTCCACCACTGCTGTCATGGAGTTGACGGCAAGGGTCAGATCGGCGCGAACGCCGCTTCCGGCCGCGATGGCGATCGCCCTCGCGGCGGCGGCGCTGTCGCTGGTGTCGATGCCCGCCGAGGCCCAGGCCCAGAACCAGGGCAACGCCCAGGCGGAGCAGGCGCAGGCCCTGCGCAACCGCAACGCCGCCGCCGCGCGGGCCGCGCCGCCGACCGGCCGTTATGTCGCGGAATCGGGTGAGGCCTTCATTCTCGACCGGTCGGGCCAGCGGCCCCTGCTGCGCTTCGACCGGCGGGACGAGACCTGGGTTCTGCGGCCCACGGCTGCCCCGCGCGGCGATGTGATCTATCGCAATGACGCCGGCGAGCAGTTGCTGCGGGTGACCCCCGGCGGCGGCATGACCGTCTACACACCCCGGGCACCGGGGGGCTCGCCGGCCTCGTTCGCCGGCCCCGGCCAGAGCCTGACGCCGCCGACACTGGGACCTGTTCTTCTGTGGAGCCTGATGGCGCGCCGCAGTGAACTGATCAGCCAGGCGATCGGCCGGCTGGTCTTTGTCGATCTGACCGGCGATCGCTCCGAGGCGCTTTGCGTCGAGGCCCTGATCGTCACCACCGACGCCGTTCTCCGCATCGCCCGCTCGCCCACAGCGCGGCAGACGCTCAATCAGCTACGCAGCATCACCATCCTTGAGGGCGACCGTGCGTCGGTCACCTACGCGCGCGGACGTCTGGTGGTGACAGTCGACCCTGATGAAGGGATGGCGGGCCGGCCCTCCTCGGACCGCGTCATTCAGGTTCTGCTGGCGGAATCGTCGCCGCCGCGGCGCTGACGTCCGCCACGGGAGAGGGCTGACCTAGCCTGCAAACACGTCCTTGGCGGCCCGTACAGCCGCGAAGGCCTCTGCATCGCCCGCCCGCAGGAAGGGATTGAACGCCTTCTCCGCGCCGATGGTGGTCGGGACGGTCGCCTCGCCCCGCTCGCGCATCGCGAAAATCTCCGCCGCCCGCGCCGCCATTTCCGGCCGGTCATCGACGCTGAGCGCGAAGCGGGCATTGGCCGCCGTGTATTCATGGGCGCACCAGACGACCGTCTCGTCGGGCCATGCCGCGAGGGTCTGCAGGCTGTTCCACATCTGCGCCGGCGTGCCCTCGAACAGACGGCCGCAGCCGAGGGTGAACAGCACATCGCAGACGAAGGCCTGGGCGTCCGAAGGCGAGCGATAGACGATGTGACCGAGCGTGTGGCCGGGCGCATCCGTCACTTCCAGCGCCGTAGTGCCCAGCATGACCGTGTCGCCGCCCGCCACGATCCGGTCGATCGGCGCGGCCTTGCGAACCTCTTCGGGGCCGACGATCTCGCAGCCGGTTTCGGCCTTCAGCCGGGCGTTCCCCTGGGTGTGGTCCGGGTGCCAGTGGGTGTTGAGGATCAGGTCCAGCCGGCCCCAGCCACTGGCTTCCAGATCGGCCAGGATGGCGTCGGCGTCGGGGGTGTCGACGGTCGCGACCACGCCCGTCTCCCGATCCCGAACCAGAAGGCCGTAGTTGTCGTTCAGACAGGGGAACATGCGCACATCGAGGGTCATGCGCGCATTCTAGCAGCCGCCCCCGGCGCGGCCTATGGTGGCGGCATGCGGCGCAGTATCGAGGAACTCAGGACCTTCTACGGCGAGCCCACCGGGGCGCTCGCCCGGCGGCTGCTGGCGCGACGGCTGGAGGACGCCTGGGGCGAGGCCGCCAACAGCGATGTCCTGGGTATCGGCTATGCCACGCCCTGGCTGGACGCCTTCGTGGGTGCCCGGCGTGTGATCGCAGCCATGCCGGGCGGCCAGGGGGTCGAGGCCTGGCCATCGGTCGGCAAGAACCGCAGCCTGCTGGTCGACGACCGCCGCCTGCCCTTCGCCGCCGGGTCCTTCGACCGCATCCTGCTGATCCACGCCCTCGAGGAAGCCGAGGACGCCCAGGGGCTGATGAATGAGGCCGTGCGCGCCCTGTCGCCGGCAGGGCGGATCATCCTCGTGGCGGCGGCGCGCGGTGGGATGTGGGCGCGCTCCGAGGCGACCCCCTTCGGCCATGGACGCCCTTTCACGCGCCGCCAGCTGGAGCGGCTGGTGCGCGGCGCGGGCCTGGAGCCGACGGCCTGGTCGCAGACGCTGTATGTGCCGCCGTGGGGGCCGCTGCTGCCGCTGGCCGAGGGCTTCGAACAGGTCGGCAAGCGGATCATGCCGGGTGCCGCCGGTGTCATCCTGCTGGAAGCGACGCGGCAGGCCTATGCCCGCATCCGGCCCGGCGGCGCGGTCGCCACGGCCCCGGTGATGACCCCCGCGATGCAGCCGCAGCCGGCCTCGCGATCGTCGCGCAATCTGGCCGGTGATGATCTGGCGGGAAGCGGCGAACGCCCTTAAAGCCCTGCCCATGCAACGACTGATCCTGATGCGTCATGCCGAGGCGGAACGGGCGGCCGGCTCCGGTCGGGACCGCGACCGCATACTCTCGGCGCGAGGCCGCAGGGACGCCGCCGCCATGGGCCGGGCGCTGGCCGCGCGCGGCATGCGGCCCGATCTGGCGCTGGTCTCGCCCGCCGCCCGCACCCACCAGACCTGGGACCTGCTGCACGACGCCTTCGGCGATGTGCAGGTGCGCGAGGACGAGGCCCTCTACAACGGCGGCTCCGACATCCTGCGCCGGTTCGTCGAGGCGGCGGAGGACGAGGCCGGCTGCCTGATGGTCGTGGCCCACAATCCGGGGATCCACCTGCTGGCGGTCGAATATCTGGTCGAGGGCGCGGCCTCGCCGGCCGTTCTGGACCGGATGAGCGGCGGTTTCCCGCCGGGGGCGGCGGCGATCTTCACCGTCGATGTCGCGGGACGCTGCACCTTCGAGGGCTTCATCCAGCCCCGCGATTCGGGCGGCGAATGAGCCCGGTCGCCTACAAGCTGGTCGACCGGGCCGAGTGGACGGCGGCGTTGGCCGCCGGTGCCTATGCGGGCTCGGCGGTCGATCTGGCGGACGGCTATATCCATATGTCGACGGCGGCCCAGCTGGCCGAGACGGCGCGGCGGCACTACGCCGGGAAGACCGACCTCGTGCTCGTTGAAGTCGCCCTCGCGCCACTGGGCGAGGCGCTGAAATGGGAGGCGTCGCGCGGCGGCGATCTGTTCCCGCACCTGTTCGCGCCCCTGCCCGCCTCGGTCGATGCCCCGCAACGCGGCCTGTCAGTCGATGCGGACGGCGTGATGCGGTTTGACGATGGAGCCGTCGGATGGCCATGACCGATACCGGCGCGGCCCTGCTGCGCACGCTCGATCCCGAGACCGCCCACGGTCTGGCCATCCGGGCCCTGCAGCTGGCGCCCCTGCCCCCCGCGCGGGCCGACGACCCCATACTGGCGACCACGGTGGCCGGGCTGGCCCTGCCCAATCCGGTCGGGCTGGCCGCCGGCCTGGACAAGAACGGCGAGGCGCTGCACGGCCTGTCGCGACTGGGCTTCGGCTTCGTGGAATGCGGCTCGGTCACCCCGCTGGCCCAGCCGGGCAATCCGAAGCCGCGCCTGTTCCGCCTGAGCGAGGACAGGGCGATCATCAACCGGATGGGATTCAACAACGCCGGTCTGGAGGCCTTCGCCGCCCGGCTTTCGGACCGACCTCGCAACGCCGTCGTCGGCGCCAATCTCGGGGCCAACAAGGACACGGAAGACAAGGCGGCGGACTATGTCGCCGGGCTGATCCGTCTCAAGGGTCTGGCCGACTATGTGACGGTCAATGTCTCCTCGCCCAATACGCCGGGCCTGCGCGCCCTGCAGGGCCGTGCGGCGCTGGGCGATCTGCTGGGCCGGCTGGCCGAGGCGCGGGGCGATGATCCGACGCCGGTCTTCCTCAAGATTGCGCCGGACCTGACGCCGGCCGAGATCGCCCTGATCGTCGAGGCCAGTCTGGATCACGGGATCAATGCCCTGATCGTCTCAAACACCATGCTGGACCGGCCCGACAGCCTGCGCGCGCGCGACCGGGCCGAGGCCGGGGGTCTTTCGGGCGCGCCGCTGAAGGCGCGGGCCGGCACCGCCCTGCGCGCCGCCGCCGAAGCCGGAGGCGGTCGCCTGCCCCTGATCGCGGCGGGCGGCATCGACAGCGGAGCCGAGGCCTACGCCCGCATTCGCGCCGGAGCGTCAGCCGTCCAGCTCTATTCCGCCCTCATCTATGAAGGTCCCGGCCTGATCGGACGGATCAAGCGCGACCTCGCCGCCTGCCTGCGTTCCGACGGGTTTTCCAGCGTCGCCGGGGCAGTTTCGACCGCCCGTTGACGGAGCGTTAGGGCAAGCAGGTCATCCTCCCGGAACGGGCGAAAACGCTCATTCCGGGGAGTTGCATGGCGATTGCCGAAGCCGACATGCCTGCCGCCGTCTCCGTCGCCGATCCAGGCGACTGGGCGGGTGCGATCCGTCAGCGGCGCAAGGCGCTGCTGCAACGGCTCGGCATGGCGTCGGCCAGCGCCCTGGTCTTCAGCCCGCTTCTGGGCTGGTCGCTGAGCTTCGCCTGGGTCGTCGGCTATTTCATCGTCCAGTTGCTCGACCTGTGGGTTTTCGCCCCGATCGTCAGCGGCCGGTCCGAGCAGCTGCGCGGCGCGCGCCGGGTCGCCGGCTGGTTGATGCTGTGCCTGAACGCCGTCTATTTCGGCAGCCTTTCGGTGCCGCTCTGGCTGATAGGCGGTGCGATGGGCGGCATCTGCTCCGTCATGCTGCTTTCCGCCGGCGCCATCTATGCGGTGATCAACGCCCCCCGCTCGACCTCGGTCATGCTGATGACCGCCTCGATCCAGTTCCTCTATCTGGCGGGGACGCCGGTGTTCATGGCCATGCATGGCGCCCCGCCGGCATTCGTCACCGCCGCGGCCATCGCCGTCGGCGTCTTCATCACCTACTGCCTGTCGACCTGGCAGCGGATGAATGATGCCCGGCTGGCGGAGAGTGCCGCCCGGGTCGAGGCCGAGGAGAAGCGCGCCCAGGCCGAGCGCATCATGGCGGGCCGCAGCGCCTTCCTCGCCGCCATCGGCCACGATCTGCGCACGCCCATCAGCGCCATCCTGACCGGCGCGGCGGAGCTTGAGCGTGGCGCGACCGACGCCGCCGCCCGCTCGCAGGCCCATCTGATCACCGACGCAGGCTTCATGATGAAGGCCATGCTCGACGACCTGCTGGACCACGCCAAGCTGGACGCCGGCCACATGACCGTCGAGCTGGTCGACTTCAACCTGCGCGACCTGCTGAACCAGACGACGCGTTTCTGGCGCGGCCCCGCACGGGCCAAGGGGCTGAAGCTGCGGGTCGAGGGCGCCGCCTGTATCCCGGCCGCGGTCCGGGGGGATCCGATGCGGGTCCGTCAGGTGCTCAACAACCTGATCTCCAATGCGATGAAATTCACCGAGACGGGGTCGATCACCCTGCGTCTCAACGCCTGGAGCGAAGAGCCCGGCGGCCATGCGGTGCTGATCGCCGTCGAGGACACGGGACCCGGCATGACCGTCGAACAGGTCGCGCGCCTGTTCACCCCCTTCGACCAGACCATGACGGGCGTCAGCGCCCTCCACGGCGGCACCGGCCTCGGCCTCGCCATCAGCCGCCAGCTGGCGGAGCTCATGGGCGGACGGGTGACCGTGCGGACCCGTCCGGGCGAAGGTGCCAGCTTCACCCTGGCCCTGTCCCTGCTACCGGGTCAGGCGGCCGCAGCGGCACCCCGTGCGCTGGATCAGGAGAGCCGCGACGCCGTCGCCCTCGCCCTGTCCGGCCGCATGCCCCGTTCCTCCAATCCGGCTCCGGCCGCCCAGTCGCTCAACCCGGCGTCACGGCCCGTCGTCGCAGCCCCGGCTGCTGAGGACATGTCCGCCGAAGCCAGCGCCGCCCGGATCCTGGGCCCGGCAACCGCACCTGTGGAGGCCGCCGCCGCTCCCCACGCTGAGCCTGGCCCCGTTTCGCCAGAGAGCGACGAGGGCGAGGACCGGCCGATGCGGGTGCTGGTGGTCGACGACCACGACATCAACCGCCGCGCCATCCAGCTGATCCTGCAGCCGCTGGGCTGCGACATCTCCACGGCCGCAGACGGCATGGCGGCGCTGAAGATCTGCGAGAACACCGGCTTCGACCTGATCTTCATGGATGTGCGGATGCCGGAGCTGGACGGCCGCGAGACCACCCGCCGCATCCGGGCCGGGACCGGTCCGAACGCCGGCGTGCCGATCATCGCGGTCACGGCGGACACCTCTCCGGACGACATCGCCGCCTGCACCGAGGCCGGCATGACCTATTTCGTGCCCAAGCCGATCACCCCGCCGATGCTGCTGGGGGCCATTACCCATGTGATGACCATGGGTCAGTCGGACGAAGACGCCGGGGCGGAAACCGTCGCGGCCTGAGGGGTGGCTGGTTCGTCACAACGGACACGACGAACCTGACCGCCGCCGTTCCTCAAGCGAGGGCGCGGCGGCGCAGGCCGTAGCGTCCTAGAGTTGCGCGAGCAGGTGCTCGGCCGAGGAGACGCGGAATTCGCCGGGCTGTTCGACATTCAGCTGGCTGACCACGCCGTCCTTGACGATCATGGAATAGCGCTGCGAGCGCTCGCCCATGCCGAAGCCCTTGGCGTCCATGGACAGGCCCAGCTGGCGGGTCAGGTCGCCGTTGCCGTCGCCCAGCATGACGATCTCGTCCTTGCCGATGCCCTGGCTGTCAGCCCAGGCACCCATGACGAAGGCGTCGTTGACCGAGATGCAGGCGATGGTGTCGACGCCCTTGGCGGCCATCTCCTCGCGGTGGTCCTTGAAGCCCGGCAGGTGGCGGGCCGAGCAGGTCGGGGTGAAGGCGCCGGGGACGGCGAACAGGGCCACGGTCTTGCCGGCGAAGATCTCGTCGGTGGTGACGGGCCGGGGGCCGTCGTCGGTGGCGCGGGTCAGGTTGGCCGAGGGGATGCGGTCGCCGATCTGGACGGTCATGGCAGGCTCCGAAATGTGTGAGGACGCAACGTCCCTGCCCAGATAGGGGTTGCGGCGCGGGGTGCCAACCGGGTCGTGTCGATCCGCCGCCTTGCGTCCGCGGGCCGGCGTCCCGATGATAGGCCTATGGACCATTTCCAATCCCTGGTCGGACGGCTGCTGGTGGCCATGCCGGGCATCAGCGACAGCCGGTTCGAACACGCCGTCATCCTGATCTGCGCCCACCGCCCGGACCACGCCATGGGCCTGCGGCTGGACCGGCCCGCGCCGGGGGTGAACCTCAAGAAGGTGCTGGCCAAGCTGGCCACCGAGGCCCCCGAGGCCGCGGCGGAGCGGCTGGTGCTGATCGGCGGGCCGGTGGAGCGGGAGCGCGGATTCGTGCTGCACACCGACGACTGGCTGATCGACGACGCCTCGGTGGCCTTCGCCGAGGGTCTGGCCATGACCGGCACGCGCGAGGCCCTGCTGGCCCTGGTCGACCCGGCGGCCGGGCCGAACCGGTCGGTGCTGCTGCTCGGCTATGCCGGCTGGGGCGAGGGCCAGCTGGAGGATGAGCTCGGCGAGAACGTCTGGCTGACCGCCGACGCTGATCCGGAGCTGATCTTCGACGTCGACTACGACGGGAAATGGGCCAAGGCGCTGGCGGGTCTGGGCGTCGATCCGGCGCAGCTGTCGGGACAGAGCGGGCGGGCCTAGGCCGACCGTGCCTTGATCGGGGCCGTGCCGTCGGCCAGTGACTCGTTCAGATAGACCTCGGCCTCCTGGGCCGGCAGGGCCTGGGCGTAGCCGAAGCCCTGGCCGTAGTGGCACTGGGCCTCGAGCAGGAGTTTGGCGAGGCCGGCATTCTCGACGCCCTCGGCGACGACTTCCAGCGACAGGTCGCGACCCAGATTGACCACCGACTTGACGATCTTGGCCGAGCCCTCGTCCTTGTCCATGGTCAGAACGAAATAGCGGTCGATCTTCAGCGTATCGAACGGCAGCTTGGCCAGCCAGGTCAGCGACGAGAAGCCGGTGCCGAAGTCGTCGAGCGCCAGCGAGGCGCCGGCCTCGCGCAGGCGGGTCAGGGTCTCGGCGGCGCGCGAGGTGTCGCGCATGATGTCGCCCTCGGTGACCTCCAGCTTCAGCGCGCCCTTGGGCAGGCCGGCTTCAGCGATGATGCGGGTCACGTCCTCGACCAGATTGGCCCGTTCGATCTCGCCGACCGACAGATTGACGCTGCAGAACAGCTTGCCCGCCGAGGGATGCCGCTTGAGCCATTCGGCCAGCTGGCGCGACGCCGAGGTCATCATCAGCAGGCCGAGGTCGTTCATCAGGCCCATTTCGTCGGCCAGGCCCAGGAATTCGTCGGGCGGGACCAGGCCACGCTTGGGGTGACGCCAGCGGGCCAGGGCCTCGAACCCGGCGACGGCGCCGGTCAGCAGGTTGACGATGGGCTGGTAGAAGGGCTCGATCTCGCCGCGCAGGAAGGCGTTGCGCAGGTCGGCCTCCAGCGCGAGGCGGGACAGGCTGTCGCTCTCCAGCGCCCGGCCATAGGCCGCCACGCCGCCGCGACCCGCGGTCTTGGCCTGTTCGACCGCCAGTTCGACCCGACGCAGCATCTCGGCCGGATCAGGCGCGTCGGGGCCGCCCTCGGCCTGGGCCGAGCCGATCGAGACGGTCGGATAGATGTCGAAGCCGGCGACGCGCAGCGGCTGTTCCAGCGCCTCGCGCACGCGCTCGGCCACCGTGCCGGTCCCACGCGGGGCCAGGACGGCGAATTCGTCCTCGCCGATGCGAGCGGCGTTGGCGTCATGGGCGAAGGCGGCGTTGAGGCGCGAGCCGAGGGCGGCAAGCACCAGATCGGTGCGCTCGTGCCCCAGCGCCTCGTTGAGTCGGCGCAGGCGATCCACGTCGGCCACCACCAGCTCATAGTCGCCGGGCTGGGTCAGCTGCTCGCCGGCGCGGGCCAGGAAGGTGCTCCGGTCCAGAAGTCCCGTCAGCCGGTCAACGTGGGAGGCGGCGAATTTGGTCTCGAGGGCCACAACGCCGGCCGCCCGCAATCCGTCCTCAAGCCAGACGCCGCGCCAGATGCAGGTCTCGGAATCGCGCATGCGCAGACGCACGGCGACCTCGGTCCCCTCGGCCTGCGGTTTGAGAATCTTCTCGGCCAGGGCCCGGTCCTGAGGAATGGCCACGGCGGTAAAAGCGGCGCCCGAACACTCCGGCGCCAGCGGGCCGAGGCCCAGCGCCCGGGTCGCACCGGTGAAGCGCATCTGGTCGTCGGACGGCGTCCAGATCCACAGGGCGGTGTCCGCGGCGGCCAGCGCCTCAATGGCGGTCGTCGCGTCCCAGGCCAGACTTCTGGAGCGAGTGTTCAAACGCCTGAAAGGTCCCACTGGACGGCCGGAATCAGCCGCCGCGCCCGGCCCCGTCGTTAACGACGCCGAACAGAAGATGATCTGCCCAAGCGCCGTTAATTTTGAGATAAGCCCGGGCCTGTCCTTCAAGCATAAAGCCGGTCTTTTCGAGCACGCGCCGCGATGCGACGTTCGTCGGCACGCAGGCCGCCTCGATCCGATGCAGGTTCAGGTCGCTGAAGGCCCAGGCGACCATGGCCCGCACGCCCGCCGTGCCATAGCCCCGGCCAGCGAAATTCCGCCCGATCCAGTAGCCCAGCGTTCCCGTCTCGGCGACACCCCGGCGGACGTTCGACAGGGTGATGGCGCCGACCAGCGACTGGTCGGAGTCGGCGAAAATGAAGAAGGGCCAGGCGTTTCCGGCCTCCATTTCGCGGCTGTAGATCGACAGGCGGCGTTTGAAGGCCGCGCGGGTCAGATCGTCCTCGGGCCAGATCGGCTCCCACGGCTGCAGATAGGCGTGGGACGCCAGCCGTTCCGCCGCCCAGGCCTCATGATCGGACAGGCGCGGCGGACGCAGGGTCACGCCCTGGCCCTTCACCACCGGCCCGGTCGCTTCGTTGATCCAGTCCAGCAGGGCCATGGGCGAACGATAGCGGGCTGGAGATCAGCCGAAAAGGGCCTCGCGGAAGGCCGCGCCCGCCGGTGCCGCGGCCTTTGGCCCCAGCACGGCCGTGGCACAGCGGCCGGCGGCCAGCGCGGCGGCGGCGGCGCTCCGCACCGTATCGACCGTCTGGGCCAGGGTCCGTTCCGACATGATCTGCGACGGGATCAGGTCCCCGAAGATCAGCACCTGGGCGGCCGCACGCCCGGCGCGGGCGGCGGGGCTTTCATCCGACATCCACAGGCCGGCGTTGAGCACGGCCTTGGCGCGGGACAGTTCGGTGGCGGTCGGACCCGTTTCGGCCAGGGCCTTCAGCTCGGCCGCACACACCTGCGCCAGTTCGACGGCGCGGTCGGCGGCGGCCCCGGCGTAAATGCCCAGCAGGCCCGCGTCCTCATAGGGCTCGTGATAGGCGTCGATGGCATAGGCCAGACCGCGCTCCTCGCGGGCGCTCTGGAACAGGCGCGAGGCCATGCCGCCGCCGAGGATCTCGGTCATCAGCCGGGTCGCGGCATAGGCCGGGTCCATGGCCGACGGCGCGGGCAGCTGGAAGACGATATTGGCCTGTTCGATCCGGCGGGTGAGAGCGGCGTCGCCGCCGGTGAACCGGGGCGCGGCGGGGGCCTCGGCCGGGGTCGAGGCCTCGCCGCCGAACCAGCGCTCGGCCAGGGCCAGAAGCTCGGTCTCGTCCACCGCGCCGGATACGGCCACGACCATCCGGTCCGGCGAATACAGGCGGGCGCGCCAGCCGCCGATGGAGGCGCGGGTGATGGGCTTCAGGCTCTTCACGGAGCCCAGGATCGGCCGGCCCAGCGGCTGGCCCTCGAAGGCGCGGGTCTGGGCCATTTCGAAGACGTGGTCGTCGGGCGTGTCAAAGGCCTCGGCGATCTCCTGGGCCACAACGTCCTTCTCACGCTCGATCTCGGCCGGGTCGAGCGTGGGCCGGAAGACGAGGTCGGATACCACCTGCATGGCCAGCGGCAGGGAGCCGTGCAGGGCACGGACCTCGAAACTGGTGCGCTCATAGCCGGTGGCGGCGTTCAGCGAGCCCCCCTCGGCCTCGATCCGCTCGACGATCTCGCGCGCGCCCATCTCCCCCGCGCCCTTGAACACCAGATGTTCGAGGCAGTGGGACCAGCCCGAGGTGGCCTCCGTCTCCCATTTCGCCCCGCCGCGCACGGCGACGGTCAGGGCCAGGGTGCGCAGGCCGGGCATGGGATCGCAGACGACACGGACGCCGTTGGACAGGGTGTGCAGGGTGGCGGTCAGGAGGTGAGCTTCCTACGGAGCAGCACGATGTAGAAACCGACCAGCGCCAGCGCCAGCCCGAACCAGGTCAACGCATAGCCGAGATGATTGTTCGAGAAGGCGGCAGGCGGGGCGGACGGCTGGAGCGCCTGCAACTCCGGATTGGAGGACGTCAGGGCGAACAGGGTGTTCGGATCGGGGTTGGCCACACCGAGGGCCTCGGCCATGCCGGCCATGTCGCGCGCGAAGAATCGGCCCTTGTCGACGGGCAGGGCCATCGGGCCCGGCGGCGGCGTCTCGCGGACCTCGGCCACCACGGGGAAGGACGCCGTCGAGGCCGCGACGGGCGGGCGGGCCGAAACGGTTTCGGCGACAAAGCCGCGGTCGATCAGGAAGGTCGTCGGGAAGCCGGCGGGGCGGCAGGCCGAGATCAGCCGGACGCCCGGCTCGCCGTCGTGGATGGTCTGCAGTTCGACATAGCGGGCTGTGGCCAGCCCCGGACAGTCGATGGCCACCTTGCGGAAGGCGGGATCGTCGAGGGCCATCACTGAAGCGATCGGCGCGGGCGGGAGGCCGGCCGCGGCCTCGGCCTGGTCGATCAGGCCGTTCTTCCACTGCATCCGCTGAACCTGCCAGACGCCGAGGCCGCATAGCAGGGCGAGGGCCAGAACGGCGACGAGGGTCAGGCCGAACGGAAAGCGGGCGCGTGTCGCCTCAGCTGTCATGGCGTGACTGCCCCGACTTGTTGCGCATCTGCAGGGCGATCATCACCCCCTTGCCGGGCCGCATCAGCCCCAGCGACAGGCCGGCGACGAGCGGGAGCGACACCAGCAGCATGGCCCAGATGGGCGGATTGTACGCGACCTGCACGTACAGGGCGCTGAAGACGACGATGCCGCCGGCGATCTGCATGATGAAGATGGCGGCGCCGTCGCCGGTGTTCAGGCGGGTGAAGTCGAAGCCGCAGGCGGCGCAACGGTCGACCACCTTGAGAAAGCCCGTGAACAGCGGACCCTTGCCGCAGTTGGGACAGCGACAAAGAAGACCGGCGCGGATCGGGTCGATCCGCGCCGGCTCAAGATCAAGCCCTGTGGGGCCGTCCGTCACCCGAAGGTGACGTAGACGAAGGCGAAGAGGAACAGCCAGACCACGTCCACGAAATGCCAGTACCAGGCCGCCGCCTCGAAGCCGAAATGCTTCTGCGGGGTCATCTGGCCGGCCATCAGGCGCAGCAGGCAGACGAGCAGGAAGATGGTGCCGAGCAGGACGTGGAAACCGTGGAAGCCGGTCGCCATGAAGAAGATCGAACCATACAGCCCCGAGTTCGCCGCTTCCTCGTTGAAGAAGAGGTTCTCGTGGAGAATGTGCTGGTACTCATAAACCTGCACCGCGGTGAACAGGACGCCCAGCAGGACGGTGATGATCAGGCCGGTCCGGGCCGCCTTGCGGTCGCCGACCTGCAGCGCGTGGTGAGCCCAGGTCACCGTCGTGCCGCTGAGCAGCAGGATGACGGTGTTCAGCAGCGGCAGTTGCCAGGCGTCCAGGGTCTCGATGCCCTTGGGCGGCCAGGTCGACCAGGCGGCGGCCGTATCGGCCCAGTTGCTGATCTCGGGGATATGGGCGCGGGCCTCGTTGAAGACCGCCATTTCGAAGAAGATCCAGAAGAAGGCGGCGAAGAACATCACCTCGGAGGCGATGAACATGATCATGCCGTAGCGCAGGCCGATCGAGACGACCGGAGTGTGGTCGCCGGCCTTGCTTTCCTTGATCACATCCGCCCACCAGGCGAAGGCGGCGAACAGCACGCCGGCCAGGCCCGCGAAGAACAGGACCTTGTCGCCCTTGGCGAGCAGGGCCGCCGCGATCGGGCCGGCGTCAGGGCCGACGAGGCCCTTCATCCACACCACGGCGCCGACCATCATGAGGGTGACAGCGATCGAGGCGATCAACGGCCAGGGGCTCGGATTCACCAGGTGATAGTCGTGATGCGGAGCGGCGTGTGCGTCGGCCATCTGGGTCTCTTGCAACAGTCGAGAGTCGTGTGAGGCAGGCTATAGCGTCGGCTATCCGGCCGCGCCAGTGGGGGAACCCGCGATTGCGGCCTGATCGAACCCTTGCGTGGGGTAGAAGGTGTAGCTGAGGGTGATCTCCTCAACCCCGCGGGCCTCGCGATCGGTCGCCATCTCGGGGGCCACGAAATACTGGACGGGGAATTTCATGGTCTGGCCGGGCTGGATGGTCTGCCCTTCGAAGCAGAAGCACTGCAGCTTCTGGAAATACGGACCCGCCCGTTCCGGAACGACATTGTAGGCCGCCGTGGCGTGGATCGGGCGGTCAGAGGTGTTTGTGACGTCGAAGAAGGCCATGCCGGTCTCGCCGATTCGCACCCGCTGGGTGACCTGTTCGGCGCGGAAGGTCATGGGCAGGCCACGCACATTGGTGTCGAAGCGGACCAGCACGGTCTGGTCCAGCTGGACGTCGGGGGCCTTGTCGGCCTTGCGGACTGTACCGTCGAAGCCGGTGACCTGACAGAACATGCGATAGAGCGGTACGGCGGCGAAGGCCGCGCCGGTCATGAACATCACCCCGGCGGCGCAGGCGATGGCCGCCATGGCGTTGGCGGTCGGCTTCTTCATCGGGCGTACTCGACCGGCTGGCCGGCCGCGATGGCCTCCTTGCGGGCGTCGATATTGCGCTTGAGGTTCAGCACGGTGACCGAAAACACCAGCACGATGAAGACCACCATGGCACCCGCGATGGCGAGGTTTCGCCGGCTGCGGGCGGAGAGTTCTTCGGGAGTCAGTCGGCGCATGGTCATGACAGTCCAGGCAGGGCGGTGATGCTCTCGACCAACAGGGCCGCGAACAACGCCATCAGATACAGGATCGAGAAGGCGAACAGGTTGCGCGCCGGTTTGGCCTCGACGCGCACATCATACAATGCGGCCTCTCGTCCCACAGCCTCGGCCTTGTCGGGCTGATCGCCCGCGCGGCTGCGCCAGAGGCGGAAGGCGAGGAACAGGAAGCCGAGGCCGCCGATCGCCGACACCGCCAGATACAGATAGCCCCCGAGGCCCACCAGGCCGGGCGCTGCGGCCACAGGAACAAACACCAGGCTGTAGATCAGGATCTGCAGACGGGTGCTCTTCGCCCCACGCGCCACCGGCATCATGGGAATGCCCGCGCGGGCGTAGTCGCCGGCCGAATACAGGGCCAGGGCCCAGCTGTGCGGCGGGGTCCACAGGAAGATGATCAGGAACAGCAGCCAGGCCTGCCAGGGTGCCTGGCCGGTCGCCGCCGCCCAGCCGATCACGGGCGGAAAGGCCCCGGCAGCGCCGCCGATGACGATGTTCTGGGGCGTCCGGCGCTTCAGCAGCAGGGTGTAGAAGACGGCGTAGTAGAGGATGGTCATCAACAGCAGGCCGCCGGCCAGCCAGTTGGTGGTCATACCCAGGAGCATGACGGAAAAGACCGACAGGATGACGCCGAAGGTCATGGCGTCGTTCTTGTTGACCCGTCCCGCCGCCACCGGCCGCCCGCGGGTGCGCCGCATGAGGGCGTCGGTCTCGGCCTCCAGCGCCATGTTCAGCGCGCCCGCTGCACCGGCGCCGACGGCGATGCACAGGATGGCGATGGCCGACGACAGCCAGTCGAGGTCGCCGCCCGCCACGACCAGACCGGTCACGGCGGTGAAGATGACCAGCGACATCACGCGCGGCTTCAGCAGCTGGAAGAAATCATCCGGCTGGGCCATCGAGATCGCGGGCTGGGGTGCGGTTTCGGTCATCGGGCTTTCCCGCGCTCAGGTAGCGCGAAGCGCGGTAGCGCGCAAAATGGCAGAGGCCGCCCTTTCGAACTGAAAGAGCGGCCCCCGATTGGTCTGGTCCGGACGGACCGGTCTAGTGCTCGTCGTCCTTGACCACCGGCAGCTCGTTGAACTGGTGGTGGGGCGGGGGCGAGGACAGGGTCCACTCCAGGGTCGTGGCGCCTTCGCCCCACGGGTTGGCGACGCCCGGACGACGCCGGATGGCGGCCTCGGCCAGCATGATCAGGAAGACCCCGACGCAGACGAGGGTGATGACGTAGCCGACCGACGAGACGTAGTTCCAGTAGGCGTAGCCGTCGGCGTAGTCGACGTAGCGACGCGGCATGCCCTGCAGGCCCAGGAAGTGCTGCGGGAAGAACACGAGGTTCACCCCGATGAACATGATCCAGAAGTGCAGGCAGCCGAGGAACTCGTTGTACTTCACGCCGAACATCTTCTCGAACCAGTAGTAGAAGCCCGCGAAGATGGCGAAGACGGCGCCCAGCGACAGCACATAGTGGAAGTGGGCCACGACGTAATAGGTGTCGTGCAGGCTGTAATCGATGCCCGCGTTGGACAGGACCACGCTGGTCACGCCGCCGATGGTGAACAGGAAGATGAAGCCGATCGCCCACAGCATGGGCGTCTTGAAGCTGATCGAGCCGCCCCACATGGTCGCGATCCAGCTGAAGATCTTCACGCCCGTGGGCACGGCGATGATCATGGTCGCGGCGATGAAGTAGGCGCGCAGGTTCACGCCCATGCCCACCGTGTACATGTGGTGCGCCCAGACGATGAAGCCGACGAAGCCGATGGCGACCATGGCGTAG
>Ga0187844_10000784_pt1 | contig 24658 bp, 23 predicted proteins | sample SpaLakP09_SKY_50_FD_134517 | JGI IMG/M metagenome (GOLD analysis project Ga0187844, IMG submission 134517) | Oligotrophic lake water microbial communities from Sparkling Lake, Wisconsin, USA - SP09_SKY_50 | ecosystem: Environmental > Aquatic > Freshwater > Lake | place: USA: Sparkling Lake... | reverse complement strand
GCGCAGCAGCTGCTGCGCGGTCTGGGTGGTGGCGGCGCGGGTATCGAAGTACTTGGCCAGCACCAGCTGGGCCGACACCAGGTCGCTGCGGAAGGTTTCTTCATTGCGCGACATGAGCGACAGGCGCGCATTGAGCAGGCGCAGCTTGAGGTTTTCGCGCAGGAAGTAAGCCTGGTTAGGCGAGAGCATCAGCGCTTCGGGCGAGTCGACCTTGCGTACGCGGATCAGTTCGCGCACCTCGGTCCACATCTCGTTGCTCCAGGCGCGCCAGGTGTCGCGCGAACGGGCCCACAGCGTGTCCTCGGCCACGACAGGTTCCGGCGCGGCGCCGGCCTTGGCGCGGGCCTTGGACTTGGCGGCATGCGCCGGACGCACGGGCGCCGGGCGCGGCGCCGTTTCGTCCGACAGCATGGGCAGCGAATCGACCTGGGTGATCACGTTGTCGATGCGCAGGGCCACGCCGATCAGGTCGAGCGACGGCAGGGCCTTGAGCTTTTCCGTGTCCTTGGCGATGGCGCGGCGGATGGTGATGAATTGCGGCTTGTCCGAGCGGGACAGCGAACGGTCGGCATTTTGCAGGGCGATCAGCGCCCCCTGCACATTGCCGGCCAGTTGCAGCTGCTGGCTGGCGGTGGACAGCACTTGCTCGATTTCGGCCAGCGCCCATTCGTCGCGGTTCTTCGACAAATCCTGGTACAGCTGCTCCAGGGCCAGCTGCTGGCTCTGGGCTTCCAGCTGCCGGCTTTCCAGCAGCGTGACCTTGGCTTGCAAATCCTTGGCGCTGTCCTGCACCGAGCGCGCCAGCGCCGCGGTCTCGGTATTGACCACTTCGCCCTTCTGCAAGCTTTTCGCCATTTCCATGCGCAGGCGCTGGATGCTGTTGCGGGTCGACCAGACGTCGGCGGCCAGCAGCAGGAACAGCACGATGACGGCCACGGTCAGCGGACGCTGGAGGATGTCGCCCACGGTTTGTCCCTGCGCCGGCGCGGCCGCTGGCGGCGGCGGGGGTGGGGCAAGCGTGGCGGGAGCGGCGGCAGGCGCGGCGTTTTGTTCTGGTAAGGTAGGCAATTCGTTCATGGTCGTGATTGTAACGCGGCAAGCAGACGTTCGTCGCCTGATCCACAGAGCGTCAGTCGGTTTAAGCCATACGTTCTGGCGGTTTCGGCAATTCGGGCATGCGGCACGATCACATGTTGCTGTTGCATTTTTGCTACAGCATCCATGGATCCGAGCTCGGCAACCAGGGAAAGCAGCCCGCGCAAGGCTTCGGAACTGGTGATGAGCCAGTCATTATCGCGCTCGAGCAAGCCGAGCAGGCGCTCCCTGAGCGCCGGGGTCAGCTGCGGCACGCTGCGGCGGTAGGCCGCCACGGTGGTGACGATGGCGCCGGCCGCGCGCAAGCCGTCGGCCATCAGCTCGCGCCCGCTTTCGCCGCGCACGATCAGCACTTCCTTGCCGGCCAGCTTGGCCAGGTTCAGCGTCTGCAGCAGGTTTTCCGAATCGCTGCGCGCCGGATCCCGGGGGCTGATGATGGTGGTGTTCTTGCGGTTGATGCCATGCTTGGCCAGGGCGTCGCGGCTGCCCTTGCCCAGCACGGCGATGGCCACTTCGCGCGGCCACACGGACAGGTGGGCGAACGCGGCGTCGATGGCATTGGGCGAGACGAAGGCGACCATTTTGTAGCGCGACAAGCCGCACAGTGCCCGCACCAGCGGCGCCTGGTCGTGCAGCGGATGGATTTCGAGCAGCGGCAGAACCACGGCTTCGCGGCCCAGGGCTTCGACCTCGCGCGCCAACGTCCCGACCTGGCCGATCGGGCGGGTAATGACTACGGCATCAGGCATCTGGAGCGTCGACCTCGGCGGCTTTGCACACGGCCAGGATATCCATGGCGTCCTGCTGCGCCAGCAAGTTAGACACCTGCTGGCCCAGAAGTTCAGGGTCGTCGGCCGGGCCGGACAGTTCGGCGCTGGCCATGCGGCTGCCGTCCGGCGTGGCGACCATGGCGCGCAGGCGCATGGTGGCGCCGTCCACGGTGGCGAAGGCGGCCAGCGGAATCTGGCAACTGCCGCCGAACACCTTGGACACCTTGCGCTCGGCCGCCACCGCCTGCGCCGTGGCCAGGTGGTTCAGCGGCGCCAGGATGGCGCGCAGGTCGACCCCGTCGCTACGGCCGGACACGATTTCGATGGCCATGGCGCCCTGCCCCGCGGCCGGCAGGCTGTCGGCCGGGTCGAGCAGGGACCGTATGCGTTCGGGCAAGCCGAGGCGTTTCAGGCCGGCGGCGGCCAGGATGATGGCGGCATATTCGCCGCGGTCGAGCTTGCCCAGACGGGTATCGAGGTTGCCGCGCAGCGGCTGGATGACCAGCTGCGGGTAGCGCGCCGCGATCATGGACTGGCGGCGCAGGCTGGACGTCCCGACAATGGCGCCGGGCGGCAGCTCGGCCAGGCTGGCATAGTCGTTCGACACGAAGGCGTCGCGCGGATCTTCGCGTTCCATGATGGCCGCCAGCTCGAAGCCGTCGGGCAAATCCATGGGCACATCCTTGAGCGAATGGACGGCCAGGTCGGCCCGGCCTTCGGCCATGGCGACCTCGAGTTCCTTGACGAACAAGCCCTTGCCGCCCACCTTGGACAGGGCGCGGTCGAGGATCTGGTCGCCGCGGGTGGTCATGCCCAGGATCTCGATGCTGCACTGCGGATATAATAGGGACAATTGCGCGCGGACGTGTTCAGCCTGCCACATGGCCAGCCGGCTCTCCCGCGATGCAATAATCAGCTTCGAGGGCTGCTGTGGCAATAATTCAGTTGCTTTCAAAACGGTTTCTTTCACTGTCGTTAAACCCTAACCGGCGCGCGCCAGTTGTCGGCTCATGCATAAGATCACAAATTTTATCATGCGCCCCCTTTGCAGAACCTGGCCATAAGCCTTTGCACCAACATTTCACACTGGTCCAACATGGTAAATCAAGCTGCTGCCCAAGAAAATCAAGCCGTCCAGGATAAGGACGCACCCCTGAAAGAAGATATCCGCCTGCTCGGCCGCCTGCTGGGCGACGTGTTGCGGGAACAGGAAGGCGATGCCGTTTTCGACGTGGTCGAGACCATACGCCAGACCGCGGTGCGCTTCCGGCGCGAAGCCGATCCGGTGGCCGGGGACGCCCTGACCGCCCTGCTGCACAAGCTCACGCGCAACCAGACCATTTCGGTGGTGCGCGCCTTTTCCTATTTTTCGCACCTGGCCAATATTGCCGAGGACCAGCACCACATCCGGCGCCGCCGCGCCCACCTGCTGGCCGGCTCCGCGCCCCAGCAAGGCAGCGTCAGCTTCGCGCTGAAAAAGCTCAAGGCGGCCGGGGTGGACGGCAAGACCGTGCGCACCTTCTTCAAGGATGCGCTGATCGCCCCCGTGCTGACCGCGCACCCGACCGAAGTGCAGCGCAAATCGATCCTCGACGCCGAGCACGATATCGCGCGCCTGCTGGCCGAACGCGACCTGCCGCTGACGCCGAAAGAGCGCTTGGCCAATACCGCCCTGCTGCAGGCGCGCATCGCCACCCTGTGGCAGACGCGCATGCTGCGCTATTCCAAGCTGACGGTGGCCGACGAGATCGACAACGCCCTGTCCTACTACCGCATCACCTTCCTGCGCGAACTGCCGGGCCTGTACGACGACATCGAAGACGAAATCGGCGAACACTTCCCTGGCCAGAGCGCCTCGCTGGGCGACGCCTCCTACGTGCAGATGGGCAGCTGGATCGGCGGCGACCGCGACGGCAACCCGAACGTGAATGCCGGCACCATGCAGCACGCCCTGGAGCGCCAGTCGACCACCATCCTCGACTTTTACCTCGAGGAAGTGCACGCCTTGGGCGCCGAACTGTCGATCTCGACCCTGATGGTGGGCGCCAGCCATGCGCTGCAGCAGCTGGCCGAAGTCTCGCCCGACCATTCCCCGCACCGCAGCGACGAGCCCTACCGGCGCGCCCTGATCGGCACCTATGCGCGCCTGGCGGCCACCGCCCGCGCCCTGGGCGCCACCAACATCCTGCGCAAGGAAGTCGGGCACGCCGATCCCTACCGGAACGCCGCGGAGTTTTCCGCCGACCTGCAAATCCTGGCCGATTCGCTGCGCGCCAACCACGGCGCCCTGCTGGTCAAGCCGCGCCTGGCCACGCTGCAGCGCGCCGCCGGCATCTTCGGCTTCCACCTGGCGTCGCTGGACATGCGCCAGACCTCGGACGTGCATGAACGGGTGCTGGGCGAACTGTTCGCCAGCGCCGGCGTCGAAGCGGCCTACGTGGGCATGGACGAAGAGAAAAAAGTCGCCCTGCTGCTGGCCGAACTTTCCCAGCCGCGCCTGCTGTATTCGCCCTACATGGCCTACAGCGCCGAGACCGATTCCGAACTGTCCATCCTGCGCGCGGCCAGGGAAATCCGCGAGCGCTACGGCGCGCGCGCGATCCGCAACTACATCATCTCGCACACGGAAACCGTGTCCGACTTGCTGGAAGTGCTGCTGCTGCAAAAGGAAACCGGCTTGCTGCGCACCGCCACGCAGGAACTCGACGCCATGGTCATCCCCCTGTTCGAAACCATTCCCGACCTGCAGCGCGCGGCCGGCATCATGGAAGAATGGATGGGCTTGCCGCTGGTGAAGGACTTGATCGCCAAACAGGGGCACCTGCAGGAAGTCATGCTGGGCTACTCCGATTCGAACAAGGATGGCGGCTTCCTGACCTCGAACTGGGAACTGTACAAGGCGGAAATCCACCTGGTGAAGGTATTCGAAAGCGCCGGCGTCAAGCTGCGCCTGTTCCACGGCCGCGGCGGCACGGTCGGGCGCGGCGGCGGACCGAGCTACGAAGCGATCCTGGCCCAGCCGCCGGGCACCGTCAACGGCCAGATCCGCCTGACCGAACAGGGCGAGATCATCGCGTCCAAGTTTTCGAACAAGGATATCGGCCGGCGCAACCTGGAATTGCTGGTGGCCGCCACGCTGGAAGCATCGCTCACGCCGCATGCGGCCGAAGGCGACCGCGCCCAGCAGCTGGCCGGCTTCGAAGCCATCATGGCCGAGCTGTCCGAGCGCGCCTACAAGGCTTACCGCAACCTGGTGTATGAAACCCCGGGATTCACCGACTACTTCTTCTCGGCCACCCCGATCGCCGAAATCGCCGAGCTGAACCTGGGCTCGCGCCCGGCCTCGCGCAAGTCGACCAAGCGCATCGAAGACTTGCGCGCCATTCCCTGGGGCTTTTCCTGGGGCCAGTGCCGCTTGCTGCTGCCGGGCTGGTACGGCTTCGGCTCGGCCATCACGGCCTGGCTGGACGAAGGCGGACGCGAGGCAAAAGTGGCCACCCTGCAAGCCATGTTCAAGGAATGGCCCTTCTTTGCCACCCTGCTGTCGAACATGGACATGGTCCTGGCCAAGACCGACTTGGCGATCGCTTCGCGCTATGCCGAACTGGTGGCCGACGTCGAACTGCGCGAACGCATCTTCAAGCGCATCTCCGCGGAACACGGCAGCACGCTGCGCTGCCTGGAAACCATTACCGGCGCCCATGAACGGCTGGCAGGCAATCCGCTGCTGGCGCGCTCGATCCAGAACCGCTTTGCCTACCTCGACCCGCTCAATCACTTGCAGGTGGAACTGATCGGCCGCCACCGCGCGGTGGCGGGCGACCCGGCCCAGATCGACGAGCGGGTCCATCGCGGCATCCACCTGTCGATCAATGGCGTGGCCGCCGGCTTGCGGAATACCGGGTAATTGTTAGCGAAATTGAAAAATTTCGATTTGTGAAACAATTGGAGAGACTTTGGACGACCCAGCTCAGTAAAATGGATGGTGGATAGTACAAGGGTGCAACGAGCTTGCATCCCTCTCCTGACTACCCCTGTTTGCGCGCCTGAAGAAATTCAGGCGCGCATTTTTTTTGCCTTTCTACAGGGGACTGTCCCAGTTTTACAGGCAACTTTTGCTTTTCTACAGGGGACTGTCCCAGTTTTACAGGCAACTTTTGCTTTTCTACAGGGGACTGTCCCAGTTTTAGAGGCAACTCTTGGTCAACATCCATCGTTGCTTGTGTGGAGATTACCTATCGCGTAGAACATGACCCACGACATCGTATTGACAATCGTGCGAAATGGAAACGACATGAAAAGCACGACAGCAGCGCTATGGTTTTTTCTTGCTAGCGCTTGCCCGCTCCAGGCGGCCGAAGTGAGCATGGCCTTCGGCGAGAAAATTCCGCCCTTCTGCTTTCCGGAGACCGATTCCGGCATCGAACTGGAAGTCATGCGCGAAGCGCTGGCCTATCGCGGGCACGTGCTGGTGCCGCGCTACTACCCCTTCGCGCGCATCCCGGTGGCCTTCAAGGCGCGCGACGTGGAAGCGGCCATGACCGACCTGGGCGAAGACATGAACAGCTGGGGCGCGCACTACGGCGACCCGGCCGTCACCTACGACAATATGTTCATCACCCTGACCGCGCGCAAGCTGGCGATCCGCAAGCCGGCCGACCTGGACGGACTGAGCGTGCTGTCCTTCCCGGGCGCCGCCAAGCGCTACCCGCAGTGGCTCGATGGCGTGCGCAAAGCGGGCCGCTACTACGAACAGAACGACCAGGCCCTGCAAGTGCTGACGCTGGACCGCGGGCGCTACGACGTGGTCCTGAGCGACAAGAACATCTTCCAGTACTTCACGCTGATGCTCAAGCTGAACAAGAGTTTCCAGCCCAAGCCGGTGAGCATGCACAGCTTCGTCAAGCTCAACCCGATGGATTACCGTCCCGTGTTCCGCGACAAGAAAATCCGCGACGACTTCAATGCCGGCCTGAAGCACCTGAAAGACATGGGCCGCTTCGACGCGATCTACCAAAAATACCTCGTCCACGGCAAGAGCAGCTAAGCCCATTGCTTTTCTACAGGGGACTGTCCCAGGTTTATGGGAAAGTATTTCCCATAAACCTGGGACAGTCCCCTGCAGGAGGGCAAGCGCCGCCGCAAAAAAAAACGCTCCGTGAGGAGCGTTCTGGGATGGTGCTTAGTGGTTGTGCAGGAAGCTCTTGAGCTTGTCCGAACGGGACGGCTGGCGCAGCTTGCTCATCGCCTTCGCTTCGATCTGGCGAATCCGCTCGCGCGTCACGTCGAACTGCTTGCCCACTTCTTCCAGCGTGTGGTCGTTCGACATTTCAACGCCGTAACGCATGCGCAGCACTTTCGCTTCGCGCGGGGTCAGCGAGTCCAGCACTTCCTTGATGACGTTGCGCATCGAGGCATGCAAGGCTGCGTCCAGCGGCGCCAGGGTCGTGTTGTCTTCGATGAAGTCGCCCAGTTGCGAATCGCCATCTTCACCCATCGGCGTTTCCATCGAGATCGGCTCTTTGGCGATCTTCATGATTTCGCGCACTTTGTTTTCCGGCATTTCCATCTTCAGCGCCAGCGTCGCCAGGTCCGGCTCGCTGCCGGTTTCCTGCATGATCTGGCGCGAGATGCGGTTCATCTTGTTGATCGTTTCGATCATGTGCACCGGCACGCGGATGGTGCGCGCCATGTCGGCGATCGAACGCGTGATCGCCTGGCGGATCCACCAGGTGGCGTAGGTCGAGAACTTGTAGCCGCGACGATACTCAAACTTGTCGACCGCTTTCAGCAGGCCGATATTGCCTTCCTGGATCAGGTCCAGGAATTGCAGGCCGCGGTTGATGTATTTCTTGGCGATCGAAATCACCAGGCGCAAGTTGGCAACCGTCATTTCGCGCTTGGCGTGGCGTGCACGCTTTTCGCCAGCGGCCATCTGCTTGTTGATCTTGCGCAGGTCCGCCAGCGGCAGCGCCACGCGCGCCTGCAGGTCGATCATGCGCTGCTGCAGTTCCTTGATGGCTGGCACATTGCGGCCCAGCACGGTGCTGTACGGATAAGCGCAGTCGACTTCGCGGTCGACCCATGCCAGGTCGGTCTCGTTGCCCGGGAAGACCTTGATGAAGTGGGCGCGCGGCATGCCGCAGCGGTCCACGCAGATCGCCAGCACGGCTTTTTCGATGTGGCGCACTTCATCCATCTGGCCGCGCAGGGTGTCGCACAGCTTTTCAACGACCTTGGCCGTGAAGCGGATGCCCAGCAGTTCGTTCGAGATGACTTCCTGCGCCTTGACGTACTTGGCCGAGCCGTAGCCTTCCTTGGTGAAGGCGGCCGCCATCTTGTCGAATTCGGCTTCGATGATGGCAAATTTTTCCAGCGCGCCGCGGCGCAGCTGGTTCAGCTGTTCGGCCGAAAAACCGGCCGCGCCGCCGTTGGCGTCGCCGTCTTCTTCTTCGTGCTCTTCTTCGTCTTCTTCATCGTCGTCCGACGCGGCCACGTGCGGCGCCGGGGCGGCCGGCGCGTTCGATTCGTTCAGGTCGACAAAGCCGTCGACCACTTCGTCGACCTTGATGTCGTCGTTGGCGATCTTGTGCGACAGCGCGATGATTTCGGCGATCGTGGTCGGGCAGGCCGAAATGGCCTGGACCATGTCCTTCAGGCCGCCTTCGATGCGCTTGGCGATTTCGATCTCGCCTTCGCGCGTCAGCAGCGCCACCGCGCCCATTTCACGCATGTACATGCGCACCGGGTCGGTGGTGCGGCCGAAGTCGGAATCGACCGTCGACAGGGCCGTGGCCGCGGCAGCTTCGACTTCGTCGTCGCTGGTGGCGGTGGCGACCGTGTCGGTCAGCAGCATCATTTCGGCGTCAGGGGCGCGCTCGTAGACGGCGATGCCCATGTCGTTGAAGGTGGCGATGATGCCTTCGACCGCTTCCGGGTCGATGATGTTCTCGGGCAGCTGGTCGTTGATCTCGGCATAGGTCAGGTAGCCGCGTTCCTTGCCCATATTGATCAGGTTCTTGATCTGGGTACGGCGGCGTTCCATGTCCGCTTCGGTCGCTTTCGGATCGGCGGCCAGCACCACGCCGCCCTTGGCCTTGCGTTCCTTGGCTTTCGAGACCGCTTTCAGTTCGGCGCGTTCGACCGCGTTGAGCGCGGCGACTTCGTCGTTTTCCGGGGTGAATTCGCTCGGCTTGCGGCCGCGGCGGCCTGGCACCTTGACCGACGGCAGCAAATAACCGGAGGTATCGATGGCGGCCAGGGCGGCGGCGTCGGTGGTCTGGCTGACCGACTGGCCGGCCGTCTGGATGACCAGCGGTTCGGCTTCGACCACTTTTTTCGCCACGCGCGGCTTGGCCACGGTCTTGACGACCGGCTCGGACTGGGCTTCGTCGGCCGCCATGTCTTCACGGGCGGCGAGCTTGGAACGCTTGCGCACCACGACCGGGGCGGCGACCGCTTCATTGGCCGCTTCGACGGCATCGACTGGTTCTACCGAAGCGTCCACCGCCGCCAGGCGCGAGCCCTTTTTGACCACCGTCACCGTGGCCGCCGCTTCATTTTCGATGAAGTAGGAGGTCGCCGTTTTCGGCACAGCCAGCTGCGCACTGCTCTTGCGAGGTGCTTTGGTGGCGGTCAGGGTCAAGGTCTTGGCGCTGTTCTTCATTAAAACTCCAGTCAATAATCCACCCGAACCCAAAGCGGGCCCGATGGAAGGTGTTCAGGATGGTGCTCGCTATGGCGGCAGCGGGATATGGCAGAACGAAAAAAAGCCCGTTAATGAAAACGGGCTTGAATCTATCAGTCAGAGCAGAGACAGATAGAGGAGACAAACCCATTATGCACTAACGCAAGTTATCGCGATAATTGATATATTAAATACCAGATATAACGAAAGCGTATACTGCAGGACGCTGGGCTGCCCTCTTTCATCTAGCTGTCACATCTGCGCTGCCTCAATCCGTGCGCAGGGCAAGAGGCGGATCATACACGATTTCGGGCCCCGCTGCTCATCACTTGTATGTACAAATACGAATAAAATCCGCGCACGCCCCAATGTGCCCATGCTATCCTTCCGGTTCCAGCTCTTACAATGAAGTCAATGAATACACCTAGTCTTGTCGCCGAGTCGGCCGACGCAACCGCTGCAGCCACCCCGGCACCGGCGAGCGCCCAGACCGCGCGATCCCTGCTCAAGCAGTTCCAGCAACAATTTCCTGCCTTCCGCGATTGCCTTCCCCTCGCAATCGGCATCGACAAACAGATCCTCGCGCGCATGCCCGAGCTGGACCGCAAAACCATGCGTACCGCGCTCGGCATCCATACCGGCTCGCTGCGTTACCTGCGCGCCATGGAAAAAGCCACGCTGCGCTACGACCTCGACGGTGCCCCGGGCGCCGAAGTGACCGATACCCACCGTTCCCACGCCAAGGAAACGCTGCAGCAGCGCTTCAAGAAGGAAGCCGAACGCAAGAAAGCCGAGCGCGACGCCGCCCAGGCCGAAGAAGCGAACAAGCTGCGCCAGGAAAAGCTGCTCCAGCTGGCCTCCAAATTTTCCGGCAAGCGCTGATTCGCCATCCATGATTGACGACCAGGAAGAGTTGCTGCCGCCTTATGACGGCATCAAGCTGGCAGACGTGCGCATGGTCAAGTCCGAGCGCGACGCCGCCGAGGCCTTGGCCGCCCTGTCGGCCATGGACGTGATCGGCTTCGATACCGAATCGAAGCCCACCTTCCTCAAGGGTGAATTGTCGACCGGCCCGCACCTGGTACAGCTGGCCACGGACGATGCCGCCTACCTGTTCCAGATCGGCGCCACGCCGGCGGTGGAAGTGCTCAAGGCCATCCTCGAATCGACCACCATCCTGAAAGTGGGCTTCGGACTGCAGGACGACGTCAAGCGCCTGCGCGCCAAGCTCAATATCGACGCGATCAATGTGCTCGACCTGTCGACCGCGCTGCGCAAAGGCGAACGCAATACCCTGGGCGCCAAGACCGCCGTGGCGCGCTTTTTCGGGCAGAAGCTGCAGAAGTCGAAGAAGATCACCACCACCAACTGGGCGCTGCCGCGCCTGTCGGAAAAGCAGATCCTGTATGCGGCCGACGATGCGCACGTGGCCCTGAAGATCTACCGGCGCTGGCGCGCGGACGCGGCCACCGCCTGACGATTATTTTTCTTCCAGCATGGCCGAATAGCAGGCGTCCGCAAAACCGATGCGGTCGGTGGTCGCATTGCGCGCATCCTCCATCCCGATCTTCTTCTCGCGCAGCAAGTGCACCAGCGCCGCATTCATCGAATGGCAGCCCGCATTGAACTTGCCCGTGCCCCCATCCATCAGCGTACGCACTTCGGCCAGCCGACCCGACTCGATGATGCGCTCGACTTCCGGATTCGAGGTCAGGCATTCGGTAGCCAGGTAATAGCGTTCGCCCTCGGTCGACGGCAGCAGCGCCTGGCACAGCACGCCGCGCAGCGCGTGCGCCAGCGCCTGCGACTGCGCTTCGGAATTGCCCAGCAAGCGCAGCATCTTCTGCAGCCCCAGTTCGGTCGAGCGCGCATGCAGCGAAGCGAGCACCAGCGGGCCCGATTCGGCCAGCGCCAGCGCTTCCTGCGCCGTTTCGGCGTCGCGGATTTCACCGATCACGATCACGTCCGGGCGCTCGCGCAGCGCGTCCAGCGCGCCCAGGTAATAGCTGCCCACGTCGCCGTCGATGCCCACTTCGCGCTGGGTGATGATGCACTTGCGCTGGGGGATCAGGGTTTCGACGGGGTCTTCAATCGTGATGATATGGCCGGACCGGGTCTTGTTGATCTGGTCCAGCATCGAGGCGATGGTGGTCGACTTGCCCTGGCAAGTGTCGCCGATGATCAGCACCAGGCCGCTGGTGAGCTTGGCGAAATCCTGTTCGGCCGCGCGCAAGCCCAGTTTGTTCAATTCGAGCGGTTCCTTGGGGAAGCGGCGCACCACGCAGCCGAGCCGTTTCTGGCCCTGGAAGCTGAAGCAGTTGGCGCGGATGCGCGCCGTGTGCAGGTCGATCGAGCGGTCGAAGGCCCGTTTCAGGATCCGTTCCGACCAGTTCGGTTCGATGACTTCGAAAAACTCTTCCAGTTCCTCTTTCGTGATCGGCGAATCGGTGACCGCGACCAGGCCTTTCGGCTGGCGCAGCATCAGCGGACTGTTCTGGTGAATGATGATGTCGCTGAAGATCAGGCGCGAGTTCAGCAGGTGCAAAATCTGCTCGACCAGGGTGCCGAACACCGGATGGTCTTCATTTTCAACGTAACTTAAGGTACGGATTTGCGAGGACTGGTGGTTTTCCATCGTGGGACACTCTCGAGACTAGGTGCGTGCAATTATAAGACCAGTTTCGCAATGCCGAGTGGAAAGATTTGAGGGCTTTGTCCATGGCAAGTTCCGCTTGACGCACGCTATGAAACTGGCGACTATCGAGCGGTCCCCTTACCAAGGAAGAACGCCATGAAAATCAGCGATATGAAGGTCGGTACCCGGCTTGGCGGCGGTTTCTCCATCCTGATCGTGCTGGTTCTGGCGATCGCGGCCATCGGCACCTGGCGCCTGCGCGATATCGACCGCGCCGTGGCGACTATGGTGAGCGACGTGATCCGCAAGGAACGCCTGTTTTCGGAATGGGCGGCCAATACCAATATCAATGGCGCGCGCACCATTTCCGTGGCCGAATCGGCCGATCCCGAACGCCAGAAACAGTTGCAGGCCCGGATCAAGGAAACCAGCGCCCGCATTTCCGAGATCCAGAAAACCCTCACCGAGCTCGACAAGTCGCCCGAGGAAAAAGCCATGTTCGACAAGATCGGCGCACGCCGCACGGTGTACGTGGCGGCGCGCGAAGAAGTGTTCAAGGAAAAGACGGTCGACGAAACCAATGCCAGGGCCATGGTGCAGAACAAGCTGGAACCGGCGCTGGACGCCTACGTGGCCAGCATCCGCGAGCTGTCGGCCTACCAGGCCAAGGCCATCGTCAGCCTGGCCGACGCCACCACCGCCCTGTCGCGCGCCTCGGGCCTGCTGCTGATGCTGCTGGGCGGCGTGGCCACCCTGCTCGGCATCGGCGTCGCCCTCCTGATCACGCACAGCATCAAGTCGCAACTGGGCGGCGAGCCGAACTACGCGGTCTCGATTGCCAACCAGATCGCCGAAGGCGACCTGACCGCGTCCATCCATACCGGCGCCGACGACCGCAGCAGCATGCTGTACGCCATCAAGGCCATGCGCGACAGCATCATCAACATCGTCAGCCAGGTGCGCAGCGGCACCGACACCATCGCCACCGCGTCGAGCGAAATCGCGACCGGCAACCTGGACCTGTCCTCGCGCACCGAGCACCAGGCCAGCTCGCTCCAGCAGACGGCGTCGTCGATGGAGGAACTGACCAGCACCGTCAAGCAGAATGCCGACAATGCGCAGCAAGCGAACAGCCTGGCCGGTTCGGCGTCCGACGTGGCGCGGCGCGGCGGCGCGGTGGTGGCCGAAGTGGTCAACACCATGAATTCGATCAATGACTCGTCGAAAAAAATTGTCGACATCATCGCCGTGATCGACGGCATCGCCTTCCAGACAAATATCCTGGCGCTGAACGCGGCCGTGGAAGCGGCCCGCGCCGGCGAACAGGGCCGCGGCTTCGCCGTCGTCGCCAGCGAAGTGCGCAACCTGGCCCAGCGCTCGGCCGCGGCCGCCAAGGAAATCAAGGCCTTGATCGGCCATTCGGTCGAACAGGTGACCCAGGGCACGCGCCTGGTGGACCAGGCCGGCGCCACCATGGATGAAATTGTCGCCAGCGTGCAAAGGGTGACCAGCATCATCAGCGAGATCACCGCCGCCAGTTCGGAACAGAATGCCGGCATCGAGCAGATCAACCTGGCCATCACCAATATGGATGAAGTCACGCAGCAGAATGCCGCCCTGGTCGAACAGGCTGCCGCGGCGGCCGGGTCGATGCAGGAGCAAGCCAGTCACCTGGCCGGCGTGGTCAGCCTGTTCAAGCTGGAGCAGGCTGCCACGGCGCCGCGCCGGCCGGTCATGGGCCGAAGCAGGCCATCGATCGCAGCATGAAGCGCTGGCTGGCCATAGGCGCGCTGGCACTGGCCGGCCATGCCGGGGCGAGCGTCGAGATACGGGTGGCCGTGCAGGAAGACTCGGCGCCCAAATATGTCGCCGGCCCGACGCCCAAGGGCATCTGCCCCGACCTGATGCGCGCCATCGAAAAGCAGTTACCCGGCGTGCGCTTTGTATTCGAGGCGCGCGAACAGCCCTTGCGCCGCATCGAAAACCGCATGGAACAAGGCGAACTCGACGCCAACTGCCTGGTCGACACCAGCGTCCGCCGCAGCAAGTTCCAGGTGGCGTCCACGCCCCTGTTTTCGCTCGACTACCACCTGATCGCGCGCGCCGGCGATGCGGTGACGGTCAACGGCTGGGACGACGTGCGGCGCCTGGGGGCGGATGGAAAAATACTGATACTGAGCGGGACCGGCGTGACGGAGCGCCTGCAGAAGCTGGGCGGCCTGACGATCGAGGAAGGCGGCAAGTCCGCCACGGCCAACTTGCACAAGCTGGTCATGGGGCGCGGCCGCTTTTTCTACTACCGCACGCATGACTGGACCAGCCAGGTCAGCGCCGCGGGCGTGGGCGGCCAGGTCAGGATCCTGCCGCTGCGCATGGAATCGGTGCAATTTCACCTGATGTTTGGCGCCCACCTGAAGGGGGACCTGCTGTCCCGGGTCGAACGCGCATTGCAGGAACTCGACGCCAACGGCACGCTGGCGCGGATCCGCAAGGAATGGCAGCTCAGGCCGACCGGAACGGACGCTTGAATCCGGTTTTCAGGTCGGTCGACATGCGCACGCCCTGTTCGTTGACAAACACTTCGTCGGGCGGCTCGTCGCCCGCCAGCGCGCCCGATACCACGGGCAGTCCTTCACCCTTGCGCACCAGCGCGTCAGCCCGTTCGTAGACATTCTGGCAGCCGGTTTCGGCGATCAGGCTTTGCACGATGGGCACCTTCCACGCGTCCACGCCGGCGGCCTGGAATTCGCAGATCAGGTAGCCCGACTTGCCGCCGAACTGTTCGACCAGCAAGCCAGGCAAGCCATCGGCTTCGGCATTGATCAGCTTGACCAGGTCGGTGGCCTTGGCCTTGGCGGCCAGCGGCGCGCTTTTGGCCAGGGCCGCCTTGACGCGGCGCTTGATCAGCGCGTGGTCGACCGGTTCGGCTTCGTCGAAGGTCCACACCCGGGCCCGGATCTGCGACTTGGAATTGTAGGCGGCGCGCGCCAGGAATTGCTGCGAGGACGACTGCACGATGGCCGTGCCGCCCGCCTTCATCTTCTCATTCGGCTTGCCGTCCACCTTTTCGACGGCGGACGCGTAAATCCAGGGTTCGCGCGCGAGCAGGCTTTTTTCCTTGCCCTGTTTGATGGTGATGATCAGCATGAGATTCCAGTGGTAACGATTGCAAGCGCACATTTTACCGCCTCGCCAAGGGTTTAGAGTCCTCCCTCTAGCCAGGTACGGTTTTTATTGCAATTAGACCGATCGGTCTATAGCATGAATCCATGAAAACCACCGATGCCCGCCAGCGCCTGATCGCCGCCATGACCGATGCCCTGCAGCGCCGCGGCCTGCACGGCAGCGGCCTGACCGAACTGCTGGCGGCCGCCCAAGCGCCCAAGGGCGTGCTGTACCACCACTTCCCGGGCGGGAAGGCCGAACTGGCCGTGGCCGCCGTCGAGGCGACCGTGGAACGGCTGTGCACCCTGCTCGACGAACGCATGGGCGCCAGCGGCGACCCGACCGGCGCGCTGATGCTGTGGATTCACGGCGCCCAGAAGCGGATGGAAGCGAGCGGCTATGAACGGGGCTGCCCGCTGGCCACCATCGCCCTCGAAACGACGGCCGCCGACGTCGAGATCCGCGCCGCGCTGGACAAGGGCTTTGCGGCGGTGCGCCTGCGCATTGCCGGCGCGCTGGAGCAAGCCGGCTACCGCCAACCCGCCGCGATGGCCGCGCTGATCCTGGCCGCCTACGAAGGCGGGCTGCTGCAAGCGCGCGCGGCCGGCAATCCCGAACCGATGACCCTGGTGGGCGACGCCCTGCTCACCATCCTGCAAGGAGCAAGACCATGAGCAATCCCGAGAACCTGACACTGACGACCGCCGACGGCTACCCGATCGCGGCCACGCGCTACCCCGCGCAGGGCACCACCCGCGCCCGCCTGGTGATGGCCGGCGCCACCGGCGTGCCGCAAGGCTTCTACCGCCGCTTCGCCGAATTTGCCGCGCGTCAGGGCTATGACGTCATGACGCTCGACTACCGCGGCATCGGCCGCTCCAAGCCGGCAACGCTGAAAGGCTTTCGCATGGATTACCTGGACTGGGGGCGCCAGGACCTGGCTGCCGCGGTCGACGCCATGAGCACGCCCGGCATGCCGCTGTACGTGGTGGGCCATTCGTATGGCGGCCACGCTTACGGCCTGCTGCCGAACCACCACAAGACCGACGGCCTGTACACCTTCGCCACCGGCGCCGGCTGGCATGGCTGGATGCCGCTGGCCGAACGGCTGCGGGTGCTGCTGATGTGGCGCCTGGTGGGGCCGGTGATCGTGCATTTCAAAGGCTACCTGGCGTGGAACTGGATGGGCATGGGCGAGGACTTGCCGATCGATGTGTACCGCCAGTGGAAGCACTGGTGCAATTTCCCGCGCTACTTCTTCCAGGATCCGGCGCAGAAGAAACTGGAGGCCGGTTTCGACAGCGTGCGCAGCCCGATCATGGCCTGCAATGCGCTCGACGACCTGTGGGCGCGGCCGAAGTCGCGCGACGCCTTCATGGCCGGCTACCGCAACGTGGCGTGGCAGGCGACCGATATCGATCCGCGCAAGGCGGGCATGGGGCCGATCGGGCACATGGGTTATTTCAAGGCGAAATGCGAACCGCTGTGGCAAGGCGCGCTGGAATGGCTGGAAAAGAACGGCCGCAGCAAACCCGCATAGCCTCGGGGCAAGCCCCGCAGGGCGATGTGCATATCATTCATCTAGTGCTTCGAATTTACCGTCTGTCCGGCGCAGCGCGCAGTCTGTCGCAAACGCCGGACACCCCTGCTCACGTCTCTTATGATGCACCTCATCAGAACATACGGAGGAGTCCATCATGACCAAGAACATCATCATCGCCGCCAGCCTGGCCATTTCCACCCTCGCCTGCGCGCTGCCTGCCAGCCAGGCCGTGGCCTCGCCGCTCGACTGGTTTTCAGGCGAAAAAGTCCAGGGCAACGGCAATATCAAGAAACAGTCGCGCGAGCTGGCCCACTTCACCGGCATTTCCATGAGCTTGCCGGCGGCCGTTGAACTACGCATCGGCAACACGGAAGGCATCACCATCGAAACCGACGACAACCTGCTGCCGCTGATCGAAACGGTCATCGAAAACGGCACGCTGAAAGTACGCGCCAGCAAACGCAATATGAACTTGCAGCCGCGCACCCTGAAGATCGTCATCAATGCCAAGGAAGTGGAACGCGTTTCGCTGGGCGGCTCCGGTTCGATCGAGTCGGACGCACTGAAAGGCGGCAAGATGAAATTCGACCTGGGCGGCTCCGGCACCATCAACATCAAGAACATCGAAGGCGAATCGATTTCGGTGACGGTCGGCGGCAGCGGCACCTTCAAGACGGGCGGCGGTTCGGCCACCAACCTGTCGGTCACCATCGGCGGTTCCGGCGACGTTGACCTGGGCCGCGTCAAAGCCAGCGAAGCGAGCGTCAGCGTGGCCGGTTCCGGCGAAGCGGTGATCTGGGCCAGCAATTCGCTCAGCGTCACCATCGCCGGTTCGGGCGACGTCAATTACTATGGCGATCCTAAACTGAGCCAGTCCGTGGTCGGCTCGGGCGGCGCACGCCGCCTGGCAGCCAAACCTTAATGGTGCGGGGCCGGCGAAGCGCCGGCCTGCGGACTGACAAAATTGACCGGTTTCACCGGCACCCGCACCGTCACGCTTTCACGGGCGGGTTTCTTGTTCTTGTGCTCGATCTCCAGCGTCAGGGGCACGGCATCGCCATCCTTGAGCTGCTGCTTCAGTCCGACGAGCATGATGTGGTAGCCGCCGGACGCCAGGTTCACGCCACGGCCGGCCGGCAGCGCGATGCTGTCGACCTGGCGCATCTTCATGGTCGTGCCGCTCATTTCCATCTTGTGCAATTCGACCACGGCGGCCACGGGCGAGCTCACGCCCACCAGGCGCACGTCGCTGCCCGACATCAGGTACATATAGGCGCCCGTACTTTTCTGGGCGGGCACGGTGGCGCGGATCCAGGGCGCGGTGACGCTGACCTGGGCAAACGCCGGGGCCGTCAGGGAGATCGTGGCGATCAGGGCGATCAGAGTTTTTTTCATATGCTTAACGCTCGGCCTTGAAGTCTTCGCGCTCGATGAGCACCGTCGAGACACTGTCGGTCAGGTAGATCTGGCCATCCTGGATCGTGCACTGCAGCTGCATGTTGCGGTTGGCCAGGGCCTGGAGCTGGGCGCTGGCATCGGCCGGAATATTAATCACGGTCAGGTTCTTGGCGCGTTCGAGCTTGTTGGCGATCTGCTTGTACCAGATATGGCTGGTGGCGCTGTAACTGTACACCACCACCCGTTCGCTGCGCCCGCAGGCTTTCATCAGGCGCTTTTCGTCCGGCTGGCCCACTTCGATCCATAACTGGATGGCGCCGGTCAGGTCCTTCTGCCACAGGTCGGGCTCGTCGGTGTCGAACAAGCCCTTGGTGAAGGTCAGCGCTTCAGCGGCGTGGATGGCGAAGGCCAGCAGGCGGATCATCATGCGTTCGTCGGTTTCGGACGGGTGGCGCGCCAGGGTCAGCAAGTGCTCCTGGTAATAATTGCGGTCCATGTCCGCGATCTGCAGTTCTGCCTTGTAGATGGTTGCTTTGAGAGCCATTGATGCGTATACCTGAATGAATTATTTGAAGACGACAGTCTTGTCGCCATTTTGCAAAATGCGGTGTTCCACGAACCACTTGACCGCGCGCGCCAGCACCACGCATTCGACATCGCGGCCGATGGCCGACAGGGTCTCGGCATCCATGGCATGGTCGACCCGTTCCACGTCCTGCTCGATGATCGGGCCTTCGTCCAGGTCGCCGGTAACGAAGTGGGCGGTGGCGCCGATCAGTTTGACGCCGCGGTGGTGGGCCTGGGCGTAAGGCTTGGCGCCCTTGAAGCTGGGCAGGAAGGAATGGTGGATATTGATGGCCTTGCCGCGCATGGCACCGCACAGGCCGGGCGACAGGATCTGCATGTAGCGCGCCAGCACCACCAGGTCGATCTTGTGGGTAGCCATGATGTCGAGCACGCGCGCTTCCTGGGCCAGCTTGGCCTCTTCCGGCGCGCCGGTGGCCAGCGGCAAATGGTGGAAGGGAATGTTGTAGCTGGCCGCCAGCTGGTAGAAATCCATGTGGTTCGAGACGATGGCCGGAATTTCCACCGGCAGCAGGCCGCTCTTGTAGCGGAACAGCAAGTCGTTCAGGCAATGCCCGATTTTCGACACCATCAGCATCACGCGCGGCTTGGCATGGGCATCGTGCAACTGGCCGTTCATGGCCATCTGGCTGCACAGGGCGTCGAAGTCGGCGCGCAGCACGGCATCGGCGATGCCGGCGTCTTCCAGCGCGAAATGCACGCGCATGAAAAACAGTTTCGATTCCGCATCGCCGAACTGGGCCGAATCGATGATGTTGCAGCCATGTTCGGCCAGAAAGCCCGATACGCGATGCACAATGCCGCGCTGGTCAAGGCAGGACAGGGTCAGGATATATTCGGGATGCGTCATGTAATTGGTGTCGGAACGTGGGATGGGCTAACCTTGTATTGTCGCATGCGCTGGCGCGATGTGACAAAAGCAGAAAAAAGCACGACCGTGCAAATTTGGAGTATAGTAAGCAGATCACCACATTTTTTAAGGAAAACGTCCATGTCGACCACCGCACTGATGAACCAGCAGTTCCGCCTTGCCGCCCGCCCTGTCGGCCTGCCGAAGCGTTCGGACTGGGAACAGATCAATGAAGCCGTCCGCGACATCGCCGATGGCGAAATCGTGGTCAAGGCGCTCTACCTGTCGCTCGATCCGGCCATGCGCGGCTGGATGAACGAAGGCAAGTCCTACATCCGCCCGGTGGCGATTGGCGAAGTCATGCGCGCCGGCGGCGTGGGCGTGGTGGTGGCCAGCAAGTCGGACAAGTTCGCCGTGGGCGACCATGTTTCCGGCGGCATCGGCGTACAGAATTACTGGGTGGGCGCGGCCAATGACAAGACCGGCGGCTTCTACAAGATCGACCCGCGCATGGCGCCGCTGACCGCCTGGCTCAATGTACTGGGCATGCCGGGCATGACCGGCTACTTCGGCCTGATCGAATCGGGCTTGCCGAAAGCGGGCGAAACGGTGGTGGTCTCGGGCGCGGCCGGCGCGGTCGGCATGACGGTGGGCCAGGTGGCCAAGCACCTGGGCTGCCGCGTGGTGGGCATTGCGGGCGGCAAGGACAAATGCGACTTCGTGGTCAATGAGCTGGGCTTCGACGCCTGCATCGACTACAAGAACGCCGACGTCAAGGAAGGCCTGAAAGAACATTGCCCGAAAGGCGTGGACATCTATTTCGACAATGTGGGCGGCGACATCCTCGACACCGTGCTCACCCGCATCAACCTGAAAGCGCGCATCGTCATTTGCGGCGCGATCTCGCAGTACAACAACACGACGGCCATGAAAGGCCCGTCGAACTACCTGTCGCTGCTGGTGAACCGCGCGCGCATGGAAGGCATCGTGGTCTTCGACTACGCCGACCGCTACCACCTGGGCGTGGCCGCCATGGCCAAGTGGATGCAGGAAGGCACGTTCAAGAGCAAGGAAGACGTCGTCGACGGCCTCGAGAATTTCCCTGAAGCCCTGCTGATGCTGTTCGAAGGCAAAAACTTCGGCAAGCTCTGCCTGAAAGTCGCTTCCGCATAAAAACGTTTCCCAACCGGGGTCAGACCTCCGCAGTGCAACACCTGTTGCACTGCGGAGGTCTGACCCCGGTGTGCATTTGCCGCCGGTTCTTGACCGGATGCGCGCCACGCCGATGTTCCTGGAACTTGGCGACCCAATCAGCGTCTACCTCCTGCTCGTTCGAAGCACGCTCACCGTTGCCGCAATGGTGGGCCTTCCTATCCGACATTTTTCTTGAGGTAGCCCATGCCCAGTTATTCCAGCAATGCCGCCATGCGATCCGGGCTCGATGCCCAGGTCAGCTTCATCTCCGAGTTCGCGCGCCGCAGCTACGACACGGTCCGCAAGCTCAGCGAACTGAATCTGCATTTTGCACAGCAAATCGCGCAGGACACCTTTGACGCCAGCCAGCAACTGCTGTCCTGCACCGACCCGTTCCAGATCGCCGCCGCCAGCGCCAGCGCTGCCCAGCCCGCCTTGCGCCATGTGCGCGCCTACCAGCAACAGCTGATCGGCCTGCTCACCGGCGCCCAGCGCGAGCTCGCGCGCACGGCCGGCAGCGGCATCCAGGAGGCCAGCCGCAGTTCCTATGAAGCCGCCCAGGAAATGGCGCGCCAGTCGGCCCAGGCCGGCGATGCATTCAGCGCCGCCTACCGCCCCGAAGAACGCGGCGCCGCCCCGGAAAGCCACAGCGGCAATGGCGCCCAGCACCTTCCCGGTTGATTCCCGCATCCCACTTCAAGGAGCCCATCATGTCCACTCCAGGCAAGCAGAAACCCGGTTCGGCGATCGATGCACTCGACCTGCTCAAAGCCGACCACGACAAGGTGAAAAGCCTGTTTCGCGAATTCGACGACCTCAAGGGCAATGACGACGAGGACGAACGCAAGTCCGAACTGGTCGACGAAATCTGCTACGAACTCACGCTCCACACCATGCTCGAGGAAGAAATTTTCTATCCCGTGCTGCGCGCGGCCATCGATGACGACGAGCAGATGGACGAAGCCGACATCGAACACGCGGGCGCGCGCGAGCTGATCAGCCAGCTCGAAGTCATGTACCCCGGCGACGACCATTTCGACGCCACCGTCACCGTGCTGGGCGAAGAAATCAGCCACCACATCGACAAGGAAGAAAGCGCTATGTTTGCCGCCGCCCGCAGCGCCGGCATCGACCTTGACCACCTGGCCGACCTGCTGGCCACGCGCAAGGAAGAACTCGACGAAGACCTGTCGTCGCCACCCACGCCCATCGATGACCTGGAGCGGCACGACGGTTCGCGCCGCGCGCCGCGGCCGCCGAACTAACAAGGGTGGAACTATTAAATTTCACGCATCTCTAATTCACGAGCGCGGCAATCACGTGCTCGGAAACCCAAACTACACACAAGGAGATCGATATGGCGACAAGCAAAGACAGTAGCAGCAAAGGCGGCACTTCGGGCGGCAACACGCAAAAAGGCAGCAGCGGCAGCGGCGGTCCGGCCAAGCGCGGTTTCGCCGCCATGGATGAAAACCAGCAGCGCGAAATTGCCAGCAAGGGCGGCCAGGCCGCGCACCAGAAGGGCACCGCGCACGAATTCGATTCCGAAGAAGCGCGCCGCGCCGGACAAAAAGGTGGCGAAGCTGTCAGCCGCGACCGCGAACACATGGCAGACATCGGCCGCAAGGGTGGCGAAAGCCGCCAGTCGGCAGCGCGCAACAACAAGGAATCGGCCGACGACAACAAAGGCGGCCGCCAGGGCGGCAAGTAACTGGCTGCGCCATCGATACGTGCCACGTGTGTTAAGGCGGGCCGGGGTTCCCGGCCCGATTTTTTTACCGGATGTGTTCCTCGCCGGCCGGCTCGCCCAGGCCATCGACCCTGGTCCGCTTGTCCAGCTTGCCGTCGAGATCCGTATCCGTGTCGAAGTGGGTCATCTTGTTGCGTACGTAGTATTCGGTCTTGCGCGGCAGGCCGCTCGCCGGATTGATGTACTCCATCGTCGATATGACACCGAAGGCGTAGTGAAACCTGAGATCCAAGTAGGCGTCGCCGTCGGTATCGACCTCTGCAAGATACGCCTCCCCCAGCCGGTAGCTGGCCTTGCTTTCGAACACGCCATCAAAGTCATCGTCCGATTCGTTCGTTTCCATCAAGCCTTGCTGATTAAAATGCGCAATCAGATCGACCTTCCCGTCCAGGTTACGGTCAACCTCGTTGCCGACCACCTGCCCGCTCGCCGACAGGCGCCAGTGTTCATCGAGCACCCCATCGCCATTGCGATCGACACCCCGGTCGGCGACGGGCGCGCGCAGAAACGCAAAGGTACACAGGGCGCCGATGGCCAGGCCGGTCAGCAGGATCATGGTCTTGCTCGACGTGGCAACGGCTGGCGCTGGCGCCGCCGCGACTTCGGCGGGCGGTTGCGCGGCATCCCAGGCCGTGACGATGGCCTTCGCGGCCGCGTAATCGTGTTCTTCCACCATGACACGGACCTGGTTGCCCGCGGGAAGTTCGCCTATGCCACCTTGCAGAAACGCGCCATCGATGCGGCCGGATAATTCCTGCTGCTCGAGCAGGTTGAGGATCATATGTGCTTCAACACCATTTGCAGCTTCGTACAGCAATCTCATAGGCACAGTTCCGGAAGTGCAAGTCAATGGAGCGCGTGCCGCGCCTGCAGCCGTGGCATGAGCTTGATATACACGCCGTCGACATCGTCGCGGCTGTAGGGATCGCAGTGCAGCAGCATCAAGTCCAGCCAGCCGCCGATGGCCGCCCATTGCGCCTGGGTATACGGCGTGGCCGGATTCCAGCGATGGTCGGAGCGAAATTCCATCAGCAGCGCATCGGTCGCATCCGAACACGGTTCATCGATCGATGAACACAGCCAGGCCGGCAAGTAATACTGCTTGGCCTCGTCCGACAGCAGGGGCAAATCCCATACATGCTTTTGCAGCAAGGCCGGCGGCACGGCGTTGGCCGCGTGCGCGCCCAGCGCCCGGGCCAGGCCATCGCATTCGGCACAGGCGTGCGGCACGAGCGCATCGCGCCCAGGGCGTTCAAGCGCGGCAAATGCAGCGCGCACGTCATGCTTCAAGGTGGCGGAATTCATCGGGGGGCCGGCGGTCGGATTGGGTAGATTGAGGGAGCAATCTCAGCAGTGTACGTAGGCCGCGAAGCAATGTCCACGAGCAAGTCCAATTACTTCCCGGCCACGCAACACCTCGTAATGAACAGATAATTCCGGCCGCGCCACCCCGCAAACCGCAGAGGGTGGACATGGCGATGGGGCGTGATAAGATTGCCGGGCCCGGCTCACCCTCTAGGCGGTGAGCGCTCGACCAAGGAAGCAAATTGCAGGACAAAGACCACGTGGCCGCCATGCCAGCACCCGCAGCCATCGCCGCGCACTTCGACGCTCTCTACAAAGGCCGCAAGCCGCGCCATTTCGCCACCATTCATTCCGCCCATCCGGCCGGGCAGGATCCCCTTTCCGGCGTGAGCGTGTGGAAGCGCGCCGAACCCGTCCCGCACTGGCACTATGTCACGCAAGGCTTGTCGCAGCCCAACCCGAAGGCCGCCATTCCAGGCGCCAGCGGCTTCGGCTTCGAACTGACCTTCCGCCTTGCCTGCACGGCCGAGGCCATGGATGCGCCCTTGTGGCCGCTCGATTTCCTGCACAACCTGGCGCGCTATGTGTTTCGTACCAGTCATGCTTTGCAGGATGGCCACAGGATGAATGCCAGCGGCCCCATCTCCCCCGGCCTGCCGACGCAGCTGTGCGCCATGGGTT
>Ga0187844_10000783_pt1 | contig 24684 bp, 20 predicted proteins | sample SpaLakP09_SKY_50_FD_134517 | JGI IMG/M metagenome (GOLD analysis project Ga0187844, IMG submission 134517) | Oligotrophic lake water microbial communities from Sparkling Lake, Wisconsin, USA - SP09_SKY_50 | ecosystem: Environmental > Aquatic > Freshwater > Lake | place: USA: Sparkling Lake... | reverse complement strand
CTCGCGCTGGGCACCTTGCTGGCCGCCGGCCCCGCCCTGGCCCAGGCCAACTGGCCGACCAAGCCCCTGACCATGGTGGTGGGTTTTGCCGCCGGCGGCGCCACCGACGCGGTGGCCCGCATCATCGCCAAGCACCTGGGCGATGAGCTCAAGCAGAACGTGGTGGTGGACAACAAGGCCGGTGCCGGCGGCAACATCGCCACCGACTTCGTGGCCCGGGCCGAACCGGACGGCCACACCCTGCTGTTGGGCAGCGTAGGCTCCCTCACGGTCGCCCCGCACATGAATGCCAAGCTGCCGTACAAGCCCCTGCAGGATTTCGCCCCGGTCACCATGGCCGTGGTGTTCTCCAACGTGCTGGTGGTCAAGGCCGATCTGCCCGTGAAGACCCTGGCCGACTATGTGAAGCTGGCCAAGGCGCAGCCCGGCAAGCTGACCTACGCCTCGCCCGGCATCGGCGGCGCCGGCCACCTGGCGGGCGAACTGCTCAAGATCAAGGCCGACATCGACCTCACCCACGTCGCCTACAAGGGCGGCGGCCCCGCCATGCTGGGCCTGCTCGGCGGCGAGGTCGACTCCTTCATGTCCACCCCGCCCACGGCCGGCCCGCACATCAAGGCCGGCAAGATCCGCGCCCTGGCCACCACCGGCGCCAAGCGTGACCCGCTGATGCCCGACGTGCCCACCGTGGCCGAGCAGGGCTACCCCGGCTTCGATACGCTGAACTGGTACGCCTACGTGGTGCCCGCCAAGACACCCAAGGCCGTGGTCGACCGCCTGAACCAGGTGCTGGTCAGGATCCTCAAGGACCCGGAAGTCGCCAAGGAACTCGAGATGAAGGGCCTGTCACCCAGCCCCAGCACCCCGGCCGAACTCGCGGCCTACATGAAGCGCGAGTACGACACCTGGGGGCAGGTGGTCAAGAAGGCTGGCATCAAGCCCGAGTGAGCGCATCACTGCGGCGCAGAGGCTCTCAGCGGTCCACCCCGACGTCGTAGAACTGCCAACGGTTCTTGCCCAGCTGCTTGGCGCGGTACATCGCTTGGTCGGCCTGACGCAGCAGCAAGTCCGGCTCGGTGCCCTGCTGGGGGCACAAAGTCACCCCAATGCTGGTGGAGAGGCTGACCGTCCCGAACTCCGGCAGCACCACCGCCTGGCCCACAGCGTCGAGCAGGCGCTGTAACACCGGGGCAATTTCCTCGCCTTGACCGACATCTGTCATCACGGCAACAAATTCGTCACCTCCGACGCGCGCCAGCGTATCGCCATCACGCAGCGCGGCCTTGAGCCGACGGGCAAGGGTCCTCAACAGCGCATCGCCGGCCGCGTGACCGTGGTGGTCGTTGACGGCCTTGAAACCATCCAGATCCAGAAAGGCCACGGCCAGTGCTCGCTCATGCCGCTGGCTCTGCGCCAGCGCCTGTTGCAGGCGATCGGCCAACAGCACCCGGTTGGGCAGGCCGGTCAACGCATCGTAGTGCGCCATCTCCGCCAGCCGCACATTGGCCTGCTCGAGTTCGTGGTGGCTCAACTCGAGGGCGCGCTGTGCCTCGATGCGGGCCGTGATGTCGCGCAGGATCACGGTCGATATCTGCCGCCCCTCCAGCACCAGCTGCGAGATCGACACCTCGACGGGAAACTGCCGCCCGTCGGCGCGCAGCGCATAGAGCTGGTGCTGGCCGATAGAGGACCGGGTGAAGCGTCCGCTACGCCCCAACTCAACGATCTGCCGCGCGTACTCGGCGTGGAACTGCACCGGCAGCAGCATCTGCGCGGGCTGGCCCTGCACCTGTTCTCGGCTATAGCCGAACATGGCTTCCGCCGCCGAATTGAAGACCACGATGCGGTGTGCAGCGTCCGTGCTGATGACGGCATCCATGGCAGATTCGATGATGCCCTGCAGGCGGATCTCGCTCTGCTGCATCAAGGCCACGGCGTTCTGGCGCTCGGTCACATCCACAAAAGTCACCACGATCTGGCGCAGGCGGCCATCGCCATGGTGGTTGGGGTCCGCGCGGCACAGCAGCCAGACCGGTTCAGGCCGGTCCGTGCGCCGCACACCCAAGAGCACGTTGGACACCGGCTGACCGGTCGCCAGCACGCGCGATACCGGGTAGTCGGCCACGTCCATGGGCCGGCCGTCCGCATGAACGATGGACCAGACCGGATCGTCCAGCCCCCGGGCGACGACCTCGGCGGCCGACAGGCCCAGCAGCTCCTGCGCGCGCGGATTGCTGCGCAGAATGGCGCCGTCCGGTGCATGCACCACCAGGCCCGCGGCCAGGCTGTCGACCAGCTGTCGCTCCTCCTCTTCCCGGGCCTGCAACTGGCGCGCCAGCCCCTGGGCGTCGGCACGGGCTCGGATCAGCTCTGCTTCGAACCGGCTGCGCTCACGCGCCACGAAGACAGCCCAGACGATGCGGTCGACGCCATCGAGTCGCTTGCGCGCCGCGTTGACCATCACCGGCACCGCCTCCGCATCGACGCCTAGGAAATGGATGTGGGCCTCACGGACGGCGGCGGCGTGATGCAACAGGGGGAACAGATGGGTCTGGCTGAAGATGCGCGAGGCGGGGGTCAGCAACACCTCCATCGACCGGCCCATCCAGTCGGCTTCGGCCCCGCCGATGATCTGCAGCAGCTCATGGTTCAGGCGCAGCATATGCCCCTCACCATCGGTGAGCATCATCGCACACGGAATGTCATCGACTGCCAGCATGTGCCCTCCCCCTGGTTCGGCCGATCAACGGCCGCCCAGATACCGCTGCATGGCATCAACCACCAGCCCGGGGTGACTCATGTGGGCGCAATGCCCGGTCACGTCCAGCACTTCCAGCGTGCTGCGGCTCAGGGCACGCTGCAGGTACTCGCCCACGCTCAACGGGGCCAGGGCGTCGTTGCGGTGCTGCAGGATCAGGCAGGGCTGCGGGACATGCGGCAGCTCGGCCCGGTTGTCGGAAAAGAAGGTCGCCTGCGCAAAGATCCGGGCCATCATGGGATCGGTCGAGCAGAAACTGTCGGACAGCTCACCGCCCAGGCTGTCGGCCTGCGGCTGGCCCGCCACCACTGGCGCCAAGTAACTGGCCCAGCCCATATAGTTCTGGTCCATCAGGTCCAGCAGGCCCTCCAAGTCCTTGCGCTCGAAGCCACCCTGGTAATCGGGCGGATGATTGATGAAGCAGGGCGAGGGCCCGATCAGCACCAAGCGCTCGAAAAGCGCGGGCCGCTTGATGGCGGCCAGCAGGCCGATGCTGGCGCTGACCGAATGACCGACAAAATGCACTCCGCTATCGATGCCCAGCACGCTACACACGTCGAGCACGTCATGCGCATAGCCTTGCAGAGTGGCGTATTTCGCCGGATCAAAGGCCGTCGGATCCGATTGGCCGCTGCCGACGTAGTCGAACAGGATCTGACGGTGCGTCCCCTCGAACGCCGGCGTGATATGCCGCCACATGAGCTGACTACAGCCAAAACCGTGGGCATACAGCAGGACCGGTGCATCCGGCTGCTGCGCCTCGATCACCCGTACGTTGTTGCGCTTCAGGATGTCCATTCAATAATCGCTTATCAAGGGCCGATCGGCCCGCCTTCGACAGGCCATCAGTCTATTTGATTCGGTTGAATTCACGGCGTAGGTCCACGGCATCCATCTGCGAAAGCGTGCGTTCCCCACGGTTCAGGCGAAAAAACGCATGGGGTCGCCCACCTCCTCCACCTGCCCCACCAGCGACTGGGCCGGTTCTTCACCAGACCGCTCCATGGCAGGCGAGCCTGGATGGTGCCCCATATGTCGCAAAAGGCCTCTTCAGGCATGTCGGGGCGTCTCACCAGGTTGTGCGGCTGGCCCAGCAGCTCTTCGCGCGAATAACCGCTGACTTCGATGAAGGCGGGGTTGCAGTAGGTGATGCGCCCCTTCAGATCCGTCACCGTGACCAGGGTCTGGTCTAGCGGCATGTCGTAGTTTCTCTGGCTCACCGGCTGGTTGTTTCTCATCCTGAGTCACCGCTTTCTTTTGAGGTTTCCGATGGATCCTGGACCGACATCTGCGCGAGCCGCTCCGACAGTTGTGTCATGAAATCGACCGCCCGGTACATCTCGTCCACCAGACCGAGCGCCTGCAGCAGCGCATACTGCGCCTCGATCTCCTGCAGGGCGAAATCCATCGTGGCGTAACGGCCGAACTCGCGCAGCCGCATCACGGCCTCGGCCGCGGGGCTCACCACTTCCAGTGGTACGCGCCTGCCCAGTTCAGCCAGCATCCAGTCGCGAAACCAGACGGGCAAGGCAGTTTCCCCACTGACCAGCGCACCGGCCAGTGGCACCGTGGATAGGCGCAGGGCCTCGATGTCCTCGCGCACCCGCCGCAGCATCAGATCCAGCTGGCCCGAGTCCGTGCCTGCGATGTTACGCTTCATGACGGGATCGCCTGCGGCGCGGGTTCACGACCCAGCTCCTCCACAGGCATCGGCCAGCCCAACAGATACCCTTGGAACAGGTGGCAACCGTAGGCGCACAGGGTCGTGAACTGCGCCTCGGTTTCCACGCCCTCGGCCACCACGTCCAGCCCCAGATGCGCGGCCAGGGAGAGTATGGTCTTGGCGATGGCGGTGTCATCCTCGTTGGTGTCGATGTGACTCACGAAGGAGCGGTCGATCTTGAGCACGTGGATCGGCAGTTCTTTGAGGTAGGACAGCGAGGAGTAACCGGTACCGAAATCATCGATGGCAAAACGCGCCCCCCGGGTACGCAGCAGCTTCATCTTCTGCACCGTGTCCTGCAGGTTGTCCTGCAACGAACTCTCGGTGATCTCCAGTTCCAGCTGGCCAGGCCGGATCTGGCAGCCATCCATGGCGGCGATGACCTGCGGCACGAAGTCTGGCTGGCGGAACTGGCGGGCGCTCACGTTGACGGCAATCTGCCAGGCGCTGCGTACCGGGTCCGTGCGCCACTGCGCCAGCTGCGTGCAGGCGTTCTCGATCACCCACTGGCCGATGGGCACGATCAGGCCAGTCTTTTCCGCCAGCGGAATGAACTCGCCCGGCGAGACCATGCCTCGCTCGGGATGACGCCAGCGCAGCAGGGCCTCCACCGCCACCGTCTGTCGTAGGCTGCTCATGATGGGCTGGTAGAAGATCTGGAACTGCCCCTGCGCCAGTGCCAGCCGCAGATCGGCTTCCATGGCCATTCGCTTCTGGAAGGCGCTCTGAATGGCCGGATCGAAGAAACACAGGGTCGCCCGGCCCGCATCCTTGGCCTGGTACAGCGCGATATCGGCCTGCTTGAGCAGTTCCTCGGCCAACTGGCTCTGGCCCTGGTACATCACCACGCCTATGCTGGGCGAGCTGTTGATCTGTGCACAGCCCAGGTCATACGGTTCGCTGAGCAGGCGCAGGAACTCCTCGCCCAGCAGGCCGGCCTGGGTCGTGGCTTCGACCTCGGTGGCTCCCAGGTCGGCCAGCAGCACGACGAACTCATCGCCGCCCAGGCGTGCCACCGTGTCGCTCTGGCGCACCCCCTCGCGCAGGCGCTGTGCCACCCGTTTGAGCAGTTCATCCCCCTGCTCGTGACCCAGGGTATCGTTGATGTCCTTGAAGTGGTCCAGGTCCAGGAAAAGCAGGGCACCAAACTGGCCGCTGCGCGTCGAAGCCACCAGGCCCTGCTGCAGGCGGTCCATCAGCAGGCGCCGGTTGGGCAGGCCGGTGAGCGGATCCTGGTAGGCCATCTGCTCCACCTGTCGCTCGACCCGCTTGCGCTCCGTGATGTCGGCCCGAATGGCCACGTAACGCTGCGGCCGGCCGGTTTCGTCCAGATAGGGCACGATGGTGGTGTGTACCCAGTAGATGGAACCATCCTTGGCCCGGTTGCAGATTTCGCCGCTCCAGACCTTGCCGCTGACAATGGTCCGCCAGAGCTCATGGAAAAAGGACGCAGGATGGTATCCCGAGCTGATGAGACGGTGCGTCTGGCCGATCAGCTCTTCCCGCTCGTACTGGGAGATCTGACAGAAGCGGTCGTTGGCGCTGGTGATGACGCCGCGGGCATCGGTGATGGCCACGATGGCGTGCGCGTCCAGCGCGGTTTTGAGGTCCGCAACCTCGTGCATCGATTCCATAAGCTGCTGCTGCAGCGTATGCAAGTCGGTGGTGTCAATCGCCACGGCAAGGGCACCGGTGATCTGGCCGTCCGGCCCGCGCTCGGGAGCAATCGAAACCGAACTGTAGAGCGGCGCACCCCCGTCAGTCCGCATCTGACCTTCATAGGACGTCATCTGCCCCGTGATGGCCCGGGCCCAGCGGTAGCTGACTTCGGCCCGGCGATCGGGCGCCACCACCTCCTCGAACGAACGCCCCACAACCTGCTCCATGGGCAGACCAAGCATCTGCGCCATCTGCTGATTGACGTAGCGGTAACGGCCCTCTCGGTCCAGCCGGGCGACACCGGCCGGCACCTGCCGCAGCACAGCATCGAGTTCGGCCTGTTTGTGGCGCAAGGCCAGCTCCGAGCGCTGCAGCAGTTCGTAGGGTTCGCGCATGCCCAGTTTGAACGTGCCCGCATAGATCAGCATATACGCAGCCACCTTGAACAGATGGCCGAAGATCACCACGAAATCACTGGTGTCGACATAGGTGGTGAAGGTCAGCTCGCCCAGCCCCATGACCAGGCAGGCCGCCGCAAAGTAGTAGTGGCGCGGACCACCGTTTTCGCGCCTGGCAGCGTGCCAGAAATACCAGGCCGCCAGTAGATTGCCAGCGCACAACACCCACTCGATATAGGCCTTGAAAGGCGTCACGCCCTGTCCGGGCACGAAGGTCTGGGGAAACCAGTCCAGGCGCCAGGTGCCGATGGCAAACAGCGCGACCAAGGTCAGCCCGCCGGCCAGTTGCCAGTGCCAGCGGCCGCCGGGCAGGCGCACCTGCAGGGCGACCAGCCAGACCGCCAGCAGTTCGAAGCCTCGCCCCATGAACCAGAAGAAGATGGCCTTGGCCGTACTGCTGGGGCTGCCAAACGCCGGCATGCCGTCGTAACTGAGAGCGTGGATCATGTCCACGCCGGCCACCACGGTGAAGGCATAGATCAGGGTGCTGGCAATGCGCCGATCCTCGATCGAAAAGGCATGCCAGGCGATCACCACCACCAGCACCGAGACCACCACCGAGAACATCTCCAGCAGGAGATGGGTGATCAGCATGCCCGGGCTGCCGTGCGCAAAGAGGCTGAAGCTGGGCAGGGCCAGCGCACCGACCAATGCCAGCAGCGCCGCCACGCTGACCCCGAGGGCCAGGTGGCGACTTTTATCTACCAGGGCATCAGCGCTCATGGCTTTTGCAGTCCTCACGCCTGAGCCGGATCAAAAGCTTTCCCAGTCGCCGCCATGGGCTTTCTTGACCTTGGCGGCCGGGGCCGGACTGCTGCCCAGCGCCGGCCGGGCCGCCACACGGGGTTCCGGGCGAGCCACAGGTTTGGCCGCCGGAGCATGCACCACGGCAGCAGCCGGCCGGGCCGCAGCGTATTCGCCGCCCTGGCTCAGCTTGAAGACGGCCACCGCCTGCACCAGATCCTGAGCCTGACCTCGCAAGCTGCTGGCCGCTGCCGCCATTTCCTCCACCAGCGCCGCGTTCTGCTGCGTGGCCTGGTCCATATTGGTCACTGCTTCGCCGACCTGCGCCACGCCCTGGCTCTGCTCGGTGCTGGCCGCGCTGATCTCGCCCATGATGTCGGTCACGCGGCGGATGCTGGCCACCACCTCGCTCATGGTGCTGCCCGCCTGGTCCACCAGGGCGCTGCCCTGCTCGACCCGGCTCACGCTGTCGGTGATCAGGGTCTTGATCTCTTTGGCTGCATCCGCGCTGCGGCCGGCGAGCGAACGCACTTCGGAGGCCACCACGGCAAAACCACGGCCCTGTTCGCCCGCGCGCGCCGCTTCCACCGCCGCGTTGAGCGCCAGGATGTTGGTCTGGAAGGCGATGCCGTCGATCACGCTGATGATGTCGGCAATCTTCTTGCTCGAATCATTGATGCCCTTCATGGTGTCCACCACCTGGGCCACCACTTCGCCGCCCTGCACCGCCACGGTGCTGGCGCTCTGGGCCAACTGGTTGGCCTGCTTTGCGTTGTCGGCGTTCTGTTTCACCGTGGAAGAGAGTTCTTCCATGGAGGCTGCGGTTTCTTCCAGCGCGCTGGCCTGGCTTTCGGTGCGGGCGCTCAGGTCCTGGTTGCCCTGGGCAATCTCGGCGCTGGCGGTCGACACCGATTCGCTCCCCTGGCGCACCGTGCTCACGATCTGCTCCAGGCTGGTGCGCATGCCCTCCTGGGCACGCAGTAGTTGAGCCACTTCATCCTGACCGTGAGCCTCCAGGCGAACCGTCATGTCCCCCTGGCCCATGCGCTGGGCATTTTCCAAAGCCTGCGCCAGCGGACGCGTCACGCTGCGGCTGATGCTCACGCCCAGCCCCACACCGACGAGCGCACCGATCACAATAAGAACCAGAGTGATATTGCGGCTGCGTTCATAAAGAGCGGTATTGGCATCCGCAACCTTCTTGGCACTGGCCTCGAACTGGGTCGTCAGCTCCGTCATCGCTCCACCCACCCGGATGCTGGGTTGCACCACACTGCTGCGCAGAAACTGCAGGGTTGGTGAATTCGTGGCCAGCTCCTCGGTTTTGAGTAGCTTGAGCAGCCCCTCCAGCGCCTGTTGATCGGCATTCCAGGCTTCATCGACCTTGCGGAAAGCAGCGGCGGTGTCGGTATCCAATCCATCCTTGCGCGCCTGGTTCAGCAGCTCCAGGCTCTTGGCACGCCAGGCTTCCATCCGTTTGAGCGCAGCCACGCGGTCATCCGCACTGGTGGCGATGATGGCATCACGCAGTGCCACGACGGCCGCATAACGCTGCACATTAGCTTCTTTGACCCGAGAAAGGCTCAATGTCTCCTTCTCGTAGAGATCGGTATCGGCCTGATTCAACTTGCCCATGTTTCCAATCGAATACAGGCCAAGCGCTGCCCCGATCAGCGCCACGATGACAAAGGCACCCACGAGTCGAATTGATATCTTGAGTTTGTTCACGATGCACTCCTTGCATTCAGTCCTGGTTTTGTTGGGGCAGACCCACGTCGGCGCTGCTCATGAGCTTCTCGATGTCCAGCAGGATCAACATGCGCTGCTGCTCTCCCTGCTCGATGGTGGCAATGCCGATCACCTGGTGGCTGGACACCGCACCGCTGAACTCCGGCGCGGGCTTGATGTCTTCGCCCCGCAAAGCCACCACGTCGGACACCGCATCCACCACCATGCCCACCACCTGGTTTGCCAGGCTCAGCACGATGGTCACGGTCTGGCTGTCGTAGGGCACATGGTCCATACCGAACTTGATGCGCAAGTCCAGGATGGGCACGATGACCCCGCGCAGGTTCAGGACACCCAGCACAAAGGCCGGAGCGTTGACCATGCGCGTGGAGGCCTCGTAGCCGCGAATCTCCTGCACCTTGAGGATCTCGATGCCGTATTCCTCGGCCCCGAGGCGAAAGCTCAGGTATTCGCCGTTGCCGTGCGCCACGGCAGACCCATTCGTCGACGCCTGGTCTCTGACAGAGGTATTCATCGGTGCACGCCCTTTCTGGTCTTTGCGTTGAATGACCTGAAGATAGAGCCAAGTGCAGTGGCTTTGTCTGAGCGAATCTGAGCGAAAGCGTCCCTCAGCCCCCGTCCGGAGTCGAGGCACTGGTCTGCCCAAGACAAAACCCCAGCTCCGGCCTGCTCGGCCTGCGCTGGGGTTGGCTTATCAGAAGGGACGGCGCTTCAGAAACTTTCCCAGTCCCCGGCATCGCCGTCTTTGGCCTTGACCGGGGCACCCACGGACGCGGCCGGCGCCGCCAGGGCCGGCTTGCGGGCTGCGGGACTGGCGGGGGCCTTGCTGGCCATCGGCGCACGCGGCGCCATCACCGGCGCACGGGCCAGCGGCGTTGCCGCCTGCGCCCCTTGGGCGAGTTTGAAGACGGACACTGCCTGCACCAGGTCCTGGGCCTGGCCCTTGAGGCTGGAAGCAGCCGCCGCCATCTCCTCCACCAGCGCCGCGTTCTGTTGTGTGACCTGGTCCATCTGCGTCACCGCCTCGCCGATCTGCGCCACACCCTGGCTCTGCTCAGTGCTCGCCGCGCTGATCTCGCCCATGATGTCGGTCACGCGACGGATGCTGGACACCACCTCGCTCATGGTGGCACCGGCCTGGTCCACCAGGGCCGTGCCCTGGCCCACACGCTCCACGCTGTCGGTGATCAGGGTCTTGATCTCCTTGGCGGCCTCGGCACTGCGGCCGGCCAGTGAGCGCACTTCGGAAGCCACCACGGCAAAAACGCGGCCCTGCTCGCCCGCGCGCGCCGCTTCCACCGCCGCATTGAGCGCCAGGATATTGGTCTGGAAGGCGATGCCGTCGATCACGCTGATGATGTCGGCGATCTTCTTGCTCGAATCATTGATGCCCTTCATGGTGTCCACCACCTGGGCCACCACCTCTCCGCCCTTGACCGCCACCGTGCTGGCGCTCTGGGCCAGCTGGTTGGCCTGGCGGGCGTTGTCTGCGTTCTGCTTCACCGTGGACGACAGCTCTTCCATCGAAGCCGCAGTTTCTTCCAGGGCGCTGGCCTGGCTCTCCGTACGGGCGCTCAGGTCCTGGTTGCCCTGGGCAATCTGCGAGCTGGCTGTGGCCACGGATTCCGAACCCTGGCGTACCCGGCCAACAATCTGCGCCAGGTTGTGCTGCATGGCGACCAGCGCCTGCAGCACCTTGGCCACCTCGTCCCTGCCGCTGGCTTCGACCCGACGAGTCAGGTCGCCCTGGGACACGGCCTCCGAGACTTCTACCGCGTTCTGCAGAGAACGCGAAATGCCTCGCACCAGCATCCAGCCGAAGGCGGCAGCAAAACCGATGCCCAGGATAAAGGCGGCGACGGCGATCAGCCGGGTGTTCTCGTAACGTCCTACCGCCTTGAGGTATTCCTGCTTGGCAACTTCGATCTGCAGATCGGTCAGCCCAACGATCTCGGTCCGCACGGCGGCGTACATCGGCGTGACTTTTTCTTTCATCAGGCGCTTGGCACCCTCATAGTCGCCATTGCGCAGGGCCTGCTGCGCGGGCAGTGTGGCCTCCTGCCGGTATCGGGCACGGGCTTCTGCGAAGCGCTTGGCGATGGCCGCCTCTTCCGGCGTGAGGTAGGTGGACATGTACAGGTCCCAGGTCTTGTCAATTTCCTCGCTGTTACGCGCCCAATTCTCCAACAGGCTCTTGGTGTCGTCGGCATTCTGGTATGCCACAGCGTTGGACAGATTGTTTTGGTTACGTAGCAGCAGGCGCTGTACATTGAGCAATTGCCCCATGGGCACCGTGCGGTCTTCGTACACGGTCTTCAGGGCGGCATTGCTGTCGGCCATGCCGCGCACTCCCAGCGCGCCGATGATGAACATCAGCGTCCCCAGCGCAGCAATCAGGATCACCAGGCGCGTTGAAATTTTCAGGTTGTTCATGTTGACTCCTTGCGGGGGTGTTATTCAGACCGTTCCGGCATGAGCCCCATGTCGGCGCTGCTCATGAGTTTCTGGATGTCCAGCAGGATCAGCATGCGTTGCGTATCACCCTGCTCGACGGTGGCGATGCCGATCACCTGCGCCGTCGAGATGGCGCCACTGAACTCAGGGGCGGGCTTGATGTCCTCGCCCTTCAAGGCCACCACGTCGGACACCGCATCCACCACCATGCCGACCACGCGATCGCCGATGTTGAGCACGATGGTCACGGTCTGGCTGTCGTATGTCACCTCTGCCATGCCGAACTTGATGCGCAGATCCAGGATGGGCACGATCGCCCCCCGCAGGTTCAGCACCCCCAGCACATAGGTCGGCGCGTTCACCATGCGGGTGGCCACCTCGTAGCCACGGATCTCCTGCACATTGAGGATCTCGATGCCGTATTCCTCGGCTCCGAGACGGAAGCTCAGGTATTCACCGCCGCCCTGGGCCGCGGTCGGCTCGGTCGTGGCGGATGGTTGGCTCACTGCGGCATTCATAGGTCTGCATCCTTTCTGTCGTGGACTGCCGGCCTGATTCAGACCAGTGCCGCAACGATAATGAGGAACAGACGGGCCGTGTCTGAGCGAATCTGAGCGGGACCCTGAGCAAATCTGAGTGGAGTGCGCCACCCGCGGGACAAGAGGGCAAAAAGTCTCAGGCCGTCTTGGACAAACGATCCTGGCTTTCCAGCCCCAGAATCAGTTGATCCATCGATAGGGCCCGGGCGTACAACCAACCTTGGGCATACTTCACACCACGATCACACAGGTAGACCGCCTGGGCCTCGGTCTCCACACCCTCGGCCACCATGACCAGTCCCAGTGACTTGGCGATGTCAATAATGTGGTCCACCACGTTCTTCGTTGCCGCATCGGTGCCGATGGTGTCCACGAAGGCCTTGTCGATCTTCAGATAGTCCAGCTCCAGTGCGGTCAGATAGGACAGCCCCGAGTAGCCGGTGCCGAAATCGTCAATGGCAATACGCACCCCCATGGTGCGCAGGGCCTGGATCTGCGGCCGAACCTCCTCGGCACGGACCAGCACACTCTCGGTGATTTCAACCACCACCTGGCCAGCTGGTATATCGGCCTCAAGCAGTTGGGACTTGAGCTTGGCCAGCGTCCCCGGACCGGACAGATCGCGGGAAGAGAAATTGACGCTGATGTGGAAAGCGGGATAGTCCCTGAGCAGGCTGGCCGCATCACGGACATAACATTCGATGACGCGTGCCGTCACCTGCTCAATCAGGTTGTTGCGCTCCGCCATGGGAATGAAAACATCGGGAGCAATCAGCTTGCCGTCCGGTCCGCGCCATCGCGCCAGGGCCTCGGCCCCGACCCAATGGCCGGTCTGCAGATCCACCACCGGCTGGTACTCCAGGAAGATTTCATTGCGACGCAAGGCCTGCCGCAACAGATTGAGCATGGAGTGACGGCGCATGGCATTGACGATGATCAGGGCAGCGACGGCCAGGCCGGTGATCAGCGACAGCGGCACGAAGAGCAGGCTGGCGTGCAGCCAATCCTGGTTCTTGTACGTCAGGGGCAAGGCCGCATAGGTCGTGTAGTCGTAGCGCCTGGAACGCTTCATGACCACCATGCGGGTCGCGTCATGGAAGCGCACCGTATCGGCCTCTCCAAAAGCCGTGGCGTACCAGCTGTCTGGCACCTCGCCCGGCCCACGGCGCAACATGGGGCGTCGGCTGTGCGTGCTGAACAGGCCAAAATCGACATCGTCGGGCGCCTGCGGCAGATCCATCGCCTGACCCGGCAGAATCAGCGCGCTGTAGCCGCTGCTCTGGCGCGTGGTCATCAGGAACTTTTCGTCGCCGGCGAAGGGTAACGTAACCTCGGGCCGGATGAAATAGCCGCGCTGGCTGAGGTAACGGGCCGGCCCCACCGGATGTCCCGCACCGTGGTGCCCGTAGGAGGAACATAGCAGACGGTCACCCTGCACATACCCAACGAGCCTGAGCGTTCTGGCCCCGACAGCGAGCCGGCGCATCAGCTCGATGTTGGCTGCTGAGCATGGCTCGGTCGCCGATGGATCTATCTGCAGGGCGTGTAGTACGACATCGAACTGGTCGCTGATGGCATCGCTGCGGCTCATGAGTTCGCTGGCAATGAGCTCGGCGCGCTCCTCCAGTTCGTGCAGGCTGCGCGAGTAGCCGATGTACACCGCCACCCCCACCGAACCTACGATGGCCAACAATCCGAGCAGATACGGGACCGCACCGATCTCTCGGTCGAGTCTCACGATTTGACCTCGACCGGCGCATGAAAGCTGTAGCCCACGGCGCGCAGGGTGCTGACGGGCAGTTCAAGCCCACAAGCCTCTTGCACCTTGCGGCGTAGTCGGCGCATCTGGGTATCGAGGCGACGCATGTCGTAGTCAAAGTAGTCCGCCCCCAGGGCCTGCACAATCGCCTCGCGCGTGACGCTCTCGCCGCCAAGTGCCAGGGTCTTGAGCACCAGGAAGTCCTGGGCTGACAGGGCGATGGGCGCCTGCCCCGGCGGCGTGAGCTGGCGCGGCGAGGTCTGCAGCAGCCAGCGCGGTTGCTCCTGCACGTCCAGGCGCCGCGCCAGGGCGGCGATGGTGGCGGCCAACTCGTTGAGGTCCGTCGTCTTGGGGATGTAGTGATCGGCCCCGCCGACCAGGCCATCCACCTTGTCCTGCACGCCAGCGCGCGCCGTCAGGATGATGACCCCGAGGCGTAAGCCGTTGCGACGCATGCGCAGGATCAGGTCGAGGCCATCGCCATCGGGCAGGCCGCGGTCAATCACCGCCACCTGATGCTGGTTTGGCTTGAAACGCCGCATGAACTCGGCCACCGTGCTGGCCGTGGTCACGGCGTGGCCCTGCGCCTGGAGAAACTCGGCGAGCTCCTCACGCAGCACGGGTTCGTCTTCCAGAAGAATCACTTGGGCCATGGCGTCAGTGTAGGAGAGCCCCGTGGAACTTTTCTGAGCAAATCTGAGCAGTAGTTCACGTTCCTGCATGTCGCGGCTTTCAGACGTTGCGTCACATGATATGTTCCCGCCCATGTGGAAATCCTGCGGCACCGCAATGGCCGCCCTGCTGCTCGCGGCCAGCGCACTGGCCCAAACGCCTGGGCCTGTCACTCTCGACCCGAGCCTGGACGAAATTCCGCTGGCCGGTCATCTGGAATGGCTGGAGGACGAGAGCGGCCGCATGTCACTGGCCGATGTACAGGCTGCCCCGGGCTGGGAGGCCCTACCCGGCATGCCCAATGCGGGGTTCACCCGCTCGGCCATCTGGCTGCGGTTGACGCTGGCCCAGCCGGCAGGCATCGAATCCCACTGGCGGCTGAGCGTCGAAGACACCCAGCTTGACGAGGCGCAGCTGCACATGCCCCTGGGAGGTGGAAACTGGCAGGCGGAACGCGCCGGACGCATGGTGCCACGTGTGGACTGGCCCCTGGCCACCCGCGTTCCCACCTTCCACCTGCAGCTTCCGCCCGGCCAGCAGACGATCTACCTCCGGCTGCAGAGCCAGCACACCCTGGCGAATCAGCTGCATCTGTATTCCGTCAACGGCTATCTCAGGCAAAGCAGCCTGGAGAACCTGGCCTACGGCTTCTATTTCGGCATCTTTTGCGTGGCCCTGGTGCTGCAACTGGTCTTCCTGCTATTGGGCCGTGAGATCGTGAGCATCTGGTACCTGCTGTACACCCTGGTGCTGCTGATAACGGCACTGTTGCGCTCGGGTTACCTGCAGATGGCCCTGGACCCCACCCACCTCCTCAGTGTGAACTGGCTGACCGCGTTCAGCATCATCGCCCCCACCGTTGTCGTACGCCTCTCGGCCGTCTGGCTGGAGCTGCACAAACATCTGCCACGACTCAATGGGGTGTATCAAAGCAGTGCCTATGTCCTGAGCCTGCTTTGTGTCGGTTTGGCCATGACGAACCACCATGTGATCGGCCTGCAGCTCAGCCATGTTCTGACGCTGGTGTGGCTGCTGACATCCCTGGGCCTGGGTGTCTGGTTATGGCGCCAAAGGCTGGAAGAAGCGGGGTATTACCTGGTGGTTTTTGGCGCCATCGAGCTGGGTGTAGTGACGCGATTCCTGCGCAACCTGGGCTGGCTGCCTGTGAACTTCTACACCGACTATGCCATCTTCATCGGCACGGCCGTGCACCTGATGTTGATGAGCCTGTACTTCATCCGTCGCTACAACAAACTGCAGGCCCAGCTGGCAGGCGAGCGACGTGCTCGCGAGGAGCACAAAGACTTCGTAAGCATGGTCTCGCATGAATTCCGCACCCCGCTGGCCATCATCAATACCTCGATCCAGCAGCTGGCCGCCAACCTGGACGCGCCGGCGGAAAAATCCCAGCAGCGTGCGCAGAACATCCGCAACGCCATCCAGCGCATGGACCTGCTGCTGGACGACTACCTTTCGCTGGACCGGCTGGAGAGCGCGCAGCGTGCCCTACAGCCCCGGCCCTGCGACTTCTACGAGGTGATCGAGGACGCCGCCTCGGACTGGCCCGTGGGCCGCGTGCGCATACGGGTCCATGAGCTGCCGACACGCTTCGTCTGCGACCCGGACCTCATGCGCATCGTGCTGCGCAATCTGCTGGCCAATGCGGTACGCCATTCACCCGACGACACGATGGTAGAGCTCGAAGCCCGTGGCCAGGCCGATGGCGGCCTGGTGATCCGGGTGCAGGACTGGGGCGTCGGCATCCCGCCCGACGAACTGCCGCGGCTCTTCCAGCGCTACTTCCGCGGCCGCACCAGCCAGGGCAAACCCGGCGCCGGCCTGGGTCTGCACCTGGTGCAGCGCATCGTGCAGCTGCACGGCGGTGCCATCACGGTGCAGAGCACCGAAGGCCGGGGAGCGACCTTCGTGATCACGCTGCCGGCGGGCCAGTTGACGGACACCTGACGGCATCGGGCGGGCCCTGGCGCTCAGATTTGCTCAGACACGAGCCTGCCGGCGCCGGCTACAAACAGGGCCATCATGGCCCAAAACGTCCGAGTCCACACCCTCATCGCCGCCGCACAGCAAAAGCGCTGGGTGGACAGGCTGCTGCTCTGGCTCCTGGTCCTGCTGGTGATCGGCGCCATGGTGGGCGCAGCGATCCGCCTGCGGCAGAACCTGGCGGCGGAATACCTCAAGGTGGTGCTGGAGAGCGAGCGCATCGCCCTGGACCTGGACCGTGAACTGGAGTTGCAAGCCTATAGCTTGGCGGCGCTGGGCGCGATGGGCGACAGCGTGCTCAATGGCACGCTGCGACTGATGGAAAACCCGGTCAGGCGCCTGGTGCCCGCGCCCGGCAAAGACGGCTACACCGCCGTGATCCCCCCCGATTTCGGCCCGCCCGAACGCCACGGCAACATCACTGGCCTCGGGCCTATCCCGGGTCCCGATACGCTGGCCGCCCGTGAAATGAACATGGCGGTCAGCCTGACGCCGGTGATGCGTGCCATCAAAAGCAGGAACCCGGACATCCCCTGGGTCTACTACACGTCGGCCAGCGGCTTCATGTTCCTCTACCCGCGCGTGCCGGTGGAAGCGTTCTTCCACAGCCGTGCGCTTGAGCAGACACCCTACTACCAGGGCGCGCTGCCGCCGGCGAATCCCGCGCGCTCCATCTTCTGGACACCGCTCTACGAAGACGCAGCCGGCCAGGGCCAGATGGTCACCGTGGGCCGCCCGGTCTACCAGGGCCAGCGCTTCCTGGGCGTGCTGAGCATCGACATCGGCGTGCGCACCCTGCTGCGGCATGTCACTTTTCATGCCGTGCCGCACTCGACCCTGTATCTGTACGACGCGACGGGCAAGGTCATGCTGAACCCGGATGGCCAGGCCCCGGCTATCGACCCCACCCGCCAGAGCGCGGGCGAGCCCGTCCCCTTCAATGGCCAGCGTGTCACGGCCTTCCGGCTGCCGACGGCCGGCTGGCAGCTGGTGGTGCAGACCGACCACCGGGCCATGGTGCTCAACGCACTGCTCAAGACCTCCTTCCACATCGCGACGGTTCTGCTCTTCCTTGTCAGCCTCGTGCTGATCGTCCTTCTGAGCCGATCGGTGCGGAAGGTGCGCAGGCTTTCCATACGCGACGCACTGACCGGCCTGTACAACCGCCGCCATTTCGAAGAGGTCGCCCGCATCGAATGGGCCCGCAGCCGGCGCCACGAACTGTGGCTGGGCCTGATGCTGGTGGACGTGGATTTCTTCAAAAAGTACAACGACCACTACGGCCACCCCATGGGCGACAGCGCCCTGCAGGATGTGGCCGGCGCCATGCGGCAGGCCTTGCGGCGCGCCACCGACGGCCTGTTCCGCGTGGGCGGCGAGGAGTTTGCCGTACTGGTGGAGCTGCGTTACCCGTCCGACCTGGGCCCCCTGGCCGACAAGCTCAACGCGGCGGTGCGCGCTCTGGCAAGACCCCATGCGCCCAGCCCACATGGCGTGCTGACCGTCTCCATCGGCACCACGCTCATCGGCCCTGGTCAATGGGTGGACGTGGAGACGGCCTACAAATGCGCCGACGAGGCGCTGTACCAGGCCAAAGAAAGCGGCCGTGACAAAAACGTATGCCTTGCGCCGCACTGAGCTGCCGGCTTCGCCAGCGGCGCTCAGATTTGCTCAGACACAAAACACCGTTGGGCAGATATCGTCGTGAACAAAGTTGGGCCCGGGATGAGAGCAGCTTGAGCTGCCCGACCGGCCGGCCCGCAGCCCCAGGGAGCCACGACCGTCCGCAAGGACAGGCCACATGCTGACACGCCTCAAAAACATGTTCTCCGGCACCCCGCCCGAGGAAACCACCCCCACGGCTGCGCGCCTGCGCATGAGCCTGGACGAACGCAAGGCCTTCCGACGCGAGACGCTCTACCAGTCCATCCGCGAATGCCTGCTCAGGCTTGAAGCCCTGGCCAGCATGTACAGGTTCAAGGTCATGAGCGTCGACGAGCGGCACCACCGCTTCATCGTCATGATCGAGGTGACCCAGATGTTCCAGGCGCGCCAGGGCGGCAAACCCCTCGGCTTCCAGGAGATCGAGGCCATCGTGAAGCAGCGCACCTTCGAGCGCTACGGTGTGGTGGTGCACGGCATGTTCTGGCGCGTGGACGAAGACCTCGCCTCCTACACCCGCGGCCGGCGCGCAGGCGATCACCCGCACACCTCCATCCGGCCCCAAACCCCCATCCAGCGGCAGGTGGTTCAGCGCCATGCGCGCCAGCCCTACCAGCCCGTCACCGAACGCGAGCGCGAGCAGTTTGCGCAAGCCATCCGCCAGGGGCAACGTCCGCCGCCCCTACGCGTCGGGACGCAGGAGTACCTGTCTGACCTGGCGCCGCTGGAAGCCACGGCCGAGGCCGGTGGAACGGAATACGGCCAGCCCTGAATGCGCGCGAGCCATCCGGATCACTCCCGCAGCGCCACGCTCCCGAGCTCACCCTTGTCAGTACCCGCCGGAGCGGGTCCACACCCCCTAGACGACATGGACAAAAAGCAGCAGGCCCTGAAACGCTACCGGATGGAGTGGTGGGGACTGGTCCTGGGCCTCTTGCTGATCGGTTTCTTGCTGGGCCTGGATCTTTATAACGCCTATCGGGAAGCCTTTCGGGCCGAACAGACACGTCTGCTGCACAACCTGAACATCGTCGAGATCAATCTCAGCCGGCGCATGCAAAGCACCAGCCGTGCACTGGATGTGATCCGCGAAGAAATACGGACCGGAAAAACGAGCCCTGCCGCGATGAGCCCGCGCCTGTCCGCCATGGTGGCCGCACAGGCCGGCGTGCGCACCATGGTTTGGGTCGATGGCCAGGGCACTGCGGTGGCCAGCAATCGACGCGATCTGCTCGGTCAGAACTTCCGGGATTCAGAGCGTTACACCACCATCCGTGACGCGGCAGACCCTGGGGCGCTCCATTTGTCAGCTCCCTATCTGACCCCGCTGGGCAACTACTCGATGAGCATCGTCAAGATGGTGCAGGGGCCACAGGGTCGCTTTGACGGCTATGTGCTGGCTATCCTCGACAATGAGTATTTCAGTGTCTTGCTGGAGTCCATTCTCTATGCACCGGATGTGCATGCCGGCCTGATCCATAGCGATGGCAAGCTGATCTTCCGAGCCCCGGACCGGGAAAAGGTCGTCGGCGTCAACCTGGCAAGCCGGCCGGACTCCCTGTTCAGCCGCTTCGTCAGCAGCGGCAAAAAAAAGGGCATCGTCTCGGGTCTGGCCGCGGCCACCCAGGTGGAACGGATGACCGCCTTCACCTTCATCCGGCCGCTGAACGCCAAATCCGACAAGGCCCTCATCGCATCCCTCGACCGGGATCTTTCCGTGGTGTTGGCCCCATGGACCCGGGACCTGGAGATCAGGGCCAGCCTCTTTGCCATCATCTCGGGCATCACGATCTTCGGCCTCTATATCTATCAACGCCGTCATCTGGCTTTCGAACTGCTGCAAGAGAAGCAGGAGGACGAGCGCCTGGTCACGGAGCGGCACATCCTCCAGATCAACGCCGACCTGGAAAGCATGGTGCGACAGCGCACCGCCGAACTGGAGCAGGCCAATGCCGGTTTGCGCCACCTGTCGCGACACGACATCCTGACCGGTCTGTCCAACCGCATGGCCGCCGACGAAAGGATCCACAGCGAATTCATACGGATGAAACGCACGGGGTCCCGCTACGCCGTGCTGCTGCTGGACGTGGACTTTTTCAAACGCATCAACGACACCTACGGTCATAAAGCGGGTGACCATGTGCTCCAGAGGATTTCAGAGGTCTTGAAAGCTTGTCTGAGAGCCAGCGACTTTGTCGCACGTTACGGCGGCGAAGAGTTTCTCGTGCTCCTGCCGGACACCCCGTTGGGAGCGGCGACACAGGTCGCCGAAAAGATACGCCAGGCCCTGGCCAGCTTGACCGACCCGATCGCTGGTGTCACCACCATGAGCATCGGACTGGTGATCGCGAGCCCGGAAGACCACGACGAAAACGTTGCGGTCAATGCCGCCGATGCCCGGCTCTACCAGGCCAAAAAAGCCGGTCGCAACTGCGTGGTTGCGGACTGAAGGCCGCCGCCCGTCTCGTGCGGGCGGTGATAAGCTGGCCGGGTCTGTCTGTTAACCACGGAGTTCCCCATGTCCAGCCACGTCCTGGTCGCCGGTGTCGGCATGATCGCTTTTGCCAAGCCGGGCGCCAACCGCCCTTATCCCGAGATGGCCGCCGAGGCCACGCGTTCGGCCCTGGCCGACGCTGGCATCGACTACGCGCAGATCCAGCAGGCCTATGTGGGCTATGTCTACGGCGACTCCACCGCCGGCCAGCGCGCCCTCTACGAGGTGGGCATGAGCGGCATCCCCATCGTCAACGTCAACAACAACTGCTCCACCGGCTCCACCGCCCTCTACCTGGCCCGCCAGGCCGTGGCCAGCGGCGCGGCCGACTGCGTGCTGGCCCTGGGCTTCGAGCACATGAGCCCGGGCGCCCTGGGCGCCGTGTTCCAGGACCGCCCCACGCCCTTCGACCGCTTCGACGAAGCGACCCAGGAACTGGTGGGCCACGCCGAGATCCCGCTGGCGCTGCGCTATTTCGGCGGCGCCGGCCTGGCGCACATGCAGCAGTACGGCACCAAGCTGGAGACCTTTGCCGCCATCCGCGCCAAGGCCAGCCGCCACGCCGTCAACAACCCGCTGGCCCTGTTCCGCAAGGAAGTGACGACCGACGATGTGATGGCCGCGCCCATGCTGTGGGACGGCGTGATGACCCGCCTGATGGCCTGCCCGCCCACCTGCGGCGCCGCAGCGGCCGTGATCTGCTCGGACGCATTCGCGCAAAAGCACGGCCTGGACCGCTCGGTGCGCATCCGCGCCCAGGCCATGACCACCGACACAAACAAGACGTTCGAGGCGCGCGACATGCGCGAGGTGGTCGGCTTCTCGATGGCAAAGGAGGCCGCGCGCCAGGTCTACGAGCAGGCCGGCATCGCCCCGCAGGACGTGGACGTGGTCGAGCTGCACGACTGCTTCGCACAGAACGAACTCATCAGCTACGAAGCCCTGGGTCTGTGCCCCGAGGGCGGCGCGGAGAAGTTCGTGATGGACGGCGACAACACCTATGGCGGCCAGTTCGTCACCAACCCCTCGGGCGGACTGCTCAGCAAGGGCCACCCGCTGGGCGCCACGGGTCTGGCGCAATGCACGGAACTCGTGCAGCAGCTGCGCGGCCAGGCCGGTGCACGCCAGGTAGCCGATGCGCGCCTGGCCCTGCAGCACAACCTGGGCCTGGGCGGCGCCTGCGTGGTGACCTTGTACGAACGCGTCTGATCGGCGCAAAAAAAGGCCCCTCACACGAGGGGCCAAGTCGGAGCACACTGAGATTTACTTGGGCATCACCACGGTGTCGATCACGTGGATCACGCCGTTGTCGGTCCCGATGTCGGTCTTCACCACATTCGCGTTGTCAACCTTGACGCCGCCCATGGTGCTGACGGTCAGCTCGGAACCCTGCACCGTCTTGACCTTGCCGGCCTTGACGTTGGCGGCCATCACCTTGCCTGGCACCACGTGGTAGGTCAGCACCTTGGTCAGCGCGGCCTTGTCCTTGAGCAGGGCGTCGAGCTGGGCCTTGGGGATCTTGGCGAAGGCTTCATCGGTGGGGGCGAACACCGTGAACGGACCCGGGCCCTTGAGCGTGTCGACCAGTCCGGCGGCCTGCACGGCAGCCACCAGGGTCTTGAAGGAACCGGCCGCGACGGCCGTGTCGACGATGTCAGCAGCTTGGGCGCTCAGGGCACCCATGCTCAGCAGGGAAGCAATCAGGACTTTCTTCATCTCGGACTCCAGTGTCTAAAGGGTTGGGGGATCCCGCTTGGGGCTGCGCCGCAACGTTGGGCGCGGGCGAATAATAACCAATTGGTATATTTTGATACCGATCGGTATAATAACTAACCGAACAGTGTGGATATAGTCTGCTCAGGGCAATCCACGCTCCCAAACACCCGATATGAACGCTACTGCCCTTAAATCACCCACCGCACCGGCCCGGCGCAGCTTTCGCGAGCAGATGCATTCGGCCCGCGAGGACGCGATCGTCCAGGCGGTCAACCGCCTGCTGGCTGAAAAAGGTTTCGATGCGATGACCGTGGACGACGTGGCCGCCGAAGTGGGCATCGCCAAGGCCAGCCTCTACCGGCACTTTCCCAGCAAGGAAGACCTGGCGGCCGAGGCCATGGTGCGCACGCTGGAGCGTGCACAGGCTTTCCTGGACGGCCTCGATGCCAGCGAGCCGCCGGTGCAGAACCTGCAGGCCGCCGTGCGCTGGATGCTGCAGGTGCAGTTGCAGGGCCAGATGCCTTCGCTGCCCAGCGCCAACTCCAGCCTGCGCGCCGCGCTCATGGCGCATCGTGCCTACCTCGATCGGCTCATGGCCGTGAGCGAGAAGCTCGGCGGCTGGATCGAAGCCGCGCAGGCCGAGGGCAGCCTGGACAAGACGCTGCCACCGATCGTGGTGCTCTACACGCTTTACGCGCGCGCCTGCGACCCGGTGCCAGGCTTTCTGCGCAGCACGGGGGAGTACAGCGACGAGCAGATCATCGAGCTGTTGCTGCGCACCTGTTTCCAGGGCCTCGGCGCTCGCTGAACGCGACCCACCGGTTCAGGCCGTACCGAGCAGGCCATCGAGCCGGCGCTGCAGTTCGGCCTCGATACGACCGCGGTAGGCACTGAGCAAAAAGCCCAGAGTCATGCGCAGCTCAAAGACGTCGGGGCTCACGCGCAGCATGCCCTGCATGCCCGGGCGTTCGAAGTCAATGCAATAGCCATCTTCTTGCGCCAACGCGGTGCAGCGCAGACCCCAGTCCTGCACGGCCTGGGCCTGCCAGTCGCGAGCCAGCTGGAGCGCAGCGTCATGACCCAGGGTGTGCGCACGGTGAATGTGGATTTCAGCCATCCGAGCAAGCTTAGCGGTGGCGCACGCAGCCTGCCCCTCGTGGGGGTTTAGGCTCAGGACACCCCGGGCCGAATACGGCCCCTGGGCAAGCACTCGCGTCTGGCGCCGCAGTGGCCGGCTGTCAGTGCTTGCCGCCCAAGGGCGTGGGCTGCTGGGCGGCATCAAAACCGCCCTTGGCCAGCCACTCGCTCATGCCCCCCTGCAGGATGCGCACGTTCTCGTACCCTGCCAGCCGCAGCGCCAGCCCGGCCTGCGCCGACAGCGTGCCCTGGTTGCAATAGATCAGCACCGGCTTGTCCTTGGGGATCTGGTTGCGCTTGGCCAGCACCTGGCGCCATTCGATGTTGTGCGCGCCGGGAATATGGGCTTTGTCGAACTGGCCCTTGTCGCGCGCATCGATGACAAAGAACTTCTTCCAGTCGTCCTTGGGGATCTGCTCGGGGAAGATGGTGGCGCCGCCGTAGTCGACGAACTCGAAGTAGCCCTCCATGGCATCGACCACGGCCTGGTCGTTGGCACGGGCCGGCAGGCTGGCGACACCGAGTGTCAGCGCGAGCAGGGAAAGCGTCAGCAGTTTTTTCATGATTTTCCTTGGGATCAAAAAGAGTCGAGCTTCAGGCCGGGTTCAGGCGTGGGTGGGTTTCCTCACCCCACCACCACAGCAGCACACCGGAAAGGGCCATGGATAGGGCCACGAACCAGAAGGCGCCCTCCATGTGCCCCGTGAAATGCGCCACCCCGCCCAGACCCAGTGCGCCGATGCCGTAGCCCAGGTCGCGCCAGAAGCGGTAGATGCCGATGGCCGAGCCGCGCCAGTTGGGGTGCGAGATGTCGGCCACGGCAGCCGAGAGGTTGGGGTACAGCAGGGCCATGCCCAAACCCGACACCGCTGCCGACAATGACCACCAGGCCACGCCCGAGCCCATCAGCATCATGGCCACGCCGGCGCCGCAGATCCCCATGCCGGCCACGTTGGGCAGATGGCGCCCGATGCGGTCTGACAGCTTGCCGGTGAAAAGCTGCGAACCGCCCCAGACAAAACCGTAGATACCGATCACCCAGCCCACCTGCGGCAGGCTCAGGCCCTGCTGGTAGAGGAACACCGGGTAGAAGACCCAGATCAGCGCATCGACGAATTTCTCCACCAGGCCGGCCTGGCACAAGGCGGCCAGGCGGCGG
>Ga0187844_10000780_pt1 | contig 24746 bp, 20 predicted proteins | sample SpaLakP09_SKY_50_FD_134517 | JGI IMG/M metagenome (GOLD analysis project Ga0187844, IMG submission 134517) | Oligotrophic lake water microbial communities from Sparkling Lake, Wisconsin, USA - SP09_SKY_50 | ecosystem: Environmental > Aquatic > Freshwater > Lake | place: USA: Sparkling Lake... | reverse complement strand
ATCCAATAAAATTTCTTAAAATTCAAAAAATATTATTTTCTCTGTTAGCAGTCTCATTATTAATATATTTTATTAGCTCTAACCATGAAATTAAACTAAAAATTAAATTAATATTACTGTATTATTTGCCGATTTTTATTTGTATTATTATGCTAAATTCAAGTAGGAAAATATCATTATACATATTCTATGGAATAATTCTTACATCTTTAATATATATATTTTTATTCTATCTTTTTATATTTGTAGATGTACCTTCTAACTTGACAATAGATAACAGAGATTTTGAATTTGCCAACTATACTTATTGGAGGGAGCCACTAAGTGAAATCCAAATAAAAAGATATTCATTCCCGGGTATGGAGCAGGGCATGTTCATGGCTCGATTATATATAATTTTATTCAGCATACTTTTTTTGAGTCTACACTATAGTATTTATTTCCAAATATTTTATCTAATTATTTGGGTAATTATGTTACTAGCCGCATCTAGAAGTTCATTCATTGGCCTGCTAACCGGAATTACTATTGCACATTTAATTTCAGTAAATAAAATAAAATTATTTATATTAATATTAGTTCCTATTTTATTATCAATATACCCACTAGCAAATCATTATAAAAGACAAGTAATTTTTCTTTATGGATTTGAATCAATTCAGAGACTTGCTAAATCTACATTTGATTTTGATATCGAAAAGAAATTTCCAGCAATTATTGATACAAAGCAAGATTATCATTTAAGAAATTCATCATATTCTTTTGAGAAATTTACAGAGAATAGTAATATTTCCGAGTGGAATTTGGATTCCAATAAGTTAAGTGAATACAATAAGGCAAATATATCTGATAGACCGCTAGCACTGCATGCTGTAATTTTTAAAGATGTTGGTTTTCTATCGGGTGGATTAATTCTATTTATATATGTCTTAATATTTTTTTCTACTTTAAAAAATATTAAGCTTGTAAAGTTCAATTCAGATATATTCGTTTTTTTATTTATTGTAGTAGTTCCGGCGATTTTTATTAAAATACTGCTAAATCAAGGAGAAAATGAATATTACATATGGATTACAGTAGGTTTGTTGGCAAACTTAGCCACTAGTAATGAAAGTTAGATTATCCGTCTTAATGACGGTATTCAATGATGAAAAATATATTAAAGAATCAATAGATAGTGTTTTAAATCAATCTTATAATAATTTTATTTTTATCATTATAAATGATGCATCAACAGATGGAACTAAGAATATAATAGAGACGATTTCTGATAGGCGAATCAGATTATATAATCTTGATTATAACATTGGTCAGACTGCTGCGTTAAACTTTGGATTGCGACGCATTGATACAGAATATGTGGTGAGAATGGATTCAGATGATATCTCAGAGCTTACTAGATTTGATCAATTAATGAATATTGTACAATTACATAATTATGATTTTATTGGTTCTGCTTGTATAGAATTTAATGAAGTTGGAAAAAAAACATCCTTAAAAAAATATGAAGCAGATAATGATATTTATAAAAATTACTTTAATTTTAATCAAACTCCATTTGTTCACGGGTCGCTTCTTTTTAAATATAGTGCAATTAAAGAATTAAACTTTTATAATGAAAATTTTAAGGTATGTGCTGATTATGATTTATATAAAAGAATATATTTTCATAAGAATAAATTTAAAGTACATAATCTTAAGAGTCAGCTTTATCTAGTAAGAAGACATAATAATCAATTAACTAAGAGTAACTTAGCTATTAAAGAAACCATTTTAATAAAGTGGTCGGTATTATTAAATTTATTAAATAAAAAAGAGTTTAAAAAGTCACTCAGTATCTTATTTAATTTAATGTATTTTTATATTATTTATGTCTTGTCATTTGTAAGATGAAAGTTTTAGTTTTATATCACGGCTATGGTAATAAAGGTGGCGGGGAGAAGACATTACTTAATTTCCTTAATTTTTCTTCAAAATATTATAAGATTGATGTCATTACAATTAACAATATTAAACTTCCACATTGTTTAAATGTAAATACTATTTCAATAAAAAATTTAAAATATAGCCAAAGAAAAAATAAAAATAAAAATATATTATTTTATATTTTAAATTTTCCAAGTATTATTTTATATATTAAATTACTTGTTAATAATATTAAAAAATTAGATCCTGACTTCATTTACGTACATGATAACTTTAATAAAAGTATAATCCCAATATTAAATTTTCTTTGTAAAAAACCCTTTGTATGTCATTGCCACGATATTTTAAAAGGAGGATTAATTGATAACTATTTAAGAATTGTTTATAAATTCTTTTTTGATAAAATTATATTTCCCTCAGATTCTTCATTATTTTCTGTGTTTCCTTCCCATTTGGACAAAGTAAAAGTAATTAGGCCAATGCCTACAGAGAAATTTTTACCTTATTATGAGCATAATGTTTGTGACCAGTTTAAATTTTTAACAGTTGGCATGTTGGATTATGTTAAAGGACATGATATTGTTATTAATGCACTGGCCTATATACATAAACATCATCCAGAATATAAATTGTCTTATTCTATTGTGGGTTCTGGCACTGAACTTCAAAACTTGCAAAGTATTGTAGCTAAATTAAATATATTTAAAATTGTTAATTTTTTAGGTTATATGGATGATTTAGATTTAGTTTTTCAATCAAGTAATGCGGTTATAATTCCCTCAAGGCAGGAGTCTTTTGGACTCTCCTTCATGGAAGCAGCGTTGCGGGGTATACCTATAATTTATTCAGATGTGGATGCGCTCAAGGAAAATGCAGGTGGTTTTAATCTAATAAAATTTTCTAATGGAGATCATATTGCGTGTGCTGAAGCAATGATAGATATGGTCAATCGGTATAAGACTCAACTTATCGTTGGCAGTTCGTTTAGGATATATTGGGAGGCTAGTCAAACTGATTCAAATCCCGAATCCTTCAACTTTTTATTTGATACGAAAACATGTGCGGTTTAAGTGGTGTAGTTTTCAAAAAAAATATCAACACAGAGTTATCTAATGTTGATCAACTCCTTAAGTCAAGAGATGGCTTTTTTCTTTCAAGTGAAATTAGGACTAATTCTTTTTTCCTTTCTTGCATAAATAATCCTGATGTAATTTTAAATAATTTCTGTACTTCAGATGATAATGAGGTAAATGCTGATATAAGTTATTATCTAGAAAAAGTTATACCAGCACAAATTGATTTTATAAAAAACTATGTGGGGCCTGATTTAAGAAAGATAAAAACCTGGGATATTTTATTTGCAAGATATGTGTATTTAGTCTTAAATTCTATCGACAATAATTTAGAAGTACGCGGAAGGGATTCATTTGGAATTTCAATAAAAGTAAATACTATATCTAAAATTTCTTTTGAGAGTAATGATTTTATAAGCTGCATTAATTTTAGTGATGGTGATAAATTTGTTAATCTTATTACCATAAAAATTTCTAATGAATATGGTCGTTTAGGTCAAAATATAAAATTTATCAAGAATATCCTAAAAGAAAAAAATATATTCAAATTAATTTCTGATGCAGAATGGTTGGAAACTACAATTCTTGCTCATACAAGATGGGCCACAGTTGGAAGCATAGACCTTAACAACACTCAACCATTTAATTTATCTGAAAATTTTAATGGAGCTTTAAGCTATGCCGTCAATGGTGACATTAATAACTATACCCAATTAGATTTGAATTCAGAGTTAAAGGCTGCAGATTCAGATTCTCATGTTTTGCGATATATTTTCGGATCAATCCAAGAGCCCTCTAATGAGAAATATTTTGATGCTATTTCTCAAATAAGGGGATCAATCGCAATTGCAATTCTTCCACTGGCTGGCGAAAACAGAATTCTATTGAGCTTGAGAGGATTGCAAGGTCTTTTTATTGGTCGTATGCGTGATTCTGTTTTCTTTTCGTCAGACTTATATGGCCTTGTGGAATCTACCTCGTATTATTTTCGTGTACAAAATTCAGATAATTTTGTATTAACCTCAGATTCTGTTCTTAGATATGATGGCTTTAGTGGATTTGCGCAGATAGAACCAAAATTATGGTTATACGCAAATATTCATCCAAGAGATATTTCTCTGCATGGATATCCCCATTTTTTTCTAAAAGAAATATACGAGACAGAAGTTATTTTAAAAAGGTCTATTCAAAATTTTATAAATTTTCAATTCGATGACCCCGTTTATTTAAAAATTAATGCTCTTTTAGAATCAGGCAGAATTAAAAAAATCATATTTACAGGTATGGGCTCCTGCTATACATCCTCAGTTGCAATTATGAAGTTTTTAATAAAAAATGCCAATTCTAAAGGCATTGAAATCAGTGCTGAAATTGCTAGCGAGGCAAGTGCGTTTCAAATATATGATGATATGAGGAACTGTCTCGTAGTAGTAGTGGCACAATCAGGTACAACAATAGATACAAATGTCTTCGCAAAAATTGCTAGATTAAAAAATGCTTCAACGTTAGCAATTGCAAATAAGCGAGGAGGGGATGTTACATTTTTAGTAGAAAAAACTTATTACATTGGAAATGGTCGGGATGTAGAGCTATCGGTCCCCTCTACCAAATCGTATAGTGCGCAAATATTAACCGGAATTATGCTTGGAACACTCCTGTTAAATCCTGCTAGAAGAGATTCTGTTAGTCAAATTGCCTCTCTTTTCGATAAACTAGACTTAAAGCATATTATTCAGCAAAGTTATAATAAGTTAAATGATAACTTATTAAATACAATATACAGCTCACGTTACTGGGTTATCTCTCATGATAATTCTGATTATGCTGTATTTGCGCTAGAGTTGCGGATTAAGTTATCTGAATGCTGTTACAAAACAGTCTCAATTGTTCCTGAGGCGGAATTAAACTTAATGAACGAAGATTCTTTATTTGTATTCTATATAGGAAAAAATCCCACGCTACTTAAAAATCATAAACATTTAGATCTGCTATCAATGGCTGTAGGTGAAAATACTTTGGCAACCTTTTATAGCTTAGTGATTTTAGGGCAGATTCTGGCGTATAAGCTTGCTTTGGGCATTGACAAACTATCATCAACAATTGGTAATAAAGTTAATTTTGATATTAATTTATTAAAATTTATTGGAAGCGAATCAGTTGACTTAAATAACGATAAATCCTTGTTTAATATTGTCAAATTTCTAGAGAGACCAATCGATACAGTTAAACATCAAGCTAAAACAATTACTGTTGGCGCCCTAAGGGGCGGGGGTGAGGGGATTACGTCAGCATTAACATTAGATTTAGCCACAGAAAAAGAAGTAGACATTGAATTCAAGAATAAGTTTTACAGCTCAATATGTGCGCTCAATTTAGTTGTGAGAAAAACCACATTAGAAACACTAAAGGAAAATTTCTTTTTAAGAGATTTTTTAAGAAACTATCATTTCAGCGTGGATTTAGTCGACAGTTACTGTATAAATTCCGATAAGGATAATATTGATGAATTGAGATTATTTTTTGAGCAATATGGATTAAATAATATAAGCGATTATTTTTTAAATGAAATTTCAAGATTCTTAGAACTTTGGGTTTTTAAAACTAAATTTATAAGTGAGGAATCAATTAAGAATAAATTCATGAAAGATATATGTGATTTCATGAATGGAATGATATCCATTAAAGAAGGAAGAATAAATTCCGATAATTTAGAATTTTTTAAAAAAATAGATGCTTTTAATTACAAAATTTTAGGAAGCGGTTCAAATTACTATGCTGCAAAACTATGTTCTTCGTTTATGTTGGAACTTGGAAAAGTTCCGCCCCAAAGTGATGTTTTAGAGAATCATAAACATATAGATATGTCCGCTGAATCAAAATTGCTTGTATTTGCAAATAATATTAAGTCACACGGATATCAGGATGATGTTTCATCTGAAGTTTCAAAAATGGTTGCGCACAAAAATAAAGTTTTACTGGTTGTTGATAACAACGCAAATTGTTATGAAAAGTTAAGTTCAATAAATTGCTCAGTTATTTATTTAAGTCCAATTGACCACTTTTTCGGTGCGTTTAAAAACTTATATTTATTTCAGAATTATTCATGAATGCTAATTACATTTTTGGTGACGATGGGTTCCGTGGGGTTTATGGAGAACAACAATTATCTCGTGGATTTCTAAGTTGTTTCGCCAAAGCCTTATCTGATTTTTTACTTATACATAAAATTCTCAAATTAAATCTTGCCCATGATGCAAGGGCTAGCGCTCATGAAATTATTCGTATTATTCTTAAAGAATTTGATAACAATATACAAGTTGTATATTTTGGTTGTTACTCCACCCCAGGGTTGGCTTTTTCAACAATAAATGATGATTCAATGGGCTTAATGATTACAGCTTCTCATTTCTCATCTGAATTTAACGGGGTAAAGCTTTTTAAAAATGGATACAAGCTTAAGGAGGTTGACGAGCGCAAGCTAGAAGTTTTAATAAGGCAGCAACTGTCTGCTCCAAATATAAATTTAGCGGCCCCTAATAATTTGCTACGCAAAGCAAGTACGGCAAAAAAAAATAAATATTTAAATCTTTTGCAAGACATATTTCAGCATGGTGGGTCTGCCAATGAATCCCTTGCGGTTGATTGTGCAAATGGAGCTGGATCTAAGATTGCTAATAACTTAGCTAAAAGGGTAAATCTTTATCCATATAACGATAAGCCTAGTGGTACAAACATTAATAAAGATTGTGGGGCGATTGAATCGCCATTACTTACAGATCTAAAGCCAGCAACTAAATATTGCATTTTACTTGATGGTGATGCAGATAGGCTGGCGCTAATCTCTAGTGAATTTGGGTTAATGGAGTCTGAACTATTGACGGCAATCTATTTGCACCGACACATTCCAAAGGGAGGTAGGGTTGTATGCTCTGAAGTTGTGAATACAGGATTTATAAATTTTTGTAAAAAAAATAATTACGAATTATTTTTAACACCTGCAGGAGATAGAAATGTAGTAGAAAGATCCTTGCAGGAGAATGCAGCAATTGGTTTTGAGCCATCCGGACACTTTTTTATACCGGCTTACTCAACTTCAATGGATGGTCTTTTAAGTGGATTATTATTTGCTAATAGTTTAATAAAAAATCAGCCAACAATGGCCGAATTCAATATCTATAAAAAATTAGATAGAAAAGTTACTAACTACAAGCTAAAAAATAATGATGAAAATCCAAATCATTGGATTCCATTGCTTAATAAAAGTTTAAATGAAATAGCCCTCAATGAGGAAAGAATCTTTGCAAGAAAATCAATTTGGGAAAATACAATAAGAATATATTATGATGGGAAAAATTATGTGCAAAGATCCGGCGACATAGAGCGTATTTTAAAAAATACAAAAAAAATTCATGAGTGATATTCAATTTATAATTTTAACTGGAGGCAAGGGGACGCGCTTATATCCTATTTCAAAAGATGTACCGAAGCCACTAGTCAGGGTTTGCGGCAAGCCATTTCTAGCGTATCTAATAGATCATATAAAGGCAATGGGATTTGAAAATATTACCCTGCTTTCAGGTTATTTAGCGGAACAAATCGACTTTTTTTGCCAACAATATAATCCACCTATTAAAAATATAGTAGAAAATGTTCCTTTAGGTACCGGGGGTGCAATCAAAGCTGCTCTTGATAGCATTGAGGATAGATTTGTACTAATAAATGGTGATACGTTTTTACCTGGATTAACCAAGGAAAATATATTAGAACATAGCGATCATAAGTTAAATTATATATTCACATGCGATGAGGCGCTGGTAGATGAGTTGCCTAATATAGAACTCGGAATGAATAATGAGGTAATTAGTTACGGAAATTCAAAAAAAAGCAGACGTGTGGATAGTGGTGTTTATATTTTAAATAAAAAATATTTTGAAAAATATACAGCATCAGATAACTTTAGTCTTTCTGAAGTTTATCGGTTGATGATAGAGGATAAAAAACTGTTTTCAATAAAAATTAATAATAAATACTATGATATGGGAACGCCTGATAGATTAAAAATTTTTGAAAATTATATTAAAGGAAAATAAATGAATGCATCAAAATATGTAAAGTCCTGCGTAGAGGTATTGGAGGCTCTGGATGTAAAAGCAATTGATCGCGCTATAGAGCAGATTGAGTTAACTTGGAAAGCCGGTAATAAAATTATTACTATGGGCAACGGCGGCAGTGCACTTACGGCCTCACACTTTATTAATGATTGGAATAAATCAATCTTTATGTCTACAGGAAGGCAATTCAAGGGGTATAGTTTGACAGACAATATAGGATTAGTTATGTCCTATGCAAATGATGTGTCATATTCTGATATTTTTACAGAGCAACTAAAAAACGTCGCAAACCCAGGGGATATTGTAATTGCGATATCTGGTAGCGGCAATTCGGAGAATATTATCAGAGCAGTAAATTATTGTAATATGAATAACTTAAATACGATTGGACTTTGTGGTTACGATGGTGGAAAGCTTAAGACATTAGTGAGGCACCCTGTATGGGTAAATAGAAATGATATGCAACTTTCTGAGGATGTGCATTTTATGTTCGGCCATATTGTGATGCAGACACTCTGCAGAGGATGACTAATACCCTACTAGAAAAATTTACTCTAATAAAGGGTATACCTTATGTATATAATTTAGTCCTTATTTATATTGTATTCTTCCTTGAAGAAAATCGTAACGAGCAACAGTACTTTAATAATCTTGCTGCTTTAGCCGTTGTAATTAGTATTGCGGCAGAGGGTGTAATAAATGAATTTTCTCCTGTAAGAAATTATGTACACAATATATTAAAAAATAAAATTTTTATATATATAATTTCAATATTGTATATAATTTCAATATTATATTTAGGATTGATTAGCGCTGTATTAATTTTCACAATTTTATGTACCGGCAATGCAATTTTTATAAGAATTAATATATTATCAAAGTCTTATTTAGCCAATATTAGTGCATGGAGTAGATTTTTTATATTGCTAATTATTTATTTATTGATGAAATTGGAGGTAAATTTTTCATTAATTTGCTATTTAGCCATATCTTTACCTCTAATGGTAAACACAAGTTTACTGTTGTTAAAGTCAAACTATCAAGCATATGAATTAATCTTTGATATCAAGCAAAAAAACTATTTTGTTTTTGTATCTATTTTAGTTTTTAACATTTTTAATGGTTTGATATTTCCTAATGCCAACCCAATAGAGGCTAATTTACTGCAGAGTAGGATTAACTCAATGGTGATAAATAATTTTTATACTTTCTCTAGATTAAATAATATTTTAATTAAATATGTAACAGTTTTTTTATTAATAACATTAAATTTAATTTTAGTTTTATATTATAATATTTTTAACATATATTTATTTTTATCAATTTTTATATCAATTTCAACCGTTTTAATAATAAATAAAAAATTAAATTTAAATAATAAATATTTAAATAAAAATTAAATATTTATTTTGCTTTTTTTAATACATTTAGTTGTAAAATATCTAATTAGTTCAGATTGGAAATTAAGAATGAAAATTTTGGTGTTAGAGCCTCCTGCTACTTCAATTCACGGAAATCAAAGAATTTATGGCGGAAATGGAAGCAACAAAAGTGAATTTAGGAAGGCCCCTCTTGATGTTATGTGGATGTCTGGTTACTTGCGCACCAATGGCTTTGATAATGAGCTTTTAGATGCAAATAATTCTAGAATGTCTGCAGATGATGTGGTGGTCCATGTTGCCGAATTAAATCCGGATTTAATTCTGATGTCAACATCTACTTGTACAATCTATAAAGATTCTGAGCTTGCATTTAAGTTAAAGGATGAGCATAAGGCGACGGTTATCGTTGCGTTTGGCACTCATGTGATGGCATTGCCTGAGCAGACTTTAAGCGAGTCGACTGGTTTTGATGCCGTAGTTTATAGCAATGAATGGGAGCAAGCAGCTTTGGGCTTAGCTCGCAATTTACAGAATTTACATCTTGCGCCTGGAATTATTTATAGGGATAACGCTGGAGAGTTTGTAAAGACAGATCCTATATCTGTTCTCCACAACTTAGATGACCTTGGGTTTCCGGCGCACGATAAATTAATCAAAGACCTATACCGAGACCCAACTATGAGAAGGTTTCCCAAAACAATGGTTCAGGGTAGCAGATCTTGTATTGCCAAATGTAATTTTTGTTGCCAACCTTCTTTTTTTGGAAATGTTTTAAAAAGGAGCCCTGATCATATTATTGCTGAATTGAAGTGGGTTAAATCTCTTGGATTTAAAGAAGTATTTTTTAATGACGCCACATTCACCTTTGATCATGATTGGAATACGGAGCTATTTAATAAAATGATAAGTGAAAAGCTCGACTTGGTCTGGTTTTGTACTACGAGAGCACACTGCTTAACGCCTGAAATAGTTGACTTAATGAAAAAGGCGGGGTGCCACACCATTGGAATTGGAATGGAAAGCGTTGACGACCAAGTGCTAAGAAATATTAAGAAGGGCGTCACAAGAGATACCGTACGAAATGCAATTCTGATGGTTCGCGCTGCTAAAATTGATGCCCTGCTTTTTTGCGTGCTTGGTTTCTTGGGCGAGACAAAATCAAGTATGGCAGACACTCTAAAATTTTTAAAAAATCTACCGGCATCATTTATTACTCTTGGAATTGCAGCTCCCGTTCCCGGCACCCCCTTTTTCAGTAGAATGGAAGAAATGGGATATTTAAAGCATAAAAAGTGGGACCTTTATGATCCCTTGCTGAAACCTGTTTTTGATTACCCGGAATTATCGGGGGATTTAATATATGAGACTGCTGCAAAAGGGCTAAGAGATTTCTATCTGAGACCAAGTTATATTTGGGATAGATTGAAAACGGTTGGTTCTCTAAGACAATTTAATGCGTACGTAGTTAATTTTTTTGGATTTATTAAGCGATATGTTTTTAGGAGAACTGCGTGATGAGTACTAAGATACTTTTTTTAAACCCTCCATTTAAGACAGAGCACGGTAAGTTTTCTAGGACATCAAGAAGTCCGGCTGTAACGAAAAGCGGTACAGTTTATTACCCTATTTGGCTTGCTTATGCAGCAGGTTCTGCAGAAAAGGCTGGTAATGAAATCATGCTGATAGATGCATGTTCAGATCTTTTAAATTATAACGAGGTAATTCAGTCAATGCGGGATTTTGTTCCTGACCTGGTTGTACTCGATACCAGCACTCCAAGCATAATAAGCGACATAGATGTCGCTGGAAAGCTCAAAGTAACATTTCCGGGCGTTATCACTGCACTTATGGGAACGCATCCTTCGGTGCTAGACGAGGAAACGCTATCAATGGGAGGCGGGAAGGTAGATTTGATTATTAGGGGCGAGGCTGACGAGACCATTGTGGAGCTAGCCCGATCAATACTGCCAACTCATGAATTTTTTAGTGAAAAAATGTATGAAAAACTAAATGAAGTCCTTGGAATTAGTTTTCGCCGTCAAAGTGGAGAAATAAAAAAAAATGAAGCGCGCCCACTAATTGCTGATTTAGATTCGTTGCCCTTTGTTTCGGAGGTTTACCATAAGCACTTAAAAGTTAAGAATTATTTTTTTGCAGCTTGTGATTATCCTGAAGTACAAATAATGTCAGCAAGAGGCTGCACGCATAAATGTACATTTTGCGTTTATCCCCATGCCATTCATAATCTGAAATATCGCGTAAGATCCGCTAAGAATTTGGCGGATGAGTTTGATTGGATAGCAAAGAATATGCCATCCGTAAAAGAAGTAGGCATCGAGGATGATACTTTTGCAGGAAATATTAAAAGAGTTCATGAATTCTGTCAGGAGAAAATTGCTAGGGGCAACACACTTAAATGGTATACAAATGTTAGGGCTACTTTGAAGTTAGAGACTTTGGAGTTAATGAAAAAGGCAAATTGCGTTTTACTTACCGTTGGTTATGAAAGTGCGAATCAAAATGTGCTGGGTAATATGAAAAAGTTGATGGATGCCAGTGCCATTAAGAATTTTTCAAGAGATACAAAAAAAGCTGGAATCATGGTGCATTCCTGTTTTATGGTTGGGAATAGAGGGGACACAAGGGAGACATTGAAGGAGTCCTTGGATCTAGCATTGCAATTAAATGATGACACAATGCAGTTTTTCCCACTAATTGTTTATCCTGGTACGCCCGACTACCAATGGGCGAAAGAAAATAATCTAATTGAAGTTGATGGATACTCTGAATGGGTTACAGAAGATGGGATGCACAACAGTGTAATTCGCATGCCAGACATGACATGTAGAGAGATAGTAGACTGGTGTGACTATGCAAGAAGAAGGTATTATTTAAGGCCAAAATATTTATTCCATAAACTTACCCAAACAATATTTAAGCCAAGCGAGTTTTACAGAAATCTAAAAGCAGCAAAAAGATTTTTCAGATTTTTATTATTGGGTACTTTTGGTTCAACTTCAAAACCAATTAAATCAGTGTAATCATGAGTATTCTTTTATGGAGTGCAATAGCACTCCTTTTTTTTGGGTATTTTGGGTGGATTTTTATTGCAATAATAATTAGATTTTTTTTTAAAAATTTATCAACAAGGTTTTCTAGGTATGAAATACACCCCACTGTAACTTTGGTAGTAAGCGTCTATAACGAAGAAGCAGTAATTGAGGAAAAATTAAAAAATTGTCTAGCATTAGAGTATCCTCGCGAAAAATTGCAAATTGTATTTGCTTCCGAGTCTACTGATGGGACCAATGAAATCATTTCAAAATATGTCTCCGAGAGTCTGCTTTTAATATCATTCTCTAAAAGGCATGGGAAATCCGCTACGATAAATCGAGTAATGCAAAACATTACATCTGAAATAGTTATATTCTCAGATGCAAATTCAATGTATGAGAAAAATGCGATTCAAAAGATAGTCAATAATTTCGCGGATTCTAGGATTGGTTGCGTTATCGGGCAATTGAAATATATTATTGATCGTACAAGCAGTGGAACGAGTGGTGAGGGGCTCTACTGGGCTCTGGATATTAAATTTAGAGAGGCTATATCCGGCGTAAAAGGTTTTGTTCCAGGTATTAATGGTTCAATTTTTGCAATCAGAAGGAAGCTCTATTTTCCAATTGCCTATGATCGTGGCGATGATTATGAGCTCTGTACAAAAATTGTAAATAAAGGATTTATTGCTGTATTTGAGAGATGCGCAATTGCATATGAGGTGGCAAAGGAGACTAATTTCCAGCAATATCAGAGGAAGTTAAGGATAGCTAGGTGGAATATTAAAAGTTCAACTATTTTGGCATTTGATGCGATTAAATGTAGAAATTATCGATCCTTCTTACAGATTGTGTTCATTAGAGGAGTTCGATATATATCTCCTTTTATTTTATTGGTAATTTTTTATGCTAGTTTTAGATTGAGTTATGAGAATAGTTACTACTTATGGTTTTTTATTTTGCAAATGACATTTCTGATTTCATCATTTATAGTTTTGGTATTTAATTCCAAGATAAAAAATAAACTACTTAGTGCCATTGGATATTTTTTATTGATGAACTTAGCCGCCATGATGGCATTGGTAACAATTTTTAGCGAACGTTCTGTTTGGACTAAGCAGCGATGATCATATCTAAGGCTCCATTTAGGATAAGCTTATTTGGTGGCGGTACTGATTTACCTTCATTTTATGGGCGCAATGGTAGAGGTTCTGTTGTTAGCTTTTCTATTAACAAATACATGTATATCATTTTGCACCCCTATTTCCATGACAAGATTCGATTGAAATACTCTAGGACTGAAGATGTAAATTTTGCATATGAATTAAATCATCCTTTGGCTAGAGAATGTCTAAAAAGATTTGATTTGTCTGCGGGGTTGGAGATAGCTAGTATTGCCGATGTACCCTCTGGAACTGGTTTGGGTTCATCTAGCGCGTTCACTGTCGCTATGTTAGCTGCCTTATCCGAATATTCTGGTGTGCAATGGGATAAAGCTGATATAGCAAAAGTTGCTGCTGATATTGAGATATCTTCGCTTGAGCAACCGATTGGAAAACAGGATCAATATGGATCTGCTGTAGGCGGACTAAAGCAAATAGAATTTTTTAAAAACGGGGACGTTAAATATAAAGGGGTTTCAAAAGATACAGCTATTAAAATTACCAACAACATACTTTTGTTTTATGTCGGCTCACCAAGGTCGGCAAATTCGATCTTAGAAATCCAATCAAAGAATATGGGTAGCGAGAAAGAGTATTTAGCTGCTAAAAATATTTTATTACTGGCTGATAAGGCGATGGATCTAATTGAGGGGGGTGACTTAAATCAATTAGGAGCACTATTGCGGGAGTCATGGGAGTTTAAAAAGAAATTAGCCCCAGATGTTTCTAATTCCTATATCGATGAAATTTACGAATTGGGAATTAGCAACGGCGCGCAGGGCGCAAAACTGCTTGGTGCTGGTGGTGGTGGATTTATGCTTTTTTATTGCTTCCCCGAAGACCAAAATCGCCTAAGACTTGCGATGAGAGGGCTAAGGGAGCTTAAGGTGGAGCTGGATTACGAAGGTGTATCGGTCATTCAAGTGCAATAGAGTATTAAGAATGAATATTATTAGTAGCCCAAAAAATAAACAAAATAAGGTTTTTCTTGTTGGTTCCACTGGTTTCGTAGGAATGCATTTAGCCGCTGAATTAAAGCGCCGAGCAGTTCCTTTTAAGGCAACAATTCGAACAAAAGAACAAAATTTTGATAATGAAATTGAGTTTGTTATCACTGGCAATTTGGTTGAAGGGGTAAATTGGAGGGGGCATATGAATGATGTGTCAACCGTAATCTATGCTGCTGCAAGAGCGCACATCACCAAAGAGATTCATGGAGATGGAATGTCCAATTATGAGGCAATTAATGCTGAGGCCGCCCTTCACTGTGCCAATATGGCTGCAGTTTCGGGTGTCAAGAGATTTATTTACATTAGCTCAATAAAGGTAAACGGAGAAAGCACTAATTTCAATAAGCCATATAGCTTTGATCAGCCCCCGCAGCCTGAAGATCCATATGCATTAAGTAAGTTGAGTGCCGAGAAGCAATTACTTAGATTGGGGGCGGAAAAGAAAATTGAAGTTGTGATAATCAGGCCCCCATTGATTTATGGCCCAAATGTAAAAGCAAACTTTTTGCATATGATGCAATTGATAAGCCTTAGAGTGCCCTTGCCTTTTGATCTTGCTCGAGATAATAAAAGAAGTTTTGTGTCCATTGACAACTTGGCGGATCTCATCATTACTTGCATTTCGCATCCAAAAGCAGCAAATGATATTTTTTTGGTGTCAGATGGCCATGATATTTCTACGGCCGATTTATTAACAACCTTAGGCCTTATCATGGGGGTTAAGGTTAGGTTATTTGCTTTTCCTAAGGTGCTGGTGGAGGCAATATTTTTTATATTGGGTAGGCATGGAATGGCAAGGCGCCTTTTTGGGTCGTTGCAAGTAGATATTTCACATACGCAAGAAAAGCTAGATTGGAAACCTCCTTTATCGATGGAAGAGGGTTTAAAGACTGCAGTTTATACTTTCTTGCAAAGAGGCGTAAAAAATGAAAAGAATAATCGACTTAATGCTTAGCGCATTTCTCTTGCTAATTTTGAGCCCAGTATTACTAATAATTATGCTTGCAGTCAAACTTGATTCGGATGGGCCTGCAATTTATTGGTCTAATCGTGTTGGGTTGCTTGGTGAGCTCTTTATGATGCCCAAGTTCAGGACTATGAAGACTGGAACTCCTCCAGTTGCTACACATTTATTGATTAATCCAGGGGAAAGATTGACTGGTATTGGTGGATTTTTGCGTAAATATAGTTTTGATGAGTTGCCGCAACTTTGGAGTATTTTAAAGGGGGATATGAGTTTTGTAGGGCCTCGACCTGCATTATTTAATCAATATGATTTAAATTCTCTTAGGGCTCAGTATGGGATTGATAAATTAGTCCCTGGTCTAACTGGCTGGGCACAAGTTAATGGTCGTGATAAGTTATCAATTGAAGAAAAGGTGTGCTACGAATTGCATTATCTGAAAACACGATCATTATTCCTTGATATGAAAATAGTTATAAAAACAATTTTAAGAGCATTGCGCTCTTCAGGAGTTTCCCATTAAATTTGGCCATGGACTGGGGATAATATCTGTGAGCTTGATATTTAGTAGCTAGGGCTTGCACTTTAAGTTGGCTCAAATCTGTTAATTTTTAATACACTAATGTCAATAAATAAAATTAAATATGAATTATTGCGGCTTCCAAGATCAATTAAGAGATCCCTCGTAATTTTTTTAGATATAGTTTGCGCGCTATTTTGTGTTTGGATGTTATTGGGGCTGCAATTAAACCAATGGGGCATTCTTTCTGGTAATCAATGGTGGGCTGCTGTGGCTGCTATAGGCATTTCAATTCCAATCTTCATGCATTTTGGTCTTTATAGGGCTATATTTAGGCATGTAGGATCGGTGGCATTTTCTGCAATGGCTCGAGTATTTTTAATCTATACCGGCGTTTATTTTTTCATTTTTACCTTGGTCGGCGTGGATGGGGTTCCAGTTTCTATGGGGATACTCCAGCCGATGATGCTATTTATCTTGATAGGGGTATGCAGATATCTCATTCGAATATGGCTTGGCGATATCAGATCTTCTCAAGAGTCCAAATACTGTAAATCATCAGTTGTTCTAATATATGGAGCTGGGTCTGCGGGTAGACAACTCGCGGCTGCATTGAAGCATGGAAACCAAACAATTGTAAAAGGATTTATCGACGATAATCCACAGCTACAAGGTAACACAATCAACGGCATCCCAGTTTTTTTACATTCTGACGCTAGAGATAAAATTAAAAAATTCAAAGTTTCAGAGGTATTGCTGGCAATTCCTTCTGCAAGTCAATCCCGTAGAAATGAAATTATTTCTTCTCTGAAATCATGTGGAGCAAGGGTGAGAACAATACCCGCTGTGTCTGATATAGCTTCTGGGCGAATTAAAATTTCCGATATACATGACCTTGATTTAAATGACTTGCTTGGGCGTTCCCCAGTTCATGCAGATATTGCTTTGCTAGAAAAAAATATTAAGAATAATTCCATTTTAGTTACTGGAGCAGGCGGATCAATTGGCGGTGAGCTTTGTCGGCAAATTATTAAATTTTTACCAGAATCTTTAATACTGGTTGATAACTCTGAGCATGGGCTTTATTTCATATATGAAGAGCTGAAGAAATCAATTGTGGATGCAGGCGGCGATCATCATTATGAGTTTACGAATAAGGAACCGCATCATAACGCTGAAAATATAATTCTCTCATTTAGAATTAAGGTGATTCCTTGCTTGGCATCTGTATGTGATGAAGAGAGGATGCGCAATATATTTGGCAAGTATCGCCCTGATGTGGTTTTCCATGCTGCGGCCTACAAGCATGTGCCCTTGGTAGAGCAAAATCCCGGTGATGGTATTAGAAATAACGTTTTTGGCACTTTAAATTGCGCGCTTATATGTCTAGAAACTGGCGTAAGGCAATTTACATTAGTTAGTACCGATAAGGCAGTTAGGCCTACCAATGTTATGGGGGCAAGTAAACGAATATCTGAGCTTATATTGCAGGCTTTAGCAGATAAGACGAGTAAAGATGGAGAGTTGATTAGATTTTCAATGGTGCGCTTTGGAAATGTACTTGGCTCATCCGGCTCTGTGGTGCCTTTATTTAGTAATCAAATAAAATTGGGTGGCCCCGTCACATTAACGCATCCCGATGTCGTTCGTTACTTTATGACGATTCCTGAGGCTGCGCAGCTAGTTATTCAAGCGAGTGCAATGGCTGCTGGTGGAAATGTTTTTGTGCTTGACATGGGGGAGCCCATTCGAATTTATGATTTAGCTGTTAATATGATTTATCTCTCTGGATTAATGGTTAAAAGTGATGCAAACCCTCAGGGTGACATTGAAATAGTATTAACGGGCTTGCGTCCGGGAGAAAAGCTATATGAAGAGCTCTTAATTGGCAATAATCCACAATCTACATCTCATCCAAAAATTATGATGGCGCAGGAGTGCTTTATATCCTGGCACGATCTTGAGATGGAGTTGGCAGAATTAAAATCAATATTAGACACATTTGATATAGATCAAATTCTGAAAAAAATAAAGAAATTAGTCCCAGAATTTACTTCTGATCGTGCCTAAGAGTCAACTTCTCTTTATTTATGCTTAATATAATTTCTCACCGCGGGTATTGGTTAGATCCCAAAGAAAAAAATACAAAGATTGCTTTTTCACGAGCACTTAGCTATGGTTTTGGAATTGAAACTGACTTTCGCGATCTTAATGGTCAGTTAGTGGTCTCTCATGATATCCCGTTGATTGGCGCAATGGACGCAAGAGAGTTTGTTGATTTGTATAAGGCATGTCCAGTAAATGCACCATTAGCGCTCAATATTAAGGCTGATGGCCTCCAAGAGCTGCTTAGTCAATTTATTCAGGCTGCGGGTTTTAATAATTCCTTTGTCTTTGATATGCCCGTACCCGATATGCGTGCTTATATTGGGCTAAAAATACCTATATACACTCGTCAAAGCGAATATGAGGTCATTCCTGTGCTCCTTTCTTCTTGCCAAGGGGTCTGGTTGGATGCTTTTGAATCGACTTGGTATGATTTGGGCGCTATCAATCCCATATTGGCTCAAGGCAAAGGGGTGGCTATTGTCTCCCCAGAATTGCATGGCCGCTCTCATTTGGAGCTATGGCAGTGGTTGAAAATGAATAAATTGCATGAACAATCACTAGTATCCTTATGTACAGATTTTCCGCTACAAGCCCAGGAGTTTTTTAATGCCAAAAATTAAGGCAGTCTTATTTGATATGGATGGTGTCCTGATAGATGCCAAGGATTGGCATTATGAGGCACTCAATCAAGCCCTGGCGCTTTTTGGTATGCAAATTAGCCGCTTTGATCATTTGGTAACTTACGATGGTTTGCCTACCAAGAAAAAATTAGAGATGTTGACTGCCGAGCGGGGTTTTCCAAAGGCCTTGCATCAATTTATTAATGATATGAAGCAAGATTTTACCATTGAGCATGCTTACGCCAAATGCAAGCCCACCTTTAATCACCAGTATGCGTTAGCTAATTTAAAAGCTATGGGATACAAAATGGCAGCTTGCTCGAATTCTATTCGTAAGACTATGGAAATCTTGTTTGAGCGTGCAGCGCTTAGTCAGTACTTTGATTTTTATTTATCCAATGAAGATGTAGCTAAAGCTAAACCCGACCCTGAAATGTACATTACTGCAATTATGCGTCTAGGCTTAGCCCCAACTGAATGTCTTATTTTAGAAGATAACGATCATGGTATACATGCTGCAAAGGCTTCTGGCGCACATGTCTTGGTTGTACGAGATGTGCATGAAGTCAATTTAGAAAATATCTTAGAACGCATTGCTCAGATCGAGGCAATATCATGAATTTAGTTATCCCGATTGGTTCTAATTCTAAATTTTTTAGTATTGAAGAGTACGGCTATCCCAAGCCTTTAATTGAGGTGATGGGTAAACCTATGATTGAGCATGTGATCGCCAATGTGACTCAAGGAATTCATTTCTCCAAAATCATTTTTATCGTGAAGCAAGATGAGTGCCAAAAATTTCATCTGGACAATACGCTCAATTTATTAAGTCCTACCAAGCCACAAATCATTCAATTACAATCCGATACCCAGGGAGCACTTTGTAGCGTGTTGCTGGCTATCGAGCATATCGATAATGATGAGTCCCTCATGATTTCGAATGCTGATCAGATCTTCGATGGTGGGATTGCTAGTTATGTTGATGAGTTCGGCAAGAAAGATCTGGACGCCGCATGTTTAAGCTTTCATTCGGTTCATCCGCGTTGGTCTTATGTTCGCACTAATGACCAAAATCGTGTGATTGAGACAGCAGAAAAAAGGCCGATTAGCAAGCATGCCATTGCTGGGCTATATCTGTATAAAAAAGGGTCGGACTTTGTTCGCTACGGGATGGATAGCATCAAACACGGCTCTAGTATTGATGGTAAATACTTTATTGCACCGGTATTTAATGAATTTATTCTAGCAGGAAAAAAAGTGGGCCATTACCCTGTTGAGAACGCTAAGTACCACTCATTTTATAGCCCACAAAAGATTGAAGAATTTGAGGCCGTGTATGCTCGAAGTGGCTAAAATGGGGTTAATCGATCGGGGGATAAGTAATCATGAAAGTATTTGATCTCTCGCAAATGACAAAGGGTTGGTTTGTAGGCAACTTTGCACCAACAGTCTTGGCAACTAATGCTGTTGAGATTGCTATAAAAAAATATCGAGCTGGTGATTATGAGCCGGCCCATCACCATAAAATTGCGACTGAGATTACTGTGATAGTTGAAGGCAGGGTCCGAATGAATGAAATCGAATATGGACCGGATTCAATTTTGGTAATTGAGCCCAATACCCCGACAGATTTTTTTGCTTTAACTGATGTAGTAACTACGGTAGTTAAATTACCGGGCGCAAATGATGATAAATATTCAGGTAGCCCTCTTAAGTAGGCTTATAAATAAATTTATGAGTAGGCATTGAATAAATCTTTGTTAAATATTGTGGTACCTATGGCTGGACATGGCAGTCGCTTTGCCAGTGCTGGATATCCTGACCCTAAACCACTGATTCCCGTTTTAGGTAAGCCCATGATCTCGTGGGTTATTCAAAATCTTAGCCCTAATCAAGCCCATCGATTTATTTTTATCTGCCAAGCCGATCATATTCAAAATTATTCACTGCGAGATCTACTGGAAAAAGAAGCGCCCGGATGCATCATTATTGAAGTGAGTGAGGTAACGCAGGGCGCTGCCTGCACTGTCCTACTAGCAAAGCAATATATTGATAACAGCAATCCCTTAATGATTGCTAATTGCGATCAATTTATTGACATCAATATCAATGATTATTTAGCAGCAATGCGTCCCCAAGTAGATGGACTCATCATGACTATGAGTGAGCGAGATCCTAAGTGGTCTTATGTCGGTTTTAATGAGCAAGGTCAAATATCACGAGTGGTTGAAAAAGAAGTGGTCTCAGATGAGGCGACTGTTGGTATTTACAATTATCAACACGGAGTTAATTTTGTAAGTGCCGCTGAGCAAATGATTGATCAAAATTTGCGAGTCAATAATGAATTCTATGTTGCTCCAGCATATAACGAAATGATTGCGGCAGGCAAAAATATTATCCATTTCAATGTGGGATGTTTAGGAAAAGGTATGCATGGCTTGGGAACGCCCCAAGACCTGGAGCAGTTTATCCGAACACAAAAGAAATTAATGAATCTACATCTCTTCTTTGATGTTTTTATTGAAGATGCGCCATTAGGGATTTATTTTAGGGGTCACCGTAAGCGTTTTGACGAAGACTTTAAAATTCGTACCGCTGCAAATGCATATCAGTTTCAAACTAAATTAGATATTACGCGCTATTCAATAGCAAGCTATCAAGCCGTTCCGTGGGCGAGCGAAACTATTCGGATTGTGTGTGAAAAACCAGAATTTGAAGGCATTTATCAAGAGACTAAAGCACTCTTTCCGAATGCTAGCATTCAAAATACTCGATCAGATACAGCAAAGAAATATTATGACGCTCTATGCCAACTAAAGCTTGGTGATGATGCGTGGATTTTCTTCTCCCCTAATAATGATCATCCATGGATTAATAACTTAGAGCATCTACCGGCAGTTATAAAAGATGCTAGTGAGGTTGCAAGAAAGCTTAATCCCGAGATGGTCTCGATTGGCTTCTCCCATTTTACCGAGTCTCAGAACTGCTTTTCCTCTTCTCAGCATGAGTGGGGGGCTTATGGAGACGTCTATCCTCGTTTGCTTTATGAAACCAAGGATTCGTACATTATTGAATTGAATAAATTATTAATTGATTCCGTTCATATTGCAAGATTAGGTGATTTGAAGTGGATTTTCGGATCTTCAAAAAAAGAGGGCCGAGTCATTCGTCAGGAAGATACAGAGTTTTATTTAACTGAAGCCAAAAAGCAGATTGTGGTGATTCCCAAGTACGAATTTTGTCGTCACTATGATGGCTATATGCATGTGGCCGAAAAGGTGCCACCACTATTTATTCCGGAAGGTTTTTTTGAGTCCAATATCAAAATTCGATATGGCTATGATCTTCCTAAGGAAGGCTATATTCACATCAATCCATTAGCAGAAAAATTTAGCTATCAGTCCTCTGATGGAGCAGATTTAAAGATTGTTCTTGAAGATATTCCGCAGTTTTGGAAAACTCGCATTAGTGAGCTTAATATCAATCCCGATTTTCCTGTTGATCTTGATCGTAGTAGCTTGCCTTATTACTTAGACTTAGTAAATCCATGGAGAAATTCCTCACTCATTCGTAATCTATTTCGCTCTTATCGTCGCTATCTTCGTTATCGTTGGAAAAAATTACGCGGTAAAGTAATTTGAACTCTTTGATTATTTTTTTTGGTGCTGGTAATTAAGAAATAAACTACTTCTTATTGTGCGGGAAATTTAGACACCACATATTTAGATGCCACTTCCGTGAAGTGACCACCATCAAAACTAGCCAGTGTCTCCCTGGTATCCCCAAACCTCGTGATGCATCCTGAGTCATTGCAGAGGATTTTAACAATAGAGATGTATCTAGCCTTATTTATCACGGCTAATTCACTTAGCTTTGGCTCTATCTGGAGGAAATTTTGATTGAGTCCAAATTGCATGCGATAAGGAATGTCTGGATTTTTAGTTGCTAGGTAATTAAAATATAGTTGTTTATACAGACTGTCATTCCATTGAGGTGCTGGACCGATGACATCAATGCTGTTGTACCCACTTTTCTTAAGGGCCTGTATCGTTTTATCGACTCTGTTCCAGTCGTAGTCAGTCCAATTGGCGGCTAATACGACTTTGTAGGGCTTTTCATTGAGTACTCGCTCAAAGTTTTGTTGATTAGTTTGTGAGCAGTTACGTCGGTTGGGCAGTTCTAAATCAAGGATGGGTGGACATCCATTGGAATTTATTTGAACAATTTCAAATAGATCCCCGAAGCGAGATTGGTATCCAGCAACTAAGTGACCCGCATAAGAATCTCCCCACAGCCAGATCTGCCTCTTGGGAGTTTGGATTGCCTTTGGATCTTTGTTGCCAAGCGCCTCTATCAGTTGGCTACCTTGCGCCTGAGTGCTACTCGAATGGTTTGGGTTACTTTGACCCAGGCTTTGCAGAACGGGCGGCAATCTAAATTGAATTTGATTTAACCTAAAAGTGAGGCCATCTCTGACATAAGTATTAAAGCCCACAAATCCAGTTATAGCCATCAAAAGGCAAAGAATCATCGCTTTAGTTTTAGGGTACTTGCCAAAGCGTATGGGTCTTTCAATGAGGAGATAGGTGAGGGTTGCGAGAGCAAGTGAGCCAAGAATAGCTAGCATTTGAGTTGATGGGGTGGGTGCGCCTTTGGCGGTGATGCGAGCAAATACCAGGGCCGGCCAATGCCAGAGATACAGTGGAAAGCTAATTAATCCAATCCACACTAGGGCAGGGTGAGCAAAAAGGAAGCGATTAATTCTTGCTTCTGGCCCCGCATTGATAATTAATGCTGTGCCAATTACTGGTAGAAGGGCCCAATATCCTGGAAATAGAGATTGGGTATTAATTAAAGCGACACCAATAAGAATCAGCGTAATTCCCAGAACGCTTTGAAGATTTTGGTAGAACTTGTTTTGAATAGGATTCTTGAGCGCGTACTGCGCAAGAATGGCTCCTACCATCAACTCCCAAAAGCGGGCATGAGGGAGGTAAAAGGTAGTGGCTAAGTTATCTAGGTAATGAATTTGATAAATATTGATGCCAAAAGAAATCAGAGCAATAGAAATGGCTACTGCCATTAGGTTGAGTTGGAATTTCCAGGCAGCCCAAATAATGACTGGCCAAATAAAATAGAACTGCTCCTCTACCCCTAAGGACCAGAGATGTAAAAGAGGTTTGGTGTGAGAGGCTGCATCAAAATAGCCGCTTTCATTCCATAGGATGAGGTTAGACATAAAGCCGGCACCACCAGCAATATGTTTGCCTAATTGCTTATATTCATCTGCGAGTAAGGTGAACCATCCAATGGCAAAACAAGTAATGAGTACAGCAAGCAAAGCGGGAAAGATGCGTTTGATTCGCCGCAGATAAAAATTAGAAAAACTGAAATCCCCCTTTTCAAGGTGTTTGTAAATGATGGTGGAGATTAAGTATCCTGATATGACAAAAAATACGTCAACGCCAATAAAGCCACCCGACAAGACATTGGGGAAGGCGTGATAAATAATTACTAATAAAATTGCAAGCGCCCGCAAGCCATCAATATCGGCTCGATATTTAGCGGGCTCATAGGAAGCTGCTTTACTGGACAATTTATTAAGCTAGGTCAAGCTAAAATAATTTTATTTAAGGGAAAACATAAACAACTGGGTTGTTAAAGATTGACTCATGCCTTCTCTACGACTTGAAAATGGTAGGACGGGCGAGATTCGAACTCGCGACCAACGGATTAAAAGTCCGCTGCTCTACCGACTGAGCTACCGTCCCATTTTCATGGCACTGCCAAAAATGATCCAAGGTTTTGTTGGATT
>Ga0187844_10000778_pt1 | contig 24795 bp, 23 predicted proteins | sample SpaLakP09_SKY_50_FD_134517 | JGI IMG/M metagenome (GOLD analysis project Ga0187844, IMG submission 134517) | Oligotrophic lake water microbial communities from Sparkling Lake, Wisconsin, USA - SP09_SKY_50 | ecosystem: Environmental > Aquatic > Freshwater > Lake | place: USA: Sparkling Lake... | reverse complement strand
GACTCGGAATCCCTTACCAAGCGTGTCCGCGCCGTACATGCAGGCAAACGGCGCTTAGAGCTAAAGTGCTTTCAGTCACTGGCACAGGCTACGCTCGAACGCAAAAAAGTGCATATCCATCACTTCAACCGCCAGCGTGGAGAGACGACAGAGCGCGACATATCCCCTCAACAACTGGTGCATTACCGCGACAACTGGTACGTTGACGCTTGGTGTCATTTGCGAAACAAGTTGCTCAACTTCTCAGTAGATGCCCTTACACATTGCGACATCTTGGAAGACGCAGCCAAAGAGGTCAGTCAAAAAGACATCAAAGTCATCATGCAGTCTGGTTACGGAATCTTTGGGGGTGAAGCCAACCATTGGGCCAAGTTGAAATTCAGTGCTGTACGAGCCAGGTGGGTACAAGCTGAAGAGTGGCATCCTGAGCAAAAAAGTACCGTTAACAAGGATGGCACTTACACCCTAGAGTTTCCCTACTCCGATGAACGCGAATTACTGGGTGACATCCTGCGGTTTGGAGCAGATGTAGAAGTCTTAGCGCCAAAGTCTCTCCGAACGAGTTTATTGAACGCAGCGGCAGAAACCCTCAAGCTTTACAAGTGATGTGGAGATACTGATGACCACATATCACCCCAACAGGTGGCTTATTGCCGCTGTTGCTTTATGGGTAATTACCACCTCAGCACACGCCAGGGTCGTAATCGACCGATATACGCCAACAGATAAGTTCGTCAGCATCAAAGTTGTTGGTGAAATTCAATACGAAGAAGAGTATTCACTGGAAGACGCGATTGAAACTGTTCAACGAGAAAAATTCAATCTCAAGCTGAACGCTGTGGTGCTAAACAGCCGAGGTGGCAACGTCGATGCAGCACTCAAAATGGGTCGGCTGATTCGCAAGTATGGTCTTAACACCTATCTTGCGCCAAATGGTGAATGTGCCAGCGCATGTATTTTTTTAATGATTGGTGGGATTACCCGTATGGCGTTTGGTGAATTGAGCGTTCACAGGTCGGGAGTTGATAGCAATTCACCAACAACTCTTGAAAAGCTCAAAAAGCGCAATGACGATAACACCAAGGAAGTTAACGACTACGTGGAGGAAATGGGCATTAGCCCGCTATTGGCTGATGCAATATTGATGACTCCCAATTGGAGAACTAGGGAGCTGACTTGGCGAGACCGCACCAGATGGGGCGTACATGGAATGAACACAATTCACGAGGAAATGTGGTTTCGAGATGCTTCGCGATCAGCAAAGCTAACAGTACCCGTATTTACAAATGCCATCTTTAATCATTTCAAGCACTGCGAAAACGAGGCAAAAAAATTTCGGTCTACCTTTTATCAATGTGTTGAAAAGAGTATTGCCTCAAAAAGGAGAAAACCATGATGTCAAGCCAACATGTGTCAAAAGGTACGAATTTCTTCTTGCAACCTTGGGACAAGAACAAAGATTCAACATTCATTGATCAATCGCTAGCAAAAGCTATTGGCCGCTCATATTCCAAGGCGCTTTGTGCAGAGTGGGAAAAATACCGTAGTCGTAAAAACCAATCAATTGCCAGAAACAGCTCACCCTACAGAAAAGTTAAAAATAATCGCCAATTACGCGAAAGACAGCTATTACTGGATAAGTTGTTAGGTAATTTGATTCCTATTTCCACAGCCAACATCAACGCTAACTCGAAGTGCGCAACGATTTCTCTAGGGCTACGTCCGGACAATATATCTGCAACATGTGAGTTCAAAAATACGCTGCAGGTATTTGCGTGGATACTGCTCATGCCTGGTTTTTTGCAAGAAATATATGTGCCAATGCGCATTAGTCCGCATGCCGTAGAGCGAGTGATTCAACGAGCAGGCGTTGTGGACCTACCGGTAAACCAAGCTGATATGCAAGCTATCAATGCCGAATTTGCAGACATGCTGCCACTTGCAGCATTAGCCATCGATGTGATGAAGAACTTAGCTAAAACCACAAGTGATGAAGAAGCAGAAAACTTAACAATGCTTCTGCCTTCAGCTCACGGCTTGTTTATTGCAAGCTGGTGTCCAGAAATAAGCTCACTTTTAGTCAGAACATTTATTGATTCGAAGAAGCTCAATCCCGCCCAAGTTCAGGCTGTCAATGAACTCCGATCAATAACTGACATCAATGTTGCCCCATTACTGGTCGACACAATGATCCCTGGCTGGTTCCGTTTTGATAAAACGTCAGCCTATGAAACCATCACACAAGCGTGGAAACATTTCGCTTGGCGTTTTGATATCGACAGACTACATCCAGGAATGTCTGATATTGCATGGAGCCAATGAAAGTCAACTATATGCAGCGACCTAAGGAATTCAAGATCAATAGCACTGAATGGTGGGTCAAGCCATTAGAAATGATGTTGCATAACTGGGCACTTATTGAAAATCAAGCAACAGGCGAAGCGGTCATTTATTTCTTTCACGATCAGGGAAAGACAAAAGGCGGTGGTGCAACACCTAACCCATATAAGCCATACAGTCAAAGTAGCGGATATATCGCTGTCATTGACTCTTTGGAATTTGAAAACGTGCAGAAGGCTGAAAAAGGTCTTTTGCGTAATGGTTTTACTCGGCTTGCTGATACTGAAGGACCTTGGACAGGAGGCGAGCCAGAAGGTAAGTTTTATGATGCACGAACATTTGAAAGTGGCCTCTACAGCAGTGGCGATTATTGGAAAGAAGAGAGAAAGCTCAAATCGTGAGCCAGCCAAGCTCTAAGAAAGTAAAAACCTCAGGAGAAATCATGTCCATTTGGCAGATCTTTGGGAAATATGCAGTATCTGATCAAGGCGAAACCATACAGAGGCTTGGTGGATCCATGAGCGTCAGCAGCAACGGCACAACGTACACCCGCATGGGATCAACTACCGTGGGATCAGATGGATCCACGTTCACACAGATGGGCAGCTTCAGCACAGATGGAAGCACAAGAATGGGAAGCACAGCTACTGGCTTAGGTGCTGTGTTTAATAAGCAAGATGATTGGCCAAACTCAAGAGCAGATAAGTTTGGCATGGGTGATGATTGATTTTAAATTTGCTGCTTAATTTCCTCGCATCCATTAATAAATGACTAAATTTTCAAAATTTTTATGACAAAAAACAATCAGCCAAAAGAAATAACGGCAGAACAATTCATTGATCAATATTTCAAAAATATTGGTGTTGGTGGCTCTGTTAAGCCTGAGCAATTTTGGAGACTACTTAAGAAAAAATTTGGGAAATTAGCCGATGAATTCGGTGACTGTGTAGAGGCTCGGGAAAATGGTCAAAAAGTAGATCCATACATCCTAAAAAATCAAACAGTTGAATTTGCAAATGCAATCGCAGCACAATTTGATGCTGCAAAATTACGATCAACAGCACTTTGGTTTCTCCGCGAGAAATACCAATTGAATGACAAGGTAGTTTTAGAAGTTGGTTGCGACAACGGTGTCCTACTTTGTTTGATTGCAACCCTCTTTCCTGATACAAAATTTAAGGGGATCGATCCATGTGAACCCGCTATAAAAATTGCACGTGAGCGCGCTAAATATTTAGAACTTAATAATATTGAATTTGAAGTTGCAACTCTTGAAGCGTTCGTTGAAGAATCGAATCAAGCAGTCTTTGATTTAGTTTTGTCGGTTACAGTTTTTCATGAACTTTTAGCAGACGGTCTTTTTGACTCATCTAAAACAATAATGAGCGATTCAAATTCAACCTTTTCTATTGAAGAGGCTGATATCGAATTCATGCCTAAATGTGTCGAGATAAATGATTTAAAAACTTTAGCACGACTACTATCAGTTGATGGAAAATTTATATCGATCGATCGGTGGGGAACACAATACAACTTATTGAAATGGATTCGACTAAATGAAAAAATAGGATTGTGTTGCTCTATACCAAACAGCAATATGATTAAATTTAAAAATAGTACTGGCCAAATTGAAACATTGCCATTGACTGTTTTTTATAAAGGCTCTAAAACTCCATTGTTGGCTTGTGATGTACTTTCATTCAGGGCTTACCCTGGGTTCGTCGATGTGACTGCATATCATTTAATCGAAGATATGATGATCGCTGAAATGATTTATAGCGCTCTCGCGAAAGAAGAAATATATTTTCACGAGTGCATTTATAACGACGGGTCTGGTACTGAGCGGCTAACGATGGGTGTTGCGAATGGTTTGGGTTATGTTTACACAACCGCCACAACGGGTTTTCGTAGGTTGGTTCTAATCCCAAGCGCTGTTCTTTATGAAAAAGCCCATGAAATGAATGAAGCCAGGGGACATGCAGAAAAAGCTGGATCTGTGAAATATCACTGGGGTGAACCAAATCTTCTTTCGCGCTTAAACATTCCATTAAAGTAGTGGTTGCTTGATCCATATGTATAACAACACGAGCTGGTCGACATGAAAAAAACACTAGTTTTTAAATACGACATCATGAGTTCAGTTTGTGAGTGGCCGGTCGAGGTTTCGATTTCTCAAAGTAAAAAATCAAGACTATGGACGATATATTTTGATTACGTAGATCCTGAAGCGAAAGCACATGAAAAGCACTTAGTTCAAACACCAGAAGAATTTGAATTAGTAGCTGAAGAACGCAATATGGACCTCGATTCCTTTTGCCAAGCCTTGATAGATTCAGGGAAAACTGAATTGCTTGAACTTGGCACGCACATTCGAAATGCGCCTGATATGCCGACGGCTTCCGAATTACCCAAGAAATTCTGGAAAACACGTGATTCTGCGATTGAGCATCTCTTGTCAAAATCTCGGTTACCTTCAGGCCTTGCCGATCTTCAAAGCTGGCTTGCCACAGATGGCTGGGATTACCTTTTAGCAGCTTGGATAAATGAAGACGTTGCCCTAAATCTAAAAGAATGGGCCGCCTATAAATTTTCTGACTCCTCCCTGCGTGATGACGAGGGCCATGTTGAATCTGTGGCTATAACTGATCAGATGAGGGTCGAATATGCCCGCACAGCAATCAATTATGCAGTTGAAAATAGTGACGGCGATGACAACCCCAGTGTTCACAGTTTTTTAATTAAGCGTGAAGATGGCAGAAGTGCCGTCTTAGGTTGCACAGTTGAAATTAGAGGAGAGCCTGTATCGGAATGGCACGGCGTCTTTGCGGACAAGGATGACTTTTACAGGCATTTGCGCGCGTCTGGGTTTTTATTTCACAGTGAGGCCGATGAGATCGGTGATAGTGAAATTTTGGCGTTGTGGGTTGCAGAAAAGAAAAAGAAGAAGACACCAGGCTCTTAAGCTCAAATCACTATTGTTTACCTTTATTCATCTCTTTTAGGACGAACGCCATACCTTCAAGGTCAAGCTTGTTATGTCGTACTACGCTAGTCCATCCATTTTTAGCAGCTTTTGAGAAGTCCGCGTAGCTGCGCCCTTCTTCAATCTGTCCTCTAATTAACCGCAAAGACTCTCCAACCAAGCCAAGGCCAAATTGATCTGGAACGTAGAAGCCCAACAAGTCCTCAAAAAAGTTTAGGCTAGCTTTCTCAGGCAACAGTCCGTATTTTTGTCTGTACCAAGGCCTTGCAGTTCGAATGGCATTTCGATAGACCAGTTTGAACCGCTCAGCGTCGCTAGGCGTTAGCACTTTGCACATGAGCAAATAGTCGTGCTCGCTCCAACTGACAATCAGTCGCCCTTCATCCTCAGCTTGTTGAATCAATCGAAGAGCCAACTGCGTGTGGTCTTCTACATAAACGCCTTTCGCCTTGTAACGGTTTTCACACGTTTCAAACAAAGGCTCAAGAATTGAGGCCATGTACTTACCATCCACATACCAGCCTAGTAATGTGGGCGGCAATTTGATGTTGCCTTCGTAGTCAATATAGATGGCTTTTTTGACCTCTTCAGCCGTCAGTTTCGCACTTGAGGCCTTAGTACTTTTATCAGCTTGATCAATCGCTTCAATCGCTCGAGTTGAGTTTGTCATCTTGGGTTTTCCAATGATCCGCTGAATGATTTGTTTAATGGCTTTCATGCTTATGTTTTTTCATCCCCCAGGCAATACTGACACAAAGTCTTGAGATTCTTAGCTACTAGCTTAGCGGTATAGACCTCTTGCCTTTCTTGGCCTTCGGCCGTGTTGCATTTCAACACTTTGCCTAAGGCGTATTGAGGCAAAGAACCCAAACCCCCATAAGCGCCCACCAAGCCACCCACAATACAGGCATTGGTGTCCGTGTCGCCTCCTTCTAGCAAGGTGCGATAGATGGATTCTTCAAATTTGCTTTCCTGCGCAAGGTAGTAGAAAGCATAGGTAAATGCGTATCGAACAAACCCAGCCTGCGGAAAAGCAGCGGGCAATCGGCCATGCAATGCATCCTCTAGCCATTCAGAAACTTCCAATCGTCCAACTTTGTGAGGCTTGGAATCACTGTTTAAGTAGTCTGACGCTACTTGGATAGCACCCTTTACCCTGTTGACCTCAGAAGCATTCAAAATCAAATGACGTAAGGCCATGACATAGGCTGTGGTGGCGCTAATGCAGGTGGGATTAGGGTGAGTCATGGCAGCATCAGCCTGTGCCATCTCAATAGCCTCTTCTACGCTGCAGCCGCAAGCGGCAATGCCCAACGGTGTTGCCCGCATTAGACTGCCATTAGCTTTGCTGTCTGCGTTGTTGTTAGCAGCTTGCGCCTGCACCAAGACGGTCAACCCTTTGTGCTCTTGTCTGCGGTCGCGGGCAACTCTCAGCGCGCTGCGGGTCGCCATACCAATGTCAAACGGTTGCGAGCCTTCCCATTGGCAATAAGCTTGAGCAACTAAGTCGGGCCTGTAAGCTCCATGGGTGTTGCACAGAGTTTGCAGCAATGTGACGGTCATCTCGCCGTCGTCTGTAAATTGACCTGGGGCCAAGCTAAAGACCCCTCCGCCAGGCATCTGGCTCAATGCATTTTTAGCTTCTTTGGCTGTGGGTGGACGCCCCATGAATTCCAGAACACCGCCGGCTGCGTCGCCAATAAGTGCGCCAAGCACTGCACCTTTGGCTGCTGAGTATTTCGGGTTGGCGAGAGGTTTAACGGGGTCTGACGGCCAGGCTAAGCCTAGGTTGCATTGATCGTAAATATATTTGTCAAACAGCACGTCGAATCGACGAAATTCACTGACGGGAAATAGTTTCCTCTCAGCTACCTTTTTTTCATCGAGATCCTTTTCCGTACTGAACAAATCCATTGTGATCGTTAGTTGGTCTGGATCAACTTCAATACACCTACCATATTGATAGCCATGCACCATTTCATTGCAGGTGAAGCGAAAGTTCTCTCCAACTACAGCCCACAAGATTCCGTCTGTAGCCCCATACCCTGCCCATGGATTAACGCACATAGCCAACTGACCAAACATCAGCGTTAACTCACCTATATGCGGTGGGTTGTCATCAAAATCGAAATCAACATAGCTTCTAATCGTTTTGTTTTCTAGAGGTGTTTTCATTATCTGGCCTTTATGTGTTGTGAGAAAGAACAAAGCAAAGCACTCGTCCTTTTTCAGCAGACCACGAAATTTGTATGGCTGTCAAATGCACCTCTTTTGTTCAGCCCCATACCGTAGGTATGAAATACTTGAGTTTTTTGAAGGGTAATCTACAAGGCTTGGTTTTTGAAAAGCATTAATGTTGAGAGTAGAGGACTTACATCAATATCAACTTCTTAGACTGAACGATTGAGCATGAAAGCCATCGAGGCTCAGCCGGGGATAGTTGAATTACTAATCAAGACACAGCTGTTGAGCGCAAAAAATCCAACGGAAAAACGTGTGAAGTCAGGGACATGCATTTAGTGGTCCAGGTTGATCGAGCTTCAGCAATGTATTGATCAATACGTGGAAGCCACAGCAAGCTCACCTAGTGAGCCTCAAAGAAGGTAAATTAATGACAAGCTTATATTGATTGACTACACAAACATTCAACAAATGGATCATTGACAATCGAATGAGCATGAGTAACATTGAGTCTTCGGTCTCTCTTGCATTGATTAGGTTCACCTGGTGTATCGCCAGGATCGCGCAGGGGCATTCCATCTCGAATTTCGATCGGAATGCCCGCTTCTTACCCCGCCTCTTCCCGCGGGGTGCGGGATTCGACAGGGTAATACGCGGGCATTCCGACCAAAACCCTTCGAATCAAGTTGATAAAGTAGTACGCAAGAGAGACCGAATTCTATGAATCAAGTAAACAGCAGGATTCAAAAAGAGAAACTAGTTTTAAAATTAATTAGTTCTAAACCACATCTCTATTCAATTTTTCCAGGAATTGACCCTTACTCTGCCAATTTCAAGAATCAATTAAAAATTGCGCTCGATGAAATTACAAAAGGTGTATGGGATCAAATTTCTACTATATTCTCTGGGCTTACGCCAAAAAACCAACTAGCGAATGCTTGGTCAACTGCAATTACAAACACAGATTGGCTATTGTTACTTTACCGTGTTGGAGTAACCTGCAATAACAGTGATGTCCGAGATGAAGCAATTAGATTAGCACGAGTATTTAAAGATTCAATAAAACAAAATATTCTTTCAGACTGTATTTTAAATTTGGAAAGCAATAATGTACTTACGCCACCAAATTTAAGCACATGTGTACCTTTAAAATCAGGCATTAGACTTAGATATGCGCTTAGCCACCATTGGGTCAAAGGGGCAAGTGCACTAGAAATATTTCAAATAGGTATTAAGCAGAAAAATGCTACTGATTATTTAAAAATAAGAGAATTAAAAATTGCTTTTCAAGCGAAAAATAAAAAACAAAAGGTATTAAATAAATTATCTAAGACAGATTTTTTAATGATGGATACCATTCATCAAAATTTTATACTTTCAGATGCCAGTTTGACTGAAGTACTGATACCGGATGAACTTAAAAATAAAAATTTAACTGATACAAGAAATAAAGTTTTGCATGAAATTAATAATATAAAACAGCAATTTAGTCAAATTTTTATATTTTTATCACAGAGAAAATTTACTGAAGCATCTAAACTATTAAAAGTACAACAAAATACAGACTATTCAAGGATACTTTTCAGAGAGAAATTTAGTGATTTAAGTTCTTTATTAAAAAATGAAAATATTACAATTGGTAACTGGAAACCATTAACTAAAGATGCTATAAATATATGGATCGAATTGAATGGAGAAAACAATCTTCCAATTTGGTGGTGCCTTGAATCAAAAGATATAGCAGAGCACATCAGTAATAAAAAATTCAAGATAAAAATAATTCCACAAGATGATCTAGAGATCATTAGCAGCTCTTGGGATGAGGCGTGTTACGAAAAATTTGGATTTGCAGGATTATATGAACTTATACCTGTATCAAGTCTTTTTTGGAATAATCTAAGCTTGAAAGATCTTTTTGAGATGCTACAAGCTCATCCGCAGTTCAAGGCAATAGTTAAAAATAGATTTAAACAGCAAGAAACGATAAAAGAATTTTCCGAAATCATTAAAAGCCCATACGGGATCATATTCATTCAATTAATTGAAAAGCTTTTTTATTCAATTGAATTCAGAGATATCGTAGCTACATCAATAGGAACAATTGAATGGTATTCTTATCCTTCAAAAATAAAAAATAATTATTCTCACTATAACTCTATATTGGAGATGCGCGAAAACGGCTATGAACCCATTGCACCTGAAGGATTTTACAAAGCAATTGCTTCAATACTACTCAATACTCACAATGAAAGATTAAATAATTGGCAAGCTCGAAAGACAGGTGTAGCGGATTCAAAAGTACCCGAATATCTTTCTAAGGATCCGCAAGCAATTAAACACTTTTATCACCTTATTCCTCGTGATGAACTTAAACAAATTTTAGGTTTCCCAGGATATACGCTTAAAACACTTGACATTTTCAAGAAGCACCTTCCTGAGGAGTTTCAAAATACAATTTGGCAAAACAAGCTATCCAAGCCCAAAACATATTCAAGCTTACAAAAAATATTACTGCAACGAATAACAAAAACTGGAACTGTACCATGGTCCAAAAAATGGTTAGAACTAAAGGGCACTCCTCAAGAAAAATCAACTGCACTGGTATTGGCAACGATTCGGAATACAGCAAAGCTCAAAAAACTTTATGAAATTTTAGGGCCAAAGCAATTTTTACTAGGACTTAACGGCGCTATAAAGGTCCTCCCTACAACGGCAAGGAGGGATATTGGTTATTTGGAATTAATAAAAGCTTTAGGTAATGAAGAGATTCCTTACATCTCAGCAGTTATGTCGATGATGATTGCTGATAAAAAGCCAGGTCATAAATTAGATGCAGCGTATTACAGTTATTTATTACCGAAAAAGTCTGGCGGTAACAGAGTTATATCGTCCCCACATAGATTCTTAAAGCGCGTCCAAAGATCAATATTAGATAAACTGATACAACCTTTAGGGGCCCATCCTTGTGCATTCGGTTTTGTTGAAAAACGTTCTATCGGTGGTAATGCACAAATACATATAAATAATCCAATTGTCACAAATTCAGATATCAGCAATTGTTTCCCTAGTGTTACATGGCCTTTAGTATTAGGGATTCTTAGAAGAGATCTTGGCAAGAAGCTAAGTCCTGGAGCTATCTCAATCCTACTTGACATTTGCACATCTAACGGAGGCCTTCCAATTGGTGCGCCTACTAGTCCTGCCCTACTTAACCGAGTTTTATACAAATCAGATCAGATTCTGCATGCTGCCGCTACATCATTAAACTGCAATTACAGCCGTTATGCAGATGACATGACTTTCTCAGGTGATCACGGTGCAGTTAAGTTACTAGGAATCACTAAAAGAACACTTTCCCAAATCAGTTTAAACCTCGATGAGAAAAAAACAAATATCTACCGAAAAGGACGAAGACAAATAGTCACTGGTTTGGTAGTGAACGAGAAGGTCAGTGTCCCGAAAAGAATTCGCAAACGTATGCGCGCGGCCGTACACGCTGTAGAGCAAGGTAAAACACCTACATGGCACGGGGAATCACAATCCATTCACTCTTTAGAGGGAAGACTAGCATTCTTGAATTCTATTGATCAACGGCAAGCAAAGCCTTTAGTTGACCGTTTACGTAAAGCCAAATCCACCAAGTTATAAAGATGGACTTACCACAACAGATTATTCATGGAAATAGCGCACATATGGCTGAATTGGCTGACGCAAGTGCTGACCTAATTTTGACAGGCCCCCCGTATTTTCCTAACGTAGTTGAAAATCACTTACGCTCTGGTGTAACTGAAACAGATGATCTTGATGTTTTAGAACTAGCAATACAAACATACGCATGGTCTCTAAGGACTGTGTTTGAAGAGTGCAATAGGATTTTAAGACCTGGTGGCAAGATAATTATCCAAACACGGGATGTTCGCCTAAGACATATTCTTGTTGGCGTAGAAGGTATTCATAGACAAATTTTGGAGTCAGTAGGCATAAATTTATTTGCAAAGCATATTTGGAGACCTACTTTTGTTAATTTAGCAAGACGTAGGATTTCTGCAACTCTGAAAGAGTTTGGCCCCATGCCCTTTGATCCAGAAGTTTTTTTAGTATTTCTGAAACCCGGCAATAATTATTCTGGAAACCCAAGTCAGGAAGATGTTGATCTTTTAAATTCAGATGTGATGGTTACCCCTCCGGGTGTACTTGAATCACCTCATAGGTTTCAGGCTCCTTTACCAGTTATACGATCCTTAGTCCGAAGTCACTCAAATGAAAATGATCTTGTGGTTGATCCATTTGCGGGAGGTGGGACTATTCTCCTAGCAGCAAAACAACTCAAGAGGCGCTGTATTGGTTATGAAATCGATTCTGAAATGATCAAACTTGCAAAAATTAATTTAAATAGTAATGACATATGAGTAATACGATTTTACTAGAGAATTCTCAATTGGATGTCCCAATCGTTGCCGTTTATGCAGCGTGTTTAATAGAAGAGAAAATTAGCACTAATAATTTTCTGAGCCTTCTTAATTCACTAACTAATCTTGGCAACTCAAAAGAGAAAAAATTTGAGAATTTCAAAAAACAAATTAGTATGCGGCAGGATTTTTTTTCTATTCCTTTTACAAGAAACGTAGTTGATCAAGCAATGCTTATAGCAAGCACCCCTCAATATTCCAATAGCTCTTTTAAAGTATTCAGTGATGCGTCTAATGTTTCGTTAGGTTATTTGATTGTTAAGGAAAATGAATATGTTTATAAAGACAAGCCAGATACAGCATTAGAAGATGATAAGAAAATTTCTGAAGCATTGAATTCAATCGATATTACTTTAGGTATTAAAGAATTATTAAAAATTGATGAAAATAAAGACTTTGCTTACGGCCCTGAAGCTGGAGATTCTGTAATAAATTTTGATGCTCCAAGTCTGAATTATTGTTTTAAAAATTCCACTAGTGTTTATATTGAATTATTCATTCTTCGATGTAATGAATCAGATGCAACTAAAACAATTAAAAGAAAATTATCTGTAGGTAAGTTAGATAAAATTAATAAAAATAATTTTTCAATAGTATTACCACCATCTCAAACTATGGAGTTACATGCGGCATCAATTAATGGAAACTCTATATTGATTGAGTCTTCTAATAATTTTAGGCTTGTATTCAAACTTCCTGATTTAACCAATCCTAACGATAGGTCATACTTAAAGATTGAACCTACGGTAGTTTTTCAAAAACTATTTGGTCTACACAATCCAGAAAAAGTAGCACTAGATTCGAATGTAGCTATAGAGCTATATAAAAAATATAAATGGTTTACGTTTACTTCACCGGAAGAATGGTTCCAAGCAAATAACAGTATTCAACCTTTAAATAATTGAAATTATGAAACCATCAAGACTTACTGAAGTTCTTTCATCGCTCATGAGACAGCGTTGGCCTGCATTTATTTGGGGTCCTCCCGGGATTGGAAAAAGTTCCATAGTTCGTAAACTAGCTGATTCTGCAAAACTTCCTGTAATAGACCTAAGGGCTTCTTTACTTGATCCGACAGATTTAAGAGGTATTCCGTCAATACAAAATGGGATGGCTACGTGGTGCCCACCTTCATTTTTACCTAAACAAAACGATAAACCAGGAATCTTATTTTTAGATGAAATAAATGCTGCCCCACCGCTAGTTCAAGCTAGTCTTTATCAATTAGTATTGGATAAGCGTATTGGAGAGTACGAGCTGCCACCTAGTTGGTGGATCGTAGCGGCAGGGAATAGACAGCAAGATAAAGCTGTTACTTTTAGGATGTCTTCTGCCTTAGTAAATCGATTTGTACATTTGAGTTTGGAGCCAGATGTTAGTGATTGGAGAGACTGGGCCATAGATAACAGGTTAGATCCAATTGTTGTTTCATTTATAGGAGTTAGACCTTCATTACTGTCTCAGCCACCTGGAGAGTCTGCAGCTTACCCAACACCTAGGTCTTGGGAAATGCTTTCTAACGTAATTAATACATTTGGTGGCTATAAGAAATGTACCGATATCATTCCAGGAATTATTGGAGATGCAGCCGCCATTGAATTCTCAGCTTTCTTGAAGCAGTCTATTAATGAAAAGGATATGCTTAAAATTCTTGAAGATCCTTTAAAAGCCGCGCTTCCGAAAAATTTGGATGGAATATACATGCTGACTTCTTGGCTTGCATTTAATGCTGAAAAACTTGGTGTCTTACAAGCAAGTGCTACTTTACTTAACAGAATCCCTCCAGAATTCGCTGTAGTACTTGCCAGGGACATGCTTAAAGCAAAAGCTGCTTTCTCTAAAGAGACTGGATATAAGACGTTTATAAAAGAGCATGGAAATCTCCTTGTTCGCTGATATTGAGCAAAGGCTTCTTAAAGCTAGGGTTCAATTAGCTCTCCAACAACCATTTCTGGCTGCAGCTCTAATGCGTTTGCCTTTCAGGAAGATTTCTGGAATGAGTTGGTGCAATACGATGGCTACAGATGGATACCATATCTTCTACAACCCAGAATGGAGTACGAAGCTTAAAAATAATGAACTGCGAGGGGTAATTGCCCATGAAGTGTTGCATGTAGTCTTTGCACATTCAGATCGCTTATTGGAAAGAACTCCAAATAGATGGAACTTAGCCTGTGATTTCGCAATTAATCTTTTACTTATAGAGCAAGGATTTACGTTACCCGAAGGAGGTATGTATTTGAAAATTTATGAAGGACTTACAGCAGACGAAATTTATGAAAAGTTGCCACCTGATTTAAATATTAAGTTTGATAATTTCGGACATCCAAACACAGCAACTGAACAAGAGCAATCAGGACAAATTTATCCGATTGGCAACGATTTGATACCTAGGGATGATCCAAGAGTTAAGCCTTTACAAGACATGGACATGCCAGATACTGAGCAGATGGGGAGTTTGCGTGAAAATTTAAGACAAGACTCTGCGTCCAAACTTCATGGACGTTCGGCAGCTTACTTTAAGCAAGAATGTATGGCTGCAGATGAGGGAAGCGTAGACTGGAAGTCCTTAATGAGGAATTGGTTATTTGATCGAATTAAGAGTGACTGGAGTAGTTACCCTTTTTCTAAAAAGCATATACATAGAGGACTATTTATGCCCTCAATGGGTGTTCAGTCACCTGGGCATATCGTATTTGCTATTGATACGTCTGGATCAATGAGTATAGAAGACATTAGTGAAATTATTTCTGAAATTCGCGGTTTTAGAGATGTGTTTCCTTGTAAGTTAACAATAATCCAAGCTGATGTTGAAATTCAAAGTACTATTGAATACGAGGAGATGGATGGCATTGAAATTCCTTCGCGTATGGAGATTTCAGGCCGAGGAGGAACAAGCTTCGAACAAGTGATTGAGTTGGTAGATGAAAGTATTTTTGGTTCAAAAGTGCTTATTTACGCAACAGATGGGTTCGGATCTTTCCCAAAAATTAATCCTGATTTTCCAGTAATTTGGCTATTGACACCTTACTCAATTGAAATAAAGGAAATCCCATTCGGATCAATTGTTAAATTGAAGCTTAATTAATGTTAAGCAGAATTTTAAATATCACTATTTCATTTAATTTTTAAATCGCGAATCTTCAATTCAAGCTTATAAACTAAAGCAGTTAGTCGTTTATTTTCCAACTCCTTTTCTGCCAATTGAGCTTCTAGCAATTTTATATTTGCGACTGCATTTACTAGCTCAGGACTTGAGTTAGCCAACATATCTTCCTCTAACTTTTTATCTGCTAGTTTTTGAAGTAGCTCATCTTGCAACTCTTTTTGAGTCTCTGCATGTTCCCTTCGTTTGTTTATCCATCGTTCTCTAGCCTCCTCGCTTCGTTCAATGAAATCAGTTCTTGCTAACTCACGCTCTAAATCTTCTTTTTTATTAGATGCAATCACCATTTCTTCTAATTGCTCGATAGTCAAGCTGTTAAGTAGTCCGCGTTCGATGTTCATATTTTCCACCTTTTAAATTCTCGAGTTCAAGTTCGATCAAGCAATAAATTAAGTGCGCGCTGTGAAATGACAAGTATTAGCTTCATCGTTGCTCTCGTTGCACCAACAAAAACCCTAATCTTTGAGTTTTCATCTAGCTGGGCAAAGTCAATTTCAGTTAGGACAACACATGGGGCAGCTTGGCCTTTGAATCTATGAATAGAGTCAGTAGTAATGTCACCATCTGAATACTCTGGATTGCCAAATACATCATACTTACCTTGTATTGGCGAGCGTAGAGTATGTTTTCCGATTTGAGTGAACGGGGTAAGGCTAGAGCTCTCGCGACCTCTGAATGAAAGCAAAGCAACATGCTTTTTATCGAACCCAAGCTCAAGTGATCGATCAAGTGCCTCAATAGTTCTAGGTATCAATTCATTTTGATTTTCGTATGTCAGCACCTCAACATCACCGCCTTCAATTGGGCTACTAGAACCTATTGGGCTGGATAGTGCAAGCATTTCGTTAATTCCACTCAGAACTTGACGAGGGCTACGAAAGTTTGAATCTGATTTGATGGTCACCCACCCTTCGAGAAGTATCTTTTCTCGGGAATAAATATTTTGCAATGGATCTTCAAGCCACCATGCTTTGCCATCAGGACGTAAAAGTCGTAATAGGTTTGCTGCCCAAGTTGGTTTGAAATCCTGTCCTTCATCAACAATCAAATCATCAAACATTTGATCTTCACTTGGACAATAGTTGTCGAGGGTCAACTCCATTTGTATAAATGGACCAGGTTTCAGATGATCGATGGGGTTGCCTATATATTTGGCAACATAGTCCCCTAGTTGGTGGTATCCGGTTACTAAGCCTCCTGAGGGTACAACTTTCGCGACATGATCTGCTAGCGAACGGTTATAGCAAACATAAATTGGTTTGCGCCCTTGTTTTAGGGATTCGCGATAAGCTGCAAGTGCCAGCTGTGTTTTTCCTGAGCCAGCTGTTCCAATAACACGTAGACGAAACGGTGAGAAGTCAATTTTTTGAGCCCACTCCGATAGTCCACCGGAGACACGGGTATACATTTTTTCAGATTGTCCAATAACAGCATCAACATCAGGAACGATTTCCAATAAGTCGCTTAAGAAATGATGGAGTAATTCTTGAATTTCAGCATTAACCTCCTCTTTTGGAATAATTGCTTTGATTATTTCGATTAATTTTTCTTTGCGAGCTGAATCTACGATTCGTTGAGGATCAATTCCAGCCGAACCGATTTTTTTTATTTTGTAATCAGGGCAGTAAAGAATTGAGTCAACAAATACCAATTTTCCTTTAATCGATTGCTTAAGTCGATGCTGAAGACCATGAGCATTTCGTGCGATTTGAAACGGAACATTCTTAGACTTATCAATATATTTTTTTTCAAGACCATTCTCTGTTTCTTCTAAATCACCAGTTTTTTGTTCAATCAGAAGCAACTTGCCAGAAGGACTTATTACTGCAAAGTCAATCTCTCCATAAATGGCGTAATTCTTTTTCTCAATATTTGTCCAATGCACTCCGTGATAAACCGTGTAGCTATCGTCTAACTCTCTTCCTAGTAGCTCCAAGGTTTCAATCTCACGTCTTATGTCAGCAATAGGATTGAGCTCTCTCCAGCCGCTGGGAAATACTTTTGCCATCATGATGCCTTTAGCAGTTTGACTCAAGGATAGCGCAACAAAGTCAAGAGTCGAACCCACGCTTGCTTTCTGACCGATAACTTCTTTTAATCAAGCACCTACATCTAACTCGCATTTACTTTCGTCTTGCAATAATTAATATGCATTAATTATTGGGTCCAAGGATGTAATCAATTGGAATCATATCGATATTGTTTCGGTAATGCGATGTCACCCTTAGAGCCTTTTAACGTCTAAATTTCCCTTTAAAACAATCCCCGTACATATTAGGGTAACTCCTACATGCCAATTTGCATTGTCATGTTGACAACGACTATTTCGACTGTCACAATGACAGTGATTGATGGCATCCTAGAATTCTTTAGGGTTGCAAAGCCAAGGAGATATTCAACATGAACAAGTACTTAGAACGAATGCGCAACGAATTTCAAGGTAGTGCCGACGACCTCATTATGAATGCAAAAGAAGTCGCCAAGACACTCAATCTTAACCAAGAAGCAACAGAAGGCAACGAAAGATTGCTTCGTCACTATGTGTCGATGGGCGTAGTGGACAAGCCCTCCCGTGAGGGCCGAGATGCACTTTATGGCTTTAGGCACCTGGTTCAGTTTGTGGCAGCCAGGCGCTTGTTGGCTGAAGGTTTACCGTTGGCAAAGATTGCCAAATACAACGGCGCCGTGCCAACAGACGCCCTCACCGCCTACTTAGAAAAACCAGACCGCACCAGCGAGGCCGAATTGCTAGTGGCTGCATTTCGGTCTGAGTCACCTGAACTCAAAACCCCTAATCCCGCTTCGCGCCGGGTTGCATCACCTAAGCCGCTTCAAAGCATGGCTACTGGAATGGGCATGGTGGATGTGATGCATGAAATGCGCGACATGGAGCAAAGGGTTCGTGTGCAACTCAATGACATGCAGAACAAGGTGCACGTGATGGTTGAAGACGCCATGAAGAATATGAGCGCACAGCCTCGAGAAATACAAATGTTTGCTGTTGAATTTAAGCAAGCGATATCTAAGCTGGCACAAATGATGGATGAGGCATCACTACGCTTTGACATGCTGCTTAAGAAACCAATTCTGATGATCGAAAAGCAAATGGACCAGCAAAGGTACATGTTTGAAGAAGCTCATAAACAGAAGGATTTTCTTGAGCGCATGTTTGGCGAATTACTTAATGACCAACGAAGTGAATTAACCAAGCTATTTGCTGAGCAGTCTTATCGATTGAAAGAACTAATCGAAATTAATCAAAAGGCAAATTACGAGACACAAGAAAGAATAAGCCATCTTGAATCTGAAATTCTCGACAAATTCAAAAGGCTTGAAATGCAAATAGAGTCCCAACAAAAAACTAACTCCTAACAATCCCAAAATGAAAGAAGGTGCAATATGAAAATCGTCATCAACCCCATCCGCTCCGCCTTAAGCCACATCGAACAAGACTTTCACGTGTTAGTTCGTTTCCAATCCGAGCATCAAGAAGGCTTTAAACGCACACCACTCAACTTGGCGCTGGTAGTAGACCGCTCTGGTTCTATGCAGGGACCGAAATTAAGAGAAGCCAAGCGCTGCGTCATTGATCTGATCAAGCGAATGAACCCAGAAGACCAAGTTGCTTTAGTGCAATACGACGACCACGTGGATACCATCCTGCCATTGACTCCTGTCGAACAAGTAAGCAGCATCATTGATGCATTGGTTGAAGGCATTACCGCAAATGGCGGCACCGATTTGCATGCAGGGTGGTTACGCGGCGGCGAAATGTTGGCACCTACAGCAGGCCGTGAATCTACTTGTCACGTTATTTTATTGTCGGATGGTCAGGCGAACAGAGGCTTAGTTCGACATGATCGAATATGTGAACAAGTATCTGAATTGGCGGGCGCTGGCGTCACCACTACCACTGTGGGCTTAGGCACTGACTTCAACGAAGAACTAATGACAGCTATTGCACAGGCCGGCCACGGCAGTGCGCACTATGGCGAGCGCGCCATTGATTTAGCAGAAACATTTGATGCCGAAATTGGGATGTTGTCTCAGCTTAAATGGCGAAATGTTGAAATGACTATTTCGGATGGATCTACGCAAATTGAAATGTTGAATACATATGAACGGTCGGAATCTGGATGGCGAATGCCGTCTGTGGCCGTGGGTTCCGAGTGCTGGGCTTTGCTGCGCATACCTATGAGTGAAGCCATTCGCTTGCAAGAAGCAAATGGCACCGTGATCAAGGTGAGCGTAAAAGCTTTAGACGCTACTGGCACGCAGTTTAGTTTTGAAGATCAGTTGCAGAAATTGCCCATTTTTGCGCCTGTAGCCTATGAGGCTGAGAGAGCCCACGAATTGGTAGAGCGCCGTATCAATGAGCTAACTGCAGCCATGCTGCAAATGCAAATTAGAGAAGCCGCGCTGGCAGGAGATTGGTTACATGTTGAGCAGTTGCTAAACAGGCTGGAAGCACTTGGTCGCAAAGAGCCATGGATAGCTGCCTCAATTGCATTCACCCGACAACTCATGAGAGAGCGTGACGAGCGCCGCATGTCTAAAGAGATGCTTTACAAATCTAGAAAAATGAACAATCGTTTGTCTAGTACCAATGAGCTGATGTTTCAACTTCATACAGACCTTGAAGAGCAAGCGTTCTTGCGCAGGAAGTCGAATGAGGGTCGACGTTCTGAAAGTTGATGAAAAGCTTTGTCTTTACATGAATTTAAGAGAGCTTTTCAACCTGCCGCCATAGTTGTGCGGATAGCAAGCTGAACATGATGAGTGTATTTAAAAATAAATGGGAGAATTAAAATGAACGAAATAGTATGCCCCCACTGCCAAAAAGCGTTTAAGGTGGATGAGTCTGGCTATGCTGAAATACTGAAGCAAGTGCATGACAAGGATTTTGAGAAGCAGTTAGCGGAGAGGATTAAGGCGTTGGAAGCTGTCAACTCTTTAACAACTGAGCTGGCAGTAACAAATGCTAAAACTACATTAGAAAATGATCTAAATTTATTGAAGGCTGAGCTAAAGGCTGCACAAATTGCACAGCAATTAGCGGTGACCAGTGCATTGACCGAGGCAACGAAAGAACACGACCTGATTCAAACAGATTTAAAGACAAAGCTTCAACTTAGTGAACAAACCATTGAGCACTTGCGCGATATGAAGCTTCGCTTATCGACCAAAATGTTGGGCGAAACCCTTGAACAGCACTGCGAAACCGAATTCAATCGCATACGTGCTACCGCTTTTCCTCGAGCCTATTTTGAACGAGACAATGAAGTTACTGATGGTACAAAGGGCGACTATATTTTCAAAGAGGACGACGAAGCGGGTACAAGAATCGTGTCAATAATGTTCGAGATGAAAAATGAAAATGACGACACCGAAAGAAAGAAGAAAAACGAAGACTTTTTCAAAAAGCTTGATAAAGACCGCACAGACAAGGGTTGCGAATACGCTATTTTGGTAAGCATGCTGGAGACTGATAGTGAACTTTACAACACAGGTATCGTAGATGTTTCATACAAGTACCCAAAAATGTACGTTGTACGACCTCAGTTCTTTATTCCAATCATCACTCTTCTAAGAAATGCAGCCATCAATTCGCTTCAATATAAAACAGAATTAGCACTAGTAAAATCCCAGCAAATAGACGTTACAAATTTTGAAACAGAACTTGAACAGTTTAAAACGGCTTTCGCCAGAAACTATGACCTAGCCTCTCGACATTTTCAGACCGCTATCGAAGAAATTGATAAGTCAATCCTTCATCTGCAAAAAACTAAAGATGCATTATTGACCACATCAAATAACCTTCGCCTGGCTAACAATAAGAGTCAGGATGTCACGGTTAGACGCTTAACTCGCAATAACCCTACTATGGCAGCAAAATTCGATGATCTTAAAAATGGTATTTGATTTATTTAATTCAAAGTAATTATAAGGAGCAATCATGCCAACTAGATCCGATGCATACAGGTTAGCTCGTGATGTAATTATTCCTGAAATACGTCGCATAACATCACAATTAAATGGCGAACAATTTCGTCTTCGTGAAATTTCGCTTCCATTGATTGAGAACGCAGTTTCGCTACAAGACCGAGATGTAATTATCCCCTTTCTAAGATCTCAAGGTGGTGAAAGTTTTGTCCGTACGATCAGATGGTATGTTTATGATTTTGTTAGAAACGATAATTTCTGGGTTAATTTAGGTGGGGGAAATTTTCGAAATCAAATTGAACAAGATATTGATGAAAACGAATTGCAAGAGTCGGCATTGGAGGAAGGTGACGAGTCAGCATCTGAATACGATGGATGGATCTATGCATACACTTTTCCTTCAATTCAAAAAACAGATGAATCATTTCCAATCAAAATTGGAAAAACTGTTAACGATGTTGAACTTAGAGTTCGCGATCAAGCTCGAGGGGCTGCTTTATTTGAAAATCCAATCATCTTGGCGCAATGGCAAGTCAATCGCGTTGCACATACGGAAATGGCAATTCACTTCACTTTAAAGGCCAGAGGCCTTTGGATTGAGGATGCACCTGGGCGTGAATGGTTTCAAACTTCATTAGCAACAATAAATGACGTCGTTGCAAATATTCTCGGATAACCAATTTTTGATTAAACATATTCGTATTGAGATATAAATTTTTTATATTAGCTGAGTGTTAAAAAGATACGAACATGAATTTGCCTGTGCAGATCAGCTGACAACCATAATTACATTAGTCCTTCTAGCCTTCAATAGATTTTCAAACAAAAAAATAATTAAATCATGCTATTCATCTAGATAGCTGCGTTTGACAAATTTTGGGAAACATCAATCTGGAATAAATTCTTTAACGCATGTTAGTAGGCCAATCTATGAATTCCTCATTGATAACTTAGTTAAAAAATCATAGACGAAAATCTTATTAATTTTTTTGCTTTATAAATCCAATATGGCAAACAACTTTGTTAGCGATCCGGGGAGAAGTAAGCAAATCATAGCTAGGTACCACCAAAAGAGGCACTTGTTTTTCGATTCATCAGACTGTTTGATACTAGTCTTGAAATATCCTGTATACGTACTTCCAGAAATCAAATCGGAATCACGCTGATAGTAAAGTTTTTCATTGCATATCGATTGCAAATCTAACAACTCGATTTCATCTGGCAACCTTTTATTCTCATCATAAAATCTTAATAATAAATTCAAAAAATGCTCACGCCGTGCAAATGAGTAGAAATGTGTTCCATGGGGACCAAATTTCTGTGGATGGACCGCATCAACTATTTGTATCGCCTTAGAGATCACCTTTTCATCTCTAGTAATTGCGTTTATTTGTGCATAGAAGGGCTGATTGATAAAGCCAGCAATCGGCACTTCAAAATTTAAGTGACTTCTGTCTAAAAAGCTCATGTTTTCTATCCTATTTAGCGACATTGCCTGTATGGCGGGGGCCGCAATCTGGAACAAATCCCCCCAACCGCTTAGGGCGGCCATTCCTTAAAAAGTTGACTAGTTCTGAGCGTCAAGCTCTTTCATTTGTTGATCAGTGATCGCAGTGTCATGGGCATCCCCCTTTGGATCAACCAACGGACGCAATTTATGCCTGTCAGTAATGGCCTCTGATGAGGATCCGCGTTGCAACTCCTTATCTATCCAAAGTTGGTGAAAAGGCCTACCACTAACCGTCCTAATCCAATAAGCATCCTCGCGGCCGCTGTGAGGACCAATTCGACAAATCACCTCAACAACCAAGCCAATGTTTTCAGGGCAACCGCCAATAATGATGCATTTTTGGCCCCTAGCACGAATAGACATGACACGCATCCTTTTCAAATTACCCCAACAGCAGTAATCTGCAGTCAGAAAAGAAAAAAGCCCTCAACAAGGAGGGCTTGACGCAGTACCGCTTGGTTGCCCCTTTGGGGCCACATCTGGTATTACCACCTTGCCCGGTGAGGCAGGTTGGTGTGGGCGTCAGCCCAACTCTTGATGACACTTAAATCCTAACACAGGTAATCAGTATCAGCTACATCAAGCTCAAAGAATGAGCCTGCGCCGCCCTATCATTTATAAAACCACTGGAGTAATTCATGGCTTTTTGGCAAATCTTCGGTAAATCCGCTGTGTCAGATCAGGGGGAAACCATTCAACGGATGGGCGACTCCACCAGCCTCAGCAGCAATGGAACAGTCTTCAGCCATATGGGCACCACCACCCTAGGATCTGATGGGTCAGTTTTTACACAAATGGGAAGTTTTAGCACCGACGGCAGTTCCAGGATGGGTGATACAGCTTCTGGCATAGGAGCAGTATTCAATAAGAAAGAGAAATGGTGAGAGAACCATGCAAATTCTTTATGTAGTAATGTATAAAGGTGAAGTATGAATGCATCTAAATCGGATTACATCTATCCTGATCTCAACGGCCATAAAGTCCTTTACAAAGGTAAAAGATTTTGGGTATTTGAAATAAGTAAAGAATTTCCATATCAAGGTTATGAAGAATTTTGTGATGTGATTGTTTACGATAAAAAAGATGGCGCTGAAATGGCAGATGCAAAGAAGACAACTAGTGGTTTCATCGGATCGTTGATCGGGCCACGGGAATCTATAGAAGTTTCCGGCAGTTCACCAATAGAACTTTTAGACAGTGCTATCCATTATTGGAGATTTTATGAAAAGCATTTTGCGGGTTACATCTCGCCTTCAACACCACGTGTTAGAAAAAGATTAACTAAAAAATAATAGCCTAAATACGGATAACTTAAGCCCAAGACGCGACCGCGCTACCTGACCAAGTCTCGCTTTAAGCTTGCAGCTGAGTGCCCTATCCAACAAGACTTCAAGACTAAAGCACAGCCATTGCTCTTTTTTTACTAGGTATCAAGCTTGGGAGACGAACTTTCGCACTCCACTGTTTCGAGCACCAGCGCGGGAGTCGAACAATCGGGATTTCAAAGTTCAGTGTCCCAGCATGGAGTTGAACTTTTGCAGATTTCGGTTCTAGAACTGGCAGTAACTTCTAACTTTTCGCGAGAAAAATGACAGCGCTGAGGGCAAATTTGGCCAAAACGCTGGAAAATTTGTAATTTACAAATTTTGGTCAATTACACGAAATATTACACGTCGGCTATTTTTACACGCAAGTCATTGATTTATATGTGTTTTTTACGAGCCTGGATTCCTGTTAATCCGTAGGTCCCTGGTTCGAGCCCAGGTCGAGGAGCCATTTGGCCTTGTAGATACAGCGTTTGTTCGACTCCCACTTAAGTCCGTCGGTGAAAAGACGGACACCCCTACTTGTCTCACACACGCTGACGTCGGATAAATAGAAGTATTCACAATAATATCTTTGCCAAACATCTAGACTTTTCTTTGAATTAACATCAAATTGGAATTGTCATAGAAAATAAATCTAAAAAATTAAAAATACTAGAAAGCTAATTACAATTAGCTTGGCTTCAGCATTGCATTGATTAGAATTAATGAATTCCAATATCGTTATTTACAATACTACATTAGCGATCTACTATGCAGAATTTACAGGCAGAACGACAACGCTGATAAGTCGTCTCTTCGTAATTCTGCTCCGCGCCAACTTTCAGCAGTTTTATATAAAATTTGCATCAAACTAGAGGGTGCAGCAGTCCTATTTC
>Ga0187844_10000776_pt1 | contig 24838 bp, 20 predicted proteins | sample SpaLakP09_SKY_50_FD_134517 | JGI IMG/M metagenome (GOLD analysis project Ga0187844, IMG submission 134517) | Oligotrophic lake water microbial communities from Sparkling Lake, Wisconsin, USA - SP09_SKY_50 | ecosystem: Environmental > Aquatic > Freshwater > Lake | place: USA: Sparkling Lake... | reverse complement strand
CTTGCCTTTCCATCTAGCTTTGTCGATTCGAATATGAACTCGACTTCCACGTCGTGGTCCGGAAAAAATCGCACGACCACGAAGTTCCTCACATCTGCCGCTTTTGAGGTCGCACCAGTCACCACTACATCCCGGCTATACGTTCTCCACTGCGACTCTTCGTCTCGACGCCCGCCCACACGCCAGACCACCTTCACCGTCTGCCCCACGCCCGGCATCAAGCCGCAGCACTCTCGCCCCGTGGTTCCCCCGCGGGAAAACTCCTGAACCAGAGCCCCGGTCACTCCAGTGCGCTTTCCGTCGACCGTTAGAACCGAGAAGTCATAGATAAAGTCCTCTGTATAGTTCGCGGCCCACGCTGCTGCCTCCACCCAACCGCGAGGTTGCCCGATGGCACACCCGCCCAACATCACCAACCAAACCGCCACTGCGATCGCCTTGATAAATCCCGTCATGCCTCTCCTTTCTTCGCGTGATTGAGATCGTCCTTGTGCAGGACAACGGCTTGTCCGAACTTTCCGAAGTAAATTTCCAGCACGCCGGATTTTTCATCATTGGAAGCTCGCCCTTGACAACAAGCTCCAGCCGATGCGGCGTACACATGGAGCGTCCCGACCCATATGCCGTGGACTCGTCCCACCTCAGGATCAGCTTGTCGCCAGGAAGCGGCGACTGCACGGATTCTTTATCGAGCGTGGACTTGCGATATGGGCTGCCTTCGATGCTGCCAAGGAACTGGCGTTGGGCGTGCCTGGGTAGTTCAATAACCAGGCCGTAAATCGTTCCACCTGTGTCATTGACGATGCGAGCGCGCAGTCGGACGTGTCCGGCTTTCTTCATTGCGGCTTGTCGGGCGCATATCTCGCTAGCCTCGACACGCTGCCGCGCAGTGGCAGCGAGTTCGCTCCAGACCTCATGGTGAACATCGCGGTACGCCTTCTCCAGCGGCTGACTCCTCGCCGCCGCATCGGTCAGCAGCGCCTGAAGGCGCGGATGCTTGTCGTAGTCCGCCTTGAAGCGCAAACCGTAGACCACAAACGTCTGCACATCCTGCTTTCCGGCCAAGCCGTAATTGAGCGCCCGGTCGACCAGTGGCTCAATTTCCGCCAACTGCTCGTTGTGGGAAGGTATGCCTGTCAGATTCAACCGGGTTTTCCGCAACCATGCATGTACCTGTGCGGGAATGGCTGCGCGCTGCAACGCAGTCACCACGTCGGCGGGAACAGGAAGCGCCTCCCATGGCGTCGGGATCGGCAGGCTATCGCCCGCCAACTCCACCAATGAACGGTGCCGATCGAGCATCCACCAGGCGTGAATGGGGCCGAACATATAGCGGCGTGTTGCCTCGGGCAGCCGTTCATGCAGGACCCTCAGATGAGATGGTTGATAGAAGAAAAACCAAGCATCTTCGTCGTCCGGACCCAGACGCGCATGCAGCAGCGTTTGTAGGTGTTCCACCAGCCCGGCCATCTGATGTGGCGACCATATCCACGTCACATGCGATGTATTGCGGGTGCTGAGGCCCAGCAGATTGACAAACGCATCCGCGGCAGTCGGCGCGTGCGCAGAAAAACTCGAGACAGTCAGCGTGCCGGTGCTGCGCAGGTCCGGCATCGCCAGCAGCACCGGCCCCGTCGCTTCAAGCCCCTCCAGACCCGAGCCGGCATAAAGCGGCATGCGTTGCAGCGGCGTTAGCCACCGAGATCGGTCCGGGACCTCGTACCAACGCAGAGCAACCGGATCAACCAACGCATACAGGTTCGCCGGTGTGTCGGCAGCGACAAGATCTCGATGCTTGGCGCGGAAGCGTTCCAACATCGCATTTTCGTAGTCCAGGTACTTCATCAGAGTTCCAGCTTTGCAAACGGGGTTCCGGAACGGCTCTCACGTAATGCACATTGCGCGGCTTGCGGCTTTGGCAGTACGGGCAGCGTGGCCAGCCTCTCGGACGCTGGGCCCTGCTTGCTCCAGGCGATGCATTTCTGGTAGATATCGCCGGGCGTACCGCTCTCGATGCGCCCCGGTGTAATGCGAATGTACGAGCCGCCCGCGCCGATCCAGACTTCTTTCGCCGCCGACAACACCAGCTTGCCGTCCTCGCTGCTGATCGTGACGTCCTTCAGTGCGGTCAACGCCATCGCATCGCCCTGTGCCTGTATTTCCACCTTGCCTCTGCTCGCGAATAGTTTCATGCCGAGCTTTTGCGTGAAGAGTGAAATCCCATTGCCCGCGGCAACTGCAAACTTGCGCAATACACCGATGTCGGCATCGCCGCGCGCCGTTGCCATGAGATTGTTTGCGGCGCTCAATTGCAAATCCGCACCGGAAGCCAGCGCCATGCCCGCGGGTGCGCTCGCCAGCAGGCCAGACGCCTTGAGTTGCTTCAACGTGTCGGACAGGAGCGCTTTTTGCCGTGCGCAGTCGGCAGCCAGCGCGTTGGCGGCCTTGGCGGATCTCGACAGCGTCTCCGCTTGCTCGAGCGCCTCTTGGAGCAGCTTCAGGGCGGCATCCATGTGCAACTGATGACCTGCCGCGCCGGGCTGATCATCCGCACTCAAAAACAGCCCCTTCCCGCCGCGAATCGCGCCCCAGCCAGATGTGCGCAGCTCGAACCCATCGCCGCGCTTCTTCTTGGTATGGTCGACCAGGTAGCCAAGATTCAATTGCGTCGTGCCATATTCGGTGGACAGCTTGATGCCTTCCTGGCCTTCCCAGTCCTCCATACGCAGCTTGTTGTTGCTTTGCGTGCGGATGACGTTGCGCGACAGCCATCGGTCCCGGTTTGTGATCGGGTCCGGGTGGCGACTGTTGTGCTGCACGTGCGCGATGTACGGCTTGTTCGGATTGCCGTCGCGGAACGCCACGTCGACGTATGTGCCGTCAATCAGCGGAAAGTGGAAGCCGGTCTGCCTTGCGCCGGCGAACGGCTTGGCGAATGCCAGCGGCACACTCTCCGCGCCCTTCGGCCATGTGTCGAAATCGAAATCGAAGCGGACGATGTAACGACCGTCCTGCGTCAGGTACGCATACTTGTATTGGCCTGGCGACGTGATGCGCGCGCTCAGCGTCCCCCCGATGCGCGGCCATTTCTCCTCATCGATCGGCAGGCGGAAACGGCGGTCGCACGGGATGGCCTTGTATGTGTTGCGATAGGCCGCATCGCGCGCGCCGGTGTGGAACACTTCGGTGATCGTCTGCCCGTGCGGCGCATCGGGCAACGGCTGGTCCATGCGCAGGATGCGCGCCGGGCACAGCGCCAGCACGTTGGTTTGCCCGGTGTAGACAAGTTGCCCCGCAAACGTGGCCTCATGGCGCAACTGCGCCTCCCATTTGGCTTCGTCGAAATCCAGCGCGTGCGCGCCGTAGACATACGATTCGCCATAGCTGGTTTTCTCGGTGCGCGCGACGTTGGCCTCGCCGGTTACGCGCTCCCACGCCTTGTCGGGATTGAAATCCGCCACGCGGAACGATCCGGGCATGGTCCGCGCGTGCGTCTCCAGCGCGAAGATCGCCTCCCTTCCCGATTCCAGCCCCGCTGCCTCCCGGTATGGCACGCGCAATTCCGGCAGGTAAATGTAGTGATCGATGTCGTCGCCAAAGACGATCAACTCGCCAAATTTTCCAGGCGTGAAAAAGCAGTAAATGCCCGATTGCTCCATCAGCAGACGGATGTAGTCCCAATCGGACGTCTGGTGCTGCATGCGGAATGCCAGTTGCGGATATTTGCGCCGCAGGCGGAATTCGAACTGGTGGCCTCTCAGCTCATGCCGTCGCAGGATCGCTTCGATGATTTCCGGGACGGTGCAGCGCTGATAGATGCGACTGGCCTGCGTCAACCGCAGCCGCGCGACCAGCGGCTCGATGACGATTTCATAGCCGCAGAAATCCCGGGTCTTGCGGGTGTGCGAGAAGCGGGTGATGCAGCCGGCAAAGCGTCGGGGTTCGGATCCATCGGAAGGATCGATCAGGAACGCGGCTTGCCGCCCGAGATAGTCGGCGCGATCGAGCATCAGCGGATGCGTCAGTTGCACCGTCACGACATAGGGCTCGCCTAGCCGCTCCACAGCCTCGAACGACACCACCGACAGTGCCTCGGCGCTGGCTGTGCCGGGGACCTTCAGGAAATATGCCTGATGCCTCGACAGTCCCGCTCGCACTGCATCGCTGAAATCGCTGAGATCCTTCTCTAGATCCGTCATGCGCTGGCTCCGTTATGGATGTGGTCGCGCGAAACGCATTGGATATTCCTTCTTCAAATCCAATGCTTCGCGCGCCAAACCTTAGAGCCTTTTTCATCGATGCAGACCGCGCACTTACGATGTTTTGTGAGTCATCAATTTTTAATTAAAATAATCAAATATTTATACCGGCATTATTATTTCCAGCATCCGGTTTCTTGCGCCGCGCCCACGCCCCCGTCACCCACAGCGGTCCACCGCCTCCTAACGCCCCCACCGCAGCACCAGCGGATCGAGCTTTCTTGCGATCCTGAGCAGGCCCTCGCGGGTTGCCGGATGCATGGGCTGCAGCGGATGGCGCACCGCGTCTGACCGGATCACGCCGCCTTCCTGCATCAGTACCTTGGCGGTGGCCAGCCAGCCCTGACGATTCTCGTAGTTGATCAGCGGCAGCCACTGCTGGTAGCGTTCGGCGGCGCCGTCGGCGTCGCCATGCTGCCAGCGATCGACGATCTGCCGGATGCCGTCGGGAAATCCCGCGCCCGTCATGGCACCGGTCGCGCCCGCCTCCAGATCGGCGAGCAGCGTGATGGCTTCCTCGCCATCCCATGGACCGACGATGGCGTCGCCGCCCAATTCGATCAGATCGCGCAGCTTGGCGGCGGCCTGCGGCACTTCGATCTTGAAGTAGGACACCTGGTCGATTTCGCGGGCCATGCGCGCAAGGAACGGCGCCGAGAGCGTCGTGCCGCTGACGGGCGCGTCCTGGATCATGATCGGAATATCGATGGATGCCGATACGGTAGCGAAGAATTCGTAGATGGCCCGTTCGGGCACGCGGATGGTTGCGCCGTGGTAGGGCGGCATCACCATCACCATTGCGGCACCGGCATCCTGCGCCGCGCGGCTGCGTTCGGCGCAGATCTTCGAGCTGAAATGCGTAGTGGTGACGATCACCGGCACGCGCCCTGCCACATGGTCGAGCGCCGTAGTCATCAACAGACTGCGCTCGTCGTCGCTGAGCACGAACTGCTCCGAGAAGTTGGCCAGGATGCACAGGCCGTGCGAGCCCGCATCGATCATGAAATCGATGCAACGGCGCTGGCCGTCCAGGTCCAGTGCACCATGTGCGTCGAAAATCGTGGGGACTACGGGGAATACTCCGCGATAGACCGGCGTCGTCATGCTGTCTCCTTGTGATGTCTGGGTGCAAATATACGGCGCGGGCAGTGCGGCCGTATATTGAAACGTTGCTATGCGGCGATCGCTCCTGGTTATCGCCGCTTCAGAAAAGGTCAGTATTCGTTCGGCACTGATCTCCGTATAGTGGCTTCACGCAGCGACAGACTGCATACGACGGAGACAACCATGAAAAGATGGATGGCTGGCGCGCTGGCCAGCATTGCGGCGTGCGGCCTGGCAATGCCCGCCGCCCGCGCCGACGACACACGGCCGATTCGCATGATGGTGGGCGCTGCGCCAGGTGGCGGCACCGACGTCATGGCACGCATCGTGTCCGACAAGCTCGCCGCGATCCTCAAGCAGCCAGTGGTGGTGGACAACCGGCCTGGCGCGTCGAACACCATCGCCGCCGATATCACGGCCAAGGCACAGCCCGATGGCAACACGCTGCTGATGGGCGTTTCCACTTCACAGGCCATCGCGCCGCATCTGCTCAAGCTGCAGTTCAATCCGCTCAAGGACTTGGCCCCGGTGGCGCTGGTGGCGCAGGTGCCCAATGTGCTGGTGGTAAACAACCAGGTGGCGGCGCGCGACGCTGCGGCGCTGGTGGCGCAGATCCAGGCCAATCCCGACAAATACCGCTATAGCTCATCCGGCGTAGGCAGCACCCAGCATCTGGCCGCGGCCGCATTTGCGCACCGCATCCACGGCAAGATGCTGCATGTGCCCTACAAAAGCAGCGCCAGTGCGCTGGTGGACCTGATGGGTGGACAAGTCGACATGAGTTTTGAAACCATGCCGTCCGTCATCAACCACATCAAGGCGGGCAAGCTGCGCGCGCTGGCGGTCACGTCCAGCACACGCTCCGCGCTGCTGCCGGACGTTCCCACGCTGGCCGAAGCTGGCGTGCCGGAAATCCAGGCCAATACCTGGTACGGCGTCTACGCAACGGCCGGCACGCCGCCGGCCACGCTGCAGCGCATCAGCGCCGCCATGACGCGCGTGATGAAGGATCCGGACACCATCCGCAGGCTCGGCGAAGTCGGCGCGGTGCCGGGCACGCTCGATCCCGCGCAATTCGACGCATTCTCACGCAGTGAATACGCGCGCTACGGCAAGCTGATTGCCGAACTCGGCGTCAAACTCGACTGAATCGACTGCTCATGACACATCGACCCCGTATTGCCATGGTGCTCGGCGACCCTGCCGGCATCGGCCCCGAACTGATCGCCCGGCTGCTGGCCGATCCGGCTGCCGCGCAGGCCCGCATCCTGCTCATTGCCGACCGCGAAGAATGGCGGCGCGGCATGGCGGTGGCAGGCGTTGACCTGTCGCTGCCCGAAGTGGATCACCCCGGTTTTCACGGCACGGAAGCGGGGCCGCGCCTCTATCACTGGACGCTCGACGACATCCCGGCGTACCCGCGCGCCAGCGCCAGCGCTGAAGGCGGCCGGTATTGTCTTGGCACGCTTAAAGTGGCGCTTGGATTGGCGCAGACCGATCAGGCCGACGCGATCCTGTTTGGACCGCTCAACAAGAGTTCGATGCATGCCGCGGGCATGGGTCACAACGATGAATTGCACTGGTTTGCCGAACAGCTCGATTTTCATGGGCCATTCTGCGAATTCAACGTGCTCGACGGCCTGTGGACGTCGCGCGTCACGTCGCACGTGGCGCTCAGGGATGTACCGGCCATGATCACGCCGGAGCGCGTCGGCGATGCCATCGACCTGATCGACCATGCATTGCGCCGCGCGGGACTGTCGCGCCCGCGCATCGCGGTGTGCGGTCTGAATCCGCATAACGGCGACAACGGCGCTTTCGGGCGCGAGGAAATCGACGTGATCGAGCCGGCGGTAAAGCGCGCCCAGGCGCGCAGGGTTGCGGCGCAGGGCCCCTTCCCTGCGGACACGATCTTCCTGAAGGTGCAGGGCGACGCCGCGCAACGGCAGTTCGACGCCATCGTCACGATGTATCACGACCAGGGTCAGATCGGCATCAAGCTGATGGGTTTCTCGCGCGGCGTCACCGTGCAGGGCGGCCTGCCGGTGCCGAACACAACGCCCGCGCACGGCACCGCCTTCGACATCGCGCAGCAAGGGCGCGCAAATCCCGGCGCGATATTGCAAGCGTTCCACCTGGCCTGCCAGATGGGTGCGCGACGCCTGGCGCAAACGCAGGCCAGCGCCGCCTGATCCAATTTTCGAAAGAGGCATCACACCATGAAGATCACCAACGTCCGTGCGCGCGTATTCGAATGGAAAGGCAAGACGGTGCCGCCACAAGCGCATTTCTGCACCAATGCCACCGATTTGCTGTTCGATCGCGGCGATGCGATGGGGTCGTTCCGCTTTCACGGCTGGCTGGTAGTCGAGGTGGAAACCGATGACGGCCATGTCGGCATCGGCAACTGTGCGCTTGCGCCGCGCGTGGCCAAGCAGATCGTCGACCAGTATCTGGCGCCGATCGTGATCGGTCAGGACCCGTTCGACAACGAATACCTGTGGCAGAAGATGTATCGGCGCACCCACGCGTGGGGCCGCAAGGGCATCGGCATGGCCGCCATTTCAGCCGTGGACATCGCTCTGTGGGACCTGATGGGCAAGGCCACGGGCAAACCCGTGTTCAAGCTGCTGGGCGGCCGTACCAAGGAAAAGATCTGGTGCTACGCGTCCAAGCTGTACAACAACGATGACCGCGACGCCTTTTTGGGCGAGGCGCAGCGCTACCTGGACCAGGGCTTCACGGCGATGAAGATGCGCTTCGGCTATGGGCCCAAGGATGGGCCAGCCGGCATGCAGAAAAACCTCGAACAGGTGCGGCTGCTGCGCGAGCTGGTGGGCGACAGCGTCGACATCATGCTCGAATGCTATATGGGCTGGACGCTCGAATACGCGCGCCGCATGATCCCGCGCCTGGCGGAATTCAATCCGCGCTGGCTGGAGGAGCCCGTGATCGCCGACGACATCGAAGGCTATGCCGAACTGAAGAAGATCAGTCCGTTTCCGATTTCCGGGGGCGAACACGAGTTCACGTCATACGGATTCAAGGATCTGCTGGAACGCCGTGCGGTCGATGTGATCCAGTACGACACTAATCGCGTGGGCGGCATCACCGCCGCACAGAAGATCAATGCCCTGGCCGAAGCGTGGTCTGTGCCCGTGATCCCGCATGCGGGGCAAATGCATAACTACCACCTGACCATGGCGTCGACGGCATCGCCGATGTCGGAGTATTTTCCGGTGCACGACGTGGAGGTGGGCAACGAATTGTTCTACTACATCTTCAAGGGCGACCCGGCGCCGGACAACGGCTTTCTGCAGCTTGACGACAACCTGCCGGGCCTGGGCCTGACCTTGAACGACGCCTACCTGCCCGACTTCGACATCATCGAGTAAGGGGCAGCGTCAGCGGGGCGCGCTGGCGCGCATGCCAACCAGCATGGCCGCGGCAGCACGCCCTGCGCAACGCTATCGCATCGGGCCTTCGCGTGGCCATGCTCGCTTGACATGGGCGCGCCCGCGATGCCCATGTCAACCAAGTTTGCTTCAGGCCGACTGCACGCGATAGCGCTCGAGCCAATGCGCATACGGCGCGGGCAGCACCCACGACGGACGTTCGAGCCCGAGCTTCAACGCGGTCTGATACGGCCAATGCGGATTGGACAACATCGCGCGCCCCACCATCACCAGATCCATCTGACCCTGTTCAACCACGCGATTGGCGATCACCGGATCGTCGATGCCCCACGCCGCGGCCACCGGCAGGCCGGCCTCGCGGCGTACACGTTCGGCCACCGGGGCCAGAAACGCCGGGCCCCAGGGGATCTGCGCATCCGGCGTGGAAAAGCCGACGGTGACGTTGAGCATGTCGAGCCCGCCTTCGCGCATGGCGCGGACCAGTTCGATCGATTCGGCAAGCGTCTGCGCGTCATTGCCGTCGTACTCGATCACGCCGAAGCGCGCGGTCAACGGCAGGTTTTCCGGCCACACTTCGCGCACCGCCGCAAGGGTTTCCAGCAGGAAGCGGCCGCGGCCGATGGCGTCGTTGCCGTAGGCATCGGTGCGCGCATTGCCGTGAATCGAGAAGAAGCTCTGCGCAAGGTAGCCGTGCGCGAAATGCAGTTCCAGCCATTGGAATCCGGCGTCGCGCGCACGACGCGCGGCGGCCACGAAATCGGCCTGCACGCGCGCGATATCGTCGAGCGTCATGGCCTGTGGCACCTTGGGCAAATTCGCGCCAAATGGCTTGGCCGACGGCGCGATCGGCGTCCAGCCGCGCGGATCGCCATCGGGAATATGGTCGTCGCCTTCCCACGGCCGATTGGCGCTGGCCTTGCGGCCGGCGTGGGCGATCTGAATGCCCGGCACTGCACCGCCGGCCTTGATGGCCGCTGCAATGCGCGCCATGCCCTGCGCCTGCTCGTCGTTCCACAGCCCTGTGCATCCCGGCGTGATTCGCCCTTCCGGCGATACGGCCGTGGCTTCCACGATCACCAAGCCGGCGCCGCCGCGCGCGAGGCCCGTGTATTGGGCCAGATGCCAGTCGTTGGTCAGGCCATCGGTGGCGCTGTACTGGCACATCGGCGGCACCGCGATGCGGTTGCGCAAGGAGACGTCTTTCAGACGGAACGGCGTGAAAAGCGCTGGAGTGGTCATATTGCGTGTCCTGAGAGTTGCAGTGCAGCAAATGGTACGGCGACACGCTTATAATGAAAACCACCTCGACGTTATCGATTCGATAAGATTTCATTATGCTTAATCCGCAATGGCTGCGCTCGTTCGCCACGCTGGCGCAGGCCGGCAGCTTCACCGGTGCCGCTGATGCGCTCGGCCTCACGCAGGCCGCCGTCAGCCAGCACATCCGCCATCTGGAAGACGCACTCGGGCCGCTGCTTATCCGGCGTCCGCGCGCGCTGGAACTGACACCGGCCGGCAAGGCGCTGCTGGAATACTGCGGCGACATGGAACTGGCCAACGAGCGCCTGCGCGCACGGCTGACCGAGGATGGCGAATCCGGCGTGGTGGGTCTGATCACCCCCGGCAGCATCGGACTGTTCCTGTATCCGCGCCTACTGGATCTGCAGGCCAAGGTGCCGGGGCTGATCGTCCGGCATCGCTTCGCACCGGACGCGGAGGTGCTCGAAGGCGTGCTGCAGAACCGTTTCGACGTGGGCCTGGTGTCGCTCAAGCCAGACGATCCGCGTCTGGCGGCAAGCCCGTTCAGCGAAGAAGCGCTCGAACTGGTGTATCCGGCCGGCGAGCATGTGCGCAGTTGGGAAGACCTGGAACGGCTCGGATTCGTCGATCATCCCGATGGCAAGGCAATGGCGAAGCGGCTGTTGAGCCGGCATTTTCCCGGCAATCCCGGCGTGCAAACGCTGCCCTGCCGCGGCTTCAGCAATCAGGTCAGCCTGATGCTGGAACCGGTGGCGCGCGGCTTCGGCTTTACCGTCATTCCGCGCTATGCACGCCAGGCCTTTGCGCAGCAAGCGGCGATCGAGGTCATGAACTGCGAGATGCCCGTCATCGACACGCTGTGGCTGATCCGCCGTTCCGAATGGCAGTTGCCGCCCCGCGTGACACGCGTGGTCGACTATCTGCGCCAGCAGGTCAATGGCGGCTGACGCACGCCGTTGCGGCGTCGCTGCGTCACCTCAGCGACGGCCGAGCCGGGCGATCAATGCGGCGTGGGCCGGATATGACCGCGCCAGTTGCGCCGTATCGGCCAATTCGAATTCACTGAACTCGAAGCCCGGCGCGACGGTGCATCCCGCCAGCGCATAGCCTTTGGTGCCCGCGCGGCGTTCGGCGGCGAACCAGCATCCGGCCGGCACCACGGCCTGGAACACCGCGCCCGGCTGCGTGAGCGGATGCCCGAGCCGATGCGTGACCAGCGCGCCATCGGGCATCAACACATGCACGTCGATGCCGTCGCCCGCGTAAAAGTGCCACGCCTCGTCGGCCCGGATGCGATGCCAGGCGGACCAGGCATCGTCGCACAGCAGGTAATAGATGGCGGTGGATGCTGAGCGTTCCGCGCCGTCGGCCAGCCGCGTGACGCGCGCCGCATCACGATAGGTCTCGCGATAGAAACCGCCCTCCGGGTGCGGCTCGAGTCCGAGTTCGGCAATCAGGCGGTGCTGGGGTGCGGCGGCGGCATGGGTCATGGCTTTCGATATTGGGTGGTGCAATGGCCCGAACCTTACCGCAAACCGGATCCATCGCCGCGCAATGCGAAAGGCCAGCAGGCTTGCGCGGCGCCCAGGATGTCCCATCCCACGCGCAGTCCACACAGTGCAGAAAACGCCAAGACGGCGCTTGCCGCGCCGCGTTAGTCTCATGGAGAATGCCGCCAAAACGCCTGATGCGGCACGGCCCACGTTATTTTCCGATCGCCCACACCCGCCCTATTGCTGTCTCGTCCGCCAATGTCCCGCCCTGTTCCCGCCTGGCTGCCAGCCATGGCTTTCGTGCTGATCTGGTCCACCGGCTTTATCGTCGGCAAGGCCGTGGTGCCGGTTGCCGACACCAGCCTGTTCCTGCTGGCGCGGTTTGCGCTGGCCGCGACGATGTTTGCCGTGGTGGCGCTGGCGAGTCGCGCCGCGTGGCCCGCGCTGCATCAGGTGCCGCGCCATCTGCTGGCCGGCGCACTGATGCAGGGCGTCTACCTGTGTGCCGGCTACGGCGCGGTGGCGCATGGACTGTCGCCGTCGATCATGGCGCTGCTGGGCGCCCTGCAGCCGTTGCTGACCGCGCTGCTGGCGATCCCGCTGCTCAAGGAACAGCCGTCGGCACGCACGTGGCGCGGGCTGGCGCTCGGCGCGCTCGGCGTGGGTCTGGTAGTCTTGCCCGCAATGCGTGCCGGCGCGCCGCATGCGGTATCGCCGTGGATCGTATCGATTGGCGTGCTTGCCATTCTCTCCATCACCATGGGAACGCTCCTGCAAAAAACCTCGATTGCCAAGGCCGATATCCGTGCCAGTTCGGCATGGCAGAACACTGGCGCGCTGCTGGTGGCGGCGGTGGTTGTCGCTGCATCGGGCGGGCCGGCCGCAATGCGCTGGCAGACCGGACCGACACTATGGCTCGCGCTGGCGTGGGCCGCCGTGGTGTTGTCGGGCGCGGGCACATGGCTGCTGTTGGGGCTGGTGCGTCGCGGGCAGGCCGCCAATGCCGCGGCTCTGATGTTCCTGGCGCCGCCCCTTGCAGCCGTGCAAGCTGCGGTGCTGTTTGGCGATCGCCTCAGCCCGGTCCAGTGGCTGGGTATGGGTGTGGCGGGCGTTGGCGTGTGGCTGTGCCAGACCCCGGGGAAACCGCGTCATGCCCAAGCTCGTTGAGCACGCCTGCCCTTTGGTGGAACCGCGCCGCTATCCACGGCGGCCGTTCGGCCATGCGCACGACTATCACCAGTTGCTGTTTGGCGTCGATGGCGAAATCGAACTGGAAATCGACGGCCATGCATACCGCGTGGATGACCGCCACGGGCTGGTGATCCCTGCCGGCGCCCACCACCTGTGTGCGGGACTGACCGACAACCTCCAGCTCGTGGCCGATTTCCCCGCCAGCTCCGTGGCGCTGCCCGCGCGGCTGATGTCCCGGCCACGCTTGCTGCCGATGGATGGTGCGTTCGCCTCGCGCGTGCGCAGGCTGGCCACCGCGCCGCGCGCGCCCGTCGCCCCACGGCAATACGCCTGGCAACATGCTGCCGTGTTGGCCGGTGCGATATCCGCGATGCTCGGTCTCGACGATGACCGGGACGATGCGGCGCGCTTTCCGGTGGCGGCGATCGACAGTTATCTGCGCGCGCACCTCTGCACACCGTTGCGCGTGGAAGCGCTAGCGGCGCGCGTCGGCTGGGGCGCACGCCGCTTCCATACCCTCTTCTGCCAGGCCTTCGGCGACACGCCGCATGGCTACCAGACGCGCCTGCGGCTGGACCAGGCCGTGCAGTGGCTGATGGCAGGCACCATGCCGCTGGCGGATATCGCCATTGGCGTCGGCTATCCCGATCAGACCACCTTCACTCGCGCCTTCTCGCGACGCTTCGGTATGCCGCCCGGCGCGTGGCGCAGCGCATCGGCGTGACGCCGCTGACACGCGCAACTTTTACAAAGAAAAGTAAGCCGCACACGGCGTCGTGGCGTTCGCAGCCAGCAATAGCGTGACGCCGGGGCTCTGACGCTCGCATGCTGGCGGCGTGCGCGCGCGGCCAGGGCGCTTTCCTGCGTGTTATCGGGCCTACCGGTACGAAACTTGCGCAGCGAACCTTTCGCCATGTCGACCCAACCCGATATTCCCCTTGATACCCCGCTACTGCGTCCGGGCCACAATTGCTGGCGCGTCGACCCTTGCCAGCGGCTTGCCATGCTGGTTGATGCCGACGCGTATTTCTCCGCGCTGCGCCACGCATTGGCGCTTGCGGAACACACCGTTTTCATTCTTGGCTGGGATATCGACAGCCGCATGCGCCTGTCGGCCGACGACCCTGCCGACGGCTTGCCGGTGGAACTGCGCGACTTCCTCAACGCGCTGTGCAAGCGCCGGCGCGGTCTGCGCATCTACGTGCTGAGCTGGGATTTTGCGATGGTGTTCGCATTCGAGCGCGAGTTCCTGCCCGCGGCCAAGCAGCATTGGCAAGCGCATCGGCGTCTGTCGTTTCATCTCGACGGCAACCATCCGGCTGGCGCTTCGCATCATCAGAAAGTGGTCGTGATCGACCATCGGCTGGCATTCGTCGGTGGACTCGACCTGACCATTCGGCGCTGGGACACGCATCATCATCTGGCCGACGACCCGCGTCGCGTCGATCCGGACGGCAAGCCCTATGCGCCGTTCCACGACGTGCAGTGCATGGTGGAAGGCGCCGCCGCGGCTTCGCTGGGCGAGATGGCGGCACAGCGCTGGCGCGATGCAACGGGGCGCGATCCGCGCGTGCCCGATGTCAGCCGTATCCATGGCACGTCGAACCTGTGGGACGATACCGTCGCGCCCGACCTGACCGATATCGATGTAGCCATCAGCCGCACGTTTCCCGCGCGGGACGATGCGCCTGCGATCACTGAAATCCGCGAGTTGTACGTCAACGCGATCGCCGCCGCCCGGGACGGCATCTATCTTGAAAACCAGTACTTCAGCTCCGGCCTGATTGCCGATGCCTTCGCCGCGCGGCTGCAAGAACCGGACGCGCCGGACATCGCGCTGGTGTCGCGCCGCACGGAAAGCGGGTGGCTCGAAGAGGCCAGCATGGGCGTGCTGCGCGCGCGGCTGTATCGGCAGTTGCGCGCCGTCGATCCGCGCGAGCGATTCCAGCTTTATTGCCCGCATATACCGGGGCTGGGTGATGCCTGCGTCAACGTCCATAGCAAGGTGATGGCCGTGGACGACCGCCTGCTGACCGTCGGCTCGGCCAACCTGAGCAACCGGTCGTTCGGGCTCGATACCGAATGCAATCTCGCGATCGAGTCGAACGGCGATCCGCGCATTGCCCACGGCATCCGTGCGATGCGTGACCGCCTGCTGTGCGAGCACCTGGCCGTTACGCCCGATGCGCTGGCCGATGCAATGGCCGCGCACAGGCGCCTCAACGACACGCTCGCGGCGCTGCATCGCCCCGAAGGACGCACGCTGCAACCGTTCGCGCCGACCGTGCCGGCCGACATCGATGCGGCACTGCCCGACGCCACGCTGCTCGATCCGATGGAACCCATCGACACCGATCAGATCATGGCCGAGTTCGTCAGCCACGAAGCACGGCCGCGCGTGGCCAGCCGCGTGGCGATGCTGGTGGCGTTCCTGCTTATGCTGGCGGGCGTGGCGTTTGCCTGGCGGTATACGCCACTGCGCGAATGGGCCGATTTCCGGCATTTGCTGGCATTGGTGGAGCGCGTCGACGACATGCCGCTGGCACCGTTGGCCATGCTGGGCGCCTACGTGCTTGGCGGGCTGGTGATGCTGCCGGTGACGGTCCTGATCGTTGTCACCGTGGTGGTGTTCGGGCCGCTCTATGGCGGGGCAATCGCGCTGGGCGGCACCGTCGCCAGCGCCGCGGCAGGCTATGGCGCCGGACGCATGCTGGGCCGTAAGGCGGTGCAGCGCTTCGGCGGACGCCGTCTCAACCGCCTGAGCCAGCCGGTCAGCCAGCACGGCCTGCTGGCGATGGTCGTGCTGCGGCTCGTGCCCGTCGCGCCATTCACGCTGGTCAATCTGGTGGTGGGCGCGTCGCGCATCCGTCTGCGCGATTGCCTGCTCGGTACCGCGATCGGGATGTCGCCGGGCATCATCCTGTCCGCGTCGCTGGTCGATCGCATTGCGGCCGTGGCGCGCAATCCTGGCGCAGGCACATTCGCGCTGTTGGCACTGGTGCTACTGATTCCGGCAGCGGTCTGGTGGATCCTGCGGCGTCGCCGCCAGCGTCGCGAAGCATCGACGGCGCACGCTCGTACGGCGCGCGGCCAGGCCTCGGACGCGCGCCACTCGCACTACCAGGGCGCGCCGTCTGGCAAGGGGGCCCGGTGAATGCGCCGGCTGCGCATCCGCGCATGCTGCATGCCGATATCGCAGTGGCCAGCTACAACATCCATGGCGGGGTGGGCACCGACGGCCATTTCGTTCCCAATCGCATCAGCGACGTGATTGCAGAACTGCGCGCCGACCTGATCGCGCTGCAGGAAGTGGAAACGCGCGCGACGGGATTCGACATGCTGCGCTTTCTGGCGCAACGCACCGGGCTTCATGCGATTCCGGGGCCCACACTCGTGCGCGACGACGGCGACTATGGCAACGCGCTGTTGTCGCGTTACCGGCCGATGCAGGTGCGGCATATCGACCTCAGCGTCAAGGGACGCGAGCCGCGCGGCGCGATCGACACGTGGCTCGAATGCACGGCAATCGAATCCGGCACCTTCGCGCTGCGCGTCATTGCCACGCACCTGGGGCTGCGGCCCAGCGAGCGCCGCTGGCAAGTGCGCAGGCTGCTGACTGCGCTGGCCGAAGCACCCGCGCAACCGACCATCCTGCTCGGCGACGTCAACGAATGGTTCCTGTGGGGCCGTCCGCTGCGCTGGCTGCACGCATATTTCGAACGCACGCCTCACGTTGCGACGTTTCCGTCGCGCTACCCGCTGCTGGCGCTCGACCGCATCTGGACGTCCCCACGTGCGCATCTGCTGGGCGTTTCAAGCCACCGCAGCGCGTTGGCTCGGCTGGCGTCAGATCACCTGCCTCTGGTGGCGCAGATGCGGCTGACATCACGATAGTGCGCGCGGCACACTGCGGCATCTGCAAGTCTGCAAGCGATATCTGGTGCGCCAATCAACGGTCTGACCACGCAGAAGCATCGTTGCACCGCAACGCGCACCGCCTGCGCACGCGCGCATGGCTTGGCCCGCATGCTTTGCCGCAGGGCCGCAATACGGGTATTTCGCTAGAGCCCAACGCTAGATCGCAGCATGGCGCCTGCCTATACTGGATTCGCACCGTGCAAGCGATCGCGCATGCACGCGTGTGCCCCAACAACAACGGGCAGGCGAAGGGCGACCTCGGGAGGACGCCGCGAAGGGCCAAGTCATACTGCCTGCCCATGAACAGGAAAGTGGAGATGGGCATGCCCAGCGAACAGTTCCTTGCTATCCAGGAAACCCGCCGCTCGGGGTTACGAGCCCTGCGCGCGGCACTGCTCGAAGTACACAAGGAAGTTATCGGTTATGACCGTGGCCAGTATGAAAGACTGCACGGCCCGATTCCCGCAGGGCAATTTGTGCAGCTCGTCACGGAAGAATCATTCTTCCGCTGGCTCGATCCGCTGTCGCGCCTGATCATCGAAATCGATGAAGAACTCGATGGCGACGAACACCACGACGAGACTTGCCGCGCCGTGGCAGGCGCTACGCAGAAATTGTTCAGCGAGCGCGGCGACCAGACGTTTCGCAAGCGCTATCAGGAAGCGCTGCAGGACGAAACCGCGGTGACCGTGGCGCACGGCCGACTGATGTCGGTGATCGGGCAGTTGCGTCAGTTGCCGTAACGTCGCTCACTGCACCGATGTCGAGGTGGCGACGATGGCGGTGTCGCCTTGGGTGACGTGCGGCACGTCAGGCAATGACGCCGGGCGCTGCTCGGGCACGCACCTAGTGATGCCCTCCGCCGCCACGCCCACCCCCTCCTCCGCGGCCGCCGCCGCGGTAGCCACCGTAAGCGCCGCCATATCCACGGTACCCGCCGTAACCGCCGTAGCCGTGGTATCCGCCATAACCGTGGTATCCGTAGTAGCCGTGGTATCCGTGATAGCCGTAGTAACCGCGATAGCCGCCGCGATACCCGTAGTAGCCGGAGCCGATCCACACACCGCCATACACCGGCCATGGCGAATATCCGTAGGGATAGCCATATGGGTAGCCGTAGCCATAGGGATATCCATATGCGTAGCCATACGATGTGGCCGGATAGTAGCCGCTCGATAACGTACCGGCATAGCTGGCGCTGTCGTAGCCATATCAATATCCATAGCCGGATGCGACGTCGTAGCCGGGATATGCCACGCAGCCGCCCAGTGCCAGCACGCTTGCGCCCAGCAGGCCCGTCATCCGGCCACGAATGCCACCCATGATTTGTCTCCCGCTTGTCTTTGCCGAGGTCTTGATGACGACCTCACGTGCTTGGACATCGTGCGTACAAAAACGCTCCTGAATTAAGGGTAATCCGATTTAGAAATCAGAATCGTCTAATTACACTGCGAGCCACCCATGCAATATGGGTGACCCAACCGAGTTTCGGGGGATACCCCTCCCTGATACTCATTCTTCCGATGCCACGTGGATCCCCGCCCGTGGCATCTTTTTTTTTGGCATCCCAGAGCCGGCTACAAGCCCTTTTCCACCATATCAATCACGCGCTGTCCAAGCAGCGAAGCCTGTTCTCGTGCGTGCGCGCGCAGCGGCCCGTCGATCAGCAGCATCGCCAGACCGTGCACGGCGGACCACGCGATGTATTCGGCGCCAGGCCGCCGCGCCGGCGGAAGCATCCCGGCCTCCACCCAGAGATCCAGTGCCGAGCCAAGCAACTCGAACGGGTTCATGCCGCTGTCACCGGCCTTGGCCGGATCGACGTCGCCCTCCACCTCATCCGGCGTGGAGAACGCCGTGCGAAACAGTCCGGTTTCGGCCAAGGCAAATTTCAGATATCCCGCGCCCACCGCGCGCAGGCTGCCGCGCGCGCGCTCCTGGGGAGAGGCGTCGCCGGGAATCGATGACAGTTCCGACTCCATCGCCAGGGCCAGGCGCGAAAGCGCCGCCGCGCGCACCGCCTGCAGCAGGTCCTGGCGGCTGGCAAAGTGTCGATACGCAGCATTGGGCACCACACCGGCGCGTCGCGTGGCCTCGCGCAGCACAATGGCGTCCGGGCCGCCGCCGCGGGCCAGATCGATACCGGCTTCCAGCAAGGCGCGGCGCAGGTCTCCGTGTCGGTATGTGGTGCGCGTAGGCGGTGTGGCGGCGACCGTGCGGGTCATGTCAGCTCCTATGTGAACGTCGTCCACAATTTTCCTGGCATAATAGTAGACAGTGTACACAAATGCCGCATCGCGTGACGGGCACCGCCGCCGTCAGAGAATCGGCGCGAACAGCTTGGCCACGTGCATCGCAACGCGCAGCAGCGCGGGCGAATCGAGGAAGTCGTCGCGGCCGATCTGGCGGGCCTGGGCGAAATCGGCCTCGAGCATGCGCGCCACGTCGGCGGCAAACGCCGGATGCGCGGTCATCACCATCAGTTCGAAGTTGAGCCGGAACGACCGGTTGTCGAGATTGGCGGTGCCCACCGCAGCCGCCTCGTCGTCGATCAGGATCACCTTCTGATGCAGGAACCCGGGCTCGTAGCGATACACCTTCACGCCAGCGCAAATCGCCTGGTACGCGTAGATGGTCGACGCCGCGTAAACCACCAGATGATCGGGGCGCGACGGGATCAGGATGCGCACGTCGACACCACGCAGAACGGCCAGCCGCAACATGGCGGAGACCGCTTCGTCCGGCACGAAATACGGCGACGTGATCCACAGGCGGCGGGTGGCGGACTGGATCGCCTCGACAAAGAACAGCGAGCAGGTTTCCTGCGCGTCGGCCGGCCCGGACGGCACGATCTGGCACACCATGTTTCCGGTCGGGCCCGGCGGCGGCATCATCAGGTAAGGCACCTCGCGCGCGGCCCAGTACCAGTCCTCGGCGAATGCCATCTGCAGATCGAGCACCGCCGCGCCACGGATCTCGATATGGGTGTCGCGCCACGGCGATAGCGGCGCGCGCCGACCCAGATATTCGTTGCCGACGTTGTGCCCGCCCACGAACGCGCGCGCTCCGTCCACCACGACCAGCTTGCGGTGATTGCGAAAGTTCAGCTGGAAGCGGTTGACGAAACCCGGATGGGTCGAGAACGCACGCGCCTGCACGCCGGCCTCGTGCAGGACACGGATATAGCCACGGCCCAGCGCATGGCAGCCAATGCTGTCGTACAGAAAATGGACCTTGACGCCGGCGCGCGCGCGCTCACACAGCCGCCGCTGCAATTCGCGGCCGAGCGTATCGTCGTGAACGATGAAGAACTGTACGAGGATCTGCTCGCGCGCCGCGTCGATGGCGGCGAAGATCGCGTCGAACGTGGCCTCGCCGTTGATCAGCAGGCGCACATCGTTGTTGTTCAGGCAAGGGATGCCGGTGAGCCGGGGCAGCGCGCGCATGCACGCCTGTGCCGGGGCATGCACGACGCTCGCGCGCAGCGCCTGGCGCCCCTGTTCGTCCATGCCGAGCCGGATCTCGCGCATGCGATCGTTATTGAATCGTCGCGCATTGACGTAGCCCTCGAAGCGGCTGCGGCCGAAGATCAGGTACGGGATCAGCGCGAAGTACGGCATCATCACCAGCGATCCCGCCCACGCGATGGCGCCGGGCGCAGTGCGCACCGTCATCACGGCGTGCAGCGCCGCCACCATGCCCACGATGTGGAACGTCAGCACGACTGCGGCAATCACGCTAGGAGTGAACATAGACGACCGGCACCGAGGGCGCCCGGACAACAAGGGCCTCTATTCTGGCATAGCGCGTCACTTCGTCGCAGTGCGCAACGACGCATCGCGCAAACCATGCCTAATTTTTAGTCAGGCCGGGCGGCACCCCGCCGCACCACCGCGCCAGCCCAGATTTCGCAACGGTTATCCACAAGATCTGTGGATAAAAATTCTTCCATCCCTACCCGTTGCATTACGACGTCGAGGCAGGCCATTTAAGGGAACCGCGATTGTTGATGGTATGGCCGATGGCTACGCTGCAACGTGTTTGCCCATATCAATGCATTTCGCCTGTTCGATAGTTTCGTATGAATGCCCAAGCTAATATCGCGCTGCTGGCCGGCCGCGCCTCTCCCCTTCAACCGATGCAGGAACTGTTGTCCATCGCAGGCTTCAAGTGCAGCGCCTTCCAGGCCGGTCGAGACCTGATTCATGGTCTGGGCCACGACAACTACGACATGCTGCTGATCGATCGGGAGCTGCCGGACATCTCCGCCATCGACGTGATCCGCGCGGTGCGCGCGGTGCGCAATCGCGATGTGCCGATTGTCATGTTTTCCGGTGAAAGCAGCGACGACGACATGGTTGAAGCACTGGACGCCGGCGCCGACGACTACGTGGTGCGCCCGCTCAGCGCGCGCGTACTGCTCGCGCGCATCGCGGCGCTGCGCCGCCGCATGGCCGGCACGCGGCTGCGCGGCCAGATGCCGCTGCGCGCGGGTCCGTATGAACTGAACAGCCCGGGCCGCTACGCGACGCTGAACGGCGAGCGCATTCCGATGACGCCGAAGGAATTCGACCTCGCCATGCTGATGTTCTCCAACGCCGGCCGCATTCTTGCCAGCCCGCGCATCGAGAACACGATCTGGGGCCATGACCTGCCGCCCGATTCGCGCGCGCTCGCGGGACTGGTTTCACGCATGCGCCGCACGCTCAATCTATGCCCGGAGAACGGCGTCACGGTCTCCGTGGTCTACGCCAAGGGCTACCGGCTCGACATCCTCGACAACGCCGCACGCGAAGAGCTCTCCGTGACCCGCCAGATGCCTCACCGCCTGCTGCCATCGGCCGGCCGCTAGCCGTTAGCCGTTAGCCGTTAGCCGCTAGCCGCCGAACGTCAAACGTCAAGTTCTCCCTGCGCAGCCAGCTCGGCCATGTCGACGATCACCAGGCCATGCGCCAGACGTTTGGCGCGACGCTTGGCAACCGCCGCGGCGGCGCCGATATGCTGGCTGCCCAGCCTCAGCGTCGCCATCGCTTCGGCCCCCACACGGACCACCCCAACCGCCATGGTCACCGGTGGATGGAACACCGGGCGACCGAAGCGGTCTTCCCCGTGAATGCCGCCCGCCACGCGATCCGCAGCCGCGTACATCGCCAGCGCGCCGTCATTGAAACGCGCCATCGCATCCTCAATACGCTCGCGCCAATCCTGACCCTGATAGAGCACCAGGAAATCGTCGCCGCCGACGTGGCCGAGAAAGTCGCGCGCCGCATCGCACGCCTGCGCCAGGATCGCAGCCGCGCCCTTCAGTAGCTCGTCGCCTTTCCAGTACCCGTAGCGGTCGTTGAACGGCTTGAAATGATTCAGGTCGACGTAGCATGCATGAAACGGACTGCCCGCCTCGATCAATCTGCCGATGTGCTGGTTCAACAGGATATTGCCGGGCAGGAAAGTCAACGGGTTGGCATAGCGCGCCGCCTCCATGCGCACTTCGGTGATGGCGCGCAGCAGGTCCGCGCCGGTGCCCAGACCGACGTAGCGGTCCGCATCGGTAATCACAAAGCCGTCGGCCAATGCGCGCGAATGCTCGCCCGCAAACAAGCTCGCCATCTCGTCCAGCGTCACGCGTCGATCGAAACACAGCGGCGCCGGATTGGCCAGCGCGATGCATGCCTTGCGTCCGTATAGCTCACGATGAAACGGCGTGGCGTAGCGATCGATCAAACTTTGCCGGTTGATCAGCGCGAGCGGCCTGCCACTGTCGTCGATCACCGCCATCGCATGCAGGTCCGGCTGCGCATGAAAACGCGCCAGCACATCATTGTTGGACGTGTGCGCGCTGACCGCCGGCGCGGGACGCAACAACTGGCCCGCGGTGATGCCGGAGCGTCCCGTGCGCAGCGTCTGCGGAAACACAGCGATCTGGCTTGAATCGAGCACGGCACGCACCTGTGGCGACGGTTCCAGCGGCGGAGACAGCGCGGGCCGCCCGAGAAAGTAGCCCTGCCCCGCCATCACGCCAAGGTCGCGCACCAGCGCCAGCTCCTCGGCGTCTTCAATACCCTCCGCGATCACGCCGCCGCCCAGTCCATGCATCATCCGCAGCACGGCACGCAACACTTCAAGCCGCCGCGAACTGGCGCCGATACCGCGCACCAGCGACTTGTCGATCTTGACGAACTCCGGCGTCAGCTCGGCCAGCCGATCGAGATTGGCATGACCGGTGCCGAAATCGTCCAGCGCGTATTGCAGGCCCAGTTCGGTCAGCACGCCCATCGCCCGCGCAAAGCTGGTCGCGTCGCCGACCGCGGTCTGCTCGGTGACTTCGATCACCACGCGTGATGGCGCGATGGCGGCGCGTGCGTCGGGCGCGCCGTTCAGCCCAAGCAAAGCCGCCATGCCGTGACCTTGTCGATCGAGCAGATGGCGCAGCGTCAATGGACTGAAATTGAGAAACAGCTTACCCGGCAAATGCAGCGCCGCCCACGACCACAAGGCGGTGCGCGCCGCGGCGGTTTCCAGCGCCACGGTCGTGCCCGCGGCCTGAGCCATGCGGAACAGCGCATCGGGGGTGGCGTGCGCGGAGCCGGCGGGCCCGCGAATCAGCGCTTCATAACCGAGCACGTCGCCGCTCGCCAGGGCGACGATCGGCTGGAACACCGCGTGCAGCGGTAGCGAGCGCACGTTCTCATCGAACATGGCCGACTCGGGGGCGACGGTAAGCATGGAAAGAATTCAGGCCGGATAGCGGCCCACCTGCGCAATTTCGGTTCGCACCCAGCGATGTCGGGCAAACCAGGGAATCGGGGCTCAGAATGAAGCGCGCGTCATTTCATGACAAAACTATGTCGCCCGTATGACAACCTGCTTCGCCCCGGCGCGTCACGCGGGCGTCACATGGCTGGACGACGATCACGCTGCACCGCAGCAGGACCAGGCCCCGCGATCGTCCGACGCGCCGATCGTCGAGAGGCCGGCCTGGCGCGGTGCACCGGGTCATGTATGCCGGGGCTGCGCCCCGAAGGAGTCTTACTCGTGTTGCGAGCCATCAAGCTTGGGTTGCCGGGACGGCGCGGCAATTCCGTATGGCAAAGACTGGCGCGTCTGCCGCTGGTGATGCGGCTGTCTGCCGCCTTCGTGCTGATTTACGCATTCGGCGCCGTGGTCGGGCTGACCGGCATCGTCAACCTGATCGAGCTGAAACGCGATACCGACACGCTATACCAGCGCGATATGCGCGGCGCGATCTCGGCCGAACGCGCGCAGGCGGAACTGGCCAAGCTGGGACGCGCGCAGCTTGCGTTGACACTGGCCACCAGCGGCGCCGAGCGCGATACCGCCGCGAGCGACATCGCGCAGGCGATGAAGCAGCTCGACGAAGCGGTCGATGGCGTGCGCAACGCCGCCCCGCAACAGGCGCAGGCGCTGCAGAAAGAGCGCGCCGCCGCGGGCCGGATGATGAATGACTACATCACCCTGATCCGCAAGCAGCCGCTCGACGCCTTGCAGTTCGACGCGTCGGTGTCGATCGACAGCCATTTTCTTGGCGAACAACTACAGAAGCTGGGTGCGCTGGTAGAAGGCACACGCACCGCCTTGGCGCGGCAGGCCGGCGATACGGTCGCGGGCGTCGCCGCGGCGCAGATCACTGCGCAGACGGTGATGGCGGCGCTGCTCGTCGCCAGCCTGATTGCCGCGGCGCTGCTGGCCTGGATCGCGGCCCGCAGTCTGACGCGCGAACTCGGTGGCGAACCGCGTGATGCGGCAGCGGTCGCCAATCGCATCGCCGGCGGCGACCTGACCGCCCGCATCGCGTTGCGCCCGCATGATCAAGACAGCCTGCTGTTCTACCTGTCCGGCATGCGCGATCAGCTTGCCGGCGTGCTCGCCCGCATCCAGCAGTGCGCGCACGAGATTTCGGCGGCCAGCGACGGCATTGCCGATGGCAATCGCGCGCTCGCCGTGCGCACCGGCACGCAGGCCACTGCGCTGGCCGAAGCCGCTGCCAACGTGGCGCGCCTGATCGCACTGATCCAGCAGGCCCACGAGCAGGCGCAAGAGTCCAGCGACATGGCCAGCCGCGCGCGCGGCGCCACCAGTGCGGGCATGGCCGCGGTGCGCGACATGAGCGGCGCGATGGCCAACGTGCATGCGCAATCGCGGAATATTTCCGAAATCGTCACGGTGATCGAAGGCATCG